>Ga0307982_1004027_pt1 | contig 11656 bp, 3 predicted proteins | sample OrgLakmetagen989_FD_201847 | JGI IMG/M metagenome (GOLD analysis project Ga0307982, IMG submission 201847) | Saline water microbial communities from Organic Lake, Antarctica - #989 | ecosystem: Environmental > Aquatic > Non-marine Saline and Alkaline > Saline | place: Antarctica: Organic Lake... | reverse complement strand
GGTGGAGACAGCAGCGAAAACGAAGACATCGTTCCCCCACTGCTGTCTGAGATTGGACGGTCCATCAAGCGGGGGACACTGGCGCCGGGGGCGTCAGGGGGGGGTCCAGGGGGGACTGCAGCTTCCCGGGGGGGCAAGCGCGGCAGCATCACAGCTGGAGCCACCCCAGACGATCTCCCCGAGGTCATCCGTTTGGACTTCCTGGGGCAAGCCGCACAGTTCTACATGACGCTGCTGAATGACATGGACCCGGGTGTGCAGGCCGCCGCCCTTGCCCCCAGCGTGGCCAACAGGATGATGACTATGATCCTGCTCATGCGGGGGGGGGACAGCATGGACACCCTGCCGTTTGTGCCAGAAGATGACCCCCCTGAGTATGACGATGGGTACCCCCCCTACGCAGAGGTGGATGAGGAGGACTGGTCCCCTGAGGAAGATGACAACGCACTGCAACTGCAGCGGGCATGGCTACGGAATGTGGAGTCCATGATTGAGATCGAAAAGGCGTGCATGGTGAAGGCTGATGCTGAGGCGGGGGGGGGGCAAAGCTTCACATCTGTGCTGGTGGATGAGGACGCCCTGAGCGACTTTGAGGACGAGTGGGCGGAGGGGGGATCAGATTTGGACTTTTGCGACGGCCTGGAAGAAGGCGCTGACCCTGCACTGGACGATTATTTTCAGGATGCCTGGTGTGACGTGGCACGGGACGACCGCGGGGAGGTGGCGCTGACACGTGCCCTGCGGCGCCTTGCTGCGGAGGAGTCACCGACGGTGCGCGCAGCGGTGGCGCAAGCGGTGCCCGCAGTTGCGGACAGCATGCCCGACATCATTCGGCGACGACAGCTGCGGCACTTGTTGGTGCGCCTGGCCTGCGACGAGCACAGTGACGTGCGTGTGGCGGCGGCAGCGGCAGCAGGGCGCATGATCACAGCCTTTGCCGTGGAAGCCAGCCTGACCACAGGGGACACACACGCACCTAGGACTACGGAGCTGAAGCAGGCCAGTGGCGCCATGGCTGCGGTGGGTGGCTCCACCCGCTTGAGTGACTCTGAGGCTGCACGGCTTACGTTCCGGGAGGCGGCACTGCGCTGCGGCATCCCGCTGTCCCTGCTGGCGGTGTACATCCTGTCCACCCAGGGCCTACGTTGCGACCGCCAGCGCATCAGCACAGTGATTTCTGGGGCCCTTGCATTCACCCGGCTGGGGGGGCGTCAGCGCCTGCAGCAAGCCGCCGCAGGGCTGGCCGTTGCTGTGGGGGAAACCTCCCCCACAATCTCCAGCTCATCCACCTCAGCCACCAGCAGTGACTCAGAGGACGACTCAGAGGCGTCCAGGGCTGACTCCGACGGCAGCAGTGACGGCAGCAGTGATGAGGAATTCAGAGCGCGCTCCCGCAGCAGCACCCTACGAGGCCGGAACAGACAGGAGGCGGAACAACATGCGGAGAAGAATGCTGCAGCTGTGCGTGGGGCCTCCCGCAAGGCCAGTGTCGGCTCCCGACCAGGAGATGGCGACGAGGGCGAGACTGAAGCCGACTTTGAGCTGTTTGAGCACCACGACAAGCTGCAGCACAGCGCAGCGTACACGCTGCCGGCACTTGTGCTCAGCCTGGGCCCTGGGCGGTGGGCCGACCTGCTGTGTCCTTGGTCGCCTGCAGGGGGGGTGCGACTTACCCCCTCCACGGAGGGCCTGCCGTCTGACGTTGCTGACTGCGCCCTGCCTCGTGTAAGCCCCCTGTCCCTGGCTACAGCCACTGCGGGAGTGATGAGGCCTATGGGACAGCACTTGGCGGTGACGGCCACTTCCTTGGCTGGATTACACGAGGCAGTGCGTGAGACGCGCTTTGCCCAGGCGGCGCTGCGTCCCCTGACTTCCTTCCTTCGGTGCATGCTGGCCACAGAGCGCTTCCGATGGCCCACTCTGCAGCAGGTGGCGCTGGAGGTGCTGCCGCGGGTGCTGCAATGGACCCAGCACGCCACCCACGTGGCGCTGACCGGCAGTCTGTACCCCATGTCGCTGCCTGTGCGGTGCAGTGTATGGCGCACGCGATGGAAGCTTGCTTGCCAGCTGCCTGCCCTGGCGCTGGTCATGTCGCCCCGCGCCGCCATGAGCCGCCTGCTGCCCCTCTGCAACGTGCTGCTGCGCGACCCCGTGTCGGTTGTGCGACGGGATGCTGCCAAGGCCACCGCTGTGCTGCTGTCCCGGCTTGCAGCCGTAGCCACCAGCGCCCAAGCCGTGGTGGACGCCGCTGCTGCAGGCAGGGAGTTGCCGCAGGAGGGCACCCCAGGGGCAAGGGGGGGGGGGTCAGGGCGCCGCCTGCGTCGTCCCCCCGCCCCCCTCTCCCTGCACATGCGGCGGCAGTCCGTGGGCAGCATCCCCCCCGTCATGGAGGCACAGGCGAGGGACCTGGCCAACACACTGGGGGAGGCAGTGCAGCGGACAGCCAAGCAACTGCACTCCCTGGCAGCAACGGAGTCACACCTGGACCACAAGAGCGGCTTTGTGAAGGTGTGCCAATACCTATGCTACCCCCGTGCGCTGCGCTCCATTGTGGCGGCAGCCATGGGGACGCTGGCGTACCAGCACAGCAACCTGCCCAATACCATGGTGCTGCTCACCAGCCCCGCACCAGGGACGCCAGGCGGAGCCACAGCTTCACCTGGCCCACAGGGCGCAAGAAGGTTCCCCGGGTCACCTGCACTCATGGCAGGGGGGGGGGGTCTGGCCATGGCCACCCCCCCTACTGCCCTGCTCAGCCCCTCTGTGCCGCGAGCTCAAATATCGATTGAGTCTGGCGATGAGGACCAGTCAGCAATAGCTCCCCTGCGCACCCCCGTGCGCCCAGCGCGGGCAAGTGTGGCCAGCAATGTCCTAAGTACAGACCAGCAGTTCCTTGTGGAGTGGGAGGGGCTGTCGCTCAGTCTGGGCATCCCTTGCCCCGCCCTGGGACTCACTGATACATTGGAGGGCCGGGAGCAGGATGCTGTGAACACGACGCTGTCTGTGGCAGGGTGGCTGCTGGGCGGCGGGGAGGGCGCCGCGGGGGGCACGGACGCAGCCCCCCTGACCATGGTAGGGGGGACGCCCGAACCAGGAAGCACTGAGGCAAGCCTCATCCAGTCAGCCCTCATGTCCCCGGGGCTGACACACCCCGATGCCTCTGTGCCCAGCTCCCCTGCTGGGGACGACGTGTCCGCCGCTGCCGATGGCTGGAGCAGCAGCGTCTCCCGCGACTCCAAGGCAGGAATTGCATGCATTTTGCGTCCTGAGAGCGCCGTATGGTCCCGCCGCACTGTCATCATGCAGGCGGTGGGCGCCATAAGCAAGAAGGTGTTCCAGGAACACTTTTGCGCCGCCCTGGGCGACATGCTTGAGGACGGGCGTGTGCGCCACGGCGGCTATTTGTGGCGGCAGGCCCTGGAGCTGCTGTCAACGCAGCGCCAGGGTGCCATTGAAGCTGCCGTTGCTGCCCAGGCGGCTAGCAAGCCGGAATCCCCTGTGAGTGTAAGCAGCGGCACTGAAGCCAATGACCCAGATGCGGCCGACGCACCGGTCGTGGGAGAAGGTGTGGAGCTGGGGAGAAACACTGGTGCAGGCGCTTCCAAATCCCCCCCTGCTGCCCCCCCTACAGCCCCCCTGTCCATCCCCTCGATCGCTGTGCAGGTGACTCCTGCCCACGGGCGAACCTTGTCAGCAGCATCTGTCGAGGGGCTGCTGGCCAGTGCCAAGGAAGAACACATCAATGCGCGTGTTCCGATGGTGGCCCCAGCCATCACGCCACCCTCCGCTTCGCCGCTGGCCTCCCCCACCGCCAAGGCAGCCGTGACGCCCGGGACGGCGGCCCTTGCCTCCGTTGATGTGGCTGCGCGGGCCAGTGTGTTTGGAGGGAGACAAAAAGGCAGCACAGGCACTCGGCGCACAAGCAGCAATAACGTCGTGTCCCTTGTGTCACCGCGAGTCACCCGCCCTGCTGCATCCGCGAGACGCACATCGGGGCGCGCATTGGTCTCCGGCTCAAGCAGTGCTGCGAAATCAGGCGCTTTACAAACTCCTGCGTCGTACTTATCATCCGCTCGTAACCAACTGCGCACAGTAGACAACAAACTGGTCGCAGCTGGTCGTATGGGTGGTCGCTTGGCTGCAGCAGCAAAGCGCGCCAAGGCTTCCACCGCCGCCCACAAGAGCGATGTGGACGCCAGCACTGGTGCCCGTCGTTCATCTAACAAGACGCCCTCTGCCCACCGCCGCACCGGCACTGATGTGGACGTAATGACCAGTCTCACGTTTGACCCCGGGGCCATGGCTGATGACGAGGCCGCCATGGACGCCCTTGTGAACAAGGTCATCGCACAGAACGAAGCAGCAGATGAGATCGAAGAAGTGCACGGCGAGCCAGAGCAGGGAGAGGAGGAGGAGGAGGAGGAGGAGGTGGCGAGTGAGCCCCCCCAAGGGCACCGCCGGTCTCACTCTCTGGGAGGGCGCACACGGAAGCGTGTCAGTCTCATTGACGAAGGTACAAGTGCCCCAGCCAAGGAAAGCAGTGATGCCCATGCGACAGTTGCAGGTGCCACTGCAGGTGTAGGGGCACTGGCGTCCATTAAGGAGGGCACCCCCCCGGACACCCCCCCCAGCGTCAGTGTGCCCGGCACAGGTATTGCAGCGCTTGGCTTTTGGAAAGAAAAGGACAAGAAGGGGGGGTCAACTGCAGGAATCCCTCCCCTCCTGCCTGCTCGGCGGCCCAGCGCTTCTGCTGGATCTGTGTTGAAGCTGGAGGAGCTGAGGAAGCAGTTCACCCCGGGGGCCAAGGCAGCAGCGCCTGGGGCACCAGGCTCTGCTAACAGCAGCAGCAGTGGGGATGCTTTGTCGCCTGATGCAGTGGCCCGTCGTGCGCGACGCTCCACGTCAAATGGTGAGACTTTAGGTGCTGTCACCAGCAAGATCAGGGCTTGGCAAACCGCCACTGCCGGTGGGGCTGCAGCAAGCAGGAACACAAAACCCAGGGTGAGGAAGGCATCAGGAACAAACCTTGCCCATCATAAGTACCTGGCCATGCTGCAGGCATCCAGCGAAGAGTACGGAACATCGCAGCCAGAACAGCCCGCAACAGAAGCCGCAGCTGGGGCAGGTGCTGTGGAGCCCCCTGCCGCCCCCCCCAGACGCCCTCCAAGCGCCCCCTCAGCTCCTACGCGAGCACCCCCTGGTGGCCTCAGCAGTGTGGATGAGGAGGGCGACGCGGGCGGGGATGCCTCCCCCACTTTTGCTGGTGCCGATGCGGAAGGGTTCGCAGGGTTAAAACACCGCCGGCGCAGTCTAGGGGCCCTCTCATTCATGCAAGCCAAGGAACGCTCCGTGTCTGAGGGTGATGCAACAGGCGTGGGTGGTAGCAGCTCCAGACGAGGAAGCCGAACAGGCTCAAGGCGAAACAGCTATGCAGCCCCTCAAGGGGGGCATGACGTCAGGGCCTTCGCGAAGAGTGTTCCTTACGCGCAACTGAGTCTAGCGCAGCCCGGGGATGCCCTGGTGCTGGACTGGTCAGCTAAGGAGCAGTACTTGAATGACGAGGAGTTCCAGCGGGTGCTGGGCTGCACCAAGGCGGAATTTGAGGGCTTGCCGCGGTGGAAGCAGCACCGCATGAAACGCGACGTGAGCCTGTTTTGAGAACAACCCGTGCGTGTGGAATGCAGTGTTTATGGAGACAGCTGCAGTGTTCATGGGGGCTGTGGCATCTGAGCCGCTTGTCACAACTGTCGCTGCAAGCCACAGCCCCCCTCAACTTCACAACAAGGTCCCCTGCATTTCATCAAGGTGCTGATGTGAAGGGTGCATCAACTTCAGCAAACAACTTTTAAAACAGGATGTTTGCTTATTGAAATACAATTTGCACATACTTTCGGTTGTCTTCATTGTTTGCAATACAACGCTAAAGTTGCGACAGAATGCAGACTGCAAACCCTGTACAGAATGTTGCCGTTATTGGAGCTGGTGCGGCTGGCCTCGCATGCGCATATCTTGCCTCAAAATCAGAAAAGCACGATGTTACTGTTTTTGAGGCGACAGAGCACGCTGGTGGCCATGCGTGGACTGTAGAGGTGAGCCCTGGCACAGCAGCTTCTCGTCAACACGCTTGCATCTTGTGCTGCAAGTGTGGAGCCGCATTCTTTACCAATTGTATAAATGGCGATTGCAGATTGATGGAACGCCTGTTGATATTGGATTCCTGGTGTACAATGAGCACACATATCCCAACTTGATGGGCCTCTTCGAGGTATGCACTACTCGTGTCACACACGTCATACGCAGTGGAGCCGCTGCTTCAAGTGTGACAAGGTTTGGCGAGACTTTCACCGCACCCTTTCACAGGAATTGGGTGTGCGAACTGAACCCTCTGACATGGTGAGTGCAGGCGCGCATGGATTGAAAGCGGAATGGAGCCCGCTGGCGCCGCCAGCGGGTAGCTTTCCGCTCTGCCTGAGAATTTCCCGCAAGCCCACGAGCTTATACACGACGCATAAACTGCCAGTGTCCTTAGCGCATCTAGCTCGTATAACTTCCTCAAGTATTTACATTCACTGTATTCCTGTGCAGAGTTTTGCGGTTTCTCTGAATGAGCGCAGCATGGAGTGGAGCAGCAATGGCATGGGTGCAGTGTTTGCCACGCCCTCCAACGCAGTGTCACCCAAGTTCTACTCGTTTTTGAAGGACATGCTTCGCTTCAATGTGTACGTTGCGATGCGATGTTCAGGGGCTGGTGCTTTGCTGTAGCTGCTTCAGTGGGCACTGCAGCAGCAGCAACAACCCAAGGCGGGCGCTGGCAACCACCTGCGTGTGGCACATCCTCATCACACTTCACCTGTGCAGAGAGGCACCCGAGTTCCTTGCAACCGGAGACAAAGAGACCACGATGGGAGAATTTTTGGATGGCAATGGATACAGCGAATCTTTCCAGCAGTACTATTTCGTGCCCATGGTGGCTGCTGTGTGGTCCGCGTCTGCGGACGACGTCATGGCATTCCCAGCAGCAACTCTCATCCGCTTTTGCGTGAACCACAGCCTGTTGCAGCTGGTGGATCGCCCCCAGTGGCGAACTGTCGCCGGGCGCTCTCGGGAGTACGTGGGTCGCATCGTGAACTCGCCTGGCTTGGCTGGCAAGGTGCACCTGAGCAGCCCAATTCAAAGCGTGAAACGCGACCGCAATGCACAAGGCGACGTCACAGCGGTGCATGTAACCTACAAAACGGCAGACATGGACGACCCCAGCAAAATAACGGAGCTGACCCGTACCTTTGACCAGGTTGTGTTTGCTTGCCATCCTGACATCACACTTCGCCTGCTAGGCAAGAGTGCCACGCCTGCCGAGCGCAGCGCACTGAGTGGCCTGCAGTACAGCGACAATGTAGGCTTCTTGCACACCGACGACAGCCTCATGCCTGCCCGCAAGAGCACTTGGGCGTCCTGGAACTACATGGGACGGGGACAGCAGGAGGGTGCCCGCTTCGAGCCCTGCTGTGTGACATACTGGTTGAACAAGCTGCAAAGCCTGGACCAGTACGGAACATACCACGTGCCGCCACCAGCACCACAAGGAACACGCACCCACTTCGCAGCTTCCAGGCTGACTGACGCTGAGGGGGCCAACCCAGTGGCGGCAGGGGCCCCCTCGTTTCTGCCTGAGGGGGCCACCCGCGTGCTAGAGATGGGGGGGCAACCGTCCCCCCTCGCAGGGGACGCCGCCTCCATTGCGTCAGTGGCGACGGCTGCCAGTGCTCGCAGCGCAAGCAGTACCCGCCAGGCGTCCATTGCTGCCAGGGGGGGGCGTCCCCTGGGCACCCCATGGGTGAACAGTCAAGTGTTCGTCACGCTGAACCCTGCAACGCCGCCTGCTGCAGGTAGCATTCTGGGCAAGGTGTCCTACGCGCACCCCCAGTACACCAAGGCGACGCTGGATTCACAGGCTGCCCTCAGTGCCCTGCAAGGGACCAACGCCACTTGGTTCACTGGGGCTTACTTGGGCTACGGATTCCATGAGGACGCCATGACCAGTGGTGTTCGTGTTGCACATGCCATGACTGGTGTTGTTCCGGGCTGGTGGGAGGAGGGCCGCCAAGCACGTCGCGCCGCCCGCGACGCCGAAGTGGACAAGCTCATGCAGGATGTGCGTGCAGTGGACGTCCCTGACCTGGTGCCCTGCGCCATTTCCGCTCAGGAGCAGAAAGACCCCCTTGGCTATTTCGCTCCCCAGGGGTCGGTTGCCACCTACCGCGTGAATGTTCCGGATGAGACCGACACGCTGTTCCGCGAAGCAGCAGAAGAGGTTGCAGCTGCCAAAGCTGCAACGAGCAAGGATGCCTCCGAGCCTGTGTCTGCTGAGGCAATTCCCACGCTGGCCGAGGCTGCGCCCACCGGCAACGTTATCGTGAATGCCCTGAGCAGTGTGGCATCGCTGATGGGGTGCGGCAGTGGCCGTGGTGCCCGCCCTGCTGCTCGCGATATTGACGCGATTGCAGGGCGGGCAAGCAAGGCGACCACTGCGAGGTCGCTGGATGCCACAGCTGGTCGCGGTGTGATCACCGGCGCCGACGAAGCCGAGCTTCTTCCCAGCGCGGGACACATGCGCGTGGACATTCACGACGTGGCAGCTCTTAAGGGGGCAGCTGAGCTGGAGGGGGGGTTTGTGGACCTCATCTTGGGGCCCCGTGGAACTGACTACGTGAGCCTCTCCCCCGTGCACGCCCGTGTGGATCCGTGGCACCCACAGGCAGATGCGCTCCTGCAGTCGAAGCTGGGGGACATCCGCCCCCGCGACACAGCTGGACGGCTGCATGCGCAGTGCTACCCCCAGGCAGCAGAGGAGGACATCCCTGGGACCGTCGCCTTTGCTGTGCGGTGCCAGCGAGAGGAGGCGCTCAAGTTCGAAGCGGCCTCCATGGGCCGCAGTTCCGTGCGGGGGGACAGGCCCATCACACAGCATGTGCCCTCCGCCGTCTTGAAGGATGCCAAGGCACGGGTGGGAGTCACCCAGGGAGTGGTGGCGCCACCACTCCCAGCAGCCACCCCCCTGGAGAAGGGGGGGGCTGCGCTGGCCGCCAGGGGGGGGTACACACCCATGTACACCAGCAGTGAGGGGGGTGTGGTGTCAGCACATGATGCGCCCAGCAAGCTCGCAGGCCCTTGGTCCTTGATCAGCACCTTTGGCACGGCGCGGTGGGTGGACGCCGTTGCTGCCAGCAGCAGCTGGGCACTTTCCGCTGCCAACGACACCATGTGGACACTGCTGGCCTCGCCTGTGCTGAGCACCCTGCAGCGGGGCGTGCGCAAGGGCTGCGTGTCCATGCGACTGCCCAATGACGTGGATCTGCTGTTCGGCGACTCCGCTGCTCCCGCTGACTTGCGCGTCAGCATCAGCGTGCACCAGTGGTCCTTCTTTGCACGGGTGGCGATGGAGGCAGATCTGGGTCTGGCCCGGGCATACATTGCAGGGCAGTGGTCCTGCGACGACCTGCAGCGCTTCTTCGCCATCATCTTGGCCAACCGGGACATGGACGGGGGTCTGGGGGGGGACCAGCTGCAGTGGGCAGGCGCAAAGGGGGGCAAGGGGGGCTCCGCGGGCAAAGCCGCTGGGCTGCGCGTGGCAGATGTGTGGACAGCTTGGATCGGCAGCACCCTGAATGCGCTCTCCTTCCGTGCGTTTTTGGACAACTCCATCGCAGGCAGCCGTGCCAACATCAGCGCCCATTATGACTTGAGCAACGAGCTGTTTGAGACCTTTCTGGACACATCCACCATGGCATACAGCTCAGGCATCTTCAAGCCCAAGCGGCAAGCTGATGGCACAGTGGTGCTGGGAGGGAGTCTGGCGGAAGCCCAGGAGCGGAAATTGGACCACATCATCAAGCGCGCCAAGATCCAGCCCGGGCACCGTGTGGTGGACATCGGGTGCGGCTGGGGCGGCCTGGCCATTCGCATCGCCATGACAGTGCCCGACACCAAGGTGCACGGCATATCCCTCAGCAAGGAACAGCTGGCGTGGGCCCAGCGGCGCATCAACGCCTTGGGGCTGCAGGACAGGGTCACCCTGGAGCACTGCGACTACCGCACATTTGCAGCAGCCCACGGAGGGGAGTTTGACCGCGTGGTATCTGTGGAGATGATTGAAGCTGTGGGGCTGAACCACATGGGAGAGTACTTTGCGTGCGTGGATCGCCTGCTTGCGCCGCGGGGCGTGGCCTGCATCCAAGCCATCACCATCCCTGAAAGCCGCTTCGACGAGTACGCCAAGTCAGCGGATTTCGTGAACACCATCATCTTCCCCGGGGGGGCTCTTGCTTCCCTGGCTGTGCTCACCGACTCCATGTACCGGAATAGCTCTCTTACTGTGCAAAGTGTGGAGAACTTCGCGGCGCACTACGCGGCGACGCTGGCGGCATGGTACGACAACTTCAACGCTGTGCTGCCGCGCGTGCGCGAGCTGGGCTTCGATGACGCATTCATTCGAATGTGGAATTACTACCTCAAGTACTGTGAGGCCGGGTTTGCCACTAACGGCCTGGGGCTGCTTGTGCTGGTTTTCACACGCCCATCAAACCAATATTTGGATGTGTAAATGCTGCTGCGTTGTTGAAAATGCATGTTTTTGTTTTTTTCAGGTGCCACAGCGTTGGCTAGCCGTCAGGCAGGCAGTGCTTGGCTTGGCTTGGCTTGGCTTGGCTTGGCTTGGCTTGGCTTGGGAGGGGGTACAGGGGGCCCCAACAGCGGGCATTGTGGTCAAAAACCCTTGCTGACAGCCGCAAAGCACAAAGGGTGTAAATGCTTGTAAATATGTGACATCAATCAGCTCTTCTCGAACGCAAGCCTCAACTAAAGCAGCTCCAATGCTTCAGCTGCTGCTGTAGAAAGCTGGTCTTGTCGGGAAATTCTTTCAGTGCGCGTTCTTTTTTCGAACCTGCTGCCATTGAACTCGAGCGTGAACTCATAATCTACTGTGCAGTGCCCATGAAGTTATTTAGTTTTCAGCTTGGCGCTTTGCCTCTGCTAGGAGCGCTGCTATTCATCGGAGTAAATTCCGCACGCAGCTCCGCTTCTGGAACTCCAATCACTATTTCAGCTGGCGACGTTGGTCGCGTCACTGGCGTTGTGGAACCAGGCCTTGTGAGCTTCAAAGGGCTTCCATATGCCCAAACGCCAGAAGGAGCCCGTAGGTGGCAACCACCGCAGCCGCTACCAGCTCGCTCTGCTGCTGAGCCAGCTCTAGACGGCACCGGCTTCGGGCCGGCTTGCCATAATGCTCTGAAGAGCGGCGCCGCTAGTGTGAAGGGACCACAGGGTGAAAACTGTCTGTTCTTAAATGTGTGGACTCCTTCTTTGCCTTCCCCTGGCCAATCACAGCGCATGCCAGTGCTGGTCTGGCTTCACGGTGGAGGATTCCTTGTGGGCTCGTCGTCCAATCGAGTCGCCGCACCACCACCGGAGACACTTGTGCGCTCAGGCAAGTTTGTTGTCGTCAGCATGAATTACCGTTTGGGAATCAACGGCTTTCTTGCTCATCGCGCCATGGGGCTGGAGACGCTTGCTGCATCCGCCCCGCGCCCAAACGGCACAGCGGATACCAGTGAGTCCAGTGGACTTCCCACCGGCGCAGCTGCGGTGCCGGCACCAAAAG
>Ga0307982_1004026_pt1 | contig 11657 bp, 11 predicted proteins | sample OrgLakmetagen989_FD_201847 | JGI IMG/M metagenome (GOLD analysis project Ga0307982, IMG submission 201847) | Saline water microbial communities from Organic Lake, Antarctica - #989 | ecosystem: Environmental > Aquatic > Non-marine Saline and Alkaline > Saline | place: Antarctica: Organic Lake... | reverse complement strand
TACGCCGCTGCGGTTGCTGCCACCTTCACCGTTGTCTTGGCCTGCGCTGAGCGGCAGAGCTAGGAAGCCTCGGTCATCGGGCGCGCCGCGGTTGTTGCCGTAATGCACCCGTCCATCTGCTGCCCACACCACACTGTCTCCCACCTTCAGTGGCGGTGCACACGCTGCAGTTGCTGCGTTGGCGAAGGCCACGTGTAAGGGCACCAGTGGAGATGGCTCATCGGGGTGGTGCACGATGGAAAAGGCGTCAATCACATAGCCGCCTTCACTGCTGCCGCTGCTGCCACTGTTACCAGACCCAAAAGTGACCCACGGCACAGCCAAAGGTGGGCTTGTTTTGGCACTAACGTTCACTGTTGTCTCAGTACTAGATGGAGTTGCGTCTGTTGATGAAACTGCAGCTCCAGCAGTCGCGGTAGCAGCTCTCAGGCTTGCCACTGCTTCCGCATGCACTTTCATCTCGGCAGCTCGCGCCGCCGCAAGGACATAATTGGGCACTAGCCTCAAGACTGTCTCTAGCCTTGGCACGAGAGGATCTTCCGGAGGCAAAGCATTCATTTCCTTCACCGACACTTCCAAGTCTGCGCGCATCGCTAAAGCCGCTTGCGCCACTTCCGAACTCGTGTCGTAATTGTAAAGGAGCGCGTTGGAGAACACGAGGCGGCAATCAGCCAGAAACTCGTCAAGGCCTCCGTTCACAGCGTAGATCCCACCGTCGAGCTGAGCGCGCACAGTGCCAAAGTCCTGTCCAGGAAGAGAACACAACACATGTAAAAAGTGTATTGAAGGGTGCGTAAACAAAGGATAACAAGCCCAACCCAATTTAAAATCATACAATTAAATTCCCTTGTCATCATTCATACCATGGGTCGGTGAATGACGTCGAAGTAGTCGGGCACCCCCTGTGCTTCCGGCTGCACGGGCTCGCTGAACCACACATAGGATTCGTGGCACTCCATCACCGAGAGCATCCGATCGCAGCGAGCGTAGAGCTTCTGGGCCCAATCCGCCGAGAAGCGCGGCTGAACGGCAGTCACGGTGCAGTCGACAGCGTGAGGAGCGCCGTGAGCTCCGAGCCATCCAGGTGCTCCGTCTTTCTCCGCTGCTGCTCGCAAAGCACGCATCTGCGGTGAATTAGCTGCAGCAACTGCTGCTGCATTTTCAGTGCTCTCATCGCCGTGATCCTCGCCTGTCTCTGCAGCGCTAGCAGCAGCCCGGGCTTGTGACGTGAGGAGAGAATGGGCAGCTTTCGGCCCAAGCAGCAACTCCAAGTGAGCGCTCGGGTAATAGACCACTTGATCGCCGACTTGTGGCACAAACAAGCGCCCCTCGTACCGCGGACCGCTGCTGCTGCTCCTAGTGCTAGTACTACCGCTGGTGCTAGTGGTGCTGAGGCTGCTCAGGCTGCTGTGGCCACTTCCCGGCAGATGCGAAGCTGCGGCAAGGTAGTCGTTGCCAGTAGGGGCCAGCGGCGCGGTGGCCCACAAGGATTGGGCTGTTTGCTCCCGGCCTGCCCTCGGATCCGGGCGTTTGCGCACCAGAGCTGCGGCCACGCTAATCTCGACGTCGCCATCGTCGTAGCGCAGCGCGTAGGTGTTAGTGGAAGGGCAGTAGTTGGCCACCATGGCATCGTAGTACTTGGGCTTGTTTCGGAACTTGGCCTCCACCTACAAACACAGAAAAGAACAAGGGGCAAGGATAATGATAGTCGAAATTGCAAGGAATAATTTAAAAATCATAGCTTGCGACTGTGATTTGGAGTCTCAATGGGCGCAATTCAGGCAAAAAGATGGGACTGGTCTAGGAAGCGCACCTTGTCCCCGGTCTTGAAAGGTTGAGCCGCAGCAGCTTCTGCAGCCTCACGAGCTTCTTCGGCATACTGCTCTGCGCGCTGGGCTGCCTCCCTTTGCCATGCAGCTTCGGATTCCTCGGAGGGCAAAGAAATTGGCGCCATTTCTTCATCCATGTCGTTCGCTTGAGTTGCAGTCGTTGCTTGCATCGTGGCAGGTGATGTAGCCACTTCAACTTCATTATGACCATCGTTGGACATGGAACTACTACTACTGCTAGTAGGGTGTGCTGTATTGTCAGGTTGGACAGGCATGCTAACTCCATGGGTCGCGTTCGGAACGCTGATCGTAAGGGCAGAAGCGCCGTTGGTTGAGGAAAGTTCTTCACCTTCTGGCTTTCCTCCCGAAGAAGAAGAAGAGGAAGAGGAAGTCTCAGGCAAGAACAGGGTAGGCGCAGCTTCATCACTTGTCTTGGCCGCATCTGTTGTTGTTGCCGCAGCTGAGTCCTCGTTCGCATTCTCAGCGCCTGAAGGTGGCGGCGGCGACGATGAAGACAAAGGTTTGCTGCGGAGTTTGAAGCCGTCAGCAGAGCGAGTCCAGCCGTTGACGTGGTTGGAGATTTTGGTGGGGTGTATGCCGAGGGCTCGGGCCGCTGCCGCTTGAGAGTGGAACTCGGCTACGACAGTGACGCCATCGTCTGCGAGCTGCTGCACCATCTGTTTTGTAACAAAGCAGTACAACAAGCCAAAGGTTGAGGGAATCAATTCATACCCTTATCATGGATTGCATTGCAACACTGCAAGACAGTTTTCTTGAACATCTAGAGCAAATCCCTGAAAGGAAAATTACCTTGAATTGACACCTGTTATTGCCAGTTTTGACAGCTCGCATCGCAACTAAGTCTGCTGCTGCATCGCCGCTCCCATGCCGTGAGCCCAAGACACCACCGCGGCCGCCTCTGCTGCCGTCCACCGTGCCTGCATCTCCGTCAGCAGCAGTGGCATCCTCGGGACCAGTGTCGTCGTAAAACCAAGTTTGAAGGTCGTGTTCGCGCACTAGAGCAGCGCTCGACGGGTCTACAGGCCCTAGCGACGAGAGCCAGGCAGGCTTGGTGTCTAGAGCACCGCACAGCTTCGCCCCTGGAGCAGAGGCAGCAGCCGGGTCGCCGCTGTCGTGTGGGTGCGCCTCCAGGTGCTGCTCTAATACAGTAGCGGCCGCAGCAGCACGGCGAGCCCAAGCTGCCAATTCCTTGGTGCCGCGGCCGCCGACGCCACGCGCCCGCAACAGCCGCTGCTCGTGCAGGGACAGACCACTTCCCGGGGCGTTGTGTTGGTTGAGCTTGGCCTGGCGCTTGGCGGCCTGGCGCGCCCGCTGCCACTGCTCCAGCTGCGCCTTGCTCATGCTCTTCAGCGCGCGCGCCTGCTCGATGGCGCTGCGCCGCTACATGTACACGGGCGATCAGAAACAGACACATGAAGTCATCTTCAAAACGGAATAAACTAGGTTAGAAGTGGGAATGGAAATAGCAACGATCTCAGCACGAGTGTCGAGTATTTGCTGTTTTTGCGGATGTTACCTCCTGGATTTCACGCTCTCGTTCCTCCCTCGACATTTGCCGAAAAAGCGCGTCTGCGTCGTAGGTCACGTGCTCCTTGCCTTCGTTCCGCGACGACCGCCGCATGGGCGCCACTGGCTCCCGCTCGCGTGGCTTCTGCGGTCGCCGGGCGGCTGCGTAAGCTCGCCTGCGCTGCGCAGCTTCGGCGGGCAGAGTGCGCTCGCTCTCGTTGAACCCGAGATTCGCCAAAAAGGCCTTTCAAGGAGGGAAAAGAATGCCAGGCAAGAATGAAGGTTGGACCAATCAGCACGGTTTGACGCATGTCGATGAGGCCTAGGAGCACGCCATACGTGTCGAAAATGTAGCATGCTTGGACTGCGTGGACTGAACCCACCACTAATTTCCCTTTATTCATGCTCTCGTGATGACACTAAGAAGACCATCGGTTGTAAACCATTTACCTGATTCTGTGCCATTCGCTCGCGCCGCAGTTTTTCATACTCTGACTCTCCGACCCCACCCTCTTCACCCTCGTCTCCATCCTCTTCTTCGTCGTCATCTTCTTCCTCTGAATCGCCGCCATCCGAGTCCTCTTCGTCTTCATCCGATTCAGGGCCACTCTCACCAGCCACAGTAGTCGCATCCATAGACTCATCAGCGGCAGCCTTTGAGTCCTCTTCATCCTTGTCGCTCATGGCCTCAGCTATGTTTTTGATAGGTGGACCGTGTCGAGCGAGGCCGCAGTCAGGATCTCCAGGGAGGCCCCCAAGCGGGATAAGCGATTCAAGCAGCTCAAACTCCTCGAGATCCTCCTCGTCGTCCTTGAGCTCGCCCACGTCATAGCGCACTGGAAACGTACATGCAAATGTGGTCAGAAGTCTTACTCTTCCTGTAAGCCTAGGTTTAGAGTAAAGCACAGATTTTGCGGTGCTTACCATGCCAGAGGGGCGCAGGCTCGCCTGTGGAGGCCGATTCATAGTCGCTCTCTTCTTTTGGCAAATAGCCGACAACAGAGCCATCGCTAAAGCCCAAGACTTGACCATCCTCTACAACCGACCGTCGAATACGCCGGTACAAGTATTCCGAGCCCTCGGTCCGCCAATCTTCACTCATGGCAGCAGCTCTTCGATCCTCGAGGCGGTTTGTCACACTAATTCAAATTTGATGAATTTTCCTCAACTCTCGTGCTCATTTCTCATGCGATCCGATAAGCCGTACATTTACGGATCTGTTTTCGTCGGGTCTTCTTGCTATTTGTCCCCGGTCTGTTCGTTTGTTCTTCCTGACACACACGCTCTGCTTCGTCCTCGTGGATTTCTCTTCTACACTCTACACCTTCGGTCTCTATTCTTTTCTTGCCCTCTAGCCCCAAGTCCGTAAGCGATCAGCTCCTCAACGATTTGCTTGCTACATCTCTCCCTAGGAAGCGTGCTCTTCATACATTCATTTCTGGGCCTTTCAGTAACAGTATTTCATGAGTGCTTCAAAATCGAGGCGCGACCAAGGCGAGCTCCGTGAAGGCCTCATTGGCAGCAATGACTTCATTGACAGACCCGCAGAATACACGCACGAGAGCTTCACAGATTCTGACGTAAGTAATTTATGATTATAATGCATGATAGCCCTCATGCGGAGCGACAGATAGATGTGCATGTTGAGCTTCCTAGCTTTGATTTCTTCGTACATACTTCAGGATTCGTTCGCGTATATAATAGAACGATCTACTTAGGAGATGTGCTTGCGATATATTATGTATGCCTCGATGATTTTATTTTGCGCAGGTAACAACGACTCAAGGGCTCGTGTGGATGCCTCGAAAGTGCTGGCTGTTCAGCCATCTCGTGTGCGCGGTACAGCTAGCCGCCCTAGCAGTAGGCCAAGCAATAGCTGGCGGGGTGATCATGAAGTACGACAGCCTCACAGGCAGCAATGGCCACGCCTGTGGTGCTACCACAGTAACAGCGGCCATTTTCGTTTTCATGGTGGCAATTTTCTCGATTTTGGTCTGGCGCTTATTTCAGCCCCCGTCGGCTGGTAACGGCTCGCGGCAAGCACTACCACCTACCATCAGCCAAGTGGAGCAAAGCTTCTTTTTGGACCCCCGGCGTTGGTCTCTCTTGGCTGTGTTTTTAGCGCTGCCCCTTTCCCTCACTGCAGCAATCATTGACGGCGTGGAGTGTGCGCAGCCATTACAGGACCTCGACCAGTGCACCTCAACAGCCTTTTCCGACCCATCCTACAAAGCCTGTTCTGTGGCAAACTATGAGGGCACCGAAGATGACGCTGCGTGCGCCTGCGTTTCGAACGTGAACACTGGTGACACCACCAACTACTACGGCAGTAATACAGGAGACTATTCTTGCGCCTACTTCACTGCGACTTTGCCCAGCTCCCTAGCCTTAGGCGGCGATGGGGTGGACTGTGGCACTTTGCCCGCTGCTCTCAGCACTTGGCTGCAAGTCTCCACGGTCTTGAGCGGGCTGGCGGCAATGTGGATGGCTTGCGTAGCAGCACTCGGCGTGCTCTCTGCATTCAGCAACCGCAGCTGCTTTGAGCCAATCACGGTGACGCGCTCACATGCTGAATTGTCAAGAGAGAATTGGGGCGCCAGCGCGGACGACCATTCCGTTGAGTTTTCGCATGTGGCAGAATCTACTCGACGAAGCAGCAAAAGCAGCCGGCGCGTATCGGAGGCTGAGCTCCTATTCTAGTGGAGTACCGAAGGAGCAGCCCAATTGTGAGCTCCTTGTGCGCCCTTCGCCGTTGTAATTCTAAACCTTAATCGCTGTAAATCGCTTTTAAATTATTTTTATGTGAAACTCTTGTTGATAACGCCGCCGCCTAGAAAAAAACATGGGGAAATCGCCCATGAAGTTACATGCGCTTGATCTTTATGCTATTTTTTTAACAAAACTCGTAATTGGGGAGTATAATCGAACCCAAATATAATCTAATCTTGTATTGTTTTATTTCACCAACCTTCAATGGAAATTATATGCGTACATTAACCGCAATGAAGAATGAAGGCACGAGATCCGCGTATGCCGGAGGATAAGAAAGAGCCAGAAACTTTTATGAAAAAATTTTTATGGGCGGAATCATTCGGCAATGAACATGCACCATGAACCATGAGACCGCATTACTCAACTCGACTCCACCATGGTAACTCGCATGGGCATCCCGTAACTCAAGCCTCGCTTGAGCGCGCTCTCGAGCACTTCGCGCACTGCCGGTAACTCTGCCAAGTCAATAGGTCGGTACAGCCCTGGGCCTTCGGTTTCTTCCATGTCTTGCCGCAGTGCCTCAACAGTTTCGTGCAGCCCATACCTAAAATTCGTACAGGTCCAAACACGGGGCAAATTCAGGAATACAGCCGCGCAATTGCACATGGAATACAGATGGCATATTTCTACTTCAACTGTGTTGCATAATGAAGCAAAGGCAATCGCTCACAAGCCAAGTAAGTCGCCTGATGCGTCATCCGCCAACATGAGGCCACTGCGCTCCTTCACATATTCGAGTTCCATGTCGCTTAACACTGGGGCCTGGTCGACGCAGTCTCTCCTGCCGAGAACATCGAGGCTAGGGTAAAGTATGCACCGCTCTTCTAAGATTCCGGCAACTTTGCGTAGCTTCCGAGCAGGCCGCCGTGCATTTTGCTGGCCCAAATGGCTGCTCCGAGGTGCCCAAAACGTCGCACTTTTGAACGACACAAGCAAGTACTCTATGGAGTATCGAGTGGTGTTGAGTTCATAGATTGGCCCAACGTGTATTGAGATCAAGGTACGGTCTCCCATGAGTCGGGAGCAGTAGTTCACTGTATAGAGCTTTCGAGGTAATCAAAATTAGTGCCGGAGTACGCTCGTTGTGCAGGCCTACTGCACTGTAGCTAGCTAGGCTTAATCAGTCTGTCCTACGCTGGGTAATTCGTAGGTGTGACGACGAAGGCACTGCGGCTCAGAAAAAAAAGAATTACTCCCTTTTTGAGAGAAGCGAGTAAACTCGGCTACAACCTCAGTAACGACAACCGTCCTATTACGAACATGTTTATCCTCTCACTTCCGTAGCCCTCATTTTCTTGCATCGTTTGCATTTTGTTGCTTCAATATTACATTAGAGTAGTGGCCTTGCGGACTTGCGGAGCGCTGCAAAGCGGCAGAACGGCAGAAGTGAAAAGAAACATCAAAACATCAAGGAGATCAAGGAGAGCACCATGCGTAGAGTCATGAAGAGTTCCAAGCCGTGAATTTCTGCTGCCACAAATTTTAGAATATGGTCTCAGTTTTCTTCAATCTATAGATTAGGCGAGGGCTAGTTTATGTCATGGGCCACTTTGTTTTAGTTGCTATCTTTGTCTCCTTATATTCTCGGTGCGAATCCTTTCGATTACACTCATTCTCACCACGAGTGGTCCGAGGTACCGACCTGGTGAATCGAAAGTCCTTACCAAGAATTCCTTTGTCAACTAAACAAAGGTCAGATAGATTCCTAGTCATAGTCGATGGAGGTGGAAGTTCCGCATCTCTATCACCGCGCGATGCCACGGAGGATCCCAAAGCTAAGACCTCTCTGCCATCTAGGGTACTATTACCCTTTAAGCGTGCTCTGTTACGCGTACCTCGTGGCTTGGCCAAGCGTCTGCATTTTCGGTCTAAGAGGAAGAATATTGATCTTCAGGTTGGCGACGAAGAGGTCGCAAGGCCTTTAGAAGAGCTCCCTTTGGTTACGAATATCTCCAGCACTAAGCCAGTACCATCATCAGGCTTACCCGACGCAAGGAAGCGCGTATCGCCAGTTAATTCAACGCGGCTAACAATGTCCCTTGACATTAATAATTCAAATTCAATCGCCCAGAACATGCCAAATCATACGCGCATTGGTCGACTTTGGTTTAGTAGAAATAGGAGCATGGTTGGCTGGTCGGACTGGAGCATGTCGCCTACCGGCAACTTATTATGGCTTTCAACTTGGACTTGGCCACTCATCAGAGCCTGCCGGGACCTAGCACTTTCGGGAATTGTAGCTGGTTGGAATAGTATGGTAGGTGTGTGCAGACCAGTATGGCAACAGATCGTGGCACCTCCATTGACGCGATGGTATTCAGCGCGTTGTGAGCCATATTTGGAGCAATTTTGGAAGCAAAAAGGCGAGCCACGGATGGATCGGCTGGTTCGGCATTACATTTTACCGCGAATGGACAAACAATCTCTCGTTGGTACGTTCCTAAGCAGGTGCCATATCAGGAGTACCGCATCTTTTCTTTTCCTTTTATGCTAATTGTACCGACAGTAAGACTTGTAACTAACTTTGCTTTTAAAATTATTCGTGCATATATGCCAGGACTTGTAATGGTGGCGGCTGCAGAGCTATCTGGTCGGGAGTTTGATAGCGCAACTACACGCCGCGCGCTCGCTGATACTGATATTGTCGCTTCTTTGGGCTCTCAAGTTGCATTCGCTCTCACCGCAGCCCTAAATAGTACTGTCGCGAACATGACATCATATTCGGATCAATTCGTTCGAAGTTCGCTTGATTTAGTCAAGTTACTTGAGGCCTTCAATACTGTTGACAAAAATTTCAGTGCGGGCACAGCGAGCGTTGTTAGCGGAAATTGGGATTTTGGGCTGCCTTCGGCTGCCTACGGTACCAACCCAGGCTTCGACGATCTGCTTGCAACAGTGAAGCGCGAATGGAGCGACCTCAGTTCGGGTTCAAACAGCAGCAGCCGCCGTGGAAGTCGCAGCAAAGATGGCACCAGACTCTTGGTTACCGACAACAATCAAACGCGGGTACTAGATGCACTCCTTGCATTTGATGGCTCACGAGAAAGCTTGAACGAGTTGATAGCCGAAGCTGACAAAGCACTCCCAGCACTTGGGATCAGTAATAGCAGCACACTTAAAGCGGTGAGAAAGATTATAGTTTCTGTGCCGTATTTTTATTGTCGTTATTTTCTCATATCCGTATATCTCCTAAGTACTTCAATTGCCTGTTCACTTTGCAGTATAGAAATCATGCTCTTTCTTAATGAAGATTTTCCTTTTGAATTTCTTGCGCAGATGCTCGAATTAGACGGTACACAAGCGGCTCTCGATGGCATCACTCGGACTGCACTTGATGAAATTGTTGTGGCGTTAGAAGAATTGGTTGAGCCCCTCAAGCTGAATTCAATTGATGGCCAACTCCAGCGCACCTTTCTCAATATCGTTACTGAAAGCTTTAAGTTGGTACCGCTAGACTACGACAACAGCAGCAGTATCAACGGTACTGGGAGCGGTAGCAAGGAGCTTGAGACTTGGGAAAAGCTAATGGCCGTGCTCGATTTATGGAGGAAAGGCCTTGGAGGACCTTCATTGCAGCCTTCAGCCTCTAATGATGTTCAACGCAGAAGTGGCTACAAGAATGACCGTAACGTGCCCCTCGGGAGTTTGCCAGGTGCTTTACTACCCGTTGATGTGGTAGAGGATCTCCGTCGAAGAGACGCAACCCCTTGGATGCAAGACATTTTCAATGTCTCCGTGGCCCTGCAGGCGAAGGGTCGAGCCATTGATGCCAAGAGCACTGTTGAAAATTTTACGATCGTAGAGAAGGCAGAAGCATGGGTTGACGCTGTCGGTGATGCAATCTTGAATGCTTTTCAGCCCATGTCGAGTCCAGAAGCTGCTGCTGAGGCAAATCTACCAAAAGCAACAACGAATTCAACACCTACGAACCATGTCATTGACATTGTTGTGAATGCAACGAGTGGTGTGCAGCCTGCCATAAGCAGCTGGTTCCAAAACATAGGCAGTTTCACAGACGGAATAGTGGCTGGGAGCTGGTTTGGCCAAGTCAACAAGAGCAGCATTGATGGAACTTCCACAGCAAGCACTGGGACTAACTCATTGACTTCCAACGAGACCACCACCACGGAAGTTGAGTCCAAAAGTACTACACCTTGAAGCATGTGCTTTTGTATGTTCTTTTTTACCTGACTGGTTTTAAATCTAGTTCCTAGGTACACACGTACCTCTTCTTCGTCAATTGGGAATTCCGGATAACGGATTAATAAATGGGCTAATGAACTAATGAAATGTGAAATGAGCACGACAGCACGAGGCACGAGCCGCGACCACAGTCGCAGATCAATTCACGAATAAAACCGATTTCGAATTCAAAAACATATGATGATGTGCTTGCTTATACTTATACTTTCCTTGTGGTGTACAATCTTCATATCTACTTCAATCAGTTAAAACCCCAGCACTCCAGCTAGGCTTCCAGCTAGCTGCTTGCTGCTTGTTAGGTGATCTTGATGGGGCCACGAGCCACGAGCCACGAGCCACGGGCCACTTGGGACTGGGGCCTGAGTGTAGAAACTGATCTCCCCACCTAAAATCAGCGAGGGCGACTCTATTAACGGGGGCCGCTTGAGGAACTTCGTGGTGGCTCACTCGTCTGCAGTAAGGAACTCCTCTCTTCAGCTCGACTATCGGCATCTGGGTGTGGAAGATTGCGCTCTCTTTGGCAGCTGAATCGACTTTCCGCTTGCTCGGAGATATACCTTTGAGTATGGATAATTCTTTGGCTGCCGTCAGTTGTGCTTCATTCCTTTTTCTGCCTGTTAGCCATCTTGATCTCGCATACCGCCCTCCAAGGGGGTCGTGTCAAGTGTCAAGCTGTCTAGCTACTGTAGTGCCATTACCTAAGATTATAAATGATCACTCCCTGTAGATATCTTTAGATTCTTGGATTCAACGCGACTCGGTCCAGGATCCAGGATCCCCCTTTGGGGGTGTCCACCAGGCACACAAGCACACCAAAAACATGTCGCTCCAGCACCTTTCACGCGCTGTCGGCCGGGCCCGCTTCGTCCCTAAAAATGTTAGAAGATAATTCTTTATTTTTGCAAGCACGTTGTGAATGTTCTCGGTGCGCGTTCGGGTCGGCTGTTTTGCTCTACCCGGGACCTCACGCTCAAATCTTGTTGTTGGCTGCTTTTTTTTCCCGCAGGCCATGAGCAGCCTCGCAGAGGAGTTTCCGGACATGCCCGCTGGTGTGGAGTACAAGCCCAGCTCTTCTGACGTGATGTGCACCACTTTGGCCAACGGCATGAAGGTCCGTGTAATTTGCCTTTTCTGATTTCACAGGATTTCTATGGCAGGCAGCACCGCGTGGTCTCTCGTTTCCACGAATGCTTTCTTTGCCGATGCTCAAGTACTTTTCCTTGATGAGATCCTGGCGCGTTCTAAATTGGCCTGCTACACGTTCATAACTTGCATGATTGCTCTTGCCAGGTGGTGTCGAAGGAGAGCGGCACTGGCGCAGCGTCG
>Ga0307982_1004023_pt1 | contig 11659 bp, 11 predicted proteins | sample OrgLakmetagen989_FD_201847 | JGI IMG/M metagenome (GOLD analysis project Ga0307982, IMG submission 201847) | Saline water microbial communities from Organic Lake, Antarctica - #989 | ecosystem: Environmental > Aquatic > Non-marine Saline and Alkaline > Saline | place: Antarctica: Organic Lake... | reverse complement strand
AGGATTCAGCATCGTTCTGGAGCGCAATGGGTCTGTCATTCCAGGTGTCTATGAGCCCGTGATGCAGCTGGCTTGCAACGATGCATCTCTCGCCATTGCCCCGGTGTTCAAGCGCTTTGGGTCTGTGATCATCACTTCAGGCACTCTGAGCCCTCTCGACTTGTACCCCAAGCTTTTGGACTTCAACCCTGTAGTGAGAATTGCCCTCGACATGTCCACCTTTCGGCCCTGCATTTTGCCCATCGTGGTAACCAAGGGCAGCGACCAGGGCCAGCTCTCCACGCGCTACGAGCTTCGTGACGACGAGTCGGTGACCCGCAACTACGGCGAGCTGCTCGTGGAGCTGGCGGCCACCGTGCCCGACGGCATCGTGTGCTTTTTCACCAGTTACATGTACATGGAAAAAGTTGTGGAGCGGTGGCACGCAAGTGGAACTTTGCAACAGCTGCTGCGCCGCAAGTTGGTGTTCATAGAAACCAAGGACGTGGTTGAAACCACCTTAGCGCTCAACAACTTCAAACGAGCGTGCGACTGCGGGCGCGGCGCCGTCTTTCTGTCGGTGGCTCGTGGGAAAGTTGCCGAGGGCATTGATTTCGACCGGCATTACGGTCGCTGCGTGGTGCTCATGGGAGTACCCTACCAGTACACTTTATCGTATGTGCTGCGGGAGCGCCTCGAGTATTTGAGGGCCAAGTTTCAAATTCGCCCGGAAGATTTCTTGACCTTTGACGCGTTGCGGCAAGCGGCCCAGTGTGTGGGGCGGGTTATCCGCAGCAAAAATGACTACGGCGTGATGATCTTTGCGGACAGCCGCTACAACCGTCACGACAAGCGCAGCAAGCTGCCTAAATGGATCCAACAATTCTTGCCACCCGCGAACCTGAACGCCAGTACGGGGTCGACTGTGGATATGGTGCGAAGTTTCTTGCGAGAAATGGCTCAGCCAGTGGACCCCACTGCGATGCGGAGCATTCTTTTGGATGAAGCCACCATTGGGCGCAGTAATGGGACTAGAAGTGGGAAAGAACCAGCGCCTGATAAAGCGGCACCAGCAGGTGGTGCAGCAGCAGTTGCAGTGGTCAAACCGGGGGCTCCTGTCGCAGCACCAACAACTATTAGAACTCCGGCGCTGGGTACGACAGGCTCGGTAGCAGCAGCTGAATCAGTAGTGGAGTCTGTTTCTTCAGCGGAACCGATTCAGGAAGAGAAAGGCGAAGTCTTGAATGGTGGCGTAAATGATGAAAGGGCAAAGAGACCGCGCTTTGAGTACCTCGAGTGATCTAACTTCTCGGTTTAAATTTTGGATTGCTCGAGGCATTTGTGCGTACATGATCCAGGCGGATATACGATATAACATGCATCATCCCTAAATCAGCCTAAATCGCAGATATTCACATCAACGTTAAGCCTACTAAACATATATATAGAGGAGGTAAAAATATGAGGTCTAGTCAATGTGATTCTGTGATGTCGACGGATGCCCTGGGGGTGGTTTGATAGAATCCGATATCTGTCGTCTGTCGTTTGCGTCTTATAGAGGGGCCACTGAAGAACAAAATCCATTTCGACAATGGCGATATTTCGCGCAAATTTCGCGCTATAGCAGAGAAGCCTCTCTTGTCTCTGCCTTAAGGCCTCAGAGTTCATGCCGCAAACCAGTCATGGTCGGGATCCCATTGTTTCCCAACAGTAGCCCGCGCGCGGCGCCTCACTTTTTCCATGCCATACACAAACACTCGCAGGTAGCGCTGACCACTCGGAGCTTCGTGCAACGGCAATGGCCAAGATGAAGATGGCCCTTTCTTGCCTCCGTTTTCCATACAAGATTTCTCTTGTACCATCGCTCCTTCTACTGCACTTGCTTCTGAATTTAAGGTGTCGGAGGTCACTGCTGCTGTCGCGTTGCCGTCATCATAATTTATGTGGTCGTCTTTGACTCGTAGCACTGGTACTTGTTTCGTGTCCCAATGAACTGCTGTCACAGAAGCACAACATTTTGTGGCCTGCAGAGCTAACATCCAAGCACCGAGGGTTTCTCCACAGCTGATGACCTAGGTTGAAGCATGAATCATGGCACATAGCAAAAAGCATGAGCATTCAAATTATTTTTTGTTCTCTGAAACATGTACTGAAGTACTGCAACCTTCGTCGCAACGTTTCGCACCTGCACGTGTCGGCCGTGCGCGGGGCCGGCGGGATCTTGCGCCATGTAATACACTTTACACCACCGTAGGTTTTCGGTGCTGCACCGCCCACTGTTGCGGGTCCCCTGCCCGGCGTGCATGCGCCACCCGTACAGTGCGCCTGTGGTGCTGTTGGTGGTTGGTGCTGTTGTTGCTAGTGCTGCCGCTGCTGCTGCTGGTGCTTCTCTTGGTTCCATTGCCTGGCTGGAGGAATGATCAGAACAGTTCGCTGCCATAATGGGAAAGGCTGCAAGCGGAATGTGCTCGTGAGCGCTCACTTTACCCGCAGTGTGTCCCTGTGTATGGAACAAGTAAAAGAGCGAAGCAAAATGAGGTCAAGAGGGAGGAAACACATGTATTTTGCAAGCACATTGAAATGTTAAAGTTTCCATGAGCTTCTATTCATGTTTGATTCCAAAAACAGTTCGCGTTGTGCAGCCACTACATAATATCTACAGTAGCCAGAGCTGCAATACCACCTTCTTCATACCTTGGCAAAGAAGCGCATCCAGAAGTCCATATCTACGGGCCACTCTGAGTGAGCGTTGTATCCCCCGAGCTCCATTACCAGCGCTCTAGCACATGTTAACATTTAGAGAGCGAGAAAGTGAAACATGCAGAAGATTGTGCTACTCGTGAATTGCTTCAGAAGGAAAAACGTCCTCGAGAATCGCGTTGCTTTGGTGCTCTTACTTGGGGTAAAGGCAAGTTTGATGAAGAGCCGGGATTTCCACGAAGCGATTCTGCGCGAGAGCGGCCGGAGTCGTGAGGGCATTTTGCCACCCGAGGTAGCGGTGCATCCCGGCCCATTTGGCTCCTATTGCTCTGGCCCGTTGCAACTGACGTGATGCATTCGTTTCAATTGATTTGTCAGTTGCTGAGCCAATTGCGTTTTGATCATTGAGCTGCGAATCTGATGTCTTTGCGTTGCTGTTACCGCCTTTGAGTACAGGTGAGCTATCGAACTCAATCGAATCGTCAACGAGCTCAACTTCGCTGCAGACTGCATCCACATGACCGCGCCACTCTACCAATTTTGGCGATCGCTGCAGTGGGCTTTTACGACTACTAGCTATTAATGAGGCAGTGGTATTCCCAGTGACAGCGGCAACAGGATGGGTTATATGGTCATTATTCTGAGGTAGGAGAGCCGCAAATAGAGCAGCGAAGGCATGCACAGGGCGAGTATCGTCACTCTCCATCAGGGCTATATACTGTAACACAGAGAAGCATGAACAAAGAGAACGGGAAGTGAAGAGAATAGGGAGTTCTCTTGAATGCGATAAGTAGGAGGGATGTCAAGAATCCTGTAAGCCGTTAAGTAGAGGCAGTGTGCGAGAGCACCTCTCCGCGGGCTTGTTGAAGGCCAACATCCATGGCGGCTCCCTGGCCTCTCGCACCCGGCACCGTTGACAGCACCCTTAGCTGCACTAGCGATGCTGAAGCTGCAGCTGCTACCACTTCTGGGGACAGCACGGCTGGCGCTCCATCCTTTGTGCTCTCATTATAAGTTAGTGGGCTCGTACTGCTTCCTCGCATCGATGCATGAGGCAAGTTCACCGCTCCTACGCGCCCTCCCAGAGAGTGCTCGTCGTCTGCCACAACCACTACAGGTAACTGTGTCTCTGATGAAGCCACTTCAGTACCCGCCGCTGTTCCAACAAACTCTGCATCCTTGGCCAACGAAGTCGTCGAGGTGAGCTCTGAGGTACTTCTTCGGTTCTGAGGAGCAGGATTGAGGCCATGGTCAGACCACAGCACTTGACCTCGGAGGCCGAGCGCAGATGCGAGTGCTGCTAACCATACCCGTCCACCGTCGGAAGACCCGTCATCTACTGCAAGCACTTCAAAAGGCGGGCAGCACTGACCTGTCTGCTTGAGCACATCGCGCACAGCGATGGAGAGGCCCACGCTATGTGCATTGTAAATTGGGAGCACTACGGAAAGGCGTACTGGCAATTTCTGAACAGCAACCTGCGCTGCACGTGCCATCGTAGTGGAAGTGCACGCGAGACGCATCAAATCGTTTAAAGAAAGAGCTGCTGCTGCTGCAGTGATAATGTCGACAAGGTTAGAGCTTGTCTTGCTCGAGACGCAAGCAGCAGGGCGCTTAACAACCATGAAGAATACGACCAGATAAGGTTGGCACTTTTTGTTGTTCTAGACTAATTAAGCTAGAATGAGAGCTTCTAGAAGTTGCCCGAGGCTCACAGGAAGACTAAACGGTTCGCTGCAGTGCTCAAGATTTGGTCCACAACATCGCTACTGAACATAGTAGATGTCTAGTAGCACTTAATGCCTACGATGTGAACGGCGGATTATAGACGCATAGCATGAAAATATCATAGCTTCCTCTGTCATTTGAGTATTTTTAGGCGTAGAGCTTCGGTGGTCTAGCTAGCTAAAGGGTGAAAGTGTTGCCGTCTCCGCCGGCCTCGTCCTCATTCCTCATTTTTTACCTCTCGAGGATAAAGTGATAGTTGACAAGTAGGACATTAGAGCAATCATGAGGAACAGATTTTTCGAAAAATGGTGACAGAGAATGCGGTGATGCCTCTACTTATAACGGTGCATCACCATCAATACTGTTGATGGCATTGTGCTTCCAGGCGCTCGACTCCATTTGATTAAAATTTATATATAGTACTTATCTTGTGATTAGCTAGCCATGGTATCGAAGAGGACTCTCAGAGGCGTGGGCGTAGGTGTTGCTGCAGCCATTGTGTTGCTCAACGTACGCTACCATGCCGTTCCTCGGCATGCTTTCAACGATGAGGCCTCTACACTTCCTCGCTGGAATCTCAAGGCAGACGCGGATGAGCTCGCAACCGTGCTTCGGACGCCACCATCGTGGCAGCACCGGCCAACGCCACCCGATGTGCTAGCCTACGGCCAAGGAGATGTCTCCAATGCAACGCTGAAAAGGCTGTTGAAGGTGGCTCACGCACCGTCCACGCTTCGAATAAGCAAAAGTGCGCGGCTTGATGCGAAGCGTCGTGGTGCTGAGGTGTCGCCGCTGCTGTTTGGTGGGTTTATCGAGCACATGGGTCGTGTGATCGACGGCAATCACGGTGAGCCATTGGAGATGATTCGTTGTAGGTGTACTTTGCGTGTGGTACGATCAACTTCCCAATAAATTCGTCTATTAAGAATATTTCTTCTCCAAAAGACTTACTCGGTACTTTGCTCACTCTCTTAATTCAACCTAGGCAACGACGGTGGCATTTGGGCTGAGCTCTTAGCAGATCGCAAGTTTTTCCACGCTGTCGAACAAGAAAGCAATCCTTCTCCTTCTTCGAAGGCACAACCTAGTTCTTCTTCGTCGTCTACTTTGACCAAGTCCCCGTGGCGCGCTGCTTCCGCCGGGGACGCGCAAGTGACGTCACCTCGGTTGCCTCCGAGGGCCCTGGTGCGTGGGGGGCGGGTAATGGCTTTTCGTTTTCCCTGCCCTTCCAGTAGTAGTAGCCTTGCTCTAGAGCCAACATCATCTTCTGGAGGAAAAATGCTGCCTGAACAACAGCAGCAGCTGCCACCACAAGCCTCGTCTATGAATGCGCTGATAGCTAAGAGTAGCGCTTCTTTGAAAGAGAAACTCGCAGGAGTCGAAGAAGACGATGCAGTTGATGGAAGCAGTCGCAGCAGTGGAACCCGGACGAAGAGTCGCAGTGGTGCTAGCCACGGATACGGGTAGGGCGCATGAGCAAAACAACACCACAATTTCAAACTGGCAAAACAACCTTGGCGTGTGCTTCCCTTCTTTTTCTAATCTTCTCTTCCACGTCCTTGCTTACAGGTGGGTCGGTGAAATCGAGCAGTCAGGGCTTCCGCTCGAGAAAGGGCGCGCCTATCGGGGCTATGTGTGGGCTACTTCGGGAATGCTGAGCAGGGATGATAGCACTACTGGTCAAAATGGCACCTCGTCTTCACCGGCCCATTTTGGAGCAGCTGGGACGAGTTCTGAGACCAACGATGGCGTAGCACTTGTGCTCGAGGTGAGTGTTTTGAGAAGTCGTTGCGTCGTAAGAACAAAAAGAATCGAAGATGCAGGAAAAGTGCTTCGTCATTACTACTTTCATTTCTTTGGTCAGCATCTTCGTCTTCCTTATTATATTAGTTCTCTCGCACTCTTGCCCTATTTTGTGAACGAACACTATAGGTGTGGTTGCGGCACCCGAATCTCTCCACTCAGAAAGACGTACTCCTCGCCCGAGTCACCGACAGCGCGATTCTCGCAGGCACGCACCGCTCCTCTACTAACGCCGCTAGTGGCTCATCGAAAGAAGAAGGAGATGAAGAAGCAGGCAGCCATGAAGGCCCAACCAACGTATATGGCGAAGGGTACAGGGGTGCGCGAGTGATGGCGAAAGGAGGCGCTTGGCGGCGCTTTGATTTCGGGTGAACAGATTTTAGAAGCGCCTGCACACCTGCACGACACAATCATTAAATTCCTTAGGTTTATGATGAGCTCCTGCTTTCCAAAAAAATACCCTCGTCATTGTCTATCTGTTCCATGTATGCAACTGCTAGGTTTGTGGCGCCCCACACCGTGGAATTGGACTGTGCTTGTGGAGTGACCAACCGTGCGGACTGCGCGGGCGACTGCCGCAGCGGCGACGGGCAGGTGCACATGTAGGAGATTTTGTGATTAAAAAAAGCTGACAGAGAAAAGACACTCAAGAGGGTACTTTGCGTCTCGTGTGTTTGTTAACATCAGTGGCGTTATGTTCCAAGTCCTCTAGTGTGGTATCACAAATATAATATTATCATATGATCGCGATTCACAGGGAGGGTTCAACGCCAACGATTTGAACGGCGCGCGAGGTGGGATCGGCGAAGATGCAGGGGGGCACTGCGGTAATTGTGGAGCGGCTCTGGCCATCATAGCCAAGCGCATTGACTTGACACGCTCCGATGGAAAGTGGAAGCCTACATGTAGTAAGAGTGGCAGTGGTTTTCATACCAGTGGTATTTCAACCGGGAGCATTGGTGTAAACACCGGAATTGGAGGCACAGGCACATCTCTACTAGTAAGCGAGGAAGAAGATCAAGCGCCAGCAGTGTTGGTGGGGGCCGCGTCCCTAATCCCAGCGGACGCCGTTGGGGGCATGTTTCGAGCCGAAACCGTCCACGCGCTACAAGTGCTGCGCCCGACCTTGCTGCGGTGGCCGGGGGGCAACTTCGCGAGCGGCTACATGTGGCGCGACGGCGTGGGCCCGCGTGACAGCCGCCCGCCCCGCAAGAACCCCGCATGGGCGGGGGTAGTGAGCAACGATTTCGGGGTCCACGAATTCATGCACCTCTGCGCCCTCGTGGTAAAAGATGAAGAAGAAGACGTAGAAGACTCAAGACATGGTTGAAGATGCCAACAATACTTCTTCACCTCGTTTTGAATGTGCATTGCCTTTCGCTCGCATACTTTATAGCATCGCCCGGTATCTTACTGTATCCCTTTGTGTTTTACTGCTTCTTTATTGCATACTCTGTTTCGCTCTCCACACCTGACGAACAAGGGAGCTGAGCCGTTGATTGTGGTCAACGCTGGCCTCGGCACCGCTCTCGATGCTGCTGCGCTCGTAGCTTATGTGAACCTCCCTGTAGGCCTCCATGCTAATGACGAGGATGAAAGCAAGGGTCACCAGGCTACCTCCTCTCTTTCATCTACGAGTAGTCGTAGGACGACAGATGGAAGTAACCGAGGCAGTAGCAGTAATACGGACGCCTCATCGTCGTCGTCATCCTCGTCAATGTGGCGTGCCCGGCTCGAGCGCGCCTTGGTGGAGGAGCCTCGGCGGCGCTGGCGGAACGGGGAGCAGTTGCCGTGGCAGTGTCAATGGTGGGGGATTGGCAACGAAATGTACGGCCCTTGGCAGCTGGGAACTGTGCCTTTCGCTGCTTTTGTCCAGGTTAGAGAGAAGAGATTGTGTGTCTTTGGTGGACGCAAATGCAGCAGGCAGTATTTATGCATTCATGCAATTACGGGGCATCACATGTTATGCTTATGGCTATAGCATCCTTTTAACCTCTAGTGATCTTTCAATTCGTCTTTCATTCTCATTTTTGTGCCCACCCACCCATGTATGGCCATCATCAGCGGCATGCTCGGTTTTCTACTGCGATGCGACGAGTCTCTCCTGAGGTAATTTTAAGCTGCTCATCGTACGATCCGTACTATATGTCGTGTGAGCATTCTTCGTTATTGATTCTATCTTTGACACCATAACACTGGCTGTGTTGGTGTTATTGTGAACGCGCACAGGTTCGGTTGGTTGGTGTGGGAGCCATGCATTTATCTGCTCACGAGCGCAAAGCAGTTCCCGTACCTGGACCTGCAAAAGCAGGCAGCAGCAACAGCCACGGGCCTCGCAAGACGCAGCCAGTGGGCGTGTCGATCGAAGGAGGCGATTTTGGCTTTGCGTCATCATGGTGAGTGCGGGTTGGTGTGGAGTATGCTTTGTCGTAATGTCCTACGTGTGATCCTTTTGTTCGTTCGTCGAAACTCTATTGAATGCGTACCGAGAGGCATAGGTGTTTATGCAACCACAGTGGCATATTTAGCCTTGTCCCGGAGTGCTTTCTAAGGGTTACTATTGTGCGAACGCCTGATTTGCATCTCATTTCCTTTTCTACAATGATGTATTAACAGGACGGGCCAAATGATGGCGTCTCTGTCCTCAACTTCGCAATCTCACAACGGCCAACGACATCGCGTGTGGACTCCGCTGCAAGCGATATCAGAGCACTTTTACATTGACACCGAAAAGTCAACGGCAGCGTTACACGCCAAACAGGTGTGACATCATTTAAGCTTATTGCATTAAGCGTTTGACTTCCGTATTCTATCGATGGACTGATGTGATAGTATACTTTACGTTGATGTCTTCGCAATATTCCTCTATTCTTTCTGCACTTGCTCTGCATACCTCGTTTTCTTGCTTTTTTTTGTCCCTCATTCCTCTTTTTGCATCATCATTATCACCATTCTATTCTATCAGGCCTCTTGGCGCGTCACTCGCTTCGCTCAGGCCTACCGGGGTCTGCACAAGGAGCTCGCCAAATTCCTCTCTGTAGAAGCAGCCAAGAGATTGGGGGATCTTCAACCTGTAGCGCCACGTCACTCTTCATCATCACCACCACCGCCAGGCATATGTTTGGACGAATTTGGGTAATACATTAGAGAGTATCTTACCTTTCTGTTTATTTTTTTGTATTTTGTCTGCGTAGAAGCCGTCAGCATACAAACTGGTATTGATTCTAGTCATCGAAAATCGATGCCTTGATTCAAGTGGCAAAACATAATTCACGGCACATGAATTGTACACTCCTGCAAAGCTCGACTTGCATTTCTGGATATTTCGAACCATCCAAAACACACCACCACCACAGGTACTGGTACGGCCCCTGGGAGTTCGGCCAATTGGGAATGCGAAGTTCTCTGAAGGATGCGCTAGGTGTGGCGGTGGCCAATCATGCCCTCATGCGTAACGGTGAGAAGCGCTGATATCGCAAAAACAGAAAATGACATACATATGATGTATATTGATCACACCATATGTTCCCCGCAATGTCGAATTCAAGAATCCTATGTCTATCTATGCCTTTTTTCCTTTGAACCTTTTTTTTCTCTTTGTATTGTCCTTCAATCGGATCCCCTCACTTACGCATTAGGCGACGTTTACACCATGGCGACCTACAGCCAAGCCGTGAATGTGTTCGGAGCGGTGAAGACCTCCAAACTTGGCGCTGTTATGGACCCCGTTGGGCAGGTGGCTGTGGGTGTGCATTGTTGTAGGGACGAGTGGATGTGTGGATGTGTATGGTATGGAGTGGTGGTCGGAGAGCACTATTTCTTTGAAAACAGTAAAAAATTATGTTCGTTGGTGCTGAGGCTATGCGTGTGCATTGCTTACACCTCAATGGGCTCTAAAAATCATCATGCCTGCAGGTGCTGGCGCTATACTCGTCTCGTTTTGGGCGCCTTCTTGGAACTGCTTCTTCTTCACGAGACGAGTGGGGTTCATCGACAGCGTCACCAGCTGCGAGTGCTTCTGGCGGAGCTTCATCTCTTCTACACCAGCCTGCTGACGCCAGCAGTGACAGTAGCAGCACTGACGGGTCACTTCTCAGCAATGACGCCCAATTTGACAGCATGGTTCCGAACGAGGGGTATGCTGAGGAGGCCAGCAAGAAGGAAGCGGGGCCTCTGGGGCCGGCTGCCCTGGCAGTGCGGGGCTCAATCAGTGCCAACGCGCACGGCCCGAAGCTTCGACGCATTGGGCTCGAGGTGGGACTACTGTAGAACAATCAATTGTTTGCGTGTGTTGGCATTCTTGTGATCACCTTATAAGTTATAGCAGCAAATGCTAGTGTACTCATGCATATACCTGATTATTTTTGTTTAGCTTATTGTTCATGCATTCAGATGCTTTGTATCTCACTATTTATGTAATGATCAAAAGGTGGAAGGAGTGCCATTTGGCTACGCCGCGGGCGACCCTGGCCGACTCATCGACGGTATTGCGGCGAGTGGGTATCTCGACCACGGTCTCGTTGTGTTGCCGGGCCATGCATCTACGAGCGCACTTCCTTTGCATAGTGGACGTCGTCGTCGTTCGCAGTTTGGACCTCGTGTGGTGGTAGCGCTGGTGAATTTGCACGACTCGGCGGCAGTTACAGTGAACTTCCAAGACGACATGACGGAAGCGCTTTTACAGGTGCGAACATTGGGGGGTCGCTCCGCTTGCCATGAGTCTCAATCTACGTGTGTGTGTTTTTTTTAAGGCCAGAGTGCGAGACATCTGAGAAAAAAAAAGCTTGATTAATAGCGCTTTACCTGAATGTGTGTGCCTTTTAATCTTAACCTTCATTTCCCCTTCTCTCGCCTTCAGGCTGTTGCCGATCATCGCCAACGCATTCGTGAGCGCTTGAATCAAGGTCGCAGCTCTTCTCAGGTTTACTCGAACGCCACTGCAGACGCTGCCGCAGAAGCCCAAGACGCCGCTTGGTGGGCGCAACGGTCCAAAGCAAGCGGGGTGGTGGCGCAGTGCTGGGCGGTGCACGACGCGTGCCTGTTGGACCAATCACAGGACGCCACCACCAGCCCCAGCTGCCCCGACCACACCGCCCTCAACCAACCCGCGAAAGCGTCGCCTCCTGCGACAAGTGCAGCAGCACCTCCAGTGTCCGACTCCTCTTCTTCGTCAACACAAGCATCTGCTGCTGCTGACAGCAACAGTGCAACGACAAACGCGCCGTTGCCATCTTCTTCTCAGCCATCCATGGGGGTCGTTATTTCTGCACTGCCTCCCGAGTGGACCAAAGCAGACCGCATTCGCCGCGTTTCGGCAGCAACAGCACCACGTCAGTCACTTCATGGCTCGTCGGCTGGATCTGCCGTAGGGGGTGCGGCTAGTACAAGCCAAAGTGCACAGGCGAACTCAGGAGAAGAGACCGCTGCGGAGAGGAAGGCCCGCAAGCGA
>Ga0307982_1004022_pt1 | contig 11665 bp, 10 predicted proteins | sample OrgLakmetagen989_FD_201847 | JGI IMG/M metagenome (GOLD analysis project Ga0307982, IMG submission 201847) | Saline water microbial communities from Organic Lake, Antarctica - #989 | ecosystem: Environmental > Aquatic > Non-marine Saline and Alkaline > Saline | place: Antarctica: Organic Lake... | reverse complement strand
TTGGGCGAATCCTTCAGACTGACTTCTGGACGTTCTACGGGAGTCAAGGGAGAGAAGGGATGCATTCTGGGTGGGTTCGCGGAGCAGTCGAGCGCGATAGCGCCCGCCACGCCGTTCAGGGCTCCCCCAAAATCAAATATACTGCCACGTAGTCCCGTATATCACAGAAGAAGACATACGGTATATACAGTATATACGCGTATATATGGGTACCCCATGTATATGGGTTGAGCCATCCCTAGATACTACACTGTATTGCTGTAATAGACCTTTTACGAAACCCCAACGGACCAATTTTGTGGTCGAGGACTTTGCTCCTCGTTTTTTTCACGAAATGGTGGTAGCTTTGCCTCCGCGCTAAAGCCTTATTGCACAACCATGAATGCAGCCATACTTACACAATTGTCAAAGTCCTTAGCATGTAGGTCTTAGAACGCGTAGACGTGTCTAGCGCTACGTTCTGTTATCTGTAGGACCCACACCAATTGTCATAAGTTCCACCCCTCGCGGCCTGGTTATGCTTGCCTTTGTGGTGCTGTAGAGTGACATCGAAGCAACCAGGGCACTTCGTCGATGAAGGAATTGAAGCTTTAATGACATATAACCGCTACAAGCGGTTGGAACTTTATAGCGAGGCCACTAATGTCATCCAAGGTAAGTCGCGGTATTCGTAATTTCCAATATGTTGGATCGGTGCTTTCATTTAGTGTTACGATTCCTGAATGCTATGGCCACCGACCTGTGAGACACGCACGTAAAAAGTGCAAATTGTTTGCTTTAAGACTATTTGAATGAATATCCGCTCACAGAAAATGATTCAAGTTCTTTCTCGTTGTGTTGTTGCGCTTGGTCGACAGGACCCATGACGCGCTCCATTATGTGCCCTCCCGTGATATCCCAACCCCAAAGGTGGGTGCCCGCCTTACTTGGAGCTTTTGAGCTGGATTTCTACCACCAAGTATCATATAATATGCGGTGCATCATGGATAGCTGACGAATTCGTCGCAATGGTGAGATTCTAGGTCATACGGAATGTTGCCATTTCTTCCTCTTCTCTGACTGCTTTACAGTATCATCGGATCTGAGTGTTTAAGGGTAATCAACTCTCGAAGTACTCTGAGAGCAGAGTTTTGCTGTGTTGATTTATCATTTCTTTGAGGCCAGCACACGGTTCGGCTTGGATATTAATGTCACTCAAAATGAACATTGATTTGTCGAATACTGAGTACTACTGTAGTACTACTGTAGTACGCAGAAAACACTATAATATAGAGCACCATCTTCGTTACTTCGATTTTAACCCTAGGATGTTAGGATAGGATAGGTCTAGCTACGAGTCAAGATGCTAGACTAGGCCCCTAACGTGGTGGCTGCGCCAAATTCTGATAATTCATTAGGTTGCACAGGCAGGAGCGTTATTTGCGATGAAAGAATGAACTGAGGTGGATAACGAAGTGGACGCGGCTGTGATCGATGCTGATGTAGCATTATAAAGGGTGAACCGAGCGCCCTGAGATCTCGGAAGCGCACGTGCAACAATTAAATCAGAAGGTATGAACAGATGGATAGGCTGGTGATCTGTGTTGCACGGAGTCCATATTGACAACGCATCACGAAGAGTCACAAGATCTATCAAAGGTTTATTTCGTTGGTCCCGCACAGCGTTGACACGACCAAGAAACCTCGGGTGTTCCTCAGATGTTAAGCCACGGTGATTCTCTGCATAAAAATCATCAAGAAAGTCGTCAGTTTGAACGAAGTCCTCATTGAAGTGAAGCAACGTCTCATAGTGAATACATGACAATATCATCAGCATTCGGAGAGAAATCAGCCAACGGTATACACTGCGGCTGAGATATTCCTGAGAACACCATAACAACAAGGTCATCATCGGTTATGACGCATACTTTTTTCTTGGTTTCCAAGCCCCAAGCAATGAGATCAATGTTTTCAACCCAATAAGCGCCAGCACTTGGTTCCCCATCCTTGGCGACCTCGTGAATCCCTGCACGAAGGTATATATCTGCACTAGTTGGAGAGTAATATGAGCATTCAAGTAGCGAGTCATGGTTGTTCCTGAGGGCTTGAGCCATTTCACTTCGCCCCTTGGAAATTATTCGTCGATTCGACGGCATGGCACCAAAAGGGCGCAAAAATTGCTGAAGGCAGTGAATACCACAATGGCCATCAACAGGATTTCCAATGAGTATACGACTCGATCGTTTCATAAATGCGACAAAAACTTCTTTGAACGATGAAACACTCTTAAAGACCCGGTGCTCAGCACCGTGAGTACCAAAGCAGCCACCTCTACCACCACCACCGCGAATAATTTTCGGTGCATACAACGAATAACGGTGCTCAAGCATCCAAGCTTCTAAAGGAACATTTTCAATATCAGAAGAGCACGCACACGTCTGCTTCTCATGAATTGCATTACGGAAGACTTTGGTTGCTGTTTCAACAATTAAACGACCCACGTGAGATGTCCCGCAAAAGTGCGACCGTGTGGCGCATGCACAACCTCGATTGTGATTCAAGAAATACAATGAACCATTTCGGGTGTTACCATGCAATGTATCAAAATGTGTCTCTTTCAGCAGGCACCAATTTGTGTCGAGCCCCATGATGAGGCGCTCTGGAACTCAGGGGTCTAATCGAGCGCCCTCCCAGTGTCCACGCATTGAATGTATCGAAAAGCAACATTGTATCAATGGTACGTAAACTCTGCATTGAGGTATAGATCCAGCCGGTACATAGAGCATTGGAGAATATCGATAGGATCCATGTGAACCAATAATGGATCCACGTGCACCGCAACATTACGTCAATAGCTTTATCTCTGGACGTCCGCAATTCTGTGGATTATCATTTGTCAATGCATAAGCAATACGTGGTGTTACGCATTTCACAAGCAAAACGTAAGCGATGAAAACGCAAATCACATATAAAGCGAATGTTAGGCACGCTCCATTCTTCTTCTTCTTCTTCAAGTAGGGCCCTTTTCTTGTCGTCAATGTCTCCGAAAACCAGCTTGTTCGTTTCAAACCCCTCATTAAATTGTTAATCGCGTTCAACGTTGCAAACGCCAGATCAAACCAATATAACTTGAACGCGTTGCTAAATCTACTTAGCAGCCCTTACTGCATCGTTTCAATACATGTGTGTAATCTACATCAAAACACAATAATTCGTAAGCTCGTCTTGATGACCGTTTTAATTTTGTTTATTTAGTCCCAAAATGTGATAACTTCCTGGGTAATACATTCTGAGAATTCTCAGAATTTAATGGCCCTTACCTCGAGCCCGAACTTGTTGCGGCACGAAAATTTGTTATCGCAGCGCACTCTAGGGCTTTTCTTCGTACATTCGGAAGCCTTGAAGCTACTTGTAAGACTTGAAGAGCTGAAGACAAACCTATCGATACCTTTTCGTTCTCGCTATCAGTATTATTAAGTATTATTTCAATGATTTGGAAAATAATTACCCACTTTACTGTGTGCGTTCATATAGTCATAAAAACTAGTGCCCTAGACGGTTGCACGCTTTCAGAAGACGTTATTCTCGATGGTAAAGTTCGAAGCGTCGCGTTTCAGTCCACGAATGAATCTATTGCCGCAGCGGCAAGGCTTTTCGCCACTCACTATGATCTCCAGGAAAATGCAGCATTGCGGCTCTCAAGAGCTACACAATCAAGCATCGAGGGCCTAGACCTCTTGTCAAAGCTACACAAACCAAGGAGTGCCTTTGAAGAAGAGCCCCTATCAAAAAGGCCGCTATCTACGCAACCCTACGATAGAGAGTGTGCACATGAGCAAGAGCAACATAGGCTAGCATTGAAAGCAGCCTAGAGCTCTTGTCGCAACCTACACAAACCAAGTGGTACCTGGAAAGAAGAGCTCCTATCAAAAAGGCCGCCACCTACGAAACCCTACGATAGAGAGTGTACACATAAGCAAGAGCTACGCAACCTAGCATCGAAATAAACGTAGACCTCTTGTTGAAAGCTACGCATGTGATGCGGGCGACACAAGCTAAATAGTGTAGATGGTTTGAAGATTTACGCGATGTTACGTCTCGAATGGAGAAGATGTTATCACCATACGCACAACGAAAGTGTATCAATTAAGAAGGTAAGGAAAACATTCGGGAACGAAGCCACGCAATCTGCAGAAGCAGTTGCTCAGTAATGGTGCTATATGTTACAGCTGTCGGTCGTTGAGGATTTTATGTTACAGCGCTGGTCGTCGCGGTGGTCTCTTTTCACTTTCATGGTGGCCAAAGGCGTATACTAAATGGCGCGAAAGAGAAGGCCACACAGAGAGACATACAAATTCTAGTCAATAATACGTGCATCCTAGTAGTAAGTGAAAAAAGGGCATGCATTCTGCGATTTCCTCAACTTATTACTCAGTAACCAGTAACCAAGAAAACCTGGGGTTTTCCAGGTTTCCACCCACTTCCAATTTAGGAACAGTCGCCGACTCCTACCGTATGATTAGAAGTCAGAAGTCCAGGAGGCCAGGTAATCATGAAGTCTTGTTGTACTGCAATAACTCTACCGTGCTTCTGCGCTGCGCGGTACTGCAGATCTGTACGTACTGCAGTACTGCACCTTGCTGTACTTGACACAAAAAGCATCGACAAAAGAAATTTGATTGGCCATACCCACCTACACAGCAGTTTGATTCATCAAATCCACCACTGGTCCATTTGACTGGCCATACTCAGGTGAGCTGAGCAGTGGGATTTGAGCTGTCTTCAGCAAGTCTTGAGCAATAATTGCTGGGTATAGCCAATCAGCTACAGCTCCCTCCCCTCAAGCGAAGCCCAGGAGAAGGCTCACTTTTGTATGAAAAAGCCAGTGCAAGAAGCAGTAGCCACGGGCGGTGCTTCCGATGCATTGTTTGCTCAGAGGAGATCGAGGCTTGTTTTCTTTGCAAGATGCTGCCACTGTGCCACTCTTGCTGCAAAGGCTTGGACGCTTGACGAGAAAAATTCCGTTAATGACGATATCACCGAGCTCCGCTGGCTCATCGCTCAAAAGTGTGTAAATATGATGGGAAACATTGGTTAGATATTAGCTGCGCTTCTGTTTTCGAAGAAATGGCACTAACACTGATAAAATATCCATGTGCATCATCCTTCAGCGTTTTTCTTGCGCCTCTGCTAAGCTTTTCTATCCGAAGTCATTCGTCCTCTACTGGTCTAATGGCTATGACACTTGGTTTTGTTCCAAACGTTCTTGGTTCGATTCCACCTTCGTGCAGTCGGTTTTCCCCGTTGTACGGTATGTAGCACCTTGCCATCGTTACGTACGGTACTCAGATGAAACAACACCAACCGTGACCTATATCGGGGTCGCCACCTGACATAGTGTCACAAAAGGGCACAACAACAAAAAAAAGGGGGTGCCCCAAGAAACAAGAAAAAAAAAGTAAATTAGGCATAAAAAAAGTGGGGATTTACGATATCATTGAAATGTTTTATAATGATATACTGATATCGTAATTTTGCACCTTTTTAATGTCGTTTTGTAAATCTCTTTGAAATCTTCATTGACATTAAATTTTACATTTCTACTCTTATCAACTTTACTTTGAATAACTTTCTCGTCAAAATAGCAATTCATGTAGCTCTTTAGAATGACACTTCAACTTTTAGAACAAAACCCACTGGTAAAGATTTGTTTCATCATATTCTTACTAAACTTAAAACCATCAATCATCTCTGGAAAGTGTAGTTCCCGTTTAAATTTATTCTTCAAGCAATCCATAAGTGTATCATTACCTGTCAATAATTTCTTCATATCACCAACTAGAATTAAGTAAATCCCATTCCAAATATCGGCTTTTGTTTCGTTAGATACATTGGATTCAAACTTTTTTATCGTAATGATACTTACTTAACATACGTTTCGTTGAAAAACTGCAAGTATTACTACAAAACTCACTTTCAGCATCTTTAATCACAGACTCGTCTATAGTTTCAATAGAGTCATAGTAGTAATAATTTTCAGAAATCTTAATAAGATTGATTGTTGATATCTCTCTCGTAGATATCTCAACCTCATCAGGAATAATGTTATAACCAGCCATGTATACACATTTTTCCTAAAATTCTTGTAGGATGTGGTATCAATAGTACAACCTTTATCAAATTTATCAAAATTGATTTTTTTCATCAATAGAGCAAAACTGAAAAATAAAATCTTGAATCATTCTAGGTCTGTAACTAAATTATACGAGATCACGCATTTCATTAAACGGTGCAATAAATAGATACATTGATCAAAATGTTCAAAATCAAAATTTGCAACATTGTTACTTATAATAGAATAGTAACGATTCCAAGTAGAATTGACATCTCTTAACTTTTTTTATCTTAATCAGATGTTTGAGAATTGTGGCTAATCTTTCTTTCCAGAATGTCTTTCTAATAATGACTGAAAATATTTCATACTGTGATTTTGCTTGTTACCTTTACAATATGGATAGAATATAAGATTTTTTACCTTTCTTCAGTTCGTTGATTGCATCCATCATCATGTTTTTCTTTTGTGCATATTTTGTAGCATCTCTCTTCTTATAGCTATTATCGTCTTCTCTTTTTACTAGAGTAAATGAAAATTCTAAAAAAATCTAAATTGATTCTAGTAATGAAAGCATCTAGTAATATAGCCTTTTCTGCATTTTGAAGAACTCTAATAAAATTGTCATAGCACTTCTTTTGAACTCCATCTAATGTATCTTTAAAACACCAATTCTTAAGAAATGTTTCAATCTCATCAATTACAACAATATTATGATTTTTCTTATTTTATTTTTTAAGATATCAATCAATTCTTGTTTCAATTCTTTTCTCATTACAGTGTTGTAAAGGTTGGTGCTTTTAAGAACTTTCATTTAATAAAAGTGTTTTCAGTTCCCGGATCGCAGTCCCCCGAATATAATATTCTCGTTGTGATATGGTGTATTGTCTCTTCGTTCGTGTTCCTTCTGTTCTTCTAATCACGCTGGTAACTGGCACTCCGGTTGCGCCTCGCGGGCAAAGCTATTGCACGCGGGCTTCGCCGCTCCTTCAGCTGTACAGATTGATGTCGCTTCGCACCTCACAACTTGCTGACATAGTGCGCTTTGGCACACTCAGCATCATGATTTTTTTGATAAAGTTCTAAAAGCAGCATTTAAAAGGTATTTGAAAGAATTAGATAATGATAAAGTGGATGTTAAAAATTTGGTTGATTGCTGGATTATGTAAATTTGATACAACCAAGATAAATGTAGCTAATTTCGTATTAAGTGCAAAGTATCAGTAATTAATCTATATTTTACCATTAGATAATAATCTATATTAGGCTTCTTCTAAATAATTTTAAAATTATTCCATTGAAATATAATGTATATATGCCACCTCATGGAATGTATCCACTCTTCAAATAAATATGTAGTATAGTATTGTAATTATATATACAATGAGTCTTTCCTTAAAGCAAGAGTTAAACAATGCTAACACAGAATAAATGTAAATAAAGGTGAAGTTAATACACTTAAAACTCAAACCGCTGAGGCTATTGCCTTCCACCATGATTTTGATACTAGTGATGACAATATAGTACGATTAGTTAATAGAACAACCACTTACGCAAGTAATATAAATACACTACAAACCACAACCACACGCCAAGCTAATGAAATTGATGAACTAGGAACAGATATAGCTGATAATGCTTCTAATATCATAGCTATCAATAATTCATTTACATCTCCTACTGAATTATTAAGAACTGATTTAAATAGTGATATTGCAAACAGAACTATCGCTAATTCAAATCTACAAGCTTTTATAGATAGCGAAGCCGCAACAAGACTAGCTAATGATAATATTCTGCAAGATAATGATATAGATAGTGAAGCTGCAACAAGAATAGCAAATGATAACACCCTACAAACTAACATAGATAACGAAGCTAGCACAAGAACAACTAAGGATAAAACCTTACAGTTCAATATAGATTCTGAAGCCGCAACAAGATTAGCTAATGATACAACTTTACAGACTAATATTGATGATGAAGCAACCGCAAGAGCTGCCGCAGTTCTAGCTGAGGAAAATAGAGCACAAGGCCGCAGAAGGTGTATTTAAATTTAAGAACTAATGCTGATGATACTTAATAAAGTAAAATAGATGCTGGAGCCGCAACCCCTTTAGCAAATGATAATACCTTACTAAGTAATATTGATAGCGAAGCCGCTATCCGTTTAGCTAATGATACTACTTTACAAAGTAATATTGACACAGAAGCAACAAACCGAATCAATGCTAAATAAAGATGGTGTTTATGAATGTTGGATAAGCTGAAGGTTTATTAGCTGTTAATGATTATCCGTTCGCTTTTGGTTTCGGTAGTTTATCTAAAGCTGGTTTAGGTCTAGTTATTCCTTTTGGTTTTAGTTTTGTGAGTTTTTCTACATTATGTGATTCAACTGACTCTAATATAAGCATAACTTTTACATTTTAACATTATGATACAAGTGGTGTTAAAACAACTGGTGTTGATGAAGTCGTTACATTAGGACCATCAAATATTTTAATTCAACTGTTAATAGTTCTTATAATGCTGGTAGTATGTGTGTTAAAGTATCTTCTGCCAGTAACTTATCTGATATTGACGCAAGATATAGAATCTTAATTATTTCATCAATCCATGTTAAGATTAATGTATATAAATTATCTAGATAATATTCACAATGTCAGTAAATTCTCAATTATTAGGTAAAGTTAATGATATAGAATAAATCAATGAGAAAACCACAACAATCAATCGTAATATAGAAACAATAAATGGTGATATTGAAGGTTTAGAAAACAACAAGCAACATAAAATACAGGTGACAGATACAATACAAATTACGAACTAAAGGCTCAATATGTAACAATGACTTTAACAAATAAAGATTTACAAACAACATTAACTTCAATAGAAACTAATATAACAGATAGAAGCTATAATAGATTGTCATCAGAAGATTATGTAAATGATTTAACTAATAACAGTGTTTCAACTTTAGAAACTAACTTGACAGATCTTAGTAATATTAGGTTATCAACAGTAGAAACTAAGTTGACAAATCTTAGTAATATTAGGTTATCAACAGTAGAAACTAACTTGACAGATATTAGTAATAATAGGTTATCAACAGTAGAAACTAACTTGACAGATATTAGTAATAATAGGTTATCAACAGTAGAAATTAACTTGACAGATATTAGTAATAATAGGTTATCAACAGTAGAAATTAACTTGACAGATATTAGTATTAATAGGTTATCAACAGCAGAAACTAACTTGACAGATCTTAGTAATAATAGGTTATCAACAGTAGAAACTAACTTGACAGATATTAGTAATATTAGGTTATCAACAGCAGAAATTAACTTGACAGATATTAGTAATATTAGGTTATCAACAGCAGAAATTAACTTGACAGATATTAGTAATAATAGGTTATCAACAGTAGAAATTAACTTGACAGATATTAGTAATAATAGGTTATCAACAGTAGAAACTAATATTAATGATTTATCTAATAATCGTGTTTCAAGCTTAGATTTTCATTTAATAATCTTTCAATTGGTGATATTTCTAATTTACAAACAAGTTTAAATGGAAAGCAAACTAAAAAACAGATAATTCGTATTTAAGTATATCTGATGTTTCGGGTTTATCTTCAGCTTTAGAGTCGTCTGGAGGTGTTGGAACTACAATAGATGTAGACACTGATATTACAGTTGCAGATATAGATTGTGATGATATAACATTAAGTGCAGGTTTAATTTTTTTAGCACCTACTAGTCACATTACAGGCACTTTTTGATCTCTATAGGTATGTACAACTACCAGGTGGAACGCACAAAAACCTTTAACCCTCTGCTCGTGATTTTCTGCCTAGTTGAGGAGAAGAGGGAACCGTCCGTGGAAGCAGATTTTCGAACAGGCCGGATCTTCCATTGTCTATGTCACCTCGGAGGTGTTTTGGGGCTAGGGCGTGGCCATTCTGTGGTAAAATTCTGCCTTTCAGGTGCGCCACAGGGAGGATTGTCCCCCCCCCCCCCCTGTCGTGAAAATACCTCCCCTAAAGTGGTGAAATCCCCCGTAAAGGGGACAAAAAGGGCCATGTCTTGGATGCTCACGAAAACATGTTCATTCCAGCGGGCGGAACTCGGACGTCTGAGAATTCCGAGTGAGAATTTGAGTCCGAGCGACCAAAAATCTACGGGCCGAGTCCCGAGTGAGCTCCGAGTGGCCTCCTCCTGCTGCGCCCGAGTCCCAAGTGAGCCCCGAGTGGCCCAAGCCGCAAACGGCCGAATCCCGAGTGAGCGAGGAAAAAACTCGGGACTCGCTCGTAACTCGCAGGACTCAATCGGACCCCACTAAACACACATGGCCACCTCAAGTGTGTTACCGGAGTGACAAATGGACGTTTAGAGTTTCCTTGTTTAATTCGAGCAGTGCTGCAGAAGAGTTAATGAGTTCGAGCACACGTCATTGATAATTTCAGTTGTGTGTCGCGCGAGCACAACATCTGATTCAGGAAAACCTGATAACTGCTATATACTTAGCCGCATGAGTCGCTTGCTTCTCCACACTTGAAGTTCGAAATACAAGAGAGGGCTAAGTCAATATTCGTTTACTTGCACTCGAACTCGAACTCGAACTAATACAAACCCAAATGGCACAGAAGCCAATGCTGCGGGCAGAAGTGGGAATGCGCGTGCGTTGCGCAAACAAAGCAAGTGCGGAATGATTCAGGAGGGAGAGCTTGCACCTCAACCCGCAGCACCGGCATCTGTCACATTTGGTTTTGTATTATCCTAGTTCCAGTTGGAATTGCATTTATCTCCTCTTCATCACTTATTGTGGTTTGTAGAAATATACTATATGTATTCTTGTATATTGCATTCCGGCTCCTTCCCTAGAGGGGTCTAGGTTAATTCAGTTTCGATCAGAGGAGAGATTTTATCTGTATTGATTATAAGCTGGAAAATGATGATACCGGCTTGATGTCTTGATGCATCCTGCTCAAGACAAGTACACTCCGCGGCAGAAAAGAACGAGTTCCGAGTGAGCCCTAGTGGCCTCCTCCTGCTGCGCCCGAGTCCCGAGTGAGCCCCAAGTGGCCCAAGCCGCAAACGGCCGAGTCCCAAGTGAGCGAGGAAAAAACTCGGGAGTCGCTCGTAACTCGCAGGACTCACTCGGACCCCACTCTGAACGAGTTGTCGAGCTGCACCTGGCGGTCTATCGCACGTGCTCAAACTCGTAAATCCAGCCACACATTTTGCTTGCTCATTTTTTTCCGATATTTCGCGAATAAATTCTGAGAATTCAGAATGTATTACCCAGGATGCCGCAGATTTATTGACAAAATTACCTACTGTAGGATGTGGCAGCAAACGTTGACACGACATCTACAAGAGTTTACGAATTTTTGTCTTCTGTTCTTGATTGATTGCACATGTGCGCACGTGGCATCATCGATGTGATAATAACAGCGTATAGATTGTACATGTGTCATCATCGATGTCATAGTAACAGCGACTAACGCTTTGAATCATTTTTGGATTCAATTATGAGTCGATTATTCTTTACATTAAAGTAAAACTG
>Ga0307982_1004021_pt1 | contig 11666 bp, 5 predicted proteins | sample OrgLakmetagen989_FD_201847 | JGI IMG/M metagenome (GOLD analysis project Ga0307982, IMG submission 201847) | Saline water microbial communities from Organic Lake, Antarctica - #989 | ecosystem: Environmental > Aquatic > Non-marine Saline and Alkaline > Saline | place: Antarctica: Organic Lake... | reverse complement strand
ACGAATGCCTCAGCGCAGGGGCCAAAGGCGAAACAAGCGGGGTAAACAAGCCAAATCTTCTGGTGCCGCGAATGAGGAGCTGAGCCCTCTTTCTCTGCTTGCGGGCAACTCCCCCCCGCTGCCTTCACCTCTCCCAGCGCACACTGCTGCTGTACCAGGCCTGGCTGAGTGGTACCTCCCATACAAGCGAACTGCTGATCATTCTGTTACAGATTCAGACGAAAAGCTTGTCCTTCAGCATGGTGTGGACGTATCTTTCGACGACCGTGCGGTAAGTCTGCGGATTTTGAAGATGTCCAGCTCGTTCTGCACGTCATAGACATGCAGGTTGCTCAAGAGACGGCGCCATTTATTGCGGAAGTCAAGAGTTTGTATGATTGGGATAGTCCAGGGGTGAAGCACTTGTGTGAAGGTGTTGCATTTCAGCGCAAGAAAGCCAAAGGGCGCCTGCAGCCGGTGCTCCCATTTGACCGGGCAGCTGCCATTCGCATGCTGCACACTGTGCAAGACACTGTCACAGACGCCACAACAAACCACCTGAGCTTCATGTCACGTGGACGCGCAGACATGAAGTCCCGTGGCGCTTCTTGGGCGCCCAGTGCCGCTTCCCGGCTGGAGGGGTCCCTGCTGCTGCCCCACGACAGCCAGCTGCGCAGCACGGAGGACGCGGACCCGCGCATGGACCTGGAGCCACACCTGGTGGGCTCCATCGTGGCTGACGTCATTGATGACATGCACTTGGCTTCTACCCTGCGGCTGATGCAGCAGCGGCTACGTGCCCGCTGTCAGAATGGACAGCTGGCCGTGCCGCCCCTGGGGCCGCCCCCCGCCATGAAGGACCTCCCTGCGCACCTACAGCAGCTGCAGTCGTTGGTGGATTATGCTGCCCGCGCTGGGCCTGCCCTGCTGGCCGATGCAGTGACCTCCTGTGCCTGGGTGGGCCTTCTGCTTGCAACACTGTCCAATGCCCTGCAACGCCTGCAATTTGTGCTGGGCCTGGTGCGCAGATTCATGGCAGCCACGTGGCACGAAAACCAAAAAGAAACCCCCAACGAGTTCCACGACAGCGATCTCTCTGTGCTGCTGAGTGACACCCGTGCCATGATGTCCCGTCTGCAGCGGGCCCACGACCTCCTCCTGCGGTGCAACGCCCAGGAGAGCAGCGCTGTGGCAGCCCTCAAGCGCTTCGCAGACATAGTGCATCCCGAACAGCATGCCCTGGATGCAGCTGCCGACACAGTGGACGATGTCTTTGAGTCCCGGGTGGCTTCTGCGCCCCCCGGCTCCCTTGAGCTGCCCGACTGCGACTGCCTGCAGGATTGGCCAGAGGACGCGACGGTGCAACTCACTGCCCCAGACCTGGCCATTCACGGCTACAAGGATTTTGAGGAGCCATCTGTGCGAGGGGATAGCTGTGGCAGCGACGGTGCCTCCAGCAGCAGCAGCAGCGCAGCGGATGTCATGTACCTCCGCCAGCTGGTGTACCTGCGGGAGCAGTACCGGGAGCCTGGCCAGCCAGAGGGTTGCATTGAAGCAGATACCCGCACTCGCTGCAGTGCTGGGCCGCATGTGGTGCTGCGCAACCTGGCGTGGCGCCCTGGTGGCGAGCGCGGCCTGCTGCGGGCAGGGCGAATGCACGCCATGCTCTCCAAGCTGCAGGTAGTGCTGCCGGCGATGGACAGCCTATGCAAACACGTGGCCTCCTTCTTCTGCAAGCACGTGCCGTTGATCGTCGCGTGCGACTTCCAGTTCCGCAGTATGCTGCTGCACGTGCAGCGGTCCCCCGGGGGACTCGCCTCTCTGCAGCTGTGGCGTCGCAGCAACATACTGTCCATGCACTCAGATCTTACTGGGTCTGCACTGCTGACGGACCTGACCTGGGTGCAGTGCTTTAACCATAAGGTTGAGGAAGTCATGTTTGGGGGGGCTGAAATTCAGGAAGAGGGGCCCTTCGACCACGTTCAGCGGGACCTGGCAGAGGGCGAAGCTGAGAGGCGCACAATGATGCTGCCGCCCATGCTGCTGCAGGGGGGCATCATCAGGCCCCTGCTCGGCGCAGCTGCACAGCTGCTTGTGCAGGGGCGGCCGGGGGCAGACGCACTGCTGCAAGCCGCATCCTCTCTCACGCACTCCTCCTCCACAGCACAGGCAGCAAGTGGCGCTGCCAACACAGCTGGTCACACTGCAGATGACACAGACACACCCAAGAGCACGTTGAAGCTGCCTGCAGCGCTGGTGAAGTTGGCATCTGCCGAGCAGCGGCGGCGCCTGCAGACCGCCCTCCCCCCCCTCATGGACGTGCTGTTCTCCCCAGCGGAGGCGGCGCAGTTCCTGAAGGAGCTCACACAGTGCAGCAACAGAGACGCCCTTGAGCAGGAGATCGTCAGCATCGAGCACACCCTGCAAGACATGCACGGCGACGGCAGCGATGGCGAGGAGGGAGAGGAGGGCGATGAGGACTTCCCACACATTGCCGCCGGGCCTGTGGCCACGGGCTGCGCTGGGCTGCTGGTGCAGGACCTGGAGGCATTCACCCCTGCTGCCCTGCAGGAGGCACAGGGGCAGGTGGACGCCGCAGTGGCTGCCGTGTGCAGCGCAGGGCTGGGCCCAGAGATGCCCTTTCGCATCGCCCAGCGCCCCGAGCTGCAGCCCCTGCGGCAGCACAAGCGACACGCCCCTCCGCGGGCCCGCAGCGGCATGTACGGGGACACACGCCATGATCTACGGGAGCCCAACGTGCAGTGCTTGCAGCTGCCAGGCATGCTGGGCGAAGTGTCGGAGGCTGACATCGCCTACACCTGCAACTGGCTCAAGGACGGAGACGCGTACTCGCTTGAAAGCCTGGAGGCAGAAATGTGGCAAGTGGGGCCCGACCGCCTGATGGAGAGCTGCACCGGGGCACTGCAGGACTGGCAGGAGCACCAGAGCTTCCTCATGGCGACGCTCTCCGGCTCGGCGTCCAATTGGATGGCCCAGCAGCCCCTGGGGGCGGGGGTTGCCCTGCGTCAGCGCCTCTCTATCGCTGCGCTGAATCGCTTCAGAGCCGCATCCAACACGCAGCTGGGGCGCCTCACTGACGCCATTGCAGCCGCCTTCAAGGACACCATCGCACTGAAGCCCCCGGGGCAGGGTGCAGCCGCCACCTCCCCCGTGCCGGGCTGGCTACAGCGCACAACAGGCCTGCACTGCGGCTGCGAGCTGGAGCAGACCAAGGCTGAGCTCCTGGAGTGCGCCCAGCTCATGCAGCTGTCGGAGGAGGCCACTACACAGCTGCTGTTCACACGGGGGCGGGCGTTTCTCGCGGAGCGCCTGGCGTGCAGCAGCCGCTCCCTGCGGGCTCTCATGCTGCAGGCCACACACCGCACCATGGCAGCCATGCACTTTGAAGGCCTTGCTGCATTCCTGGACTTCGAGTTGGTGCTGTGCACCCAATCCCAGCGCTTGGCGCTGTTGACTGCCGGCACCCGGGGCGCCTCGGGGGACGCCCCTGCCCACCTCCGCCTAGCAGCTGCCGCAGGCATTCCCGGGGAAGAGTACGCTGCGAGTGTCCGCCTGCAGCCTCCCACTGCATCGCTTGGTGTGCTCACGGAAGCCCTGAGCGCCCGGGGGGGGCTGGATGCGCCGTCGTGCCTGCTGGCCCGTCAGGCAGCAGCTGCCCTGCGTGCCTGGTGGGCCTCCGCTGTCCCCAACGCACACGCGTCCGCCCTAGCAAAGGAGGACGAGCAAGATGCGCAGCGTGCGCCGGCTTCCCGTGCCGCTTCTGCAGCAGTGCGCCACAACGCAGTCGGGGCGGCAGCTGCAAGCCCCCCCCCTGTCCCTGACAGCACCCCCTCCAGCGACCCCCCCGCAGATGCGCCCAGCACTGTACCTGGTCCACTGGATGCCCTATCGCCCGTGAGCCCCGACCTGCAAGGCCTGGGGGAGGATGTTGGCCAAGATGGGGCAGCCGCGGCACCACTGGACTGCTCATGGATCGAGGTGCTGCTGTCCACTGCAGCAGCAGAGGGGGGCGCCCCTGGCACTGACAGTGCGTCGGGTACGTTGGGTGGCCCGACGCCTCTGTCACACGACTTTGGCTCCTGGCAGCAGTCTTGGCAGCCTGGGGCGTTCGGCGTGGATTTGGGGGGTGGCATGTGGCATGATGACCACAGCCCATCAGCTGCAGGCGATTTACACACAGGAGGCCAAGCACCCGGGACCACTATGATGGGCTTCCAAGACAATGCTTGGCCAGCTCACGACGCGACTGCTACGCTTGCCAGCATGCCCCCGCCGCCGGGGCTGCCAGAGGTCCCCGCCCTGGCGCCCTCCGCTGAACCCCAGGCACACTCCCACACAATGAGCATGGCCGCGCCCCTCTCCGCGCCCCAGGAGCAGGCGGTGCTGCGTCTGTTCTCCCGGGAGCAGCTGCAAGCCCTGGCACAGGTGCACTCGCAGAGCAGCGGACAGGTGCGCAAGCTGGCGGCTGCTGCGGCAGTCGGCGCTGCACAAGCCGTGCTGCAGGTATCGCAAGGGAAGTGATCCGCATGAGATGCTCTGAGGGGGGCGTGCTGCCCCCTGTGCGCGACAGCTAGTGCACCTGCATGAGGCACGAGGTGCTGGGGCCATACAGCTGCGCATGCCTTGCGAAACGAGCACTGCCATTGCTCGAAGCAGGCGGCAAATGTGACATGATTTACTCTGCTTTGCAGCTTTTGTGTTTTGTTTTGTACTTCGAGGGTTTATGTTGGAGGATTCCAGGACGAGTTGCAATGCATGCAAGGGTCGCATGTCGATTGCCTTGGGTCACAGCCATCCTAGTCGCCGGATTGGCGCTGTACGCCCTCGTATCGTTCACTGCGCTCAGTTCAGTGCCACCAGTATCTACCCCTGCACCATTCATGCGCGGGCAGCGGCCACAGAGGTTTGACCAAGCAACACCAGAACTTTCAAATCATCCCCCAAGCCTTGTGGCAGCCCGAAATTCCGCAGCAGCTCCCGCTGCAGCCCATCTTGCCCAGCAGCAGCCGCCTACCACCAAAGCCAAAACTTCTATAGACTGGCCACGGCCTTTTGAACAAAAACAGCGTGGGGCAGCGCAGCGGACAGTTGCCTTGCAAGCGAAGGACACTGTGCTGGCCATGTCTCAAAATATTGCCACCGATGCACTCCTGGTGTTCATTCGTTCTTTCCGCGAGCACAACAAACACGCGAGGATAGTTCTTTTCCAGCAAGGGGGGGACACGTCCCTCTCTCTGCCCCTGCAGCAGCAGTACGATGTCACCATCCAGCGCTCGGGGGGGGGCTCCCTGCCTGCTTTCATGCGGGGCTTCCACCCCTCCACCACCCGGTGGCACATCATGCTGCAGTACATGCAGGAGCACCTGCAGGGTATGCAGCGCATTTTACTTGCGGACGTGAGGGACACGATGTTCCAGCTGGACCCGTTCTCCTCCATTTCAGCGTCCGCCGGCGCCGGCGCCCCCCCCGTCAGCGACACAGCACTGCTGTCCTGGTATGAGCAAAGCGGGAAAATAGGCACCTGTTCTTGGAACAGTGGTTGGGTGCGGGATTGCTTCGGGGTGGCTGAGCTGAAGCGCTTGTTCTCAGAGCGCATCATTTGTTCCGGCATTACGCTTGGTGGGCGCAGCGCCGTGCACCGATACCTGCAGCGTATGAACAGCACAGTGTTCGAAAAGAGGGCGTGCGAGCGCAATGGCGTGGATCAGGGCATGCACCAGGTGGTCATGCGTGACGCCTCGTGGCAGGGGGGGCTGCAGGTGCGGCTGGCGGGGGTGGAGCTCGGGCAGGTGGCCCACATGCAGAGCATGCCGCAGCGCGCCCTGGGGGCAGACGGCCTACTGCGAGCCACATCCACGCGTGATGTGTATACCATTGTGCACCAGTACGACCGCGCTGCCGCCATCTCCACGGTATTCATGGACAAGTATGGGCAGGTGCCAGAGTGACAGGTGTCTGCAGCGCCAGTGCTAGGTCTAAGCTTCCCGGCAGGTACGCAACATCTGCCACTGGCAGCTGCCCCGCAGGGTTCACACCAATGATATCTGCTGCCGTGTGGAGATCCTCATCAACTTCCTGATGCAACCCCCCGTGCAGTTGCTGCAGCGCTTGGCGTGCACACAAAATGACTGTTTTCAGCAAGGCCGTGCCATTGGCCTTGCAGCCCCATGGCGTTCGAGACTCCGCAGTGGCCGCCGCATTGGTGAAATGTTCCATCAGTGCGGCTGTCACCAGCAGTGCACTCGGGGGCCCTGGCCCCTGCTTCGCCAGTTGCCTCCCACATTTTAGGAATCTTAAAATTGCCTGTTCAGATGCCATCTGGCACTAAACCCCACGACAACCTTTCCAATTGCGACATTACAATGTCCAGTCTTTAGTTCCTATCAATTCATAATCCAATTGGAAGCTGAAGCTTTCAATTGAATACGCGTACGGCGGCGCCGTGGCGAACGGTAGAGAGCCGTGATTATGTAATAATCATCCCCTTCACCTTCACGAGCCTGACACGCCAAGGGTGGTTGCCTGGCCTGGCAGCCACCCCCCCCCCCGAAGCGATCAAGCTCAGCCTTTCGAAGGGCTGCGCCACATACGAGGGCACTGCAAAAGCATATTTATGCATTTTTGAAGCTTGGGGGCATAATCGCAATCTCTGTAGCCACTTGCAGTTTCAACCAATCAAGATTGTACAGTAGTGCAGGCAACTATTTTTGCCGGCCACGATAGCATACACAATGTGGCACCAGTCTCGTACGTTGCCATAAAAACCAGTCAGCACCGCCTACAATCGACCAATGTTTCATATCACTCTGAAGCGGTTTGCTCTTCGTCCACATTTGCACAGTCTACTCCGCGGGCCCGGACCCGGGGATGCTTGCCCCAGCCCCAGTGGCAGCCGCAGCCGCAGCCGCAGCCGCAGCCACAGCACTTGCACTGGTACCGGTGGAGGCTGGTGAAGCATCCGGTTGTGTCAGCAGCAAGGCGGTGCCTTGTTGGTGCTCTTCATCTTGGTCCTGTTTGCTTGCCTTGCTGGGCTGCTGCACTTCCTCGGCGGCTTGCACAGCACCATCCGCAGAAGCGTCCAGCTGGGCTGAGTCCTCCTCTCGGCCCCGCTGGCGCGTGGAGCGACGTGCTAATATTAATTGGCTTGCTTCACCACCCGCAGCTTGCTTTGACGACTCTGTGGCCAGTTTGTTCGAAGAGGTGGATTGTGGGAGGTACATGAGCAAAGATGCAATTCTTGCAAAAGCAATTACCTCAGGGTCCCGGTGACCAGCAAGAACCGCTCTGTCAAAAAGAATGACGTGCCTTTCAGCTATGCAGGCCTAGGCTTTTGCATTACTGCTCACCTTCCCGCGGAGTAGGCCCGGGCCCGCGGAGTAGACTGGGCAAAACGGAACTAAATTAAAAGTGTCCAATGTACCAAGATTGTCGTATGGACAGCATGTGTATTTCATTTCCCAAGGTCTTCAGCCCCCTCGTCTCTGTCGTCGAGGCCTGCCCAGGGTGCAGAGCGCCCCTCGGAGGGGTGGGCACCGTGTGGCTCCAGTACAACAGGGGGGCAGCACGTACGTCTTGCACAGCAGGCTGAGGTGGGAAGCATCAAGACACTGCAGCCGCAGCTGCAGTGCCACCTTTACCCTGTACGTGCAGCTTTTATTAATTCACGGCTTGCACTTACACAATGCGCCCCACAAGAAACATGACGATGGCCACAAGCGCCACTTGCCACAGCGCAAACCCCGAGGCGTGTGGCCCCCCGTCGCCAACACCGCTGCCCGCTTCAAGCATTGCACCTGCACCCTGCCCACGCTTTCTCAGCCCGGATGAGGGACTGTCTTCCCCTGCGCTTTGCACGTCTGCGCCGTCGATCTCCAGCGCTGCAGCGCGTGCGTTGGCGCTCTCCACCTGAGCCCGCAGGTCGGCGGCGGCACGCTCCAGCTGCACAATACGGGAGTCCCGAGCCCGCATGGACTCCTCGAGGTTGCTGCGCACAGCTTCCTGGCGTGTCTGCTCCCGCATGGCGCTTGTGTACAGCTCCCGGAGCTCCAGGAGCTTCTCCTGGGCGGCGGCGGCCTCCTTGCTGGCCAGGGAGGTGGTGTGCACTGCCGCTGGTGCAGGGGCCACCGCTGCAGCCGCATGTGCTGCATAATCATCATCGGCTTGTGCTGCTTCGTGTGCGGCTGCGGCGGCTGCCTGGACCTCCTCGCCCAGGTCGGATGCCACGATGTCTTCAGGGGAGTCGGATGCCAGGCGCCGCAGAACGCCCACGGGCACCATGAAGCGGGAAAGCAGCACAGATGAAGATACAGACTGCTTGCTCACGGAGGTCCACAGGTCAGAAACCACAGAGGTGATTGTGTTGGCTGCGTCCTTTGGTGAGGAAGACATCTCTTCTTCTGACGGAAGCTGTCCTCGCAGTGACATTGGCAGAACTGCACGCTGAACTTGAAACTTGTCATCGATATCCCACGCGACATACCCGTCGACTGCAGTACTTTCGCTGGGAAGTGCACGCTGGAGTTTAGCCATGAGCAAAGGAAACTGCTCGCCACGAACCACAACTGCAGACACCAGAGGCAGTATGACAAGCCCAAGATAAGGGAACAGCGTGCTGCTACATACGACGAACAACAGATTGTTTTCCACCCAAAATTACACCTTGATACGGCTTCACCATGTACCTCTTAGATTTATTGAGTTTGATCTTGAAGGCGATCTGCGGCGAGTGACGCTTGACACCGGCGGCCGTGACGTGCATGCTCAGTGGGTTGGCACAGCAACTGCCTGAACGCACGATATCATCACTTGGGTTGCTTAAAGTGAGCCAAGTCTCATACTGTATGCCATGCTCCTCGGTTATTGATGCTGCGATTGGCATGAGCGTGCTTTTCAGAAGCCAATTGCTGTGTACACGACTCACGCTGAAAGATGACCAGTGGCGACTCGCCCTCTGAGGCATCTTTGGGTGCTTGAGACATATATGCTATATTGATTCCTCTCCTGAGATGAGACAGGTCGGGGTACGGAGGATTGAGGCTACTACGTTGAGCTTTTGTATCAAGATCGGCACGACACTGAGTCAAAGCTTTCGCAAGAAATGGGAGTTGGTATCGAGCAATCGCGCACCATGCTGGCACTGAGACACATGTTTAGTGATGATGATGACCATGATCATCTGACTGCACAGCACTGCAAGCTACCTTGTTGAGATGGGCGTATTTGGGCTTCTTGGGGGGGCAGACTCATGCTCACTTCCGTTGGGAGACTTTGAGCGACAGCCCGCACCATGATCATTTGCAAACCATGAGAACCTACAAAAGATGTATTTCATGTTATGCTATTGTTGCTTTTGCATTGGTCAGGGGTTTGAGGTGTGAGAGAGCCAGGCTAACTGCCTCAAATGCAGGGGTACAGCAGTAACGGCGGCTCTGCGGTAGCCCAACACACTGCAGCCGGCCCCAGAGTGGGTGGAGATCCATCAGTTGACAGGAGAAATGATGAGTCGTCAGGTCCCTCTGTGCCAGAAGGTATTCCCACGCGAGTCAAGGGCGTTTTGCGCCCTAAGATCTTCAAAGTGCGTTGGCGTTTCGTGCTGGCGTTTCACCGCTCACTCGTGAAATTGCGTGAGAATCTGTGTACTATGCGCAGGGCGACCCCCCAAAGCGGCCTCGAACTGCCCTGCAAATGTTTGCGTTGCGCTTTCGCCCAAGGGCAGAGAAACTGGTGCAGAAAAGTTTGCACGGAACTTCCCGTGTGGTGCACGAATCAGACAAGGCACGGATGATACAAGCCGTGATCACCAAGACATGGCAAAGCCTGACAACAGACAAACAAGGGGTGCGTTGTATGTGTTGTTATTGCTACCAGTTATAATTGACCCCTTGTGCAGCCTTTTCTGGATGCTGCTGCGAAGGCTCTGGCAACATACAAGCAAGCATGCGAAAGCTACCTGCCAGGCGCCCAGCGCCCCTATATAGACTCTTTGGGGCGCATCCACGACCCCAGGGCACCATCCAAGCCTCGCTCTGCCTATGGCTTGTTCAGCGAAGATTACCGCAGTCGAGTGCATTCGCGCGACCCCCCCCCCAGCATAGGGGAGCTGGCCGTCCTCAGCGCCACCATCAGCGCTGCGTGGAAGGCCGCCCCGCCAGAAGCCCGCAGCGGCTGGGAAAAGCAAGCACGGGATGAAATGGATGCCTATGAAGAAGCACGGCTTACATACGAGGCGCCCAGCGTGGATGACTGCCTTCGCCTCAACCCCCAGTGGGACGCACACTGGAGGGCCCTTGCAGCGCGGGTGAAACAGAACGGCGGACAGCCCCTGGCCGACACACCGCGCCGCATGCCCAAGGAGCTGGCTCTGCCAGGCACCATGACAGCTGACGAGCTCATGGCTCCCCGGCGACGCACAGAGCGCAAGTCGGCGCCGCCGCCGCCGCGGCCACCTGCCTCCCCCGCACCCGCACCCACCAAGCGCAAGGGCAGAGCTAGCTCAGTCAAAGCACCGCCATCGGTGCCTGTGCCCCCCGGCATTGGTGTCCCCTCCACCATGGAGCCGTGGATGGATGTGCAGGGGGCGCTACATGACCCATACGCCCCCCCGCCACCCCGCTCAGCCTTTGACTACTTTGCTCGTGCTGCCATGGATGAAATGGGGGCTGACGGCGAAATGAGTGGCGCGCACGCGCTGGTCAGCGAGTTCTGGGCAGAAATGACTGCGTCGGACAAGTCGCCCTTCATCCAGCTGCAGCAGCAGGACGCTGCCCGTTATGCAGAGGACATGTCCAAGTACAGGGCACCTCGTGTCACAGACCGCCCAGTGTGGCTGCAGTACTCAGAAGCCCTGCGCATGCAGCTACCCTTGTCACAGAAGCAGGCAGCAAGCGCTGCCTCCCGCCGTGGGCAATCTGCCAGTGGGGGGGGGGGCAGTGACAGAGAGGCCATGGCTGCAGCAGCCATGGTGCAGGCGGCTGCGGGCGCTCACTCTGCTGCCGCTGCATTCACACCTAGCCCTGCAGTGGAGCACAGCGGCCCCGCAGAGTCCCCAGCCGCCAGTGCAGATGAGGACGACCTGCCGCTTGCCGCAGCGGAGGGCGCAGCCGCCGAAGCCGCCCTGCGAGACTGGCGCCGGGAGCTGAAGCTGGCCACCCGGGACAAGAAGGCGGAGCTGTTGAAGCCCAAGCCCCCCGTGAAGCCCCGCAGCGCCTTTGCCGTGTTCAGCAGCAAGGTGAAGGAGCAGGTGAAGGCGGCCTTTGAGAGCATGGGCGAGGGGGCCGTGTCCAAGGATGAAGTGAACCGGGAGATCAAAGAGATGTGGGAGCAGCTGGAGGAGGACGACCGCAGCATCTACCAGGTGCTCTTCTCCCAGATCGCCGCGGAGCATGAGGAGGCCATGGCTCTGTATGAGGACGAGGCCGCGCAGTGGAGCTCGCGGGTGGCAGAATGGGAAACAGCGCACCCCGGCCTCAGCCTGCAGGACGCTGTGAAGCAGGAGCTGGTGATGCAGTGGACCGCCCAGGGGCGCGCCCTGCCCCCCAGCATCGTGGAGGAGGTGCGGGCCCGCATGGCGGCCAAAGCGGCCAAGGGGAAGCCAAAGGGGGGCGCCCGCAAGGCCAAGCCCAAGGCCCGGGGCATCAAGCGCGCCAGCGACATGCCTGCAGCCAATG
>Ga0307982_1004019_pt1 | contig 11667 bp, 5 predicted proteins | sample OrgLakmetagen989_FD_201847 | JGI IMG/M metagenome (GOLD analysis project Ga0307982, IMG submission 201847) | Saline water microbial communities from Organic Lake, Antarctica - #989 | ecosystem: Environmental > Aquatic > Non-marine Saline and Alkaline > Saline | place: Antarctica: Organic Lake... | reverse complement strand
GCAACGCACGCGCATTCCCACTTCTGCCCGCAGCATTGGCTTCTGTGTCATTTGGGTTTGTATTAGTTCGAGTTCGAGTTCGAGCCGACTGGGCCATGGCCATGTCTGTTGTCTTTATCTTTATGCTTTATCCAGCCGAACAGCCAACTGACCAACTGATACAAGTAGAACTGAACTTAGACTTAGATGAACACGTGGCACTGCACTGGACTTAAAGCATTGTTTCCTGAGCATAATGCATAATACAATGAACTTTCCAAACAAATGGAGATTTACAAGCGCCATGCGCCGAATTCGAACTCGAACTCGAACTAATCCAAAACCAAATGACACAGAAACAGAAGCCAATGCTCGCGGTGCTGCTGGCTGCTGGCAGAAGTTTCAGTTTAAGAATTTAAGGAGGTCAGAAGTAGAAGTGTACGCGCATGCGATGCGCGAAATGTTGAAATCGGTGACCTACTACAAGTCTTTCTCTAGCTCTACTTCCTTTAATCCTTGGCTGGGTATTACGCAGGCCTCAAATACAGTTTACGTAAATAAACGCACATTTACGTAAATTTTATTTCGTAAAAAACGCCAAAAAGGGCCCATTTAGCACTACGTTCAGAGAAGATTACGCAAAAAAGCGTAAATAAACGCAAATTGCGGTTTTACGTAAAAACCGTCATTCCCAGCCAAGCTTTAATCCTTTGGCATTAGCTTTAAGTTTCTCGCTGCCCGAGCCTACTGCCCTGTAGTCTGTAGTTCCTAGATGATGCCGGCCGCCATGGGAAACGTATTCCAACACGTAAGTCAAAATCGTAAAGAAGAAGTGCGTAAAGAGAAGGAATTATAGTGCACGCTATTTCCAACGCCCAGCCCCCTTGAAAGTAAAAAAAAGCCCATCATTTATTTCTTAGCGTTTTCGAGTATTTCTATTTCTCGAACTGTGCTGGATTCGTAGAGATGAGGCGCTCTGCCATTCAGAATACCGACTTTACGATCAAACCCAGCTATGTTTACTGTGTTCTTGGTCAGTACATCTTTAGGGTTGTGTGCGCCAGGAATGAAGTCGAGTCAGATGAGCGATGAGCCTACTATCAAGTGCGTCTTCGATGTAGAAATGTTGCCAGTTTATACGACGCGGCTGTTCGGGAGTCTACGAACCCTTCAATTCGCGAAATTGCCGGCTTGCTATTATCGAAGACGCGAAGACATCCACGTGGTTTGTGCATGATTCAGCCCAAGGATCAGTAAGAGATTTTATTATTTCGACACCAGGAAGCATGGCTTTGACTTCTGCTTCGAACTCGAACTCGAACTAATACTAACCCAAATGACATAGAAGCCAATGCTGCGGGCAAAAGTGTACGCGTATGCGATGCACGCAAGTCAGAGTCGCAAAGAGGAAGTGCGTCGAAAGAAGGAAGTATAGTACTTCCAGCCCCCTCTAAAGTGGAAACTGTTCATCAAATAAGCCTTTGTACCAGACTTAGGTATCTTCTGCGTCTAATTTACATTGAGGAGAGTACGCCGTTGTACCATATCTTGGGCGCACCTAGCCAAAAACCTCCGCTTCTCCTCTGGCCTGACCCTCGTGTCGCACCGGGGCGGCCGCAGCTGCGGTTTGCCAACGTCGGAAGGCGCCTCAGTGACGAGCTTCAACCAGCCAGCACGACCCTTCACCAGTGTTGCCCATTCCGAAAAGGTTAAGCTAGTAGTTTGCGTCGTGTTTTCGAATATATTGCAGCATAATTTCGTACTCCCGCTGCGCCCAGCGCCCAATAACGCCTTAACTCCAACAACGTGCGGGAGGCATTCATCGGAAGTGGCAATGGGCTTATTTAAATGCGGTTGGTAGAGAACATCGGTGCTGCCATGGTAAGTGAGCCCAGCATCTAGGTGGCAGATATATACCGCAGAGCACCTGATATACTGTTTTGTGAGTTGTGTGTTCAGTGCCTGGATTCTTCGTGGAGCTATAGCTATGTTGATCTTTCACTTTCACTACACACATTATAACGACTGACACTAGTCGTTCAACTAAGACACTAATAGACTAGCTACTAAGCACGTGTGATTACGATTGTGCATAACCAGCAAATGGCTTATGCACAACAGAAGACAAGGACGCATATCCCCCTGTGCGTTCTCCATACAGAATACAGGGCACATGCCTCATACGTGAACAAGCTATTGCTATTGCCATATGATTTATGATCTATTTGAATTTATAGATTTAAAAGGTATTTGAAATGGGCATAGGCACCTCGTATCTAATAGCATAAAACGACGAGGAACGAGAAGCGAGTTATGGTCTTTCAAATCGAATTGTTGACCTGAGTACTTCAGTCAAATAATTAGGGCCAAATTAGGGCCAGCCAATATCTAGGCCCCTATTGTTAGTGCTCAGTGCATGGTACTAGTAGCTAAGAGAGCCACCTGCCACCACCATCTCTCTGGAATATCGGAGGTCCGTTTAGGCCAGATGGACCGGGCATTGGTTTTGTAAGATATGCGAGTTGCAGTAGCTGAGGAAGGTACGATACGCGGATTGCAATACCGGCTGAGGGTGATATTTACCATGGTGCCATACTGCCAAACCAGACAAAGCAAAAACAATCGCCCGACACCTAAGAGCTCACCATCTTGAAGCATTGCTTGACAATGGTAAGAGTTGCACTGAACATGAGCTTCGCGGTCCGAACGAACATAGACAAGAAAAGTTTACCCGCGGCGGAGCCGGCTGGTAAGTAAGAAAGAAGATAGTATCCTAAGGTCGCGATTTGTAGACTGCTCGAAATTACCACGAGGATGTAGCTACGCGCAACTAGGGCGGAATACAGTGTAAAACCCATCGATCCAAGGTAACAGATGGTGAACGGGAGCTGTGCCATTGTAATCATGCTTCGTAGATGAGCACCTGGTCCTTTGAGAAGAGCGAAAGAGCTCATGAGGAGCATGCTGCCTAGCGTGAAGCAGAAAGCGAACTTGCTCGGACGCACCACCATTACAGGCATGCCCACTGAGAAGGCCATAAAGAAGAAAAAAACAGATATCATTACCGTCGCCACGAAGCCTTTAAAACGTGTTTGGTATGATAATCCAAACATTGAAGTCTCCTGCTGTCCGACGCCCGTTGTCTCGCTCACTGAAGATTTCAACTGACTGAAGAAACCATTGGCACTATCAAGCAGTGACGTTTGGCTTTCGAGGTCAACTGAGTCTCCCGAAATATCACCGTCGTCATTTTTCTTTTCACCACCCCAAATACCAGCCCAGGTAAATTGTTCGATCTCTTTCGCGCCGCCATCTTCTTCTTTAATCTCTTCGAACCAGGCACCGAAGCCCGCCCCTTTCTTACTAGCCATGATTCTAGAACTAATGGTGTCGATCGATTACGCCTACAAGCATGCAACATGCAAAGAAGACAAGAATACGACTAGTCAAGGAGCGTGTTGACATCATCAATCGAAACTCAGGAAGCAAACCAGCAACTCTGCCTTTGCTCGAGGCTAGAATCCACATAAGAACGCTCCCTAGAGAAACAAATATGTACGATTTGCTGTAATGAGCTCCAAAACACTGACCCAGTTCAATGGGCACTGGACGTTCCTTCGTCGATTAACGGAACTTATAAATGCAGCGAGTAGTCCATTCGATGACTCCACCGGCAAAGGCTAGCCTTAAAGAGGTACCTCACGTTGCGTGCGACGTTGCGACGGTACTGCGCTGCTGCGCTGCGGTCGTATAGTTCGTATTACCCTTGTTGTTGGTATTATGGAAACCGACAAACCGACTGCGGTGACAAGTACAGGCGCCCGTGCTATGCACGGTTTAGGGGCAAGCAATACTTTGCCGCGGTTCAGTAAGTAGGTGCGTGTGTTTTCTATGCGCCTTAGTGCGCGGCCTTGAAGTGCCCGTGAGTGAGCGCCCCGCGTAGTGCCCGTAGTGCGTGTCCCTTCGTGTGCCCTTGGTCCACTATTTCTTATCTATTGCACGTGTACGATAGATTATTGCTGTAGTACGGTAGGTACTTTAAGAAGGGCGGACACGACGAACCACGTACGAAAACGTATTTGATATATTTAGGATGAGCAAGTGTGAGCAACACCATGATAATGTGAGAGGGGACAGGGGACACCATTATCTTAATGAGAGTAAATCTTCCCTAATATAAGGGAAATCGCATACTTTTCTCCGCGCCGCGAAAAAATGAACCCCGAGCCAGGCTTCCAGTCCGGCCCGGGGGACTCTGCAAACGCCGATTAGATGGAACCCTGTCTGTTAGTTACTAAATCCAGTCCCCCCTCGGGGGAGCTCAGAAAAGAAACAAGCAAAGCTAACGTTCTTTGTGAACACCCTCCGGGTTGCTCAGGTTTCATCTGAAATTCAACCCGATACTACTTCCATTGTGCGGTGTTCTATCCCCTTTCTCCTGGTGCTGTCAACTCAATTGAGCCCGAGCTAATTCGAAGAAATAAAATTTAGAAGTGGCTTCAAGAAGAAAACATTTCCAAAATTTTGGAAAGGTGATAGTTTAATGGCCACACGACCGCCTTTTGTTCCAGAGGCTAGGTGTTCGAACCGCGCTAATCCCTTTTTCCTGAGCCCCTCTTTTTTCTGAGCCCCTTCCGAGGGGGGACTGGATTTAGTAACTAACAGTAAGGGTGCCATCTAATCGGCGTTCTTTTTTTATTCGACCTCCCTTATTGCACAGTTAAGAGCTCACAGTAGTTCAGTTGAGTTTCAGCACCAAGCAACCCAGGGTCCTCTACATCGCCCCATCCACACTGACCCAGGTTTTAAGGTGCATCTGATAATCCGATACAGGCCCTGGGGGGCCGGAAACATCGGATAATTTCATTTTTAGATGATTTCAGCAGCGCACTTCTGTCTTCGAGGAGTACTACCCAAATGGGAGGAAATCTTCCCTAATATAATGAAGGAAGGTCCTCTTGCTTGGCTAGCCGTTTTCTTTCGGGAAAAGTAATAAGTAGTAAGAAGCTTCTCACCGCACCGTTAGCTCTGCCTTCGAGAGACTTGGTGAAACCAAAGGGATGGAGGACCACCATTGCAATGTGCGCGTTGGCGTACGTGTGCGGCCTCTCTCAAACACGGAGCTTGCTGCTGATAGCCGCCAAGTGATCAGTTACCCTGGTCGTGATGTAATTAGCATTGGTGACGGCAAAGGAGACAAGAGCTTTACCTTCGACCATGTCTTTCCCACGCAGATGTCCCAGCAAGAGTTGTACGATGGTACTGCCGCACCGATGTTGCAGTCTTTTTTCGATGGTTATAATGTCACGATTTTGGCATACGGACAAACGGGCTCCGGAAAGACGTTCACCATGGGAAGCGAATGCGGGGCGTCGGACGACCACCAAGGGCTCATTCCGCGTTTCGTCGAAGAAATCTTCGCTCGAGTAGCAGCACCAACTATCGAAAGTCGCCCTCCTCGAGATGAAGAGTCAGCAGTGGTGTGCAATCCGCTTCTCGCTGAATCCCAGGAAACCGCACAACAATCCAAGGCAGATGGTGCTTCCCCCATGGTAACAGTGTCTTTCCTTGAAATTTACGGCGAGGACATCTTTGACCTCCTCCAAGAGCCCGACGTGGATGGCAAAGCCAAAAATTTGCAACTTCGTGAAGAAAATGGAGCGGTATCAGTGGTAGGGCTAATGGAAGTGCCGATTAGTGAGTCGCGTGAGGCTATGGAAATGCTGCGTTCCGGCACCCGGCACCGTACCACCGCTTCTACCCTAATGAATACCGTATCAAGCCGCTCGCACGCAGTTTTTACTATTACCTTGACTCAAAGACTGTTTGGCGAGAACTATGGGGAAGACGGCCAAGAAGTGACCTCGAAGCTCTCGTTTGTCGACTTGGCAGGCAGTGAGCGTCTGAAGAGGACTGGTGCCGAAGGCCAGCGCATGAAAGAGGGCATTCAGATCAACAAAGGTTTACTGGCACTAGGCAATGTGATCAATGCTCTAGCAGACGAAGAAGCATTGAAAAAGCGAGAAAAGGTTCACGTTGGTTACCGTGAATCGAAGTTGACGCGGCTCCTGCAGGATGCTCTTGGAGGAAATTCACAGACCCTTTTTCTCGCCTGCGTGTCACCCGCTGAGGTGAACATTAGTGAGACTCTCTCTACGCTTCGCTACGCCAACCGCGCACGCAACATCCAAAACAAACCAGTGAAAAACACGGATCCATTGACAGAAGAGCTTCGCAAGCTGCAAGAGCTGAACAATGTGCTGAAACTTGAGCTTGTCAAGGAACACTTCCACGTTACGAATGAGGCTGCCGTTGAGGCCAGTGATTTAGAGGCACTTCTCGACCGTGAAGACGTCAAGGCCTACATGGAGGGGTTATCTCAGCGCTTGAACTGTGGAGGCAGCAACGATTTTAAGGCGCTGACATCTCTGGCTCAACTTCCTCACGGCCAATCTGCCACGATGGGTGCTGCACCGGGCAATGCCTCATTAGCGATGCCGTCGATCGCAAGTTCGGCAGCTGCGTCAATGGCATCCGCGCACCGAGTCTCATTGGCGCACTTCCAAAAGCGGCAAAGCCAAGCAGTGTACCAGCACCAACACCAAAGTGCAAGCGTTAGTGCAGTGCCAGATGATGCAGTAGGCGAAAAGGAAGCAAATTCAGTGCCGTGTGAAGAGGCTCTCGATCCTGAAAATGACATTTCCATGGTAAGATGAGAGGGTGTACCATTGCGCCATCTAATGCCGTGTATTTCACTGCTAGGCATACAAGTGCCTCTGTTATTATATCAACACATAGGATTTTATGGGATTAAATGCAATCTCTATTTCTGGCATGACCTTATCTAACTTTGTTTGTTTCATGAATATGTTCGAATATCAGATCAACAAATTGCTTGAGATGCTCAAGAAAGATGAAGAATTTGAGAAGAATGACAAGAAACACGAGGCAGACATCGGTAGCGTTGACACTGAAATCACTCAAAAAGAGGAAATTTTGGAGCACTTGAAGCACAACATGGAGCAATACCAAGTGCTGCTGGAAGAAAACGATTTGTTGGTGCGCGAGCTCCAGTCGCTGGAGGGCGAAAAGCTGCAGCTCATGTCGCAGGTGGCACAGCACGAGAAGAAAGGCGCGTCGGAGCCTACCGCTTACGTCTTGAAGCTCAAAGAAAAACTTCAAGCAGTAGAGAGCCGGCTGAAGAGTCAAGCGTCGGAGCAAAAGAAGCGCGAAGATGCGATGGGGTTGATCAAGCGAGACTCGGCGCGCGTTAAAGAGCTCGAAGAAAGCATCAATGGCTTGAAGCGCTCGAAAGTTGACATGGTCAAGAAGCAAAAGGACGCTGCATCTCACTTCAAAGCGTTTATGGATCTCAAGAACAAAGAATTGGCTGACGTACGCAAAACGCGCCAACGCGAGAAAGTGGCGTCCTCGAAGCTTGAAAACGAAAACCGCAAGCTCGTTACCATGATGAGCCGCAAGGTGAAAGCCCATCAAAAGACCGAAGAGGCATTGCAGAAGAACAAGGCTCATTTGGTGAAGCTTTTGGCCATGCGCAAGCGCGAGCGGCAGCGGCAGAGCACTACTCGGGCAGGTGGCGGTGCCAAGGCTGGCGGCAAGATCAAGTCCAAAGTGCCATTGACGCCCACCGACGCGACGGAGGTGGTGTGGGCCCCTGAAAATGAAGCGGTGAAGAGTGCGAAGTTCACTCTGGTGCAGCTGGTGTGTGGGCGCGCAGAGAAGCAGTTGCGGGTCGAGCAAGAAGGCAAACTTATGGATGAATTTGACGCACTGCAGCAGCAGGTGCTTGAAGTGGTGGCCAATCTCAACAAGCTGAAGAAACTGGAGGAAGATGAGGCCAGCCAGAACGAGGGTGACCATGAGGACGAAAGCGAGGCATTTGCTGCCGAGATCATTGAGCACGAAGAGCGTCTGGAAGCACTCATTGTGAAGCTGGACCTCGTAAGCAATGCTTTGTCGGAGACCCACTTGCCTGCCAACGAAACTGCTGAGGGTGAGGAAGAAGAGGCGCTGGAGCTGGAGCTTGTGGGCGGTCTCGAGGCACCGTCGCTGCGCACGACGCTATGGAGCCTGCTTGACGAGTTTTCCGAGCTGGAGTACCAAAAGCGTCTCCTTGCCGAGTCTCACCATCGCAAAGAGGCTGAAGTGAAGGCAGTGGAAGCAAAATTGGCCCGTTTGGAGCAGGCGAATGCCGACTTGCAGCGGAGTTTCCACGACCGAACCCGCAACATGCACGCCGAACGTCTGGAGTATGCTCAAGCAGTGTGCTCTCCAAATGGCAAGAAACAGCAAGGCGGTGCCCTGCGAGCGCTCAATGCAGACTTGGAAGCAAAGCTGGAGGAAGAAAAAGCGGCAAGGAGTGCCTTGGAGGAAGAATCGAAAGGGTTGCGGACCAAGGCAGCAGACGCTTGCGAGCAGTTGGAGATTGCTCAAATGGCGCTGCAGCAGGCTGCACCTGGCGAGGGCAACCCGCTCACCAAGGTCATCGAGGACATTCAAACCATTTGGACTGACCTTGGCACCTCGGAGACCGATCGTCGCGATATGCTGGCTGAGATTCGCGAGTCGGCTGGGAAGAGCGCACGTGCTATCCTTGCCAAGAGCTCGCAAGAACAAGAGGCACTCAAGGAGCGCATCGTTGACCTCGAGAACGAGCTCCAATTGATTGCGCGCGTGATTGGTGTAGAAGCCTCAACTATTGTGCCCGAAACTCAAAGTAGCCGGCAAGAGTACTTTTCTCGCTTGGTTTCGGCACGAGCGAAAGTGGAGGATGAAGTGAGCGCTCTGAGTGAAAGGTTAACGGCGGTGCATCGCAAGGCAAGCTCGTTCATGACCATGCTGGGCGCGTACGAGGAGCCAGTCAATTACCCTAAGCTAGCACAGCTTCTTCAGCTGGACCCGGCCACCGTTTTCACCTCCGGGCTCGCTAGCGACTGCGACGGCACTTTGCCAGCGCTGCTCGAAGGCTGGGAAGCGTCAGCGCGGTCGCTGGCGGTTCGCATTGGCGAGGTGCAAGCAGAGCAACAAGCCACTGTGATTGCTGCGCGGTCGCAGCTTGCCGCTTTGGGCATCAAGAATGACTTACCCAATAACCTCTGCAACTTAGAGCACAGCTACGATGCCGAGACCATGCACACGACCTGCCGATTCTTGTTCTCATCCGAGCAAGCCCTTGAAGCCTCCAGCACTTCGCACAGCAAAGAGTTTGTAGCGTGTGTGAAGACCCTGGCAGCAGCCATTCAAGAGACACATAGCGCGTACGCGGAGGCCGCTGGCGTTGCGAGTCACTTTTTGGAAACGTGGTTCGTAGCCGTTCACAATCGACTCGCCAGGGACCATGAAAACTTGCCGCCGCTCGGAAAGGAACGGCTCGTGATTCTCGTCCACGAAGTCTTCCACTGCCTCAACAAAACGCGCGACACCTGCACCTCTTCCGTCGCCAAGATCAAGGGTGCTTGGGAAGAGCACAGCACCGCCCTTGAAGCACGCGTTGAAATCCCGGCGCCGTGGGAGCGCGAGGGACCAGCCGCCTCTTCGAGCCTTGCTGACGCAGCAACTGCCCTGGAGAAGAGCGCAGTAGTGAAGACAGCTAAGTTGAACGAGCTGACTGCTGAGCTCAAGACTGCATGTGACGAGGCGCAGAGCCTCGAAGAGCGCATGAGTCGAGTCACTGAAGCGCTGGGCAAAATGGACGACCGGGCGCAGCTTCAACTCGCCATCATGGGATATGACGAGCAGCTGGCTGAATTGTACAAAGAGTCCACGGCCTTCGAGCTCAAGGCTAAAGACCCGAGTCGGTTGCAGGACCGCACAGGAAAAGGCCGAAAGGAGCTCGCCAATGAAGAGGCCACCCGCAAACAATTTCAAAAGAGCATTCGTAAGACCCTGAGTGACTTGCAGAAGGCACTGACGCAGTGGGAGGTCAATGAGCACGAGAAATTCCGCGGGGAGCTTCTGAGTGAGCACGGGCTTTCAGTACGTGACGCGAAGAATAAGGATGCAGTGAGTGGCATGACACAGCTCATGCACCTTGAGTCAAGCATGCAGGTCAAAGGTGGAAATGGGAATGGAGAACGGCGCAACTCGGGCGAGCTACCAACGCGGACCAACAGGGACAGCGGCGAGGGCAGTGGCAACCCGAACACGTTGGAGCCTTCAACGACGAATGCGAACAACCAACCTGAGGTGCAAGACGCAACTGAAAAGCGAGGAGCGGAGGCGTTTGGCACGCCTGCGCGGCCCTCGATGACAGGCAAAGCACAGAAGTCCAACCCATTCGCGAAAATGATGTCATCGCGCAAATCAATGGCTTGCACGCCAGCGCCCAACCAAAGTCTAGGCGAAGGAGATTCACCTACCGCAAAGCTTCAAGAGGCGACTATTTTGGAGCAAGAAAACGTGGACCCATCTTGCTGAAGAGTAAGTATCTTCAAGCGAGAGAGAGCACTCCAGCAACAGAGAGAAAACACCCGAGTGAAGTCTGAATTGAGAGAAACGAGTGTGCTTGGAAATGAATGAAAAATAAATTGTGAGATAGAGTGACTTATTCACGGGTTCACAGCTAGATGCGCGAAGCCCTAAGGCCGCCTAATTTTGTCTCTACCTTAAAAGTCGTTAGAAGCAATAGAATCGCGATAACCCTGCGTCTGAATATATAATGTAAGATATACGGAATTATGAATGTAATGGCTAATAGTAGGCGAAGGACGGAAGAGAGAAGGAATTTCGGGGGAGGAGGGGTGTGGTGCAGTATGTGGTCGATTTATGAAATATAGATAGGGCGGCTTGCGGCTTAATAGTTCAATTAGGTCGGATTGACTTCAAAACCAGATGTGAATTAGGTAGTCTCCGGTAATGCGCCAGCGCTCCATGGTACACTCATCTCGCTACACTTTATCCTTGCTACAAGCCGGATTCATCTCGTTAAAGTCTAAAGTGTAAAGAGCTCCATGCCCCCCCCCTTTTTTTCCTTTTTTTTTTAGTGGCTGGTTGCCAGTTGGGCTGCTCTTTAATCTAGTTTAGGGTTCACGCGGAAAATAGACGTTGCTTCCGCCACATGAAATGAAGCAATACCTTGATGACGCCAGCAAGAGACCAGACGGGCCTTCTTCATTGGAGTGGCCACTTTTTAGTTGAGATCTGCCCTGCAGCAGATAACACCCAAATGCCTAGTGCCGCCTTGCGATATTGAAGGCCCCCGCCGGCAATATGAGCTAGGGGAGAAGAGAGAGGAGAAAGCGACGGAGGAAGGCGTGCGTACCAACAGTGAGCACGGTAAACACCATTTACGGACACCGAGAGCTGCGCGAAGGGATTCTTCAGCCCTTGCGCGGTATTTCGCGAGCACGTACATCGGAGCCCTTGTCTTAGGTCCCTTTTCTCTGACTTACCAACCCGAGGAGCAGCGTGCGACTTTGGATTTAGATTTGTTAACTACTGTCCGTAGTCGCCCGCTGGAAGCCTGGGAGTAAAAGGGTACTAATAGTAGTTGCCTGTAGTCTGTAGTCCGCTGGAAGTAAAAGGGCACTAGTAGTAATAGTAGCAGCAGCAGTAGTAGTTGTAGTAGTAGCAGCAGCAGCAGCAGCAGCAGCAGCAGTAGTAGCAGTAGTAGTAGTTGTTGTTGTTGTTGTTGTTATTGTTGTTGTTGTTGTTGTTGTAGGTGGTGTT
>Ga0307982_1004015_pt1 | contig 11673 bp, 7 predicted proteins | sample OrgLakmetagen989_FD_201847 | JGI IMG/M metagenome (GOLD analysis project Ga0307982, IMG submission 201847) | Saline water microbial communities from Organic Lake, Antarctica - #989 | ecosystem: Environmental > Aquatic > Non-marine Saline and Alkaline > Saline | place: Antarctica: Organic Lake... | reverse complement strand
AGAATCGGGCTTAACCTGGGTGGGGCTCACGGGCATCAAAGACCCAGCGCGCGACGAAGTGCTGAACGCCATCGCCGAATGCAAGAAGGCCGGGGTGCGGGTGATGATGATCACGGGGGATTCGAAGCCAACCGCCATGGCCATCGCGAGAGACGTGGGCATTTTTACCATGGCCGAATACCAACAACAGCAGCAGCAGCAGCAAGAGGCCAAAGCAGGGACTGCGGCCATCACTGAGAGCTTAGCGTTTACGGGTGCCGAGTTTTTCCAAGGTTTGAGCGAGCAAGAACAGTTGGAGGTTCTGTCACGGGGGCAGAACTTGGTGTTTTGCCGAACAGAGCCTATGGACAAGCAAAAGTTGGTGAAAATGCTGAGCTATCTTGGGGAAGTGCCCGCGATGACGGGGGATGGCGTGAACGATGCTCCAGCTCTGCAGCAAGCTGCGATTGGAGTGGCCATGGGCCTCAGCGGGACTGAGGCGAGTGCGTTGCGATGGCAGCTAAGCTATAAGCTTGCTACGTTTGGAGAGGGAGAAGGATTCATTACTTCTTCAGGAGTATGTATAGAAGAGCTGTTGAGAGAAGGCAGAGAGCGCGCAAAATGACAGTCTGCTTCGCCTTGGACTACTGTTCTGTCTTCTTCGCTTCTCTATGCTTGGTTCTAATCATTTGACTCAATGTTGACAATCATATTCGTTCTTGTAGGTGGCGAAAGAAGCCGCGGACATGGTTTTAGCCGACGACAACTTCGCCACCATTGTGGCAGCCGTGGAAGAAGGCCGCTGCATTTACAACAACATGCAGTCCTTCATTTGCTTCTTGATTTCCTGCAACTTCGGCGAGATCGCTACCATTTTCTTTGCCACCTTATTGGGTTTGCCTGAGCCGCTGACTCCGTTGCAGCTCCTGTGGGTGAACCTCGTCACCGATGGACCGGTGAGTTGCTTGTGCAGATTCTTGGCATAAAGTTGATGCATATCGTGTCGTAGGTTTTCGTAGTTTTGTGTTGCTCTCTTCGCACATCTACCTGATCTACCTGCATCCCTCAAATACCGGTTGCACATCTTTACTACTCTTTTGTCTTACCATCTCCTTTGTGCGTGCTTGTCGTTATGGTATGTATGTATGTGCGTTGCTAGCCCGCCACCGCCCTAGGCTTCAACCCGCCGGACCCGCTTGCGATGCAGCAGCCCCCGCGAAGCCGCCACGAGCCCATCTTGTCCACCTGGCTCCTCGTACGCTACGCCATCACCGGTGAGGGCGCGTGTGTGTTTCTTGGCGTCTCTGTGTGTTGGACCGGAAGTGTGTATTCGATCATCAGTATTAGTACCCTTAGCGCGTTCGCGCGTGTGCAATTTCTTGACTCCTATCTCCTCACTTCTTTCCAACTTTGCTAATAGGCCTCTACGTGGGCGGCGCTACGCTGGGAAGCATGTTCTGGTGGCTGCACGACCATGGCGTTACTTTCAGCCAAATGCGTCGGCACCATCTGTGCTCTACTGGCAGTGCTTTCGCGAGCTCGTTGCAATTGCATGGCAGCGACTTGGTTCAACTTGGAGTGGACGCAGCGGTAAGATGGAAATAGGGCGCACCTTTTTGTTGGGTTAAAAAGGACGTGTTTTAGTTCCGTTTCATGTTGCGTCATCTTTCTTACCTGCCTATTAACAACTGCACTGTATTTTTATATGCGCACATTGTACTTTTTAAGCATTTCCTTTTCTTTTAATTCGTCTCGTATTAGGTGGACCCCTGTGCCATTTTCCACGGAGCGGATCCTCGCGGCAAGGTGCAAGCTTTGGCCCTCTCCACTCTGGTGGCCATGGAAATGCTGAAAGCCCTCTCCGCCGTCTCCGTCTCCGCCTCCATGTTCACTCTGCCTCCGTGGGCCAACCGCTACCTGATTGTCGGCGTGTTAGTGCCCTCGCTGCTGCACATGGCCGTGTTCAAGGCCCCGGGCATGGCCACCCTCCTGGGGGTGACCCCCCTCAGCGCCAAGGAATGGCAAATGGTGGCCGTCTTGGCGCTGCCCGTGCTGTTGTTGGAGGAGTTGCTCAAGGCTATTGGGCGGTTCCTAGACGCCCGTAAGGCCTGCAAAATGAACATGAGTGCTACCCGCTAGAACAAAAGTGAACTTAGTATGTGTGGAGTTGAAATTTGCGTCTTGGTTGGGAGCATTATTTAATTCTTAATCAGGCGGCTGGTCTTATACTATACTACAGAAGATCATACGAAACAAATGTATCGTGCAGTATATCCAAAAATCGTGGGGTGAATTTCTCAATATTTGCCACATTAGAGCAAAACTATTGTGCTCTCGATGCTTCAGCGATTCAGCTCATTTTCATCAGCGAGGTGCTGCTCTACCAGTGTTGTACGAGAAGCCAGCGGCACTCTCAAGTTGCTTGAGAGTAGAAGACGAAGTCTCCATCTTGCTCTCACTAGTTTAGCCCAATGAGTGGCTTGACTCTAGTGGCCTTTCAGGTTTAAATATTGTTTCTTTCTAGTTTGTGCAGCTCTATGAATGTAGCGTACTTGTGGGAGGCTCCTGTTGACTATTGATTATCGATACTTGTACCTATTTGACACTTAATCGCATTCGTAATCAACAGGCCGCAGCTCAGTCTGAAGATGCCAAGAAAGTAATAAAAACTGTGCGGCGCGTAGCGGGAGCTCTGCAAAATCACTTTCATGCCAACAAGCAAAAGGAGGGCGCTGAGCCGTCAGAGATTTCCATTTCCAAGAGTTCTAATGGCTCACGAGTTGAGGACGCCATGGACGAAGTTGAAGACTTTGACTTGATAACAGCTCCTCATGACGATGGCAACGGCCATGCTAAGAGTGGAAGTAGCGCTACGGCTAGTGAGGGTGAGGGCGAGGGTGAGTACGAGGGTAGCCATGCTCAGCCTGGTTGGACCAATGAAGACTTACTGCGTGCAGCAGCTGCCGAGGCCAAGGCGCACGCTTCTTCGCGATCTATACGTCGCAATAGTGGCAGTCTCGGTACTTTGTCAGGTGCTGCTCTGGCCGCCGAGATGCCTCCGATGGACCTCATGGAGCAGCTCATTGCGTCGAGCCCAGCGCTACAAGAGCTGCACTCGTTGCTGACCACGGCACTAGACGCCAACCCCAAAGAGGGCTTACTGGCGCCTGTAGTAGAGCTGGTGATTGTGGTGCTGCAGTACTGCAAGCGGCGGCGTGCCGAACACCCCGAAACCTGCGGCCAGGCGGGGGCGCTGCTGTGCCGCCGCCTGTTGAGGGAGCACATGACGCGTGTGGTGGACGCGTGCTTGTATGGCAACGGCCCAACGTCGCCTCCTGTGCAGGTACTGAAAGCCTACATGTAGGTTGCCGTGTATATAATCAATATCATATGAATGTAACGATAGTCCATTGCTGCCTTAACTTTCCTGCCTCATTTCAATTGCCTTTACCAACGTCTCGTGCTTTCCCGTTGTTCACTTGGGTTGGATTTAGGGCGTGCTGCGACTCATCGCTACCCTGGCGGGTTGGTCCGTAGCCGTTGCTCTAGACTTGTCTAGATTGTTAAAGTGGGACCTCTTGTTTGCGCTTGCCAACAAAACTACTCAACCGGGTTCTGGAAAACCCAACTATAGAAATAACAACAAAGTCAACCAAAAGCCCAGTGACAAACCCTTGACGACTGCAGCAACAGCAGCAGCAGCCGATGAATCCAATGAAGACCCACTACAGTCGAAGGCATCCACAAGTGCCGCGGCCTCGTCGTCATCTTCGTCTACGGGCTCATCGCGCAACAACGGTGCTGTGAGTGCGCGGCATTTGTTCGTTTCCATAGTGTGTGCTTTCCTGCGGCACGACAGCCAGCGCACCACCCTTTCCATATTAGCTCCTCAAGGGAAAGCCCGGGCGCCGCCACACGTTATCAGCAATGATAAGAAAGGCGGGCCCAACAAGAAAGGAGGAAAGCAGTCGTCGTCGTCGCAAGTGGTGGTCGGACGTTACCTCGACAGAGGCTGTGCGCTCGCTTACGCCCTCGGCGCAGCTCCTCTGGCTGAAGACGATGCTCGCACCTTGTTTGCGCTCTTGCCAATGTTGACGGATGTGGCGCGCCGCTGTCTCTTTGCGCATGGCGACAACAATAGCGGCGTTGAAGATGGAGAGCACTCTGGAGGAGGACAGGCGACGCCACAACCGCAACGGCCGGCGGGAAAGCTTCGGGAATTGGCCGCACTTTGTTTGCTTGACGGGTATGCTCTGAAGCGGCTCCTTGGGCTTCTAACTCGATCAGAGTTGGCTCTGCGAACAGCTGCTGCAGACCTTGTTGCATTGTTGCTGCAGCCTCCCAATCTTGTGCCTCATCTCAACACTACTGATAGTGGCAGCGGCGGCGCAGCCACTACAGCCATGTTGATAGCCTCGAGCGCTACCGCAGCAGCCGCCAGCGACCCTTTCTTGCGCGCGCACCGCCGCTGCTTGGCGCGGGCTCTGCCCATGGCGGTGGCTGCTCTCGTACAGGGAGGGTATCTCCACATGGCGGACAGCTCCGAACCCCGCGCGCTCTTGTTGAAGCTCCTGCACCGCGACTGCGGGGGCAGAGGAACCAATGACCGTGATGGGGATGCCAGTAGCCTGGTTGTTGTCGACCGTTCGAGTGGCGACGACGACGATGACGACGATAGTGACGCTGACGCACCCGACGAAGAAAGTGGCGAGCAAGGGCCTGAAGCTCAGACGAGAAGGCAGCCAGCAGCTGGTGGGGGCACGCTGGTAGCTGTAGCCATGGCAGCACTGGGTTCAGCTTATTCGCACGCCTGGGATTTGAGTGACGTATTTAAAGTTGATCTAGCGGGCACCACCACCGTCTGGCTTCAGCTCAATGCTCCACTGCCGCCTGCAGCTGCCGTGGCTGCCTCTGCTTCTATTAACGCTACTTCTAGTGCTGGTGGTTCTGCGCCTAGTGCTGCGCATGACAGTGGTTTGTTGAGTGTGGTGTTGCCACCAGACACTGGCCGTCGTGAGCTGAGTAGGGCGCTGCAGTCACCCAACTCTACGGTGCTTCGAACAGCTCTCATGGTGATTTCTGCCACTCTTGACCGTGCTAGCCGCCTCATTGCTGACTCAATAAACGCTTCGAGCAGTAAGAGTAACGATGATATTTCTAGGAGCTTTGGCAGACGTTTGGCGCTCGCTCTCAAAGCTCGTTTGCCTGAAGTGCAGGTGCTCGTGGCCCTTCGACCGAAGCTAGAAGCAGCAGCGCAGAAAACAGGAGCTCAATCAGAGAAGGAGGGTCCAACGCCAGTGCTAGCGACAACCGGTGCGCTCGCTCCAAGTGGCGACAATGATGACAGTGACGGTAGTGGCGACGCCTTGTACACGCTGTTGCTGAACACCATGCGGCGCTACGTGGAGGTGCTGGACCAATCAGCATCGAGCAGCTCTATGATCACTGGAGGGAGCTTGGGTGGAGTTCGCTTTGATGCGCTGAAAGTGCTTGCGGACAACGCCAATCCCATTGCAAGCATGTCTACCTTGGTGAGTTGGGGGTCAAGTTTGATCCCATACTATATATACATTAATTGAAAGTAGTTATGTTTTGAGCCCTGTTAGCCTGCTAATTTCCTCCTTTCCTTCATTGTTTCTTTCTCCATTAGGTGCGCAACGAGGCTTTAGCGCTGTTGCTTGCTGTCGACCCGCGGCGCTTGCGGTGGCTACCATCTCCAGCTCAACTTGACGCCATGCCTCCTGATCTCGCCACTTTGCCGCTCGCTGAACTCTTGGCTTACCTCCGACCCAGCAGCAGTGTTGCTGTAAGAGACGACGACAGTCACAACACGGAGTCCAGAAGCTTAGCCTTTGCGACGGCCACTCGCGTGCTTGAGTCTACTGGCCTCTTTGCTCATCATGCGGCCACACCCGACCCTTGTGCGCGTGCGCTTCATACTGAGGTAAGATAAGCACGATGAATATGTCAGTGGTTGTGCGTAAGTAGCTTATGAGCTACTTCTCAACTACATCTTTATGAGTTATTAATTTTTTATTGATGCAGTACATTAACTTCTTCTCTTACTATTAATTCTTCTTACTCTTCTGCTGTACTTTATTTCAAATAGATGGCCGCCTGGTTAGACCACAGCAGTCCTGTGCCACTGGTGCGCTTACTGTCTGAGCTGGCGCACTCGGCCACCCTTGTAGTAGCCATCCACACGCACGCCAATGCCGTGGGTGGCGATGTTTCCTCGCTCCACTGCAGCCCCCTCTTGCTGGCTGCGCTCCTCACCGTTGGCAATGCCTCTTCTTCGCTACCTCCTTCAACTTCCTCGACCACTTCTACTACAAACATGGACATTGACGAGCCGCCTTCTTCCACCCTTCATCCATCGCTGAGCCGTCTCCTGGGAGGATGGGCTGCTCACAGCGGCGCTGGATGGAGTGAGACGGTATGCCGCGTCTGCGAAGCCACGTTGCATGCCACCACACCTGAGCACACCCTTGCGTTGGCGCGTGTGGCTCTTCGCTTCCTGTCACAAAATAGCATTGTAAGCAGCAGTAACGCTAGTACCGCTGCCAGTAGCAAAAAGAAGAGCCGGAAGAGTAGCAGCGCAATTGAGCGAACTGTAGCTGTTGTGAGAGATAAACATGTAATTAGGTTCATGGCGAGACTGCAGCAATTTTTACAAAGCGATGAAGGCTCGCACTTGGAAATTGAGCACGAGGACGTTGAGCCCCTCGATACGGCATCTTTGGTTGCGTTGCCCCCACTAGCATGCCTGTCCGAACTATGCCACAACACAACAAGTGTGAATAAAGCTGGTGTTTACCCGATTGCGAACATGGAGAGTGCTGGCGTGGGACGTTTGGTGGAGTGCTTGCGTACAATGGAACCGCGCCGCTTGTCACACGCTCTTGCTGCTTTTCGGAGCCAACTTCACTTCATGCTCGTCAAAATGACCCATAACCAAAGCCGAAATACAAGTGTACTAGCGTCGCCACAGCCTCTGAAAAAGAAAATGAAAGCAAACCGAAAGGCAGAGTCTATGGAAACTGAGGTCGCCATCAATAATAGCGAAGATGTGACTGCTTCACCGGAATGGGCCGCTGTCACAGTGTTGTTGGCCTTCGTGCGGCGCCTCCTGGTGCTGATTCTTGAACAAACAGGACCTGATCAAATGAATCTCGTGCGTGAGGCTGCGGCAGTGCTCTTTGATTCAGACCAGATAGATAACCTTTTGGTGCTTTGTACTGGTGATCTCAGTGACGCTCCTTTATCAGCGTCTTCACCCTCATTGAGTCAATTGTGTGAGCTTGTAACAAGCCGGGTGCTCGATTTTGCTTCTCTTTTCTACAATGCGTATCAAATTCAGCACGTGAAAAGTGATGATTCAAGCTTTAATGCATGGTGTGCTTCTAATGGACTCTCTCAACTAGCAGCAAGGCTCCTTCAATCCAGCTCTTCGGCGACTTCCTTCCTCTTTTCTGGAGGCAACTCGGACGTGTTGCATGCAATGGTGGAAGCAGCTCCACTTGAAGACGGCACTGCTGCCTATCACATGCACTCCAAAGAGGGCGCTTTACTGACACATGAGATCAACTTACCGCTCTTGGTCGCGCTCTCAAAACGAGTAGGGCAAGGCCCAGCTGCGCTTGCTTCCCTTTGGCTCCAAGATCCTGCACCTAGGTCTTCACTTTGCCCACCTCTGCTGCGCGCACTCGATCAGTCCTTGGCAGCTGGCATTATTGCATCTACCCTTGGACGTGACAAGGCGAAGGAGCTGTCGACTCCCTTGTCGTCTTCTTCGTCACAACTTACCTCAAGGCCTTCTACCACTCCAACAGTATGGTTGAGGGAAGCTTGGACGGTGTGTGGGGATGTCAAACTAGTGAAGGTTTGCTGGAGTCGCCTTGAAGCGCTTGTTTCACGACTTTTGGGTGAGCAAAAGCAACAAAAGAAGGGCCGAAGTGGGAGTGGTTCCGGTGCTGCTACCACAGACGATGCGTCTTGTTTAGGCGTGCTTGCACATGCTGTTCGGCAACACCGTGACTGTCGCAATACTGTCGCTACGTTGGTAACCTCTTGCGTATCAAAAGCCTCATCGCAGCCTCCGAATACGAAAATCTCCTTACAAGCTCAGGCAATGATCTTTGTGGCATTACCACTCATTCAACGTCTGGTAATGGAAGGCGATGCGCCACCCAATCTCGCTTGCTCGGTGTTACAGTGCGTTTTACCAATCCTGACGAACCCAGAGACTTCGCCGTGGCTCCACAAAAAGTTACTTTTGGCAGCTTGGCGAAGCGTGCCTAATTACTCTCCGATTGAGAGCAAGAAAATTGCTGCAGCTACGGCGTCATTAGATTCGCTTTCCACATGCTTCGCCTGCGTTGAGACTCTGGCGAAGGCTGTCGCTGAGGATTGGATGTCTCGAGATGCTCATGATGTGCTACAATTAATAGTGTCGAGTGTTGACAACGAAAGTGGTAAAGGCAGCGAGGAGGGGGAAAGTGCAGAGATGGAAGAGGATGAAGAAGACGAAGCGGCAGATGGGATAGAAGAAAATGATGAGGAGGAGGAGGATGAAGATGATAATGAGGAGGAGGAGGACACAAATACTTTGACTGACTCTCAATTGAGTGCCCTTCTTGCGCTGAGGTCATTGCTGTGCAGCTCAACACAAGATGCCGTCGATGCTCGAAAGCATCTGTTGCCGAAGCTGCTTCATGCTGTAGCTCTCCGAGACGACGCCGTTCCTGAGCAGCGCCTCGCCATTCTCTTTCTTCAGCTGTACCCACGCAAGAAGGAGGCTTCGGAGCAGCCATCATCAGATGCACTCCAGGCCTCGGGCACACGCGTGTACAAGGCACTCTTAGACCCTTCCTCACACCATGCGAGTAGCGGGGAAGAAAAAGCAGCGTCTCGCCTTTCGTCTTCTTTGCGCTTGCTGGAGCTCCTCGCTCGTGTTTGCCCCCCACAAGACGCAACTTTGCTTCAAAGCTTGTGCAAGAGCACCCCTTTCCTTGCCCTCCTTTCTAACGAAGTTGCTTCGGTCGCCGAAAACAGTACTACTACTTCACCTGCTCGGCTCTTGTGTGTCGCTTGCAAAGTTCTTACTCAAAGTTCGAGTAGTAGCCGAGACAGCAAAGGCACTGCTCATGGTAGCAGTAATGGCGGTGCAATCGAGGCGCAGGCGCAACAAGAGGACCTTGCAGCAGTGCAATCTTCAGGATTAGTGCAAAAGCTGATGGTTCCTTATGGTGCTACTTGCTCAAAGTCAGACAGCGAACGATTAGCTGCTCTAGCAGCCCTGCGCCGCTACCTGCCTACATTGCCCCTTGCTCCTCATGACCTCGCACCAGGTGGAAGTGGTAGTACCACTGTGGCGGCACCAGCGACTTATAGTAGTGCCAGTAAGTCCGTCAATGAGACTCCCTTTGAATGGTTCTTTGACCTCTTCACGGGCCACAAAATTGCAGCCACACTGGAGCACTTCCCCACGCGGCGCGGTTTCTTTCCATCGTTGAGAATGAGTGAAGAAGAAGGCAATAGAAGCAGTGAAATCAAAGAAAGTGAAGACCAAACATACCTGAATGATGATAACGAGGACGACGACGAAGATGAAGACGAAGAGGATCGCTGGGAAGCGCCTCTTGGCGAAGGTGACAGCAGTCGCCTCTATGACCCTGCATTCGTCTTGCCACTGTTAGTAGCCGCCTTGGCGTATGCCAGGCAACATGTCTTTGAGCCGCCAATGCCGTCCTCCTCTCAGGAGGGTGATCCCAACACCTCTAACAACAACGCGTACCACCGCCAGCGCGCTGCCAACGCTGCCCGTTTGTTGCAAGCCTGTGCCGAGTGCGGGGTGCTCTCCATCGCTTTCGCAGCGCTCTCCTCTGCGCGCCCTGCCGTGAGGGCCGCTGCAGCAGCGTGCTTAGAGCATGTGGACGTTCTCTTAAACCGCGCCTTCAGCCTCGAAGCCCGAAACCGGACCACAACTAGCAGCAGCGCCAACCCTAGTGGTGGCAGTGGTGGTGGCAGCAGTGCGGACAGGAGCAGTAGCAGCAGTGGGGGTGGTAGTGGCAGCTCATCAACGACATTGACGCCTGCCCTAACCGCAGAAGCTATGCAGGGTGTGAGCTTGTTGGTGCGCTGTCGCCTTCAGCTAGCTGCTGTAGTGCATGCGGCGCGGGGCACCATGATCACTGCTTTAGAAGAATCTCAAGACCCAGAAGAAGAAGAATATGAAGAAGCGCATGGTCCTCGTGACGTTGAAGGTGGGAACGAGGACGATAGCGAAAGCGAAAGCGAAAGCAGCAGTGATCACGACGAAAGTGGCGATGAAATAGCAGTGACTCGAGGTGTAGCACCACAAGCTGAAGAGTCTCAAGGCCAAACCACTACGACAGCTTCGTCCTTCCTGGTGCCGCGTTTACCCCACATGCACGCATTGTTCCTCGCCAAAGCCTGCCTGTACGCCGCGGCCTTATCCGCGCCACGCACCAGTGCTTCCACCAGCGCCTTCTTCGTGCGGTCCAAGCGGCACAGCGGCTACAGCGAGTCCCTGCCTCCACCGGGGCTGAGTTTAGCGATACCAGTGCTTTCGGCAGTGGCCCAGCTCCCTACAGGCCTCAGAAATGGCGTAAGTTGTCTTTGTGAATACTACATTCGAGGCAACCATCATTTCGATTAACTTCTTTCTTCTGTGGTGATTTAATTATGAGCTTTTGGGATTTTGTACCATGTGCTTTCTTACGCAATCTGTGGATCATTTTATGTCTATCATTTAATGCTCATGTCCTGTACTTATACACGTTGTTTTTTTCAGGTGCCCTTGTTTGAAACTCTGTGGTCTGGCACCGGTGTCTCAGACGGCGCAGCCCGAGCGCGGCTTTGGGCGTTGGAGTTCTTGAGAGACAGCGCGGTGAGCCGGGCGGACACTGCCTTGTTGGCAAGGGGCCACGTGCTCCCTGTACTGATGTCGTCTTTGACGGCGCGCGCAGCCATTGACATGCAGCTCCGGCACGCGATTTTAGACCTCATTGGAAAAGCGGTACGAAGCTAGGGGAGAACGAAGCGAAGGAGATGGTCAGAAGCAGAGGAAGCGAAGCAATGTTGATTTTGAACGTGATGTTTTTCGATGATTTTTTTTCTTCTCTACGAGGTTAATTCTGTTCATGTCTTCTCTATCTTCTCTATCTTTTCTTTCGTTTCCTTACTCTACCTACATGTGCAATTCAGCTCAAGATACGCGCGTGCGCGCGCAATTTTGTGGTAGTTTCCGGTGGGCTCTCCTGGTTGCGCTCTTTAGTTGCGTCCTGCGCCGACGATTTTGCCGCCAGTGGTCCACTCGCAGACCAAGGCCTGATGTTGCACTTGTTGGAGCTCCTGAAGCTGACCGTGCGCTTTGCGACAAGCTATTGGCTGGAGCAAGTTGGTAAGGACAGCGGAGTAATGAATGCATCGTCTGAAGAAGAAGAAGAAGAAGAGAGCAAAATGGAATCTGATAATGATGGTGAGGACGACGCGGAGGAGGAAGAAGTTGATTACGAAGAAGCTGGAAAACGGAGCCACTTTACTCTGATATGGGAATGCAACCAAACTGTGTTGTGCGCGACGTCAGCAGCTGCTGCTTGGCTGAGATCGCACCCTTCAGGAGGGAACGAGGAAAATGGTGGTGTTGGCGGTGGAAGTGCCGAAGTCGCC
>Ga0307982_1004014_pt1 | contig 11673 bp, 8 predicted proteins | sample OrgLakmetagen989_FD_201847 | JGI IMG/M metagenome (GOLD analysis project Ga0307982, IMG submission 201847) | Saline water microbial communities from Organic Lake, Antarctica - #989 | ecosystem: Environmental > Aquatic > Non-marine Saline and Alkaline > Saline | place: Antarctica: Organic Lake... | reverse complement strand
ATAGAACGTTGACGTCGTAGTGCCGTAGACCCCAACCAACTCTTCGTTGATCGTGGCGCGGCGCTCCCAACGCTACTGTGTTAGGACAAACAGTTCAGACTCTTCTCGCGACGAAGTGGCGGCCGAAGTGGAGACAGCAGACTCACTCCAAACCAAAACCTCCTGATGCCTGATGGTTGATGGACAACTTGAGAGTATACGGTCACAATTGCATTATGCAACAAGGACACTCAGCCCAGTCAGCAGTCAGACTTGTTCTGAAGGTTACACTTTCCTGCTACTGTATTGTACAGGGGTGTTTCTTTGTTTTTGGGGCGTATTAACTAGACAAGACTAGAACAGTAACAATTGCCTTGTGTTTTTCGTTAGCCTCATAATCAAAGAGAAGGGTAATGGAGTTCTTGAACGGGCGTTCGCTTCTTTTGTTTGTATTTGCCTGCGCCATTTGGCGCGTCGCAGCCGGAGCGCCAGCCTCGGCCATGGCGACGTGCTCTGTCCGCTTTCCCTTGGTGTTCCGTTATGAGAGTGCGCGCTTGTACTTCTTTTCTGGTTTTGGGGCTGTGTGAACCACCTCATAAACCAAGAAAGGGCCCTTTGTCGCGCTAGGGTGTTCTGTATTCCGTAAGTCAGTTGGCAGAAGCAGCAGCGGGGCGGCGGCGACGGCGGCTGAGCGTCACGATTTCTTCTTCTTCGGATTCTGAGACCGCGGCCTCCGGAGTGAGCGCTTTCACCACTTGGGGGGACGAGGAAAAAGTAGTGGCAGAGGCGTTGGTTCGTCGTTTGGTGCCGCTGGAGTGAGCTGCCGGGGCCTGCGCTGCAGCCACCGCTGCCTTGGACGTTAATCCACCTCTCTTGTTCACAGAAGAAGGAGATGACTTGGAAGGGCTGCTGCTCTTGTTGCTGCTTTTGCGGTTGGCTGAAGCGCTGTTGCTTACAGAGAGCCCTTTCTGGTTTGACGTGTTGGTCGAGCGCGCAGCCTTCGCAGCTGCTTTCGGCGGTGCGTTTTCGTCGACTCCGAGGTCCTGACTCATGCCTTGGCTCACAGCGCTCGAGGAAGTTTCCCCGTCATCGTCATCGGACAGCATCGAAGCTCCTGCTGTCTCGGGTTCAACCACCTTGGCAGCCTTGGATGATGAGGAGGTGCCCTTCGCGGGTGATTGTTGACCTTTGGTCTTCTGGTTAGCCTGACTCTTGTTATTGCGACTCGTAGTTGCAGTCGCTGCTACTCTTCGCCCTCCAGATGAAATTGTGCTCGAGGACGCACCCCGCTTCCGCCCCGAAGGAGAGCTCTTCACAGAAGCTGCTTGGGAGTCCCCTTCTTCGTCATCCTTGTCCTCGTCGCTTTCAGCCTCGTCGCTGCTGCCTAAGCCTCGAGTCGCCGTTGACGCAGCCGCAGCGTCATTGATTTGTCGGTTGCGGCGCTCAAAATCAGCGACCAGGGTGCGGTCGGTGACGGAGGCTGCAGGCTCCCAGGTGCTAGAAGCCACGCCACGCCCACTCCACTTGACCAGGTACTCCATCGAGGCGGCGGCAGCGCGCGGGGGCGCACGACGAGACGCGTTCGGCGACGACAAGCTTTTGTTGTAAGAGGCTGGCCGCACGTCCAAGAGCTCTTCCATTTCGGGCGGCCCTTCGTCGTCGTCGTTATCGTCGTCGCTGTTCGCGTAAGCGCGGCTACTGTTGCGTTTGCGGCCATTACTCGATTGGTGATTGCTTTGATCCGATTCGTCGGAGCTGCTGAGGTCAGAGTCTGACACACTCGCCCGCTTGCTGCTGTTTTTAGCACCGCTTTTCTTCCTTTTGTTACCGCTGCTGCTGGTGTTAGCAGAAGAATTCCGGCGACCTCCCTTGGTCTTGGCAGTGGCGCGTGAGACTACTGTAGTAGCCGAAGCCGGTGCAATGGGGCTGCCCCAGCTCGGCTCTTCGAATGGCGAGTGCGCGGCCGACGGGGAGTCCAACGGTAACAAAGTGGACGCTTCCCACGATTCCCCCACGTGCTTTCGGGCTTTGTTGTTCGTAGTAGCACTAGAGGATGATTTACGGCTTGCTGTTTGTTTCGCAACAGCAGCGGTAGTAGTGGCAGCCTTCTTGCTGCGCTTGCTGTTGCTGTTGCCCGAGGCCACGTTCTCGTCGTCTCCTCCGTCAATCGACGCCGGGGTGCTTTTGCTGGGGCCGCGCTGGCGGTACAGGGCGACGGGCAAGTAAATGTGGCCCGGGTACGGCTTCACGTTCTCGGGGTTTTTGATCATTTTCTTGAGGCACTTCTTCCCCACGCTGCAGAGGAGGAGCACGCGGTCCGCTTCCCCGTCGAGCGCGTCTTCGTGCTGCATCACCATGTCGAACATTTGCAGCAAGAAGCTCACGTTGTCGGCTTCGGCGCCCAAGCTCACGATGAGGGGCTCCAGGAGCGCTTTCAAGTGCCGCTCCACGGTCTTGACCCGCTGGGTGTCCGAAGAATCTTCGGGGAAATCCGGGTGGTAGGTGAGCAGATGAATGGCGTAGGGGACCGCGTACTCCGGCATCAAGGTCGTGTTGAGGCAGCGCCTTTGCGTCTCCAGGGCGATAGCTTCGTCGCTCATCCGGCCGTTCTTGCGGGGGTGGTGGCAGTCGCGGTCCATCGTCATCATTGAGCCGTTAAGAGTCGCGTCCAAGGCTAGCGATGCATCCATGTTTCCGCCGCCGCCGCCGCTGCGGCCACTACCGCTGCCGCTACCGCTTCCGTCGCTGTTGTTGAGCAGAGCTGCAGCGTCGGCGAGCACTGACATGCGCTTCAAATGCTCTCCACGGAGGCGGTGCACCGCCGCGAGCAGGGCATCGGCGCACGCTTTCTTGACGCTCAGGTCAGGGTCCCCCACTGCCAGGCTCAGGTACGGCATGAACCGAAGCGGCAAGCTGCAGGCCCGCACCCCGCGGCACACCACGGCCACGAACTTGCACCGGACCCGCGGCGAGGCGTCCTGCATGCACCATGCCAGCGTGTGCCAGCGGGGCGGGGGCAAGCATGCAAGGGCCTGCTCGCCGCAGCGCTGCACCAAATCGAGCACGGCGACTGAGGCCACCCGCCTCAGCTGCGCCAATTCCGCCGTGGAGAACTGCGACACTTGGCGTCCTCCGGGGAGGTCGCGGCACTCCAGCACTTGAAACAACACTTCCAGTAAGGACCCCATGCTGCCTTCTCCTTCGTCGTCGTCGTTTTCGTCGTCATCGTCGCTCTGAGAGTTACCATGGCCGGCAGCACCGGTCGTCGCGCCCACTACCGCGAGAAGCTTTAATCCCGCGCAGAGCCTGCCCGCATCTTCGCTCAGTTCTGGCGGCTCGCCTCCCAAGCCCCCCGAGCTTTCCCAGCTCGAGGACCCCTCTCCCGCACCCTCTAGCGCAGACGCCCGTGATTTGCGCCTTGCAGCGGCACGACGCTCGGCGGCCGCGGCTGAGGCTTTGCTGTTGGGGGAATGCTTGAAGGCTGGCGCTTGGGCATGCACCACGTGCGCCAACACAAAGGCCTTCACGGCACCTGCGTGGGGCTGAAACGCTGCCGGAAATCGCTTGGCGGCTTCTCGCAGCCCCTTCAGGCAGGTCACGAGCCGCTTGGAGTCGTACGCTAAGCTGCGGCTGCTGCAGAGGGCTTTCACCACGCGGGCCGCGGTCGCCGCCCCAACCGAGGCTCGGGCAGCCCGTGCTGACTCAGCCGCAGCGGTGGCGCTCGCTCGCCGTTTCTCAAAGTCGGAGCGCTTTTCGCCTTTGCGCTGAGGGCTTACCGACACGTTCACACCACCACCATTGCTGCTGCTGCCACTGCCCGTGGGTGAGTTCGGAGACGACGAGGTCTTCGGAGGTACCGCCGCCGCCGCAGCAGGGAGCAGAGCAGCCATCACGCGCACTGCTAGTTTCGCTTGGTCTGCGGACCCGTCCCGGGTGCACAACCGCTCCAATTCGTCCGCGAAGTCGGCAGCTGCCATGGGGTCGGGTGCTGCGACGGGCGCCACGAACGGCTGCTGGGACAACTGGGACTGGGATTGCGAAGAAGGGGTGTCCGCAACGCTCGCGTCGAGCATGTAAGCATCTCCACCACCACCAGCTGCTGCCTGGCTCACTTCTTGGCCCGCGGCTTCGAGCACCTGCAGGAGGCGAAGCCGGAGCTCAAACGCTAGTTGCGCGCTTTGGTTCGGCTGCTGACCATCGCCGCTGCTGCTGTTCGATTGCTTGGCGATACTCGACGCGTTTTGCGACGACTGGTGCACTTGGTCTAAATCCCCGTAGAGCTCCAGGAGGTCGCCCAGCACCGCATGCACCAAACGAGGAAACGCGCGCACCGCACACTCCAACAAGCCCATCCCGAGGGCTGCGTGGTGGGCCGCTACATGGTAAGAAGGCCCCCTGTTGCGGCCGCCGTTGCCGCTCTTTCCGCGGCCGTTGCGGTCGCTGGCAGCCGCAGCGGCGGCTTGGGCTGCTTGCCCGCACAGCGACAAGATCGCCTTGATCATGTCCGACCCCAGGCAGCCCATCCCCGAGGCGCGCGCCACGTCCTTGGCGTACTCCCCCAAGGGGGATTTCGACCCCAGCGCCTTGGGCAACGCATCCCGCGCCGAAGCCACTTGCGCTGCCGTGGCAGCCGGCGACGACAAGACGTCCAGCGCTCGGAGCACCTTCTTGTCCTTGGTGGCGGCCAGTTTGGACAAGAGCGCAACTTTCTTGTCGGGCGTGGGGAACGAGGGCAGCATGGCCGCGTAGTGCGCAGCGAGTTGGGCTTCTGCTTGCTCTAAAGCCTGTGCGGCGTCTGGCTCACTGCTACTCGAAGCAGATGAGGAAGACGATCTTGAGGAGGCAGAGGCTGACGCCCCAGCTGCGGAGCGAGTGCGCATCAAGTGCACAAAGGTGGCCAAATTCGCCTGCTTCAAGCTTCGGTTCACCAGGAACCACTCCAACGCTTGCTTGCCGGAAGGAGACAACTGCCCAAACACGTAGAGCATCCCGGCGGCTCGGACTTTTGGGTGCAGCGCTTTGGGGATGATGTAGTCGTCGAAGAGCTGGCAGGCGCGGAGTTTCACCTGGGGGGAGTTATGCTTGGAGCAGGCAAAGTACAGCACCATCGCGGGGACGAAGTTTAACTTCTCGGCGACCGACTCCGGCACTTCTGCCCAGCACGCTTCTTCTTCTTCTTCTTCTCCTTCGTCGTCAAAGCCGTCTTCTTCCCCGTCATCATCGCCGCCATTGCTGGACTCCTTCACCGGCACCGACTCCTTCCACGCTTTGCCCATGTGCTCCGAGTAAATGCGGCTCAAGCCCGTGATGGCCGCCTTGCGAATCTCCGGCTTTTTGTCCGCGTACCGGTTCCCCACTGCCTGCAGGAGAGCCAGCGGCACGGCATGCAAGGACGCGAACGCCAAATCGCAGACGTCGTACACGGCGCGCTGGCGGACGGTGTCGTCTTTGTCGGACAAGCGGCCGCACAGCGCGTCGCACACCATCGCCACCTGCTCCGCGTTGCACCCACTGCCTTCGCTGCCGCTGCTGCTGCTGCTCGCACTGCTGCTGCTGCTAGAAGAAGAGGACGATGAAGGAGAGGATGAAGAAGAAGAGGACGAGCGGCTCAGGATGATTTTGCCAAAGTCGACCATGAGGATCCGCACGCTGGGGCTCCGGTCGTGGAACCGCTTGATCAAAGTCTTGAAGTGCTGGCCGTATAGGCGGCAATAGTCGCCGCTGCTGCTCCCGAACAAGCGGCGCACCAGCTCCACCTTGATTTCGCGCATCCCGTCGTCTTCCACTTCCAGGTAGTCCACCTGATGTACCAAAGACGACAGCAAAGCACACGCCCGCCCCCACAGATGCGCAGCAAATAGGGAGAAAGTATCAAAAGTTGTTGCCACGATCAAAAGTAGATGTTCGCAGGGAGAGTCGGGTCATAACATTTGTGAAAGGAATTTCTATGGAACAAGAGAAAAGAAATTACAGCTAAATCTAAAAAAACATGGGCTACTGTTAACGAAGTGACCGGAATAGGCACCCCTATTCCAATACCAGGCGGGGCAGAATGTAGAGGAGGAGTTCGGGCTTGGTTTTGTGCAGTTCGAACACCAGCGCGTGGACATGGTCTTTCAGATCCGAGGCCGCCACCGAATGCTTGTCGTCGAGGAGGGCGCACACGTAGGCTCCTACGGGCTGCTGGAGCTTGTTGAAGCAGCGCTGCAGGAGCACCTAGCAGAGGAAAGGGAGACATGAGGACAAGAGGTTGAGACTGAGACGGAGTTCAGGAGAGAACAACACAAACGAGCATGGGCACCATGGAAGAGAGAGATCGCAGCCAACAGCAGAGCGAATATGCTCACTATAACGAGACAACATTCCATTGCCATGCGATAGCTAGACTTGTTTGTTGTTTTCACCTGCACGATTTGGTACGCAGTGGCGTTTTCGTGCCGGGCGCTGGGGAGCAAAAAGAGAAGGAAGGCGTCGAGCAGCGCGACCGGAATCACTTCGAGCTCTTCTAGGCAGCACGTGAGGACATCCAACGCATGCGCGTGCAACTGCAACGCACGCGGAGTGCGCGCCGAGAGGGTCAAAAAGAAGGGCCACACACGCAAGCTATAATGAAGCATCCAATCTTTCCAACATCAAAAACATCAACGATCAACCAAATTTGAAGGCTACACACGAGCGAACGATAGCGCACTTCACTTTGCAGTAATGAACGCTTTTGAGTCCACAGGAAACCGACCAACTCACCGTCATCGGTTGGTCGCTCCGGACCGACGTTAGGAGGCAGTCGAAGAGCTCGCACATTTGCTCTTCCGCGCCGTCGCAGCCCTGCTGCATGAGCTCTGTCAAAATAATGCACGATTTTACGGTGGCCAACGACTCGAGGATGAACGCGTAGCGAACGGCTTTTTTGGAGTGCGCCGAGGACGCGTCTACTGTCTTCAGGCCGTACAACTGGACGCAGAAGCAGCAGGAGCACGAGGATGAAGTGGAAAGGGTGAAATTGAACTTTTTGCGATGGCACGGTATAGCAGGACACGTCGAAGCTCTCCATTTGTGTCCCGCAATCGTGCCCCTACAATCCCTTTCTCTTAAATCGAGGTCAGCGTTAGTAGAACAATACTCGAAAACAATTAAGAGAACCTTCAGCTTGGTTCTGCTTTCTTAAAACAAGGCCTCTGTATGAGTTACCTGTTTGATGAGCAGGTCGAAGATGGCTCGGAGCTCGCCCTCTCCGTACGGGGCATCGGGCGCGTAAACTCGCAACACGTCCACCAAGCAACAGGCTGCCCCTAGTCGCACGTCCTGCGAACAACAGTAGCAACGGCAGCAGGATTAGGCGTGCAAGCATTTCAAAAACACCCGAGGCAAACACACACAGTGGGCCACGTGTCATTTGGATGTTAATCAGAGAAAAGAGCAATTTCAAGAGTTTTCAAGCAAACAAAAGCATCTGAAAAAGCATAATGATAATTTCAAATGTATTTCGATCGTTTTTCTCGGATCTTGAGGCCTTACAAGCGAATAAAGGGCCAGTTTTAGGGCGTAGGTGCTCAGTCAGGGAGCATCAAGGGTCAGTTCATAGGGTTTAGTTCGGGGGCAGAGGGTTGGTTCGTTATTGATAACTCAGACCTTGTCAGAGTGAGCGAGGATGGACTCGTCGACTAATTGAGCAGCAATCTCGTCGATTCCATTCGGGCGGTCATCTTCCTCGTCCTGAGTTCACCCAGGGTGTGTGCAATATGGTGGAAAGAAAAAATTGGGGATGAAGGTGGAAATTTGCATTCGGGCACGAGAGAACGGATAGAATGAGGCACGAGACCCAGAAAATGAGAAAAAGCACTTTAGAGATGAAACAGTGTGCCTAGATGTATCATCTTGGCATATCTGCAGTCGTAAGCTAGGTGATTGCAATAGAGCCTCGTTGGCACGTGGGGAGGAGGCATCAAAGTAAATCAAACCTGGCCAACAGTAGTGAGAGCTTCGTGTAGACGCTCCAAGCCCTCTGCAAGGGCCTTGGTGTTTGAAGCTTCCAGAAGATTCAAAGCGAAAGGGCTCCCAGTCTTTGGGGCGCCTGACTTCCGCGGCGGCATAGTCCAACTTGTCTTCGAACAACTGTTCGCGCGCCGACTTTAGTTCGGAGCTCAGTTTGAAACCATGTGTACCTCCCCGGTTTTTGGGTCTGCAGAAAACTTCAATTTGGACGTTGCTCGTTGCTGTTAGTTCCTTTAAGCCTCCAAGCAGCTGTAGCTGTAAGTAAGCTGCATGCTGTATACCGTATTCTTTAAGCTGAAATTACGGCATAGAAAACTCACGAACGATCGGAATTATATTGTTAAATTTTGACACTAGTCCTCTGTCCTTAGTCGAATAGAAATTGCGAATAGATTAATATTTAATAAAATAATAATAGAAATAGATAACAAAATCAAGAATTCATTCATTCTTATTGGCCCTGCGATGTCTATACCTGCACTTCTGAGACTGAGCTGAGCACATATTTTTTAATGCTTCACCAAAATAAACGGCCTCCTAAAATGCAAAGCAACACGAAAATGGCTATCACGATAGTAGACTTTGACCGAAGCCATCGCCACCGAGCTCCACTAAATCAATTTCACTGACTTTAGCAGCGCTGCAGCGGCGTGTTAACCACCAATCGCTGGAGCCACTACTTACGCCTTGGTCTAACGCTGCCCCAAATACTGACGGCAGCGACAAGGGCGGCAACGCAGTCACCCGCCTTTTCGTGCATGCAGCGTTTGAAGTGGCACCAGAGGAGTGCACATTCGAAGAAGAAGCAGGAGATTTAGCGCTTCGTCGAACCACGGCGCAATCGTTTCGCCGAGCAATTACGGATTCTTCGTCATCACCCAAAGCCTCCGCTGGTGCACCTCCGCCGTCAAATGAAGCACTACTTGCTTTCACGCCACGTGCTGTTAGTGAAGCGAGATCCGGCGAAGATTCATGGCTGACTACAGTTAACCCACGAGACGTTGATCCAGCACTTGCAGCAGCGAGAGTAGTGCTGGAATTCGGATCAGGCGGTGGCAGTGGCTGAGGCGGTAACGGTGGCAAGCGCACGGGGACGCAGCGGCCGTAGCGGTTATAACCCGTAGGTTTCGCGTGCAAGAGCACTTGACTGAAGCCTGGCAGCAAAAAGACGGCAAAGGGCAAGGCAGTGAGCGCGTAGAGGACTCGGCACCAGTACAGCGCTGCTGCGGCCTGCCACGAGGTCCACGCAAGGTTGTAACCCAGAACGATGCCCACGAAGAGCAACACTGCGCCGAAGAAACAGCCTACGTCCCATCGCAACAACCGTGTAAAACGCCCTCCGCGCCTCAGCTGTGGAGATGGTGGGCTAGCAGCTCCAGCTGTACTGCTCTGACTGTCTTTCTTACCGTGCACATGTCCGCCGGTGCCAAAGTGAACGTCTTCTCCACCACCTTCGTCGCTACTAATTCTATTACCACCATCAGCATTACTGATGGCACTGCCAGTCTGCGGTTGCAGTCGCTGAGCACGCTGCTGCTTGGCAGCCTCTGCTACAGTGCGCGATGCACCGCGTTGTGACGCGTACGGAAGCAGTGCCATGGCTACCCAACTGAGGGCCACGGCTCCGAAGAGATCAATGGCTTCTAACAAGACCCCTTCGCTGACCCCCGGCGCATGCGCAGCCAAGCTCGCTAGAGAAGGCTCAGGCAAGGCCACGAGGCGCCAGTAGCTCAAGCCACCTTGCAGCGCCAACAGAAACCCACCGGACAAAAACTGCGTGCCCTTGAAGCTGAGCACGAATTTCACCAGTTGGTAGTGGTCCAGCTGTCCGCTGCCGCCGCAGGCCAGCAGCATCAAGAGGACCGCGTGGAAGGCGACGCGCACGCCGTAGACGGGGACTAACGTCACGAGCATGAGGCAAAGCCACACGGGGTCGCGCCGAAGCTTGGTCCAAAACCCTTTGTCGTGCGGCAAGTAGTGGTGTAGCACAAACGCGCGCCACCGTCTGGGATGCCAACACGGCGCCAAGCCAGAAGCTCCCACTACACGGCTGGTAGTTGTGCTGTTGCCACTGCCACCGCTACTGGTGCCCGCAGCACCATCGTCATCGTCGTCCAGCGCGCGCTTTAGCACCATACCCTGAAGGCCGTCCTTCAGTTCCTGGCGCACGTCCGGCCAAACGCTCGCAACCGCTGCTCGGTACACGCGTGCTACTGGACCCGGCAAGTCACGCTCACTCGTCGCCATTCGCATGACTGTAACGCTGGACCGGTCTAGGAAGCGATCCATTGCGGGTTCACTCATCTCCAACGCTGCTGCCTTTGCCACCTTTGTGAGACAAGCCATCGAGCACAAAAATAAATAAAAAGAAGGCGTTGAACCCATGGCTATCATAATCAAAAGAAGAGTAGAGCATGTGTTGGGGAGGAGAATTGTGAGGATAAATCAAGATAAAAAAGAGTAATATATTATAAATAAGAAAAATCTATAGTGGAAGAAATGAAACGGAATCAAACTACGTACGCCTGAGTCAAATTGCCTAGAAGTCGCTAGCATTGCCCAACTCGCAGGTGTGTAACCCACCGTCCAGGTCACATCTTCCTGGATTATTGCTTGGTATTCGCACCTCAACCTGTGTCATCGCCATCGTGCGGTGCCGCAGCCACGCCTCTTGTCGCTGTGCAGGCAGCTGTGCGAAAAGCTTCTCTAGTGCGTCCACTACGGCGGCTGCACCTGCTGCACCTGCTGAGTTACTCGAAGCTGCGTGGCTCGCTGTTGCGCGGTCGAGAGAAGAAGCCGCCGCCACTGCCGTCGCGGCACCCGCTGCTGCAGCACGGGCTCTGTTTTCTTCTGATGCCAACGCGGATGCATGTTCCGCAGCCGAGCGAGCTGCTTTCAGGGCGGCGTCTTTAGCGCTGTCAAACGCTCCTAGCGCATTGGCCTTGGAAGCCACAGACGAAGCGCCATTCGCGTGCGATGAATACATAAGAAGAAATGATACACTGAATCCACTTCAGACGGTTGATATCCTCGTGCTCGCACTTCCAACTACTTCGAGAGGACGAGCATCCGTGCCCACGACATTACACCGCTTTGTCAGCGTTTTCGTTCGGGCCCCGAGGGGTCGGAATTAGAAGGCTAACAGGCAGACAGAAAATTCAAGGCAACCAATACCAGAAGGAAAGACTAATTAGGCACACAAGCCAGAGTGGCCATGGAAGTGTTTTCACACAGGCCCCGAAGGGCCGGAATTAGAAGGCTAGCACAAAGGAATTCAACGAGTGCATGCCTTAAGCAACCCTAAGGAGATAACTCCTAAGGCGGCCTTGAGAGCCGCAAAGAGGGGACGTAAAGCAGATGCCAGTAGATCCGTTCAACCGGAATTCGCCGGGATCAAAGCCTGAGGGAAAAGGAGTGAGAAACCCCAAATCCGAATCTCGACAGTCATCACCAGGTGGATCATACCCGTCGCCACTTGCGTTGTCGTCCTCGCAGCCACTCTTTCCGTACGCCTCTCGAAAAGAGACAGCCGAATGCTTGCTAGCTTCAACAACAATGCTGCCGCTTGTGTTTTGGATGCTACTGCACCGGCGCGGGGAGCGCCGCGCCACGATCAACGAAGAGTTGTGTGGGGTGTCTACGACGAGACGACGAGACGACCTAGCCCGCCTGTATACAGGGGGTGGTTTCAGTTGTCGAACA
>Ga0307982_1004012_pt1 | contig 11683 bp, 6 predicted proteins | sample OrgLakmetagen989_FD_201847 | JGI IMG/M metagenome (GOLD analysis project Ga0307982, IMG submission 201847) | Saline water microbial communities from Organic Lake, Antarctica - #989 | ecosystem: Environmental > Aquatic > Non-marine Saline and Alkaline > Saline | place: Antarctica: Organic Lake... | reverse complement strand
CTTGCAGTACATGATGAACAACCTCAAGGAGTGCCGCGAAAACGAGCCCAAGCACTCGACGCAGATCCGCAAGCTCATCGCGTCGTTCGACTTGCTCACTCGGTACCTCCCCGAAGGGGTCATGTCGGCGGACGAGCTGGACTGCACCAACGTGCTGGAGACCACCTACAAGAAGCTGTCGGACCACTGCGAAGACGCGTCCCAAGACGTGGCGAACATGCAGGCCGGCTTCAAGAAGGGCCTGCTCAAAGACGTGGTGGACTTTCAGGGGGACATGAAGCGGTTTCGCGACGAGTGGCTCACCAAGGTAAGGGTTCAACAGCTTGTTGGTTGGTGTGACTTGGTCCTTGCGCGTTTCGTTCTCGAACACATATTCGATAAGCATCGGCCAGTTTCTTAAACTGCGAGTCTATACCATGCACTTCATTTTCTTTTTTTTACCACTGCGGCTGCTTTGTTGCTTGTTCTTTGTTTGGGCCCACTTGCGCTCACTATGCTAGGGTTCCATGGGCAACGTGCCTCCGGCCGAAGCGATTGACCGTCTGGGGCGCTTCCGCGAAGGCTTTAACATCCGGCAGCGTAAGCAAGAGCTGTACAGCAGCGGGGAAATGCTGTTCAAGCTGCCGGTCACGGAATACCCGGAAATTGGCGTCACTGGCAAGGAGCTGAGTCTGACTGAAAACGTGAGATTTTTTTTTTTCATCTTAATTTTTTGTCCGTTGCATCCACCACCGATTTCGTTCGTCTTGTGTTAGGCAGTTCCACGACTTGACTGTCCTTCTGCCGGTTCTCAACTTCTTCTTTTTGTGTTGCGAAAACAAAATGGAATTAGGTGGCCGGCCTGTTCACCGACGTGGACAACTCCATCGAAGCGTGGACCCAGCTCACGTGGGCGCAGGTGCTGCCGATGGTGGAGGAAATGCTTGGGGCCATGGAGGGCTACGCGGGGCGCCTGAAGAGGCAACCGAAGAAAGTGCGCGAGTTCCCCATGTTCATCGACGCCAAAAACAAGATCGAAGAGTTTCAAGTGGTGCTGCCGATGATCCAAGAGCTCTCCAAGTCGTCGATCCGCACCCGCCACTGGGAGCAGGTGCTGGGGATGCTGCACAAGATGCCCGAAGAGTCGATTGAAGATTGGCTGTTGACGGTGACTTTTCAAGAGCTGCTAGACATGCAGCTGCACCACCACGAAGAGCAAATCATCGAAGTCACCGACATGGCGGACAAGGAGCTCAAAATCGAGAACGACAAGGCAGAAACCGAAGCGAAGTGGGCGGTGGAAGAGTTCGAGTTCAAGACCTGGAAAGACCGCGGGGTGCTCAACATCACGGGCTACGGCGCGATGGTCGACGAGCTGGATGAGGCCGTGATGATCGTGCAAACCATGCTCACCATGAAGGCCGTGGCGCCGTTCCGGGAGTCCACCCAAGAGCTGCTCAAGAACCTGTCGGAAACCGCGGACGTGATTGACCGTTGGCTGAAAGTGCAGACCATGTGGTGCGCGCTCGAGTCGGTGTTCATGGGCGGCGACATCGCCAAACAGCTCCCGAAAGAAGCGAAAATGTTCCTCAAAGTCGACAAGGAGTTCGCGCTCCAGATGGACCGCGCCGGGAAAACCAAGAAGATTTTGGAAGCGTGCGCCAACGACGCGCTGCGCGCCGAACTGCCGGTCATGTTCACGACCCTCGAGCAGTGCCAGCGCTCGCTGGAGGGTTACTTGGAGCAAAAGCGCGACAAGTTCCCGCGCTTCTACTTCGTGAGCGACGCGATTTTGCTCATGATTTTGAGCCAAGGGAGCGACCCGCTCTCGATGAACAATTACTACGACAAGGTCTTCGACATGCTCGACCACGTCACGCACGACAAGAAGGACAAGACCATCATCACCCACATGGTGGGCTACAACGAGCTCAAGCTGGCCCGGAACGTGAACGCCAAGGGCAACATCGAAGACTGGCTCAACGTGGTGCTCTACGAGCACCGCTACACCATGAAGCTCTTGTGCGAAGAGTGCGCCGTGGACATGCTGACCTCGAGCGCGCGGCAAACGGCCGATGATTTGCTCATGTACGTGGACCGTCACACCGCGCAATATGCTCTCCTGGGGGTGCAAATTTTGTGGACAGAAATGATGGAAGCCGCGCTGGACGAGTCGGCGCGCAACAAGAAGGCCATGGGCGACTGCGAGAAAGCCCAGGGAGACATCTTGCGGTGGATGTCGTCGTGGTGCTTGACGGACTTGGGCGCGTCCACCAACCGCCGCAAGATCGAGACCTTGGTCACGGTGCACGTGCACCAGAAAGACGTGGCCACCAACCTCAAAGCGTTGAGCCGCGCGGGGAAGTTGAAGCTGGGCAAGGACGACTTCGAGTGGCTGATGCAGGCGCGCTTTTACTGGGCCCCCAAGGCCATGGACGACATCCCCGAAAAAGTAGGGTCCATGCACATCACCATCACGGACGTGACTTTTGACTACAACTTCGAGTACCTCGGCTCGAAAGAACGTTTGTGCATCACCTCTCTCACTGACCGTTGCTACATTACTTTGGCGCAAGCCATTGGCATGTTCTTTGGGGGGGCTCCTGCGGGCCCAGCAGGGACCGGCAAGACCGAAACCACCAAAGATTTGGGCAACACTTTGGGTTTGTACGTGGTGGTCACCAATTGCGGGGACCAAATGCACGCCACGGACTTGGCCAAGATTTTCAAGGGCTTGTCGAAAGGCGGCATGTGGGGCTGCTTCGACGAGTTCAACCGCATTACCCTGCCAGTGCTCTCAGTGGTGGCCCAGCAAGTGCTGGTGATTAACGACGCTCGAAAGACAGGCCTGCCGTCATTCTACTTCCCGGGCGACGATCAAATTATTCGGCTCAATCCAGTGTGCTGCTACTTTATGTAAGTTATTTTTTTCGTTTTTCTTTTTATATGGTCGCTTTACTGTTTGCTGAAATATGTTTTTGTTGTCGTCTGTATTTGCCCTCACGCGATTCTCCCTCACGAAACTCTTTTGTTTGGTTTCTCTTGCCGGATTCGTTTCACGTCTCCTTTGTTTCTTCTCTCTTCAAACACCTGCAGTACCATGAACCCGGGTTATGCGGGGCGGCAAGAACTGCCCGAAAACCTCAAGGCTTTGTTCCGCGGCATGATGATGATGGTTCCCAACTTCGAGACCATCATGGCAGTCAAGCTCTGCTCCCAGGGCTACGACAAGTACATCATGCTCGCCACCAAGTTTTTCCAACTCTACGACACCTGCAAGCAACAGCTCAGCAAGCAGCGCCACTACGACTGGGGTTTGCGCAACATTTTGGCGGTGCTGCGCACTGCGGGTTCCACCAAGCGCAGCCTGATCAACCCGGCAGACTTCACGTTGCCCAAGGGCAAGCACGAAGAAATTTTGCTGTTCCAAACCTTGCGCGACATGAACCTGTCGAAAATGGTGGCTCAGGACGTGCCGCTCTTCTTGTCGCTGCTCCAAGACCTGTTCCCAAAAGAAGAACCCCCCACCAAAGCGAGCTACCCGGAGCTTTTTGCCCAGCTCCCGACGTCGATCGCCAAGTTCGATAAGGTCTACCACGACGACTGGGTCCTGAAAATCGTGCAACTGTTTGAAACGACCCGCGTGCGGCACGGCATCATGCTGGTGGGGCCGTCGGGTGGGGGCAAGAGCAACATCAGCAACATCCTGATGGACGCGCTGATTACCGTCAACAAGACCAATTACAAGATGCCGCGCATGAACCCCAAGGCCGTCAAGCCCCAAGAAATGTACGGGATGACCGACCCGCAGTCACAGGAATGGGTGACGGGGGTCTTCGCGGCGATTTGGGCGCGGGCCAACACGAAAGGGAACTCGTTCTTCACCTGGATCATGATGGACGGGCCGGTGGACGCGATTTGGATCGAAGACTTGAACACCGTGCTTGACGACAACAAAATTTTGACCCTAGCCAACGGAGACCGGATGCCGATGACCGACATGTGCAAGATCATGTTCGAAGTGGAAACTTTGAAGAACGCGTCCCCAGCCACCGTGAGCCGCGCGGGCATCATTTACTGCAGCGACACCGACCTCGACTGGGGCCCGGTGGCCGAGGGCATCATTCGTCTGCGGCCCGAAAACCAGCGCGCCACCCTGCGTGCGGTGGTGGAAAAGTACATGAGCAACAGCGACCCGCTCTTTCCCGGCATCTTGTTCAACTACATCATCCGCAACCTCAAGCCCACCCAAGAGTCGGACCGTGTCGGGCTCGTTTGCTCGGCCTTCGACTTGTTCAGCGGGCTGGTGGACACCCACGGCGACGCTGCGCCTCCCGTCAAGCTGGTCAAGGACAAGGACGACGAGTTGGCCAAGCAGCTGGAGCGGGTGTTCTTGTACTCGATTGCGTGGGGCGTCTGCGGCCTCCTGGACAGCGACGACCGCGCCAAGTTGGACGGCTGGCTCCGCGGGATCGACGACTCGTTTATGCCTACGTGCGGCGCCAACGAAACGATTTTCGAGTACTTTTTGGACGAAACTGCCAACTGGGCGCCGTAAGTTTGCCTTGCTTCGATCTTGAGCTCATGGTGTTGTTTATGAACCTAGTCTCGTTGGTCTGTGATGGCACGTAGGCACGAAAGCGTCCATGCTTCTCTGTTGCTCACGGTGCTTGTGTTTGTGTCCTGCGTCAACTTCCTTCACAGGTGGAAGCCCCCGAAGTGGGTCTACCCCAACACCGAAAAGCTGGACTTCGCCAACTTGCTGGTGCCTACCATGGACTCCACCAGGGCCATCTTCCTGATTCAAACCTTGGCCAAGCAGTACAAGCCCTCGCTGCTGGTGGGAGAACCGGGCACCGCGAAAACGTCCACGGCGCTCATGTTTTTCCAAACCCAGGACGTGGAGGTGATGCTCCAGAAGCAAGTCAACTTCTCCTCCGCCACTGTGCCCAAAGCCTTCCAAGACGCCATCGAAGCCGACCTGGAGAAGCGCGGCGGGAAAAACTACGGTCCTCCGCTGGGCAAGCGCATGACGGTGGGTTATAACGGGAATCAGTGACGTAGCCGTCTTCTTGACGTGGGTTTGTACGTTTGTATGTTTGTATGTTTTTTTTTTAAACCGTCTGTTGAACTTGTTGCGCGTGAAGCATTTAATGAATGACTTGTCTTTCCTGAGTAGCACTGCTACAGCCCTTGAATGGATCAGTTTGCTTTTCTTCATAGAAGTATGTGTTGTTGTCACAACACTGCGACTCCCTTGTCTTCTCATCCTTACAAACTATAGGTGTTCATCGACGACATCAACATGCCTGAAATCAACAAGTGGGGCGACCAGATCACCAACGAAATGGTGCGGATTCTCGTCGAGCAATCAGGCTTTCCTTTCCTCGACAAGGACCGCCGCGGTGACTGGAAGACCGTGGACGATCTGCAGTACATGGCAGCCATGGGCAAGCCGGGGGGCGGCAAAAACGACATTCCCAACCGCCTCAAGCGCCAGTTTTTCAAGTTCAACATGGTGCTGCCCTCCATCGTGAGCATCAACGACATTTACGGCCAAATGTTGGCGGGGCGGTTCCCCAAGACCCAGTTCGAGGGGGACACCATGGCGATCGTGAAAAAGCTCACCCAGGCCACCATTCAACTGTGGGACAACTTGAAGAGCAAAATGCTCCCAACTCCCGCCAAGTTCCACTACATCTTCAACATGCGCGACCTGAGCCGAGTCTTCCAGGGGATTTTGCTGACCCCGAAGTCCACAATTCTCGATGGGGGCGGGATCAAGGTCACCAAGGAAGGCCCTGCTTTTCTCGAAAAGCAGGCCCCGGCCCGGGTGCTGTTGAAGCTGTGGCAGCACGAGTGCGACCGGGTCTTCGCCGACAAGCTGACCAACTACACCGACAAGGACATTTTCACCGGGTGGGTCAAGAACATCACCAGCGAGCACTTTGGGGAAGAAGCCGAGGCCGACTGCCTGGAGTCGCCGGTGTACATGGTGTCCTGCCTGCGCGACGACGTCTACGACGAAGACGAAGTGCTGGTGGAGCGCGCGCCCAAGTTTTACGAGCTCGGAGGCTCGCTGGAGCAGGTGCGCGCCACCGCGGTGGAGTTCATGGACAAGCACAACGAAGAATACCCGCAAAAGAAAATGGAGCTGGTGCTTTTCGACGACGCGCTGAAGCACTTGTTCCGGATCAGCCGCATCCTTGAAATGCCGCGCGGGTCGGCGTTGCTGGTAGGAGTGGGCGGCAGTGGGAAGCAGTCCCTGACGCGGCTGGCGTCGTACATTTCGCGGTCGTGGTGCTTTCAAATTGTGCTCACCAAGACCTACAACATGAACGCGCTCGACGAGGACCTCCGCGGCCTGTGCCGCTCGGCCGGCGCGAAAATGGAGCAAACCACTTTTTTGTTCACCGACAGCGAAATCAAGGACGAAATGTTCCTGGAGAAAATCAACACCATCCTCATGACGGGTAACATTCCTGGCCTGTTCCCGAAGGACGAAGTGCTGGCGATTTGCGGAGAGCTCCAGCCTCACTTCGCGAAATCGCACCCGGGCGAGCCCGAGACCCAGGCCAACATTTGGAGCTACTTTTTGGGTAACGTCCGCGACAACTTGCACGTGGTGCTGTGCTTTTCGCCGATGAACAAAATGTACCCCATTCGCGCCCAAAAGTTCCCGGGCCTGTTCAACTGCCCCACGATTGACTTCTTCTTGCCGTGGCCCCAAGAAGCCCTCATCGACGTCTCCCAGGGTTTCATCAAGAACTTCGAGCTGTCGTGCTCGCCCGCCGAGAAAGAGGCGGTGATCGTGCACATGGGCATGGTCCACTCGCTCGTGGTCCAAGTGTGCGACGAGTACTTCGCGAAAATGCGCCGCCAAGTGTTCCAAACCCCCAAGTCGTTCCTGTCGTTCCTCAACTCGTACCGCGGCCTGTACAAGCAAAAGCTCGAAGAGCTGGTTGCCAAAGAAGCCAGCCTGCGCTTAGGCCTCGACAAGTTGATTCAGGGCGGGCAAGATGTGGCGGCCATGAAGCTGGTGCTCGCCGACGAACAGATCAAGCTCGACAAGGCCACCAAGGAAACGAATGACATGTTGGAGGGCTTGCAGGTGTCCTCGGCAGCGGCGCAAAAGGAAGGCGACTCGGTGGCGGTGATCAAAGCGGGCTGCCAGGCAGACGCGGCCCGGATTGCCAAAGAAAAAGCCGCGTGCGAAGCGGACCTCGCCGAAGCGCAGCCGTTCGTGGACATGGCCAACGACGCGATCAACTCGATTCAAAAGAAGGACGTGCAAGAAATCAGCGCGAATAAGAAGCCCGTGGACATCATCAAGCTGATCTTCGACGTGCTCCTGCTGCTGTTCCAGTGGCCGGTGCTGGCCTGCAAGCCGTACGAGCTGTCGTTTTCGTCGGGGAAAATCCTCATCGACTTCTTCGAGTCGTCGTTCTTCGCCAACAAAGGAGGGCAAGCCCTCGTGGGCAACGCCAACTTCTTGAAAATGCTCCAGGACTTCGGGGCCGAAGGGGGCGGGAAAGACACCATGAACGAAGAAACCGTGGAGTTGATTTCCCCGTACTTGGACCTCGAGGTGTTCAATGCGGACGTGGCTAAGGCCGCGTCGGGCGCGGCCGCCGGTTTGTGCACCTTCGCGGGGGCCATGAAGTCCTATTACTACGCTGCCAAGATCGTGAAGCCCAAGTTGGAAGCTCTGAGCATTGCCCTGGGGGAACTCGCCGCGGCGAACGCGAACCTAGCGGCCGCGGAGGCGCAGCTCGCGAAGGTGCAGGCCAAGGTGGCGGAGCTGTCGGCGATGTTCGACAACCAAATGGCCGAAAAGAAGCGCATCGAAGACGGCGCGAACGCGTTGGCGCGGAAAGCCCAGCAGGCATCGGACTTGATTGGGGGTTTGAGCGGGGAGCAAGCGCGGTGGGGCCACGACGCGGACAACATGGTGGACGCCAAGCACAAGCTGACGGGCGACTGCGCGGTGGCGTCGGCGTTCGTGAGCTACTGTGGCCCCTTCAACCAAGAGTACCGCGCGTACCTGCTCAAGGAGAAATTCACCAAGGATTGCTTGGACCGCAAAGTGCCCGTAACCCCCGACTTGGACGTGATTTCCTTCTCGGTGGAGCAGTCCACCATTCAAGACTGGTGCGCTTTGCTTTTCCCTCCTATCGTGCATTCTTCGCGGTTGCCTTTCTATTGTTGACAGGGCTGTGAAAGTAAGAAAAAGAAAAACTGAACTTTCATTTGACCCCCCTTTATGTACCCTCCCTTCTCAACAGGAACATGGAAGGCTTGCCCACGGATCCGCTCTCCATTCAAAACGGTATCTTGATCACGCAAGCGTCCCGTTACCCGCTCCTGGTGGACCCGCAGGGCCAAGCCCTCACCTGGATTCGGAGCCGCGAGAAAGCGCGCACCCCGTACTTCGGGGCCACTACCTTGAGCCACCCCAAGCTGAAGGACTACCTGGAGTACGCCATGGCCGAAGGTCTCGCGCTGATCATGTGCCAGGTGGAAAACACCATTGACCCGATGTTCGACCCGGTCCTGGAGAAGCAGTACATCGTGCGCGGCAAAAAGCGCTTCGTGAATGTGTCAGACAAAATGATGGAAATCGACACTGCCCGGTTCACGTGCTACTTCATCAGCCGTCTGCCGAACCCGGCGTTCTCGCCCGAGCTCCAGGCCAAGACCTGTGTGGTGGACTTCACGGTGACCCAGCTCGGGTTGGAAGAGCAGCTGTTGGGGCGTGTCATTGGCAAAGAACAGAAGGCGCTGGAAGAGCAGCTGGAAGAGGTGATGAACGAAGTGAACCAGAACACCAAGTCCTTGCTGGCCCTCGATGCGTCCCTGCTGCAGCGCCTCACGTCCAACACGGGCAACTTGCTCGAAGACGAAGAGCTGATTGAAGTGCTGGCCACCACCAAGCGCAAGGCGAAGGAAGTCGGGGAGAAGCTGAAAAACGCGGCGGAGACCAAGAAAACCATCAACGAAAAGCGCGAGCAGTTCCGCCCTGTAGCCACCCGTGGGTCGGTGCTGTACTTCGCCATTGTCGACATGTCAGGCGTCAACGTCATGTACCAGACTTCGTTGGTGCAATTTGTGGACATTTTCGTGCAGTCGATGGACGAAGCGGAGAAGGCGGCGTTGGCGCAGAAGCGCGTCAGCAACATTATCGCGTGTATGACCTACTTGACCTACCGCTACATCAACAAGGGCCTGTACGAGAAGGACAAGCTGACCTTGCTGCTCGTGGTCACCACCAAGATTCTGGTGACCGCGGGCATGCTCACGGGGCAAGACATCGCGCTGTTCATCCGCGGCGCCGCCAGTTTGGACCGCACCACGGCCCCCAAGAAGCCCTTCAAGTGGTTGACCGACGACGACGCGTGGTACAACGCCATCCAGTTGTCGCAGTCCGTGAAGCTTTTCGCGACCTTGCCAGCCGACATGCAGCGCAACGAAGCGCAGTGGCGCGCTTGGTTCGAGAACGACGAGCCCGAAACCTTGCCCGTGCCCGACTTTGAAGACAAGATTGCCGCCTTGCCGAACACGGCAGGCTTCCTCAAGCTCTTGCTGATTCGGTCCTTGCGGCTGGACCGCACTAATTTGGTGGCCCGCGAATTCGTGACCAAGTCGGAATCGGTAAAGCTGCCGTCGGGCACCGATTTGCCGGTCATGGGCCCGACTTTTACCGACCCGGTCACCGACACCATGGAAATCATTTACCAGCAGTCGGACGAAGTCACCCCCACCATTTTCTTGTTGAGCAAGGGCACCAACCCCACCGACGGGGTCATTGGCATGGCCCGCAAGCTCAAGATTCCCACGCCCCCCTGCATCAGCATGGGCGAAGGCATGGAGATTGTGGGCCAGCGCGCCATCGAGGCGGGCTCCGAGAACGGCACCTGGGTTATGCTCGAGAACTGCGAGCTCGGCATGGGCCTCATGGTGGAAATGGAGGATTTACTCGGGAAGTTGCGCCCCACGGTGCACCCCAACTTCCGGCTCTGGCTCTCTGCGCTGCCGGATGCCGACTTTCCGCTGGGATTGCTGCAAATGAGCACCAAATGCACCCAGGAGCCGCCGGCCGGCCTCAAGGCGGGCATCATGCGCAGCTTTACGGTGATGGTGGACCAGGACAAGCTGGAGCGGATCGACGGCCAGGCCGAAGGCATCATGTGGCGCAAGCTGGTCTTCACCCTGTGCTTTCTGCACTCGGTGGTGCAAGAGCGCCGCAAGTTTGGGCCGTTGGGGTGGTGCATCCCGTACGAGTACAACCAGGGCGACCAGTACGCGTGCTTGCTCTTTTTGGAGAAGCACTTGTACAACGGCCCCATTTCGTGGCCCACCGTGCGGTACATGGTGTGCGACGTGCAGTACGGCGGGAAAATTACCGACTCTCTGGACCGGCGGCTGTTCCAGCTCTATGCAGCCAAGTACCTTACGCCCGACACTTTGGTGGACGGGTACACCTTCCAGCCGCAGCAGCCGATCCTCAAGATCCCGGGGAACTTCCAGTACCTGGTGAAAGACTACTTGCAGCTCGACGAGTACAAGGCGTACGCGGCTTCCTTCCCCGACATCGACTCGCCCGAAGTGCTGGGCTTGCACCCCAACGCGGACTTGAGCTACCGCCAGTCGGCCGCGCGCTCCTTGCTCGAAATCTTGGGCAACACCCAGCCCAAAGGGGGGGGTGGTGGCGGTGGCGGCGGCCCGTCCAAGGAGGAGATCGTGTACGAGCAAGCCGGCAAGCTGTACGGCCGCATGCCGGAGGACTACGTCGAAGACGCGTACAAGGCCAAGATCCAGGCCCTGGGCGGCCTCGGGGTGCCGTTGAACATGTTTTTGTTCCAAGAAATCCAGCGCTTCCAAGAAGTGCTCGAGCTGGTGCGCAACATGCTCAAGAACATTCAGCTCGCCATCAAGGGGGAAGTGGTGATGACCGACGCGCTGGCCGACGGCATCGAAGCCATGGGTGATGCGCGCGCGCCCCGGCCCTGGATTTACACCGTGGGCGGCACCGAGTTCGCGTGGATCATCCCGTCCATCAGCTCGTGGTACGGGCAAATGCTTAACATTGACAAGCAAACGCGGACCTGGATGGAGAACGGCCGCCCCAACAGCTACTGGATGGCGGGCTTTTCCAACCCCGCGGGCTTCTTGACGGCCATGACCCAGGAAGTGGCCCGGAAGCACTCCAAAGCCCCGCAATTTTGGGCCCTCGACGAGATGGTTTATCACGCCGAGCCCACCAACACCCGCGACGGCAGCGCCATGCACTCGCCCCCCGCGGAAGGCTGCTACTTGCACATGTTGGTCATGGACGGCGGGGCATTCGACATCAAGGCCGGCGTCCTCTGCGAGTCCACGCCGAAAATCTTGTTCGTCGACTTGCCAGTCACCCTGATTTCGGCCAACCACCACGCCACGCAAAAGCGCATCAACAAAGACATGTACGGGCCTCAAGGCCCTTACTCGGCGCCCGTGTACAAGTACGCGGTGCGCGGTGACGGTTACCCCGGGAACCCTGACATCAAGAACTTCATCTTCTTCTTGAACTTGAAGTGCGACGCCAATAAAGACCCCCTCCATTGGGGCATCCGCGGGCTTTGCCTTTTCTGTAACAGCGGGAACTAAGTCACCCCAGGTGCACACTCCGTTGCACCGTTGCAGCTTGGTGCATTGGAATTCGATT
>Ga0307982_1004011_pt1 | contig 11686 bp, 12 predicted proteins | sample OrgLakmetagen989_FD_201847 | JGI IMG/M metagenome (GOLD analysis project Ga0307982, IMG submission 201847) | Saline water microbial communities from Organic Lake, Antarctica - #989 | ecosystem: Environmental > Aquatic > Non-marine Saline and Alkaline > Saline | place: Antarctica: Organic Lake... | reverse complement strand
CTAGCGGTCCCTCCCTATCAAAGAGCTAAACCCATATATCTTCCATCAAACGCCACGGACGCTAGTCGTGGTCGTCCTCCAGCGTTTTTCGAAACCCTCGCAAGGCCCTCCACCTTGAGAGCAAGTAGCGGTATAAAGCCGCTCTATAAGCTATTACGAAGCCAGAGCAAAGAAAAGCATTACCGATGCCCCTTTATCTTTACAATCGCAATTTATACCTTATAAGTCCAGTACCCGGCATCTCCGTAAGGCTGTGAATTGGAATAGGAGTAGGCAGTGGCGATTTAGTAGTAAGGTCAGCATCCGACGTAGCAGCCGAAAAGAAATCCTTTCGGTTTTTAAAGTAGTAATTGTCCTAGAGGCCATCTCAGTGGCCACGCGGCCGTCCAGACGTCCAGGTTCAGAGTGGCTTCAACGGAAGCGCCACAGGCGCATGCACGAGTGGCTCGCTCTCGAGTAGCGCTACCGGTGCATGGGCTCGTAGGTCACGAAAACGTCTTTTTGGCCAGGCCCCGAATGCCAGTCGCCGGCACACCGCACTCGCCCGTTTTCTTGGTCCTCGACTTCCATCAGCATCTGCAAGAGGCTCACCTAGTAGCGATTTCACACCAGTGGAAGGCAAAAGTAAGATTGTCGTAACTCCAGTAACATCTCTGTTGACCTCTATTACCATGGCTCATGTATGAACTATGACTTCCCTATTTTTGGTGGAAAGGCTGGCAACGAAGCTTTTCAAAAGACCGTTAAAAATACAATTCATCCATAGCTACGAAAGCTTACATGGCTATTCAAAAGTGCACACTCAACGACTAAAAAACTATGTCGATGAAGTATAAATACAATATTAAACAACTTACTCCTGGGCAGCAAATCACATGCAGCATGCTGCACAAGCACGATTCGTCGATGCCGTACTTATTGACCAGCTTGCGGCGCACGTTCACCGCGCAGGGTAACACCTGGCGGCAGCAGAAAGGAATGTAAGGCGTGCTAGCATTCTAGATAAGTCAATGCATAACCTAAGTTCTGCTTGATGAATAAAGTGAATTAACACCGAGCTCAGAAGACCAAGGTTTGTGCTCTAGTAAGTAGCATTGGTCTTCATGTGCGATTTGTGACGCATACCGGTGCGCCGAAGGCAACGCCGCCAGCCAGAGCACCAAACGAAAAGCATATGCAGCAGCTGGCGCAGTTGTAATTCGCGCCCTTTTCCGCTAGTCGCTAGGACGAGCATAAACAAGCAAAACGACCAAACCGTGGAGTTTATATACGGTATGATAATATTATCATTCTTAGGAACAAGCAATACATATCTTCCAGAATATTCGATTCATCACCCCGAAGCTGCACGGCGCACAGAAAGCATTCTGAAGAATGTAACAGGGGCCGCGATCGCAGCACCCGCAGCAGTCTCCGCCGTGCCAGACCTCAAAGCACGTGGTGTGCTGCCACGTGTTGTATCCGCTCATATTGTGCCCTTTCTATCTAATGCTTGTGCACAGTGCACGATTCGACGCTTCGGGTGAACACGTGAACACGCTGTGAACACGGTCAAGGACGTGATGACTAAAAAGTGCTCATTGGTGCAAATATCCCGAAGAAGTGCTACCACAGCCCACAGACACAGAACCGCAATCAGGGAACGTTATCACCACTTCTTTAGCGCCGCCACGGCATTATTGCCCCTTTCTGGAAACTGTACCGCACGCCGCATGCAAGCTATTAATCGCAGTGGCAGATGTTGGCGGGGCGAAATGGCGAAATGCCATATAACCCGTATAATCGGGGCCTGTCTCAAATAAATTACATCTACGTATCTACGGCATTACTGTATTGAATCTACATCAGAGCCAGTACTACTACAGCTGGAAATATAATCCAATTCACATCCTGCACTTGTTATCTAACATATTCGATCCAACCAACGAATTGGCAGTTACCTATTTCCCAATGCAAATGCCTAGTGGGATAGTTACACGGCGAAAGTCCGACTTCAAACTGGAATCGTGCTAAGTTCGATTTTTATCAGTTCAAAGCCCGCAATTCACATTGGGAAAAAGGGCGTTTCGTAAATTTGCGACTTTTTGTGCGCAGATGCGAAACTTCGCGTTTATGATAATAGGTCTGAGGTCATTCTGTGCACTTCAAAAGTGGCATTACGACGAGCTGCTTCTGTCGTTTGAAGAACGCTGAACGCAGTGCTTATGCGCTCTGATATTACAAGAGCCTGCTGCCGCTGAAATGTCGTCATTGAAAGCACCTTTAACGAGGGTGCCTGCGGCGCGGATTCCGAAAGCAAGAGGTCGTGCGCCATGATGGCCTCCACGTACGCTTGTCGTGTCGCTTTCACTGCAGCATCAGCCTGGTCGTACTTGGCGCGCACGGTCAAGCAACGGTGCGCTTCTCGTATGGTTCGCAGCGGTCGCCCCGCGGGGATGTCTGCAAACTCCGCAATCAACGGGAGCAGCGTGGTCGAGTGCCCGCGGAGCTTGGAAAGCACGCACCGTCGAGTGCTAGGAGGTCCATTTGGAGGAACACCAGCGTTTTGCCCGCCAACAAGTGTAGAGGGAGCTCCAGATGTTTTGGCTCGTTTGTCTCTAACAGCAGTATGTTCGCCAGAAGGCACTAACCTAGTGCGCTCTGATCCCGCTGCAAGTGGGGTGTCTGCTGCGGCAGCTGCTGCAGCCGCCGTGAAGCGACCGTTGTAAGCGACAGCTGTGAGCACAATCTGCAGAAACGCGTTGCGTGTAGTCAGGCTGCTTTGGAGTGCATCTAGCAAGGCATTGCGCTCGGCATCATCGGGCAAGTAACGGGCTAGAATGCTTGGATTGACATGCTCGTTGTCGCCGGACGCAGCACCGTAAGCCACCTGAAATTACCGATAGCACATCTGCAAGTTAAAGTGTCATTCCATGGCGTTACAGCAGTAGCTAGTTCGTGTATAATTACCATTTCAAAACACGAGAAACCGTCGCAACGTGGTAGATGACTGAACTCAGATTCCAAAGTATTCCAATTCAGAGGGTTATAAATTCAGCGCAGTCGCTTCATCTTTTTTGTTGTACGTACCAGCCAGGGTAACGTCCGGACACCAGCGCTGTGCATAGGCGAGTTGCCGTTACTATCTTCGGTGCGAATGTCCTCAGCAGCTCCTACAGTGTACAGCCAGCGAGCTACCTGCGAGCCCCGATCGCAAGACCCACCAGAAGAAAAGAAGAGGATCGAAGAGTAAAAAAATAGATTCAAGACATTCTTAATCAAAATTCAAGCATATTTATGAACTCGTGAGAATAGTGCTCTGCGATTCAAAACAGTTCAATCACTAATGCAACAACAAAAGCGGCTTTGAAACGCGAATCAAACATGCTTCATTGCGCGACAGCGAGAAACATCACCTCAATGTGGTCTCCGCGGCAAGCTTTGTGCATCGGCGTGAAGCCTTCGTGGTTCAACGCTCGCACGTCGTCCGCGGCTCCGTGCGCAAACAGCCATTTCGCAGCTGCGAGCTTGCCCTGATCGAATAACGTAGAACAAGAAATGGGGGGAGAACGCATAGAGAGATGTGAAAGAATGGACTAGTGAAACAATGCATGCATCACCGAGCACGCAAGCACGTGTAGGGCCCTGGGCCAATCGTAGAACAGATACAATTTTGCCCTCAGAGGTCGCTGACCTCGCGGCAGGCAGCGTGCATGGGCGTGCGGCCGTTTGCGTCGCGGACTCGCACGTCGTCTGCCGCGCCCATCTGGCACAGCCAATCAGCAACCTGCACGGTCTGAGTACCGCCGGCTTCGCACGCCGCAAACAGTGGGGTGCGCCCACTGTGCGACTGGATGCGAATGTCGTCCCCAGCGCCCACCTGTTCAGAGAAGGCAGAGAGCACATGCACACGCACTTGTGAAGAAGGACAGAAATTGCGACGTAAATGCAGGAGCTTAAAAATAGCGATCCGTAACTTGCACATGAACACGCACTAGCAACAACGCACTGGAAACAGTCATGAGGAACTTAGTACTGCGCTCAGTGTGTGCAACCAACCTCGTATAGCCATTTCGCGAAGGCCAAGTTCCCATGATAGCAGGCAATAAACATGAGCGTCTTGCCAAATCTACGTGTTGCCACAAGACCAAAGCAATTGGCGTTATAAAAAAATAGAGTAGAGTTCAACTGAGCGATTCGCTTTATGCTCATTCGGCAAGTAAAGAAGGCAGTGGAAGACGATTCCTAAGTCAAAGAAAGCATGATCGCGTTAGACATTGTTTTGCTCGGCATAAAACTGCTCTCTGATGTTAAGCGCGCCTCACCTATTGACGGTTCGAGTGTCGTCTTTAGCACCCACGTCGAAGAGCCACTGAGCCACATGCAAATGGCCCTTGAAACAAGCCGCGTACTTGATTAGAACAAAAGATGAAATCATGGACAAGGTAAGGCAATAGAAATAGAAAAAGGAGAGTAGTGGTTATAATGACGTCGCCATAAATAAAGTTTGTATTCTATCAAGAGACCACCCGCTAAAATCATCAGACCGAATACGTGTTCCGATGGCGCAATCATAATGTCAGACATACCATTGGGCTTTCTTCGAGGCACCCTTTTGCGCGAATAGTCGAGGATGCGCCGTGACTAAAGAGCCACTTGCACATTTGTAGCTCTCCCGCCCAGCACGCTTCATACCTGTGTGCCGATAGATAAGGAATAAACGCCAAGAACGAAAAGCTTTAAGAGACGGCGACGAGGACGTTTGAGCTAGAATGCAAAACAATCGTCGAGACGTGAATCCTCATTCTGTCGTAAGCGCGGTGCAAAATGCGAACTACATTTCTAGGTGATAATAACAACTCACATAGGCGTCCTAGCCATATTCGCGCGGCTCTCATTCCTGTTAGTTTGGGCAGCGCATAAGTTTCCGCCAGTGTCGAAGCCGTGCTCCAAGAGCCATGCCCGAGCGGAACTATTCGACATAATCTCAAGTAGGCGTGCAGTAATCGGCAATTGGCCTCGCCTCGATCCTCGATCACCTTTTACCTTTTACCTACTGTACCGTACTGTACCAACAAGGGTACAGGTAGTTCCGGGTAAAATAAGGGCGGGGGAATTTGGCCTCAGCCCTCGCTCTCTTAGCGTTTTTTAGTACTACAGTACAAGAAGGAGATCGATTTCTAACAGGTGGAAGTACCGAATTTTAACCCTTATTCCCTTAACGTGACAACCTCTTAACACCCGGAACTACCTGTAGGTATCATCTAAGTTACATCTCTGGACATCTCTGGGCATCTGGCACTGCCAGCTCTTGTACTAATATGAAATAATATCAGCAAGGTGTTTCCGAATCGTTGTTTTCACAACGCACGTCCTTGACCTCCATTCACTGTGGACCCATTCCAAAGGTCTTCAAAACGCCCTCAAAACACGCTAGCGCAGCGCGGCGCTGGTAATAGAGCCAACGCGCCCGCTTCAAAGGTTCTTACCTCATCACATGAGCTTTTTTTAATCTTCAAATTCATTCGTTTTTTTTTTTCCCATCAACTCGGACTTGAGATCTTCAGAGGGCGAGAACTTTCCTCTCATGGTCATGCGAATAATTTCTCCTTTTATCGCGAAGCGGATATAAGCTCTTACTCTGCTCGATAGCCCATCTCCGAACTCTCTTTGCATCCGGCACGGCTGAGCTGTTTGAGTCAAGAGCAGTAGCAAGGTCGGCTAAAAGGGCAGGATCCATCGGTATCGTTGGCACAAACCGCCGGCGTCGGGGCTTTGGGAAGTCTCTCGAGTGAGGGCCAGGTGTGCTCGCTGCCATGTTACAAAGAGTACGCCTGTGGGTTTCCCCCTGAATTATTACTTAGCATGTACTCCAGTTCGTAAAAAAAAAAAGAGGGAAAAGAGAAATCGTCGTCAGTCGTCAGTTTTCTAATGTTTTTCTTCTTTTTTGGGCAAGCTTCTTGAACGACTTCAGGAAAGGCCACAAAAGCATGGACAAAGCTAGCTAGCTAAGTAGCTACTGACCTACTTACTACTGATAGTTCTGAGCTCAAATCGGCATTAGCCTTTCACAATCTAGTAGAAGTTAAATTTCTAGTCAGCCGAGTTCCCACTGAATTCGAAGTCCACTTGGTCGACCACCTTGAGGTTGCCGCCCTTTACATAGGGAGGGTCGTCACTTCCTACAGTACTTGAGATGTCTGCTCCTCCGCCGTGGGGCCTCGTGGCCGGAGCACCGGCTATCGATGCGCCTGTCATGGCGCCTCCTCCAAAGGCGCCTCCTCCACCACTAGTGGTTTCGTCTATGCCTGTTAGTGCGCCATCGCGGCCTTTCTCCGGCACTGCTGCCACCGCGATGGACATGGGAGAGTTCGCGGGCTACAGCGAAGACCAACAGGTGTATAGAATGCAGCTGCATGTACGCAACTCTCTCTCCCTCTTTCGCTCTTCTCAGTATTTACAAGCAGTTTACATTCGAAAACTTCTGGGAATTTCCGCAGCTGTGTTTTTAGCGGTGCTTTCATGTCTATGCTTTTTAAACCACAACTCGTGCATTCCATCAGGCGAAAGCTTTGTTGAAGCGTTTAGTGCAAGCCACAGCGCGCGCTTTCTACGATGACGCCATGGTATATACATGTATCCCCTCTCTAGCATTCTTATGCGCCGTATGTGCACGTGACAACCCCTTGCTCCCTAGCGCTCTCATTAAAGGATGAAAGAGATTCTTCGCCTGCTGTTTCTGCCAGTGTATCAATGGAATTCCATTCAGAAGTCTTTTCTTACCACGAGTGCTTCGCTCTACTTGCTTCTTTCTGTGGAATGCTCCCAGCCTACATTCTTGTCAATCACGCCCCCACCTCACCATACCCCTATCCTACCCTACCCTAATTATATTCTACATTCTTTTGAACCACCTCTACCTACCTACCGTAGGTGGCGGTGATGGACGTGCTGGTGGAGCCTCCGTTCTATTTGCGCGACCCCGACGGCCGCACCGACAAATCCCTGCGCGAGATTGAGAAAGCCGATGAGCGCGCGGCTGCCTTGGACAAGTTTAGCAGCGGCCGCAAAGGCAATGGCAACGGCAACGGGGGTGACGGTAGCAAAAAGAAGAAGGGGGGTGCCGGCAACAACAACAACAATGGCGAAGACGACGAGGAAGAAGAAGAGGAAGAAGTGACCGACCCCACGGATTTGCCAATGGGTTTGCGCATGAAGCTGCCTCTGAAATACCTGCGAGGCCTGTTGCACAAGCTGGAGCGGGACGAAAAGCTCGTCAAGTCGGAATTTTTGGGCGGGGCGCGGTATTTCTACATCGACTACGACTTCTTTTACTCGGTGAGGAGGCCATACGAGTGTTTGTCGTTCGGTTCCTCATAATGCTTTGACATCTTAGCAAACTATGACACCTATCTCGCTGGTGTATACAAGTGAAACTCTAAAAGTCTCATTGCGATCTCTACCTTTTCTTTTCCACGTCACTATAATGGATACACCCCCGAACTCCCATTCTCAGGTGGTGGCGTATCGGCTGCGGCGCATGGCTTCGCTGATCGGCGAGCGCGAAGTCGCCCTGCGGGGCAGCACCCAGTACGTGTGCCCCCTGTGCCGCACCTCCGTGAGCGAACTGGAGTTCAAGGTGCGTGCGTTTTGCGCGCTATCGTGTTGCCTCTTTTCTTGTAGGATTCCCTTTTGGCCACCCGTGTCCCTGCTAGTAGGACGGATTTGCACCCACGTAACTGAAACCAATGCATGTCTCCTTATCCTCTGCTGTCTAGGACAAAAAATAGGAGGGCACACTGAATCTTCCGGGGGGGGGGGGGAGGCGTTGATTCACTGCAAATGCTTTGTCATCTGATCCACATGTTTGCAGGTGCCGTACTGCACTGCGTGTGTGGAGTCGGGGGAAAACACGCCGGACCAGTGCCCTCTGGAGGAAGTGAGCAACCGGACCTTAACCACCGGCCTCGCCGCAACGCGCACTAAACTGGCTCAGCAACTTTCCCTGGCCGATGGTGCCGCAACTCAAACGTGAGCACTACTGAAGTGCTCTGAGCTTGTTTTTTTTAAATACTATCTCAGTCGCTGTCCTTCTCGTTTCTGAAGTTTCTCATTTTGTCTTCTCTAGTACGTCACTGTTTTCAGTTACTTTCTCTTCTTCACCCCCTTCTCAAATCTGAACACCCCTTTCGCCCACTCCATCTCAATATGCTCGACTGCTACACTGCTACACATGTCTCTCCAAATTCCTTTTCCCGTTTGCTCTTCCAGTCACGGCGCCGCGCAAGCGTTTCCCCGGGACGTGGCCATGGCCGCCGCATCCTCCCCTGTAGCCCTCTTGGCCCACCTCAAGAAGCTCGAAGCCGCGGGCTTGCCGATTTACCCCATCCCCCTCTTCGACCTGCGGCGCCATCTGGAGAACTTCCAGAAGCGCGGCGTGCCCCGCGGCGGGTTTGGCAGCAACGCTCCCTCGAATGGGGCGGCGGGCGCGGCGGTGGCAGCGAAGCAACAACTGGAAGCTCAAACGGGCAGCGCAGCAGCTCGGAGGCGGCTTGGAGTGGACCAAGGGGGCGGCACCTTCAGCGCCGAACATTTTCAGGTGAATATTCCTACTAGTAACAAGTTGGGAACGGGTGCATACAAAATGAAAGCCAGAGAGAGCAAGAGAGAATCAAAATGACAGAAGGGGGAGATGATTTTTTATTCATTAGTATCTGGTTTAGTGATTGGATTTGGTGAAAGTTGGGTGCACTACGTGTGGAGGGTATTTTGACTTCTGAACTATGCTTGTCTAGAATGAATGGGCATTCCTTTCTCACAAAGCAACTCTTTCCTTGCCCTTTTCTTCCTTTTTTTTTTAAAGGCTGCAGAAGGCGAACGAGAGCGCGCCGCCGCTGCTGCTCGGGCCCGCGCTGCTACCGCTGGTGCTGATGCTGATTCTCTTCCTCCCGGTGGTATTAAAAGCAGTGGGCTATCCTTGAAGAGGCCTCGACCGGACGATAATAGCGACACCATCAAGGCAGATGAGGGAAAAATAGTGGCCGAAGCAAGCACGACTTCAGCGAATGTGCTGCCTGACGGTAGTAGTGCAACAGCTGCAGCAGCCGCAGTCGACGCTACGGACGAACAAGAAGCGCTGGCTCTCGCGGAATTCCGGCGCCAGCGAGAAGCGGCGAAGGCTGAAGCGGCAGCTGCTGCTGCTGTTGATCGTGTTGGTGCTGGTGTACAGGTGCCAGCGACAGCAACAACGACAGCTAGCGTGGCAGTGGCAACCTCTGAAGGAACGGCAGAAAGAGTAGGTGTTAACGTCGCAGATGATTTTGAGGAAGATGAGTTTGAAGAAGGTTGAAGCGCGGTGCCGATCTATGATGCGAAATACTGCCACTACCATTACTCTTTCATTGCTCTACAAAGAAATATACATTTCTGGGCCCCGCGTCCATATAGGAAAAAAAAAAAGGAATAGCCACGTATAACTTTCATAACGCATAGACGGTATAACGTATAACGACTAGAATCACCAACACGGCGGCCGCGCTATCGCACTATTGTATGGTGCTTCGTACTGGCCTCGTACTGGCATCGCGCACACATTTATAGACCAATAGACAAACCCCCTTCGATCTTCGTTTTTCTTTTCGTTAGCTTCCTTTATAAAATCAGACAGGGATATGGCCAATGCAATATGCAATCATTTTTTTGGCCCTTGGCCTTGCACATAACAAATATCACTCCGCTGCTTTCTTGACATGTGCCACTACTCCACCTCTGCCAAAACACACTTCAAATATACTTCTCAGGAAAAGCTGCGCCCCTGCAAAACCTTGATCAGCAGCCCTTTTTTTTACCAGCCTTCCACTCCAGTTCAGTTTTGCGTTTCCTTAGAGCACTTTTCAAGCATTTCGTCCAAGTGATACTGCGCGTCTACATGCCCTTGCTCAGCTGCCTTCCTGAGCCACCTCATTGCCGCGGCGTCATCCTCATCTGTGTCCGTGGAAATCGTATAACCCATGTAAAACTGTGCCTCCGTATGTCCTTGCTCAGCCGCCTTCCTGAACCACCGGATTGCCTTCGTGTAGCTCTGTGCCACGCCGCGGCCTCTCTCAAACATGTCTCCCAAGCTAAACTGCGCCTGCACATGCCCTTGCTCAGCCGCATTTTTGTACCACCGCACCGCCTCCTTGCTATTCTGTTTCACACCATCACCCTCATTAAACATTTCTCCCAAGCAATACTGTGCCAGCGCATGCCCTTGCTCAGCCGCATTTTTGTACCACCGCACCGCCTCCTTGCTATTCTGTTTCACACCATTACCCTCTTTAAACATGTCTCCCAAGCAATACTGTGCCTGCACATGCCCTTGTTTCGCTGCCATCCTGTACCACCGCACCGCCTCCTTGCCATTCTGTGCTACACCACGGCCTTTGACATAGGACATTCCCAATCGCACCTGCGCATGCGCTAGGCCGGCTCCTGCCCCAATACGAAATCCGGTGATCGATATCTCCATTTCGCGCTTTGCCCAAGCGGGCAACGTCGACCAAGTGAAGCGGCCTCGGCGCACCTGTTGACTTATCTTCACTAACACTCGGGTAGCCTCTGCGGCAGCCTCTACAGGGCCGGGCTGCAGCGGGGAGCGGCACAGGGGGCACGCTTGCTGGACACCATACTGCCGGAGCTCTTCAACACAAAAAACATGAAAAAGATGCTTGCATGGCAGGGGGTAAGCTGACGAGACCGCCAATTTGTCTAGGCATATAGCACACTCCTCATCCATGGTGACCATGCTTGATGAATCTGGAGCTTGCGCACCCGCAGGATTCTGATGCCCAGGTGTCCGGTCGGCCTTCCTGATGCAGTGCTGCTTGTGATTTGCCTTCCAGTGAGCCTTCTGGCAGTCCCGGCTGCAATATGCTACGAGGCCACACCGTGCACAGGCCGATAGTTTACGAGCAACGGAGCCATCCTCGGGGATGAGACAATTTCCGCAGATCGGTCCTTTAGGAGCAGAGCTCTTCTTCTTAGACGCCATGGGTTATCTGCATGGATGAGTAGAGAATGACGCAGGTATAAGGGGCCGATGCTCAAACAATATACACATTAAATTGAAAATTGCAGAGCTCACAATAGATCTTATTTCCATTGGAGCCCCTCTGGGCCCGCATCAAAATGAAAAGAGAAAGTTGACGAGCAGACCCTGGCGGAACTTACCCTCGCGCGGGGTTCTTGTTTGTCTCCTTGGACGAGACCGCTTAAAGGCGACGACGCGCTTAAAAGAAAGTAGACCAAACAATGAAGATCATTAGCAACGAAGGTAAGGACTGGGAAGACTTTATTTTCCTGCATAACATCTACGTCTGAAGCAAACTATTTCTGTCAAACCCTGGAAAGAGAAGGATGCAGTTCTCCCCATAAGCTACCGAAGCGCGCAAAAAAAAAAGACGGCAGAATGAGATAAACTTAAACACGTTCCATGAGCATGTGCAATGGCCACGAAATAACTTTTGTGAAATGTGGCAGGGTTTCGAACTTACTTCTTTCTCCTTTGGATGTTATAAAACTGAAAGAAGTTGTGAGTTGAGAGTTGTATTTTTACGATCAGAAGAAGATGAGTGTACAGCCAGTTGCGCGTGATAAGAAAGCAGGAAAACGGCCAACCTCGTTTCTTAGGAAATTTCTTAGATTTCCGCGTGAGCCCCCCCTCAGT
>Ga0307982_1004009_pt1 | contig 11691 bp, 10 predicted proteins | sample OrgLakmetagen989_FD_201847 | JGI IMG/M metagenome (GOLD analysis project Ga0307982, IMG submission 201847) | Saline water microbial communities from Organic Lake, Antarctica - #989 | ecosystem: Environmental > Aquatic > Non-marine Saline and Alkaline > Saline | place: Antarctica: Organic Lake... | reverse complement strand
CGTCTTCCTCTACAGGATCTGATCCTCTGCCTCCGGGCTTGCTTGGGATTGGCCGGTTCAGCGTTGTGCGCTGCGCCCGCCGTGCTGCCACCTTCTCCAGCAGCAGCAACGCCGACAGCGACAGCAGCAGCAGCAGCAGCAGTCCACGAAGAGACTGGGTGGCCGTGAAAGTGTGTGACAAGCGGGCCTTTGCGCGGCGGGTGGGCGCCGGCAAAGAGCGCAGCGACGCGCTCGTCCGGGAGGCCACCACGATGGCCCTCTGCACCGTGGCGTCCGACGCAGCTTACGCGCGGCACGCGGCGCGCTGCGCCCAGCAGCAGGAAGGCCAACGGGTGGTAGCAGACCGGGCTACGGCATGGGTGCGCTCGCATGCTCCTGGTGGGGGCTCGAGCAGCGGTGGCGGCAGTGACCATTTCCATCGTCAGAACTATCAGCACCGGAGCGGCGTTGGCGGTGGTGAAGCTCCGAATTGGATTGCGGACGCGCAAGAAGAAGCCGCTCGACTCAAAGCATTGCAACGGCCTCTATCTTCATCGTCGTCATCATCATCGTCGTCAACTGAATCTGGCGGCGTCAAGGCAACTGAGTCCACAGAGCAGCAGAAGGGCACTCATTTTTCTTCTTCTCCTTCCTCTTCTTCGTGCAGCTTGGAGCAGGCGCAATGGGACGAAGCCGACAGCGTGGTGCGTTGCGTGCCGCTGCGGGGCGCCTACGAGACCGGCCGGCTAGTGGCCCTGGAGATGGACCTCATGAGCCCCATGGACCTGTATGACCGCCTCCAAGCGCACGGCCCTCTGCCGGAGCCCGCAGCCGCCGCTGTGGCCAGAGACTTGCTCTTGGCGGTGGCTTTTCTGCAGCGGCGCGGCATTGCCCATCGAGACGTGAAGCTCGCGAACTTGACGTTCCCACCGGGCACCGACCCGGTCGACGACTGCCGGCCTCAGCCCCCGAGGGGGGATTCCTTGCTGAAATTGCCGCACCAACCAGCCGGAGGAGGAGACGTGCTCCATGGTCTTCCTACTGCTGGCACTGCCAGTGGGAGTCGTAGTTGTTGGAGTGGGAGTGGGAGTGCTTATGGTAGTGGCAGCGGCAGTGCCCCAGTTGTGGAGCGACGCTATGGCCGGGTGCTCCTCGCGGACTTTGGGATGGCTGCACTGGTGGATCCTCGCGACCGTTTGCTGCGAGGCCGCTGCGGCACCCCGGGTTACGTGGCGCCCGAAATTTTGAAAGCTGGGCCCCACGAAGGTTATGCAAATTGCTGCGACACGTTCAGTGCAGGCGCGGTGCTTTATGCGCTCCTGTGTGGGTACGAACCGTTTTATGGCCACGACGACCGGGAATTGATTGCAGCCAACCTAGCAGCTGTTGTTGAGTTTCACGGCGCGGATGATGATGGAGCTCGTAGCGATAGCGCAGGTATCGGTAGCAGCAGTGCTGTCGTCGATAGCAGCAGTAGAGGCTCATCTGTGTTTGAAGACCCGGATTACACTAGCAGCAGCAGCAACGCATTGTCGCCGTGGCGCCACGTGTCTTTCGAAGCTCGGTCTTTGGTGAAAGGGCTCTTGGACCCCAATCCAGCCACTCGTCTAACCCCAGAGCAAGCACTGGACCATGCCTGGTTTCGTATTCACTCAGATGGCGGCAGCAGCAGCAGTAAGAGTGGCAGCAGACATCTCAGTGGTGCGCGAACTGGTGCTCCTCCTCCTGCTGCTGCTGCGGTTGCTTCTTCTCTTTCTGTGCCACCAAGCTTAGCTGATGACGAGGTCCAAGAAGCCGCTTCATCTGTGCAGTCGAATGCTGCAGCAGCCGTGGGAAAAAGAGAAGCAAAAGAAAAAATAGAGGAAGTCAGAAGAGCTGCAAGTGCGGTTACGCCAGAAGTTAGCGTGGATAATTCATCGGACAGCGAGCAACTAGACGACTCCGGAGATGGCTCTTGGGATCTGAAGCCCTTCGTGTGATTGAATCAATTACCCAATAGACCTCAAGCGAGACCTATTCATACTAATACAGAACCATATCACATTGCTTTAAAAAACGTCTATGCTTGAGCTGAAATAAAGAATATTCGTACTTATTGAATATATAAGAAGCCCGTCTAATCAGATGCTTCTGCGTCTCCGGGAATTCTGCGAATAAGATTACATGCCCCAGTTCCCAGTTGTTAAGCACCAAGATCAAGAGGCAGCTGAGTGTATTGTATTACCTCAGATGATATGCAAGCAGGATGCCATTCATAGTTCATATTCATAGTATTTAAGGAGTAGATAAGCCCTCGAAACTCGTAAGTGGGGCGTCTTGATGAATTAGAGCAACGGGCTTAAGTTACAGGTGCATGCTTCTTGCTTCTTCGTTCCCAAACAAAGGTTGATGCTTTCCTGGGAAGTCATTCAGCTGCAACGCACACAGCACTAAGCGCGCCTTCGCTTTTTTTGTTTCTTTTTTTCAAATATCGTGCTCTTGATAAGACTTTAAGACGAGGTAGTCAGCCAGCCGAGCCTTCCATCTTACTGCTTGTCAAGCCACGCTTTGATAGCCTTCTTCACTGCTTCTTGCTCCGCGCGCGACTCGCACTTGCCCTTGCCGCCCTTCTTGGAGTGCAGCAGCTCGCCGGTGTTCTTCAGCGCCACCTCTGGTCAGTATGCCAACGATAAATGAACCACGAGTACATGCAAAGAGTAAGCCATCTCTCTAACGCAGGGTCGTCAAAGAAATGGGACAAGAAAGAAAAAAAATAATCAGAAAGCAGGACAATTAGCGTCCTTTTTGCTGTACCGAAATTGCCGGTGCTTCCCATGTCTTGCACCAGGTCAACGGCTACTTTGTCGCCAAACTCCTCGGCCAATAAGCCAGCCAGCGCGCGTGCCGGCCGGCCGTAGCCTCAGGCGCCGCAATACTGCACGGAGACAGCTGCCTGGCCTGCAGGAAGCACCGCTGCGGTGTCAGGTGCTGAGCTCTCAGCTTCTTTCTTCTTTGCTGCGCCCGCCTTCTTGTCCTCTAGGCTAGCATTGAGCATGGCCATGAGCACAAACATGCCAATGCCTACGGCGGCAGCCACCGCGATCTAGATGGGCATAGAGTTACACATAGTCAGGCATGGAACAATGGGTAGGCAACAAGAGACATCATATTTGCGTCTAATATATACCTTGGTATCCTACACGAGTTTTGAAAATGCAAGCAAGCCAAATGCAGGTAATTAGATGACGAAACGTGAAAAAGGCTTCACCATTCACTACATTCAACATGAGCAACAAAGCATAAATATATTGCACAATTGAGATGAGTTATGCAAAACAAACCAGTTTTGCCATTGCCCAAACATCATTTGCTCCCATGCTCACAAAGATATTTTTCTAAAGCTAGGGTCGATGATTGAAATACTAGCGCGCAAGAACCAAAATCGTAGGTGTCACAATGCAAAATCTAGTTACAATGGTAAACCTATTTAGAAGACTTATTTCCCGTCTTCACAGTATTCGCAACAAAGTATAGAGAGGTGCTCTCTGATACGCGTAGCCAGACTAGCTGTCCAGCAGCGCAGTGAACCTTCTTTGGCTTCACTTTTCGTGCTTTGTGCTCTAGTATGATACGAAAAACAACACCGGTGTCGAGTTTTTTGTTTCTCGCGCCATTGTTCGTTTTTCTTGCGACCATTTTTTGCCGGTCTTTGATCTCTGATCTTCTCCGAGGCGCTACGCGATTCGCGAGACGTACGGCAACCTAGCTTCAAAGATTTTCAGAAAAGTTTACATTGATTACTTGATCATCGTAATGGTGTTCGTGAATGATCGATCTATTTCTTAACGAGCGCCATACTCGTTGACTTGGTTTTGATCATCGGTATAATCATCCTACGAATCCAACGCTACTACGTACGATACCCGCTAAGGACAATATGGAGGCACCTGACGCTGGCTTCACGTACTCCAACGGAAGGCAAGCTTTTCAATTCATGCCAGATGGTAGCGGCTTTTTGGTGTACCCCTCCGGTCGACCCGCTGTGTGCATAAGCACAGTGTCAGCTTACCAAAATCGCTTTTACGTGTATGATGATGCCCCCACGCCGCGCGCCCTCAAGCCGTCCGAAGTCGCTGCAGGTATGACCAAGGAACACTTGCTATGTGCGCTCGATGAAAACTGCGTGGGCTACGCCGTCGACAACTCTTCTGGCAAGCAGCATGGCATGAAGGTGGTCTTTACCAAGACGGGTTGTCTGGTAGCCGACACGGACGGTCGCGTTGTGAAGCAATGGAAATGGGACCAAGCTGCACAGAACGCGGGCACGCCCCCAAAAGAACCACTGAAAGTGAAGCTCAACACTGCACTAAGCTTGACCTTTGAAGCACGGCATACCATTGAATTGAGGTTCAGCTGCGAAGGCTGCGTTCGCGTGTTTGACCTCGGCGTAAAAGCGAAACGCACCGTGGGCTCGTACCTCGAAACCGCAGTAGCTGTGCCGCACGGTCCACGCGGGAAGCTGAGCCCTCGGGGCTACGAGCGGCACAGCATTGCGGCCCGGCACCAGCAGTTCACCGCCGATTGCGCAGCCAAGCGGGACTTGTTGAAGCCGAAAGCGTCGAACTTGGGCCGCATCGAGGGCACCGTCGATTTGGTGGCTCGCCTCGAAGAAAGCTTTGATGCCTACAGTGCGTCGCACAACGCCACCTGTTATTTGGAACCATCATGGCGTGGCGCGAGTGAAGCGGCGACGCGAGCGGAATTGCCCCCCATTGTGCTCTCCGGTGCGGAAGTGGCCGGGCCCGTGTTCGGGCTCGGGAGCTCCCTCTACGTGACCCCAGAGGAGTACGCTCAGGCACAGCTGGCCGAGAAAGCAGCAGCGACTACAACCACCAAAGCTGGCGCTTTCGACACTACGGCACTCTCGAGCACGCTTGGTGGCAACGGCGACACCACTACAGCCCTTGGAAGTGGAGGAGGTGGCAGTGGTGGCATGGCTGCAGGGACTTCAACGCAAGGCGGAGGCAGCAGCAGCCCTCCTCTAGGGACCACGCTCAGCTCTTTGGGCAAGTCAGTGCGTTTAGACGGCATTCCTGACCACCTGCGCAACCCCAAGACCGGAGGCTTCAAAAGTGACTTCGACGTTCGGCTGGCGATTGCCCGCGCGAACCCGCTGTTACCGCGGACCAGCCTCTTGACCCAGTCCTCGGGCCGTTACGCCGACGACTTGATGGTGCCCGGCGGCACGGTGTCCGCGCTCAACCCTACAGGGAGGGTCGAACCTAATCGTGCCCGGTTGATGACTGTAAAAGGCCACGAGCTGGAAGGCTTTCTGAAAGACCAGTGCCATTTGACTCAAGTAGTGGGGGTGGTGTGCGTGCGCGGAGACGACAAGAGCTGCCGGGCAGCTTTGGCTCAGGCAGAAATGGCGCAAGCGGTTTTGGAACGACGCGCGAACAGCAATAGCACCAGTGGTAGTAGCAGCGAATTGGGCCCTACTGCAGATGCGGTGCTCGCTGCCGATGCCAAAGCCAGGAGTGCCGCTGCCTTGGCCTCCACTCAGCGCAGCAACGGCGATGAGATGGAGAGCGAAGTGTTCAACACTACAACCATCAGTGGTGGTTTGGGGGGAGCTAGCTATGACCCGGCCACAGCCGACGCCCGTTTGGTGGCGGTGGACCTCGCAGAAAGCCGTTGGATGGAAGACCAGTACGGCATCCGCACCGTGCCCTTTCTGCTGTGTTTCACCCAAGGGGGGAAGCTGGTGTACGGCGGCACCCTCGGCGGCACGGGTTCTGGCGCTCCTCCCAAAATGAGACCGTTGCCGGGCTCCTTGAGTGATAACGCGTGGCGCGTGCTGCTGGTTGAACCGGACCCACGCGAGCAGGTAATGTGGAAGTATGTGTGTGGATATGGGCATGTGATGCGTAGTATGGCGGTGATTTTTTTTTTATAGTTGACCATGAGAGATAAGAGGGGAAGCTCGGGGGGGGGGGGGGAGAATTGTGCAATAATGATGCGGTGTTCTGTGGCATTTGTCGAGAAACAGGTGTTAGCTGAAGGAGTACTGCGCAAAGCCATGAAAAAAGACCGAGTGCTGCGCTGGGACTTGTGCCTTTCCGCAGCCGACAGTGTCGCTCGACGAGCCAACCTCGCCCAGTCCTATTCTAGTGGTGCGTGTGTGCACGTTGGGGAATTATTTAGTTGTTGTTTTTAAAGGCAACGCGACAGTGAACGACAAATCTGATCATATCTGCCCTGCCTTTCCACATTTTTGGTGTTGTTTCGCTAGTGCCCCGATGTGATATTTTCTATGCTTATGCGGTGGCTCGAACAGGCGGCGCTATGGACTACGACTTGGTGCTCATAGCGTCGAGTTTGAGTGAATCCGACGTGGCCATCGTCGAGCGCGCCTTCAAAGCTCCTCTTTCCGGCAAAAGCAGCGGCGGCGGCAGCAGTGGCAGTGGTGTGAGCCCGATGCTCGTGGGGATGGCTGACGTGCGTGCTGCGGCTCGGAGCGCGGATGGCCACATGATTGCCGCACAAGGACGAGGAGGAGGAGGAGCGAACACAGGTAGCGGTAGCGATGCTGGTGGTGGTGGCGGTGCTGGCGGTGGCGCGTACGAGCGCCTCGCTCAAGTGAAATGGGCCTCGAAGCTCGGCAACGGCAAGTGCGTCACTTTGGACCCTGCGAGCCGCCGGGTTCTGTTGCCTTCGGAGCGCCACGCCAATGCAACCTCGTGCTGCCTGGCCAAACCCTTGGCTTCCAAGCACCTCGAAGCTCTGGGGGACCTGCTAGCAAAGCAACGAAGAGCCGCTGCCGCCGCTGGAGGAGGCGGGAACAATAGCAATGGCAACTCTTCTGGAGGCGCTCAAACTGGCAGCGGTTGGTCGATGCGTTCCCTCTTGGAAGCGTTGATTCAGGGCGGCAACGACGGGCGACGGGGCAACTTCGTGGCGGGGTGCGTGGACTTAGGCGCTCTGTCTGGCGCGCAAGCCAACGCAATAGCTGGCCTCAAAGCTCGCAAGCACGGGGACGCCGCAGTGAGGGCTAGCGGCGAAGTGAGTGGGGACTTGGCGTTGAATTTTGGCTTCACGTTACCGGGCCAAGAAGCAAGCTGGCGCGGCATCAAGCTGGACCGAAGTGGGCTGCTCGAACTGGGTGGTGCCACGTAGAAGGAGCTATGTCAAATTTTCGTGTATGTCCATAGTGGAAAAGTTCACCCGCAGAGCAAGTCTGAGTCTGACTGGTCTTAGTGCCCTTTAAGTTAGTGCACCTCTCTTTAGGCTTTAGGTGTGCGGTGTACGCGAGCTAAACTCTAAAATATCAAAGTAATCAGAATTTCCATTTCGCACTTCAGGTTTCCGTTTTCCCACGTACGAGCTTCTTGATTTGAAGTCGCCGAGGTGTGTACTAAAATGGCGAATAAAGGTCAAATGTCAAAATGAAAGCGGATAATGTTGGTGTGTCCAGTGTCCAGATGTCCAGATGTTAGGTAGTTGGTAGTTTACCATATGTCCGCCAACTCAAAGGGCGCCCACACGTCCGGCGACGACCATGCCTTGAGTTCCCGCTCCGCCCGCCCAACTCGGAATTGCGGAAATGGGACTCACTGGAACTGGGATTTGAGAGGCGAGAGGGAGAGGCTTGAGGCTTGTCACTTGTCAGCGTGATGTGGGGATCAAGGGTTGGGAGTTGCGATCAACCCAATCCTTTCTCTTACAGGTAGTTCCGGGTGTTAAGAGGTTGCCACGTTAAGAGAATGAGGGTTATAATTCGATACTTTCACCTGTTAGAAATCGATTTCCTTCTTGTACTGTAGTACTAAAAAACGCTAAGAGAGCGAGTGCTGAGGCCAAATTCCCCCGCCCTTATTACCCGGAACTACCTGTATGTCATTTTCATTTTTCAAGGAACGCTGAACAGCCCTGCTAAAATCGCACTCCCTATCATTCGTAAACCTACGTCTCAAGTTCCTTCAGTAATAGGGAGATAGGGAGTGCTAAAATCGGTGAAATTCGTACGTACGTACACCTTCAGATAGATTATTCTCGAAGGCAGTGGGCAAAATGTCGTTGTGGCGAGGGGCTCATGCTTTACGAGGTATTTTTAGGCAAGAACATTAACGCCATCTTTCAATCGCCATTCGGCTCAAATGGCTGATCGCATTTTCTTTCACATCTAGATGTCTAAGTCTCTCTCTTTCTGACAATTTCTGCTCATTCCAGCACGCCTCAAGCAACAGCGTGGGTTTGCAACAGTGCCCATTTTGAGCCCCGCCGAAGCTGCTACTTGGATCGAAGACGGGGCCACAGTGGCCTCGGCAGGTTTTGTTGGGGTGGGCCACGCCGAAGCCTTGAGCCGAGCAATTGAAGCGCGCTTCCTGGCGACCAACCACCCGAAAGATCTCACGCTCATTTTTGCGGCGGGCCAAGGCGACAAAAAGTCGCGAGGCTTGAACCATTATGGCCACCCAGGTGAAGCCGTTGGGATGATACTAAGGGATTGATTAATCTAGGTTGCTCATGTTAATGTAAGTTGGCTAGTGCTGCCTTGGTGAGTTTCACAGAAATGAGCTGAGGACGATTTTTCATTCACGTTCAAAGCAAGGATGACTTCCTCTTACAATTTTTTCTTGAACGCACACACGAATAGGACTCCTGAAGCGTGCCATTGGCGGGCATTGGGGTTTAGCACCACGGCTCGGAGCACTAGTGCAAAAGGACGCCATTGAAGCGTGGAACTTACCCCAGGGAGCGATCTCACACTTGTTCCGAGCGATTGCGGGTGGAAAACCTGGAGTGGTAAGCTCAGTGGGCCTGGAGACCTTTGTCGATCCACGGCACGACGGAGGGCGCTTAACGTTCCGCACAGCGCAGTCCGACCTCGAACCTCGTGTCGAGTTGTTAACGCTGCGAGGCCAGCATGCCCTGTTTTACCCCGCGCTGCCCATTGACGTAGCCCTGTTGCGCGTCACCACTGCCGACGCCCAGGGAAACTTGTCTACGGAAAACGAGCCGTTCCATCACGACTTGCTGTCGATGGCGCAGGCAGCGCGCAATTCAGGCGGAAAAGTGATCGCGCAAGTGAAGCGCATCGTGCCTTATGGCGTATTCACGCCGAACGACGTAAAGGTTCGATATGCAAATTTACCTCCGAGAGAAAGAGAGAAAGTCTGAGGGGAGCTACGTAGTATGTGACTGAGCGGTTGAAGATAGAGCATTTTTATGTTGATCTCGGAGATTTTTGTGCAAAGAACTCAGTGTGTATATTTTTGTCTCTTCACGCTTACTCGCACACAAATGCTTCGTTTACTTGCTAACAGGTGCCCGGCATTTTAGTCGACGCATTAGTGATTGCCGAGGATCCTGACGACCACATGATGAGCTTTGGAGCTGACTTCATTGCGCCTTACCTGTCAGAGCCCGCCAAACGCCCGCCTCGCCAACAAACGCAAACGACCCTTACTGCTGCTGATACTGCTGGCGGTGCTGATACTGCTGGTGGTGCTGCTGCAGATACTCCAGCTGGAGCTGTTGAGGATAAACCAGCGGCAGTAACTGTAGGGAGTGCAGGAGGAGTTGTAGGGTCCGTGTCAGGTACCCCTACTCCCACGGCGTCCCCGTTTCCGTTAACCTTACCGCTGGACGTGCGAAAGGTAGTGCAGCGCAGGGCCTTACTGGAATTGGCAGCGTTTAAAACCGAGCGGGGTGCGATCGTGAATTTAGGAATTGGGATGCCGGCAGGGATTGGAGCGGTCGCCGACGAAGAGGGCATCTCAGACTTTACCTTGACGGTGGAAGCGGGCCCCCTAGGGGGGACTCCGGCCGATGGCCCTGCGTTTGGCGCGAGCTCCTATCCCGACACGGTGTGGGACCAAGCGACCATGGTGAGGGCATGGAGTGCTAGACTGAACAGTATTACTGTACACCGCACTATTTTTTAGTATTGTGGTATGCCCCGTCGCATGTAAGCCTCCTGTTGGAGCCTCCTACCCCCACTGATTCTAGTATGTATCAAGGCTTACGCTGTTCTCTCTTCCTCTTCCTTCATTCCAGTTTGATTTCTACGACGGCGGAGGCTTAGACATTGCTTTCTTGGGACTAGCGGAGTTTGATCCCAGTGGCAACGTGAACGTCTCGAGATTTGGGTCTGCAGTGGCGGGAGTAGGTGGCTTCATCAACATATCCCAGTCTACGCCGCGGGTTGTTTTCATGGGCACTTTGACTGCAGGTGGTTTGGAGGCTGTAGCCGGCAACGGCAAATTGGAAATTGTGAAGGAAGGGCGCCTGCAAAAATTAGTCCCGAAAGTGCAACACCTCAGGTGCATGAAAGTGTGCACTTGTGAGCTACTTTTTTTACTTCTTTGAGCGTATTTACTCTGGGATGTTATCTCGTTCGACTTATTCGATCCTAACTTTCTCTCGCTCTCTCGCTCTGTCGTCCTCTTCCCCTATGGTGCTGGCTCTCCAAAGTTTTAACGGACCATATATGGCCAGCTTAGGCAGGCATGTGGTGTACATCACCGAGCGAGCCGTGTTTGAGCTCGATACCAATGGCCAATTGCTACTGACGGAGGTGCGAAGTTGCGGAAGGCGACAAGTACAAACAAACTCACTGAGCTCTTTTGAAACTGCAAGCCACAACCTATCGAGAGATTGAAAGTATTACATTGAGATTTCTTATGCATTATTCAACTCTCAAGGTAATTGTCTTCGTTTTCATGGTATTGTAACGGTGTCTGATACTCCGTTAGGCCATGAGCCTCAAGTACTGTTCTATATTTACGGGATTTGAAAACCACGTGTCCTTTATCAGGTGGCTCCTGGTGTGGACTTGCAACGCGATGTTCTTGACGTGCTTGGCGCACCGGTGGCGGTCTCCAAAGACCTGAAGCTGATGGATGCGCGCATTTTCACCGATGCGCCCATGAACCTCGTATGACCATTCCATTCCGTGGAAAGGAGGGGGGCACCTGAGTTCTGTAATCATTGGGTTTTGAACGATGCTGCTTTGCTTTTGTTTTTGTTTTCTTTGCCTGCATGTAGGTTCAGAAATATATGTATTTTACCTCCTTTGAGTACTTCGTAGTTTATGTGCCTGAGAGCTGGCAGTGGGATCTTTTAGGCAGTCGCGTATATTTACTACTTTCAGATAGCTTTATACATCATAGGCCTACATTTGGCGGCGAATGGGAATGGGCGAGGGTGAACTCGCCCTGGATCTGGAAATCTGGGTATTATAGTGTGCTGTAGTTCGCAAGTCAGTTGCTTGCTAGTAACTAGCTGCTCGTACTCCTAGTTTCGTTCCTCGTTTTCGCACCTCCCCAAGCAAACGGGGGAATTAATTTATAATTCAGGTATTTATATAGGAGAATTTGCCATTAAGGCGGCACTGAAAGTGGCAAGCCTCCCCTGACCTAGCACGGAAGCCAGGCTCGGGGTTCATGCACTCGAACTCGAACTCGAACTAATACAAACCCAAATGGCACAAAAGCCAATGCTGCGGGCAGAAGTGGGAATGCGCGTGCCTTGCGCAAACAAAGCAAGTGCGGAATGATTCAGGAGGGAGAGGGGCATTGGCCAAATTCCTCGAAGAATTTGCAAAAAAAAAAAGCGAGGAATTTGTGGGTGTTGCGCACTCCGCAGAACAATAAAGAGGAAGGCGCGCGAGCAAAGAAGCTCGTGACATGCGGAACACGAGGTCCACTCGGCAGAGGTCAAAGTGTGCCT
>Ga0307982_1004008_pt1 | contig 11692 bp, 12 predicted proteins | sample OrgLakmetagen989_FD_201847 | JGI IMG/M metagenome (GOLD analysis project Ga0307982, IMG submission 201847) | Saline water microbial communities from Organic Lake, Antarctica - #989 | ecosystem: Environmental > Aquatic > Non-marine Saline and Alkaline > Saline | place: Antarctica: Organic Lake... | reverse complement strand
ACTCCTGTTATTCAGTCCAGGCAAGTAGAGCTAGAAATTATGCGAGATTGGAAGATAAAATCGAGTATCTTGACTAGCCAGTGGAACGCATGTGTACGATTGTCGTACTTATTACCTCGTGAAATGTAGTGTCGTGATTCCCAGCAATCACCACCACATGCTGATAGCCGTGCATTGCTTTCATTTCTTGCAGCCACAGCGCAAAGTCTTGTACCTGAAATGAAGAAAGTAGTTGAGAGTGTATATTATATACATATGGTATAATACCCTATAAAGTGCTAGGATTCATGCAACAAACGGGCCGAGCAGAAAGAGAGGATACTGCCCGATACGTTCGTTAGAAAAGCTAGTGTGCAGCATGCTAAAAGCGACTACGTAAGTAGGCCATTCTCATACCTGATCGGGCTCGCCTGTGTTTGTGAAGTCGCCGCAGTGAATCAGGATGTCGCCTTTTGGCACTGCTACTCCACGGTGCAAACCATGTGTGTCAGAGATGCACACGCAACGAAGAATCCCTGGCCTCGGTCCACCAGCAACTGGAATAGTTCTCGACACTGGATCGAAACGTTGAGCTCCCTATAGATAAGCGCTTCAATTTAATATTTATCAAACTAAGTGCATACCGAAGAAAGCATGCTTTTTTTGCAGCGCTTTGCTGCCTTTAGGTCATTCGTACCTGATGCACCCGCCATGCTTCGTCGGGGTCAACACTCAACTCAAGACGATCGCTAGGAGTCAGCAGATCTTCCGATGACTCGATAGGATCGGAGCGATTGACTTTTTTAGATAGGCTAATTCCGAAACAAGCCATGCTGACAAACACAAAGCAAAGCTTCAAGTCGATGATGTGAGTATTGATATGCTGTATCCTACGGATGGCGCACAGAACATTGCTTGCAAATTCGCACCAAAAGTACAGTATTGCTCTAATATGTAAGTACAGTAGGTATACAAAACTGCAGGAACACCATGAAGGGCCTTCAAGCTTCAAGGGTGAAGGGTACCTTACTTGGTAGCATCCTGTTTAGGTTTCATGGAGCTGGAGCTGCAGCTCGCAGTGCGCGAGTACGTAGTTATGTAGGCGAGCTAAGCCGAAGGCCAGACGCAAGAAAAATAATTCATCAAGAATAAAGAACCGCAAGATAATATGCAGTCACTTTCAAGCGCGAAACCGATGCCGAAACGGCTGGTGCGTAACTAGGAACCCCCCCCGGCTTCTTTCTAGTGTTTTTTAGGCTGCTTTCACTCGCCCCCAAAGGGATATGGCTAGGCCACTTCACAAGTAGAACAGAGTTGTCCGATTCCCAGTCAATGCGGAATTCCAATTCCTTGAAGATCTTAGTTCACAATTACAAGTTACAAGAACCAAGAAGCCGAAATTATATTTATAATTATATATTATACGGAACCCGTGAGCCGATGTTAAAATCGCTGGTATTGCTAATTCGCGCTATCACCAACACGCATTACGAACTTACCGAGTCGTTGGCACGTGAAATTGGCAACGCTGGGTTATTGCGTTATTCCGTTATTGCGTAACCACAAAGCCAATCGGATTTTTCTGCTTTGACATCGGCGCTTGGTCTATGCTCACACTAGCGCTCTCGCTGCTGTCGATGAAAGCGTTCAAGCCGTTGCTCTCACATTCTTGTTCGTCGTATTCGAGTTCTCGGCAAAGGAGCAAACGCTCGCTCTCTTCGTACTCTTTCACGACTTTGTAGCCCATTGAGCGGTAAAGCTTCATCGCCGCAAGATTCGACCTATCAGCTTTCAGCCAAAGCTTGCATTCGATACCAGACGGAGGCGAGGAAGACGCAGGTGCTTGTTTCGGCAAAAGACGTGCCAAAGCAGACTCAGCGGCCCTGGTGCCACGAGGCAGCTCGGTGTTCTTCTCCTGTGCGGCAGAAAGGCGCTGGGCGCGCACTTCACTGCGCACGAGCGCTTCGCACCTCTCCACGAGAGCGCGGGCTAATCCTTGACGTCGCGCAGTGCAGCAGACCTGGCAAAAAGAAAAGAAAATCACGTACTATTCACTGACATTTTGAAACTATAGCTTCGTGAGAAAGATCAACCTCCGCCGCGTCTCATTCTAAAGGATACCCGTGCACAAGGGTACAACTTTCAACAACCAACTACCATTTCGCTTACTGTCAACACTCACCGCCAAATCGGACATGTAGGGCCGCGGTGCGTCGTCTCTTTGCTGCACGGCAGGCAAGCGAAAGTCGAGCTGGGCAAAGCCCACCATGCGGCTCGCAGCAGTGGCTACAGCATCACTGGCGTTGGCGTTCGCTTCTTCTTCGTCGTTGGTTGCGGTGCGCTCCGCCACCAGGTAGGCCTGAAATCCAGGCCGAGGAGGTGGCGCGGCAGTCGAAGCTTCGGCTTCTGCGCCAAATCCGAAGAAGCTAGCGGTATCGCTGCTCAAGGCGTTGAAGAATCGGGTTTCTGCAATTGCAGCTTCTGCTGCAGGCTCAGTTGCTGTTGCAACCTCGCTGCCATCCGATGAGTCAGGCGGCCTCGGAAAGTTGTCCTGTAAGCGGCTCATCTCGGTCATGCACATGGGCACAAACCACTTGTTGTCGTTGCCAAAGAAAGAGTGCACAAGGAGCGCTGAAACGGCTCCTAAGTCACCGAAGCGCGCTGGCCGGAGTACAAACGCATCTGTTGTTGTGGAAACCTCAGCAGTTCCAAGTGTTGCTGTGGTTACAGGTACTTCGGCCTCAAGTGTAGTGGCACCCCAGGAATCTTTAAGATGCTGCAAGGGAGCGAGCGAATCTATGGCTATAGTGCATTTATTCAGACAAGGCAGAGAATCAGTAGGTTTAATGGCTAGCTGGTCATCACTCGAGAATGTGCTAAAAGTGGCAAAGATAAGATGAGACTAATCTTATACGTAGGATACGCTCTTCTCGCACCGTCTTCAGAGTGTACGCCGACTGCACGGGGTACTAGAGCAGGAATGTGGCGATGTGCTGCACTTGGTGGGCACCAAGCTTGACATGAGCTCAGTAGCATTGCATAGAGCATGAGCACTGCAACGCTCGTTACCATGCTTCGAGGCCCAACTGATTGTCTCATTAGCAACATCGAAGTAATGCTTACAAGTGGTCAGCTGGAAATGCTAAATTTAAGACACCATTCCGCACGACACAAGCGCTACTTCTTCTGGCGCTATGAGTTCTCGTGTACGTGAACGCTCGAGCTGTTTGGAACTCCTACGCCTTCAGCTTCAACTTACTTACTTGTTAGGTCAGAGGGCAGGTCGGCAGGTCGGTCTGAGCCTGAGAGAAGGTCAAAATGAAGAACGATACGTTCTCAAAAAGGTGATGGTGTCGAAGGGAACCCCTGTAAAATTAGGGATGGTGGACGCTGGTTGGTCGGTTGTTGTTTGTTGCTTTTTGTTTGACAAGATGCCGAAGGATGTTGCTGTTGCTGGTTGGATGACTGGATCGCATCTCAGTCGTTAGAAAGTGGTTTCCCATTCCATCAAGTTCCATGACGTTATGAAGAATGACAAGACGGCGTCGGTTTAAATGACGGAATGAGTTCTGCCCTGACTTCATCAATAGTGCCATCTATATCAGCTGCTCATATGTATCAAGCGTGTCCTAGCATAGTTTTATGCTGATAGTGCCGGCGAATCACTGGGTGATTAACGTTCAACAAATTCATAAACCCCCTTTTTCGTTCTCAACATTGATCATTGGGAAAGGCTCAAAGCAACTCACACTAAAGTATATCACCGCGAGATGAAGCAGAGGGTATCGTTTCCATCAATTAGGAGTCCACTAGAAGAGCGTGGGTGCATCGTCAGATTTAGTGATCGACGGAACGATTCGTCGAGTCATCGGTCTGATGTGAATTTTGACGATTTCATGCAAGAAGTCTTGCAATCAGCATACGTGCAGGAATCTCGTCACGCAAGCCTGCCAGTGCTAAGCCCAATTAAAGCAAGCGAGCCAAATCAATTCGTGCCTCGACCACCACCACTTACTGAGGTACACATTCTGCATTTCGTCTCCAGCTACTTAGATGACACTTCTTGTCTCTCCCCTCACACACTTTTTCAGACCTCAAGCAAAGTGTCCTGAAACCGTGCTCAGGTTCGGCCGGACATACTGCTTGCTATGGTGAATTTACGGACAGATGATGACCTGAACCGCCGAATTGGCGACGGCAGGCTAAAAACTGGGTTGAGAGCTGTGCCTTCTGTGCTGTCCCGGCACCCAGTTGGGCAGAACATCTCGCCAAATTATCGCCGACCACCGCCAGCTCAAGCGATTCATACTTCGCCAGGAGCCTCGTATAAAGCATATTGCAAAAAAGCAGGAGTGCTAGACAAGTTTGCGATTCTTGCACCTATGAGCATCAGCAAACCCTCGAGCAAGAAAATGAGCCCTGGCAGCCCCGAAAGCAATAATAGACATCATGCTAGCAGTATCGGGGGCAGAAAACCTAGCAAGCACAGAAGTAATAGAAACAGCAGTATTGGTGGTCATGGGAGCAGACTTATTGGCAATCATGGAAGCAGCCAGTACAACAGCTACTTCTCGCCTACTTCTGGCAGCTGAAGTAGTAGCAAGTGAAACTTCAAACGGTAGCACCAATAACACTGTCACCATTCTTTTGTTTGAAAACACTTCGTGACGAAAAGAAGGACGTTTATGTATCATCAATCAGTCGATTCCCAAACGTACTTGAATTATGCAATGACGAAGTGCGTTCATCTCAAGAATTGTTCAAAAGCGGCATTTGTCTCTGCTATGTACGACTGAGCAGGAAGCAAAAGCACGCGCAGCTACGCTGCTTCACTCGACTTCGTTTGATGGTTTGGCTCTAAAGGAGTTTTGCTTTTTATGTGTGCTAAATTTATCAATCGAATGTACTGCCATTCTCATCGGAGAGTGTGTGTTTCAAACCATGCTGAAATTGCTTATCCTCAAGGAGCTTTCCTCAAAGCGATCCACTCGACAGCAACGTTGATACTCACAAATGACTCTCCTGCATGTGAGAAATCTCGCGAAAGATCGTTATGTTTATCAGCTTTTAAGCACCAGAAGATGAAGAGGAACTGTAGTTGGAAATTGGACTCCAGTACCCAACGCATTGGTGAGAACAACATAAGCAACGAAGGAAGCATCAAGTAATTGGACTCCGAGCTTGCTTTTCAGATTGGCTCGCGACCCAAGACCCGCGGATCGCCGAGAAATGAAATAAATGGCGCTATATGCAACCTATTTCGATGCAATTATATACTCACAGAGAGCGAAAAACTGTCGGGTGAGCTGGTTATAGCCGGGAGATTGTAGCACTATGATGCTAAGTGACTTTTAATTCTTCATCTTCTGTGGTTCCGTGGGAGGTCGAGGTCGATCGAGGTACGCGTGGAAACACTTTTCCTGCTACTGAATATTACATAGGAGTGTTTCTTTCTATTCGGGGAGTATTGACTAGACTAGACTAGACTAGACCGGATGCAGGTTCGGTTTGCGGGGTTTCGCTCGCCTTAGTGTGCCAATGCGGTGAATTCAATTGCGTAAGAGGCAATCGATTTCATCAAGAGGGCCCGGTTCCTGGCCGCTCCTTGCTCCTTGAAAGTGATAGTCCGCTGTACGCAGTATTTCAACAATCTTACCTGGAGTTGCGTATTGCCGTGCACTATCATTCCCACATGGCGTTCGAAATACCCATGCAGCATACAGTAGTAGCCCGTCAGCCCGCCGCAAATAGCCAAGTGAAACGTGAAAGTAAACACTGTACATAGTGCAGTAGGCGTTCAAAGTTCAGAATGAGATCTACGTACAGTGTTTCTACAGAATTAATTCAATAATCAAAAGCGAAGAAGCCGGTGAATGCTGGTGACTCCCAAGAGAATGTGGTGGGTGGGAAACAAAGAAAGCCCGAGCACAGAAGGCAAAAAAACTACCGAGCGGCCTATATGAATCTTCCGTACGTGGCTCTCTTGGCTCACGTTAGCCAAATGGGTCCATGCGATCGCTAGAGGGTGGGCGACTCTTCTTTTAGACCGCTCGAGGAATTTCGTCGTGGCCCCCTCCTCTATGGGTGGGAACTCTTCTCCTCCGCATGATTCTCAGGGCGCGGACGAGCTAGCCACTTTGGACCGCTAACCACTTCCATGGCAACTCTGGCCTGTGTGCCTGATTACTCTTTCCTTTTAGTATTGGCTGCCTTGAATTTCCTGTTCGCCTGTTAGCCTTCTAATTCCGGCCCCTCGGGGCCCGAACCCATAAACTGTGGCCTTTGTGCCTAATTGGTTCTTCCTTCTAATATTTGTTGTCTTGAATTTTCTGTCTGCCTGTTAGCCTTCTAATTCTGGGCCCTCGGGCCTCGGGGCCCGAACAAAATTATGATTAGTCTAGTCATTCCTTCTATTTGTTGCCTTGAATTTATTTTCTGTCTGCCTGTTAGCATCCTTCTAATCAACTAACGCTCCTCCGGAGTGGCTGCACCAAAATTCTGAGAATCGAAATCCGAATTGAGAGGATTGTCGGTAGGTGACAGTGATGGAAGTGTTGAGATTCGGTGATGAAGAAGCCCTCGTTTTCGAAGCTGGGCACAGAAAAAAGTGTCGTTGTTGTTGATGGTAGTGCGAAGGAGGAGAGGCCTGCTGATTATTCGTGAATTCGTGATTTGAAAGAAGGTATTGAACTACGAGACGTGAACAAATGGTTAGAAGGTTATCTTAGTAGAGAGTGAAGTATAGTACACGCAGGCATTTTGAATGCGTTTCTGCGAGACATCCTGTCGCGTTAGAAACATACCTGTTATTGTTTGATTGCGAGGCCATGATGTGTGAGGCCTACAGTGAAAGCTCGGGCGTACAAGAAATGAAGAAATGTGCTCATCACCGGAAGTAACCATTTGCAGGCATCTTGAATGCACTTCTACAATTTCTAAACAGGCATGCTACAAGACGTGCTGTGCTGTTGTCAATGAAGTAGGCTGCTCATCTGAGAACGTACAACAAGACGTATAGACGTATTTAAGTGCAGTCAATCGATGAAGAAGGCTGCTCGTGTACATGCTACGTCGCGTTAGAAACATACCTGTTATTGTTCGATTGCGAGGCTATAGAGATGTAAGGCCTACAGTGAAAGCTCGGGCGTACAGCAAATGCGCTCATCAGCAGGAGTAACCAGCTGCAGGCATCTTGAATGCACTTCTACAATTTCTAAATAAGCTTGCAATCAGACATGCTGAACTGCAATCAATGAACAAGGCTGCTCATCCGAGAACGTAAAGCGAAAACGTACAAGAAGCATAGACATTTTAAAGTGCAGTCAATCAATGAAGAAGGCTGCACGTGTATTAAAGTCAACAGCAAGGACCTGCACAGAAGTGAAGATCAATTCATTCATTTACAGAATACGACGTCAATATTTGATTGATTGTAAGATCGCGAGAAAATAGTAAAATGTTCGAGAATCGATCAACTTCAGATCATGGGTTACACAATTCTTCGATTCTCAGAATTTTATTCCGGCCCCTCGGGGCCCGAACCAAGTAAGATGATCAGCTTTTGTCTTCACGGCTACAGAGTATGTAGCTGGTAGCTTTTTGATGTTTAGTACAACAGATACTACTAAGTAATTTACGAGCCTTTTGTTAGTAACTAGAACTTGACTAGCTTTAAAGCTACCAAGGACTGCATCCGTCACTGAACTCTCATTAGACTTCGCATACTAGCAACCTAAGCACTGTAGCTAGGGAATGGTCCGAATTGTGGCAATCCCACCGGTGATGCGTCTGAAAGCGCTCGCAAAAGCGCTCAAATTGACGCCTCTCGCTCTTTCAAAGCGTTTACCGAGAGTTGTGAAGAAAAGTGGCCGCATCGAGGTGAGTACAGATTATCCAATACATCAGATCTGGCAAGAAGTAATACTTGGTCATTGGATAATTGCGAGTAGTACTTGGTCATTGCTGTTTCGAACTACGTAGCTGTCGTAGCTGCTTAGCTTTAGGCCTTACGTCCATGATTGCGTCACTGATTTTGAGTTTTTTGGCAGTGTGTGCTAGATGGACGACCAGTGATCTTCTCGAATGTATCCAAGGTTGTCGTTCCATCATCGGTCGCCCTACACATGGCAGCTTTAGCTTCAAAGGTTGTTAACACCTAACGCTCTAAAACGTCTTAGCCCCCTACGCTACTACTATCGCTAGTACCTCCTATTTCAAAATCCCCGCAACTAGCTAGCATAGCTGCATCAAATTGTTATTGAAGATTTATCTATAATTTTTGCGCTTGCCTTTGGTGTACTTCATGAGTATAATGGCTGTTTACTGCTTATTCGATCTACTTATCAGGGTCGAGCCGTGGATTGTCGCGAAGTTGACCTCGAGGCCGATTTGGCTGACAGCACGATCAGGGACAGTCATGATGGGAGCAATACGAGCGCTGCTTCTCGAACGCCAGTTGTAGTGCTCCTCGGACACTTTGATCACGGTATCGCATAGTTCAAGCAACTTTAAATTCACGCATGAAATTATTTCTATCAATTAGGACAAGCGTTGGTTCTCTGCCTTGGGTTCAAGTAATGTTGTCTCAATGTATCCATGAATTGAAAAGGCGTGCATGATATACTACTCTCTCGTGTGCACTGCGTCGGATTATGCGTTGCCTGATTTTTACGTAATTCTCAGGGAAAACAACACTGCTCGACGCCCTCGGAAATAGGCCACCCACGCTCGAAGCTGCCGGAATCACCCAGGTCGTCCGCACGCGACGCGTAAATCTACGGCGATGGCTCCAGCCTGGGAGTATTCCTAGCTCAGAGGGGCAAAGAAGAGAAAGGTTTGGTGGTGAACGTCACAAGCACCTGTCTACTTCCGTTCCATCGCCAGCTCCTGAGAATGCCGTAGTCGCTGCATCTCCTGCTCCTTCTCTCGAAGCTACCTTTGTGGACACGCCAGGGCAGGAAATCTTTCATCGGCTGCGGCTCAATGGTGCTCTCGCTGCGGATGTCGTGGTGAGTAGTGATCAATGAGTCAATTATTTGGGTACTTTGTTGTTGTTGCTACTGTGCGTACAACGTGCAATGATACCATTATTGGCTGTGACATGTTTTGGGTGTTTTCATCATCTTCACGAACCTCCTGAGCTATTTTTCAATCAAGGCATCACTTTTGTGAATATTGACACATGGGAATATGCGCGCGGTGGGGCCTCAGGTGCTGGTGGTTGATGCCCAAGAAGGCGTCGGCATAACCACCGACGAAGCCGTGGGTTGCGCCGAAGACTTGGGCGTGAAACACGTGATTGTGGCGCTCAACAAGGCAGACCTGATCGATTCAAACCGCTTGAAAGAAGTGGAGGTACTGCAGTGCACTGGAATCAAATCCTTCTCTATTCTTTTTTCCACCCACTATACATGCATAGCTGAACTTTCGATACCACCGCCCAATCTCACTCTTTTCCTTTTTTTTCGAATTAGGTTCTTCCTTGGGATACCTGTGTGCATGTTAGAAATATTTTAAACACGAAATCCTTTTGTTATCACATTCCTCCATGCCCGATCACTTTTGACTTTCTTTTAAAGGCATCGCTGCGAGACTTCGTGTTGCTCGAAAAGTGTCCCATGGTGCCTATCTCTGCCCTTCACCGCACGGGCCTAGATGAGCTCGCTGACGCGCTTTCACGCACTTTCAATGAATGTGCTGGTGCAACTAAGATGATACCTTCGGAAGTGCATGCAGCAAATCCAGTGAAGTCAGCGACTGCCAAAGAGGACAAGACGAACACGGCAGTGACTTGCCAGGCGCTCGTGTTTGACTTGACCACTTTGAAGGGCGAGGTCACGTATAATAGCAATTGTCACATTGTTATCGTCTCGTAGATGGCCTACGACAGTAATTCATTGGTGCCTATCTGTGGTTGCAGGAAGGGTAGAAAACATGTTCACTTTCTCAGATGCTCCTTTAAATTTTCAACCACACACCTCCATTTTTTACTCTCCATTGACGTCGTTCCTTCGCTGCAGGGCCCAGCCATCCATGTGCTGGTGCAGGAGGGTGCTTTGAGAGTAGGGCAGCATTTCGTCGCAGGCATGGTGCGAGGTCGAGTTCGGGCTTTGAGGCGGTTTGAAGATGATGACGATGACAACGTTGACGTCGAGAATGATCGTAGTGAGCCCCACCATCTAGACTTACCAGACAATGACGTTGAAAATAGTGCTGGTCAGTCTAATAGAAGAATTGATGCATCAATCACAAGTCAAAGAGGAGGTTCAACAGGCAAAAAGAAGGCAAAAGGCAAAAAAGCGAAAGGAGCAAAGAGCGACAACAATGGCAGTAGTAGTAGTAAAGGGCAGCACAAGCGGGAGATCTCCGTGTTGCATGCCGGGGAAGCGGGACTAGCCTTGGTAGCCCTCGAGTCGGACCCAGCTGGCCGCAAGAAGAAAAGCCGAGGCGAAATTGCGAAATGGTCGCCGGTGGGGGAGCCGCTCTGGGGCGTGTCTCTGGAACAAGCACAATCGATACAGGTGCGACTGAGAAAAGTGCTTTGTAATTGACAGTGGGTGCTTGTGTGTGCTTGTGGACCAATGTACGCGTATGTGGGTTGGTGTCATCGTCACAGCCTTTCACTGCTCAACTTCATGTGAATGTTACGTCTGTTTTCTTCTACAGAAATTATAGAATTTGTATTTACATTGCCTCCCCTCTTTTCACCATCCTTGGTTCCATCCCACAGGATTCTCGACATGCAGCGATGGAGTTGGAGCTTGCCGTTGAGACTGCCGAACGGTTGGGAGTTAGCGTAGGAATTGATGAAAAGGAAGGAAGTGACGAAAAAGATGATTCAGAGGACGATTATGAAGATGAATACGAGGATGAACCAGATGATGACGATGAAAATGAAGGCGAAGAGGAGCGGGAAGAAGATGATGAAAGATACTGCGTAGAGACTGACGGAGTGTTACTGCGCCACAGCATGGCTCATAATGTGGAAGAAGAGCCCCTTGCAGCACCTCGTCTTGTGGTGATCAAAGCTGGATCCGCCTCTGCAGTAGCCACTATTTTGGACGCAATCGACGATGTGGTATGTCTCTTGACATCCATTTTCATCAATGATTGTGAATTTGGCTTGCTTCAAGAATTCTTTGTTCCTTGGAAAAAATGAATCCTTGTGTACGTAGATGCGAGCTCTTTGAAATACGTGTCATGTAATATCGCAACAACTTTCATGGCTCCATTTTTAATCCCAGAAATACGAAGACGACGAAGATATTGACGACGACAGCGAGTCCACGGAAGCAATTCCAGCTATGAGTGGAGCGCAAGCATGGTTCAGGAGGGGGCAACGGCAACGTGCTGTAGAAGTAGTCCTTGCTCAGGTGAGACATACAGTGTTTTTTTTTGCATGGATTTAGTTATCCGAACCCTTATTATCATCTTTACATTTACGGAGTGCTCCCTTGATAACGGTAGACATTTGGTGGTGGTGATTGCAGGTTGGCCCCGTGACCACATCCGACATTGAGCTTGCGCACATGGCGGGCGCGAAAAGTGTGCACCTCTTTGGGCTGCCCAAGCCACCACCGCAGCAACAACGCAGCACAAAAAGGACTAGCGGGGCAAATGCTCTGGTGGCAGCTGCAGCGGCGAAGCGCAACGTTGCCCTTTTGCATTTCGACACCATTCAAGAGCTTCTCGATGACGTGCTTGATTTAGAACC
>Ga0307982_1004007_pt1 | contig 11692 bp, 9 predicted proteins | sample OrgLakmetagen989_FD_201847 | JGI IMG/M metagenome (GOLD analysis project Ga0307982, IMG submission 201847) | Saline water microbial communities from Organic Lake, Antarctica - #989 | ecosystem: Environmental > Aquatic > Non-marine Saline and Alkaline > Saline | place: Antarctica: Organic Lake... | reverse complement strand
TGGCCCTGCATCCGTCGTGCGTGGCAGCCAAAGCCACCAAATTCGACCAATTGGCGTCCAAGTTTTGGGTGTTCCACGAGCGGGTGAAAACCACGCGGGTGTTTGTCCGTGACGCGACGCCGGTCTCTTGCCACGCGTTACTGTTCTTTGGCGGGCGCGCTCTCACCGCCGATGCAGAGCGCAATGGAAGCAGCGGAAGCAACAACACCAAGAGCAAGGGTGGCAGTGGGAACAGTGGGCACGAAGTGGTGCTGCGGCTCGACGGTTGGCTGGGCTTCAAAGTGCCCCGGCGCGACTTCCAAATGGTGCTCGAGCTGCGGGGCCAGCTGGAAGCTGCGCTCAAGCGGAAAGTAGAGCAGCCGCATTTGCCCCTCACCGAGGGGGCGAAAGGGCTCATGGAAGCAGTGCGCATGATTTTGGACGAAAAGGACAAATGAAGTTAAGAATTGGCAGAGCATTGATTGGCAGAAATATGAATGAGAAATAACTGGATTTATAATATATAAATTGTACCAGGCTTTCACTCAGGGGGATGCCCCTTGGATACCGAGACGGCTCTGCATAAGATCATAAAATACAGAAGCCAGGGGTAAAGTTTTTGGGGGGGTTAATTGCAAAAGGAGATGGAAGTGGAAGGCCCCCTTAATTTCCCTCAGCCCCCAACTCCCTTTACGCCAGTTGGTAGTTGGAATTAGAAGCACCAGTGATAGTGGTAAGGCAAAGCAGAAAGCAGCGTCTATATGCAAGGCATAAAGCCCTGGTGCTGATGTCTGATAAATGTTATTTCTCATTAAGCAAAAAAAACGGTTTACCTGCCGTTTTCGGATTTCGCTTAGTTAGGGTTCTTTCAAGGGGTTATCCGACAATCACTAATACATTAAGTTGTGGGTTTCGGCAGTGGCTTAAAACGGACGAAAACAATAGAACCTTTATTCCTTCGCATTTGCGTAAAACGTTCCAGTGGACTACAGGTAAGCCTTATAGTACCAGTCCAAGCGCTCTTTCATGGCGTCCTGGTCCAAGCCATATTCCTCCATCGAGTATGCGTGCGCTGCGTTGCCGGTTGCATTCCCGTGATGACCGCTACCGCTACCGCCACCGCCTTTGCTGCTGCCTGAGGATGATGCCTGTTTGGAGGCTGCGCGTTCTGCTTTTTGTTTCTCCAAATCTGCCTGTGAAGCATTAAAAAACAGCACAGGCGAGAAGGAAATGTGATGACTACTCCAAAACACAACCGCAACCATAAAAATTTGTATTAAATCAAGATCAGAACACATGCGCGCGAGTCGAAAACGTTGCATCAATTGAGCCATGAATAGAAGGCGATCCTGCCATGCTACAGTCACATTTCTTACCTTGAGAGCTTGGTCGAAGGCGTCGCTGTACGTCCACCCAAAGGCCTTGTACAAGCCCTGCACTGTGCCCAACGGATCTTTTACCAAATCTTTGTACCGCACCTGGGCGGCTGCCCCACCGCTATTGCCATTGTTGTTCCTGTGTTTGCTGAGGTCTTGGTGCGCGCGCAAGAGCATGGCTTCCCAAAACGCCGAGCACAAGTACCCGATTTCCTTCAAGTTCAAAGGGCCCTGGTAAAAAGTTTCCTGAAACGTGCGGAACAAGCTGCACAAGCTGGGCAAGGATTCGGTTGGGTCGCGGTGCATCCACACGATGTTGGCGTCGGGAAATACTTCACGCAGCGCCGAAGTGTAGCCCAAATGCATCGGGGACTTCAGCACCCAGCGCGGCGGCGGCGCACATGCAGGTGAAGGATCAGCAGCAGCTCCTGATGTGGCAGCAGACGCAGTGGTCGCCGTGTGGTCAATTGCTTGGTCTGCGATGCGCTGGTGCTGCAGGAGCTGCAGCACTTGCTTGTAGTTGCGGTAGGCCGGCCTCAGGTCCCACTGCAGCACCTCGCTCCGCAGGCCCATGAGAATGTTGAAAGTCGAGGGCAACATCGGCACGTCCACGCCCATGGCCAAGAGGCACTCTTCCGCGGCGTCGGCCCGGATTTCGTGGATGGCGTCGATGTGGGGCACTAACTGGCGCAAGGTGGAGATTTGGCTGGCCATGTCTTTCACTCGAGCAGCCGCGTCGGCAGCAGGGTCATTTGGGACCTGTGACATTCGTAAGAAAAAAAAAAGAGTAGAGAATAGCAGGACGGGTGAAGTGAAAACAGGGAATTTAAAATAAGCACGAGAGTCAAGACAGTAGTCAAAGCAGGAAAAGCAGGAAGGCTAGGCTAAGCCGGAGAAGCCATTCGCTTTGACTCTCAACCTCAACCCCACTCCTTCACGCTCCACATTCCCACTTCCTTCCAACACGTAGTACCTGGAGGCCGTGCGCGCCGGGGTCAAAAAGCTCGTAGGTTAGCGGGCAGCGGCTGGCCGGGTCCAGGGACAGGAGCCGGTGCAGGAAGGTGGTGCCGGTGCGGGGCAAGCCCAGCACGAACACGGGAGCATTTACAGGGCGAGCAGTGCAAATCGGCCCGGCTTCTTGGAGAGCGTGCCGCACGCGCAAACGAGCGACGAACCTGAACGATGGAAGGAACTGCACGTGAGAACCTCACCACTAGAAAAAGGAAATCTTAAAAGAAAGATTCGCACGGCGAGGCGTGTGTAGACTCTGCGAATGAACCAACAACTCAATCAAAATCACTCACACACGTTTCCCAGACTCCCTAATGATATTCATTTTTTCTAAAAGCACCGGTTGCGAACGCCTGAGGAAGCCACATGCCGACCGAGAGACGTTAATTTCACAGCCCCGTTGAAGAGCAAGTTGATCGCGGTGTCAAACTTCGCAATGTGCCAGGTGCTGTCGTCCTCAGGCGCTGCTGGATCTTTGTCTCGGACACTGAAGTCTGGAGGCAGCTGGGAGTGCTTGCACGCTTGTGCTTTGATAGACGCTAGCGTCAATGGGCGCTGGAAGCCCCAGCCTAGCCGAAGCGCGTCTGCAGGTTTGAGGAGCACGTTGATGGCCTTTCCGAGCCAGGTTAGCCTTGGAGGCACCAGGAAGGGCTCATATCCTGGGCGCACCTCTGCGGGTTTCTCAGAGTTCAGAACCACGGCGGCGAGGCCAATCAGCACCACCTGTTAGGGTACGAAGAAACATGCGTGATTTATGCTCTTCTTGTACTCTAGCTAGCAATAATCGTACTTAGATGAGTAGCAAAAGCCTCGTATTCACGTGTTTCTTCATTAGTAAAAAAATTGTCCTCACCGCAGCGATCCGCAGTGCCGATGATGAGAGCTCATGGCCAAATATGATGGCAATCGTGCTGATCATCAGAGAGGGCCATAAAAATGCAATTTTACCCATGGCTGCAGGAGAAGTTAAGACGAAACCCACGAGCTGTTCACGTGTGCATCGCCGCCCTAACAATCAATGCTCGGCTGCGCCAAAGAAGGTTGTGAAGTATGAGGTAAGTACTACTGTAGGTGGAAGGCATAATCCGGTAAATCTGCACCAATCACAACGTTCACTGCATTTAATCATTCAATTCAGGGCAAGAATTATTAGTCGCCACACGCATTAGGCATGAGGCATGAGTATACTACATTGCAGTAAAATTATACTCCTGAATTACAAAGGAACGCAAGCAAACAGAACGGAGTTCTTGTTGTTTATTTCCAGAACAAGGCTGACTGGGCTGAGCATCCTTTTGCATAAAACATTACCTCTGTGACGCAGCATTAAACTCTTTTTTTTCCATCTCTTGCTCTCATGGGCCCTGTAGAATCCCCCCCCTGTAAACAATGGCAAGCCGTTAAAATAGCTACCATCGCAGGCATCTTGTAATCGACCGGCGCGTTCCCACACTCTTCGGGGTATACTGCTAAAGACAAGCTTTTAATTAAGTTCGAGCAGGGGTGCGAGTCCGCTGGAAAAACGATTGTGTGTAGCGAGCGCAACGTTTGATTCAAGATGAAAGGAAAGCTCTATGACCGTATGAGTCGCTCGGCCTCCCGACTCACTGGTCAAAACGTAAGAGGACTTTCTACACACTATCCTCTTTACGATTTTGACTTGCGCGCAACGCACGCGCGTACGCTTCTGCCAGCAGCATTGGCTTCTGTTTCATCTCGGTTTGTATTAGTTCGAGTTCGAGTTCGATATCCCCATATCACTCAGTGCATATATATGGACCGAATATACGCGCATTGCAAATAACAAATTTCTGAGAACTGGCACTGGCAAAGGAAAACGAAAGAGCTGCTCTCATCAAGAGAAATAATGGTCTACACCAATGCTTCTGGTTCATCTCTCTTGTTGGTTATATAGCACTAGGCTACTTCAATGTAGTTCCGTTTTTCTACAGAAGCACGAATAAATTTCTAGTTGCATTAGGCACTGAGTAGTCCAGGTCTGATAAGTATGCATCATCTTGAAGTCACATGTCCATTTCTCTCTTGATATGCTTATCATACTCGCGCATAGCTTCACGTTCTCTCAAGTCAGCTGCGAGCTCTTCTGCAGCTACAGACAAAGACTGAGATCCGTCCAGACCACCCAGAATCCTTTTCAGTAGGCCCACTCCGGGAACTACCAGTGCTCCTGGATTCTTGGAGCGGCCACTAAACGCGCTATCATCTTTGCCGAGACGAGTGCTGCAACTAGCAGAAGTGTCAACACCAGGTGCCGTGCTACTAATCATGGCGTCATCGCTAGCTCCATTGTTGATGCCGCCGATGTTTTGTACGCCACTAATGCTGCTAACTGCGTCGTCATCGTTAGCTTGATCGAGAAGACCCATTTCGCTGAGCATGCTGCCAACAGCGCCTCGAAGCACCGACTGCCCGCCCAAACTGCCTTTGCCACGGCCCGTTACAATGGTTAGCGCAGGTACTTGAAATGGTGCGCTGACATTGATGTCGCCGGCCCAAGTGTCTGCAATACTTTGACCATCATTGATGTTCTTGCTCGCACTATCCATCTTATTGCTCGTCTTGGTACTGTTATTGTTACCGTTGAAGCCTTTGGTAGTTAAAAACCCGAGCTCATCAAGGCGCTGCGAGTGGTGTGCCAGGGCAGCCCTTAACGCTGCCCGCGCCATGGGCACCGTAAATCCATGCAAATCTACTACAGTAGACGGTGCACGACTGGAATCCATTGCAAGAGGTCCCTCAGAAGACAATCGCTCCGTGATGTCGCTACGAGGACTTACTTCTTCATTGTTGATGCTACTTGGACTTGTAGCGCTGCTGCTTCCTGCGGGCGCCACGACCCCATCATAGACGGCAAGCTCAAATAAAGCATCAGCTCCTGCAGTGTCACCAGCCTCCTCAAGGGCGCCCACTGCCTCGGAATAGCAGCGCAAGTCTGGCCAAGGTGGCTGAGCATCTGTTTTCCCTACAGCAGTAACCTCATCGAAGGCTGCTGCTCTGTCACGCATTTCTCGTATGATTCGGTTTGCTTGTGCAGGTTCATGTGCTCGCCGCATGGTTCCCAGCACCAAGGCATAAGCCACTCGGTCCGGCTGCACGTTGGACGAAAGCATTTCTTGCAAAAGCCACAAGACTTCAGCTGGGCGAGCTAAAGTTTGACCCTTGCTCGATCCAATAATGCTACCACTACTTTTATCTTGGCTCGTGTAGCGGCTAATGTCTCGATCACTAAAGCGGTCGGTGGCATAACTATCATTTTCGCGGTTTAATTGTCGGCTGTTACGTGCCCCGCTGAAGCAACCAATAGCAGTAGTGTACAGCCTTTGGTCTGCAACTACTCCGCGAGCTCGCATGGTTACGAGCAAACCTAGAGCACGATCCCAAGCTCCGGCAGCTGCACACGCCTGCACTGCTGTCGCAAAGGCCAAAGCTGTAGGGGGGCATGCACGGTATGGAAAGCGGCGGCGCGAAAGTCCCTTCAGTTCACTAAGACCAGCAGTGGTTTGACGATTTGCAAAACTATTGCTGCTGCTTACAGTGACGCTCCACGAAGATGAAGCTGCTTGAGGAACGCCTTGTCGAGCTCCCTCAACGGTAGCTATCATTTCATCAATGGCTCCAACAGCAGCGTCGACATCCCCCGCTAAACGCGCTGCGTGCAACACAAGATTGAACGTAGCGTTGTCCGGCCGCACATGCCATGCATGACTGTCCGAAAGGTCGAGTTTGGCTTTCAGCTGAAGTGCAGCTTGCGGTTGTGAGTTACGCACCAGTAAGCGCATCATATGGTTGTAGCTCGCAATGTTTCGCACTGGCTGTAACATGTTCGGCTTTATAGGCTGCTTCGTACTGGTGCGAGAATTGGCATCAGTAGTGCCAACATTGCTATCGAAGCTGCTACTTCTGCTACTGACACCTGTCTTGAGGTGGTCAACATCTTCATCTACCATGCTTTCAAAGAGTGCAGTGGCCCATGCTACGGGTGCGCCGCCAGTTACACATGCTCCAAGTGCAGCATTAATGGACGCCGTGTTCGGTGGCGCTAAGATATTAGGCCCTACAGTACTGCTGCTACTTTCAGAGCTTTCCATGTCAAGAACCAGTGCAGTCGCTCGCCGCCAGTCTCCGACGCGTTCCAATGCATTGAGCACTGCATTCAAGCACGCCGTGTCTGCCAAGGCACCAGATGAAGTAGAAGCAGCAGTGAGACTGAGTTCCTGAGCAACAATGGTTGTCGATGTTGAGTTTGCTTCAGCAGACTTTAGCAGCTTCGCTTGCATGCGATGCTGGCGCTGTAAGTCTGCAATCAAATCGAGCGCGTCATCGACAGCTCCAGCGTCAGCGCACGCCGCTACTGCACCTCGAAACAGTGGACCACTACTGCTACCAGTAGCACTACCACTAGCGCCGGTAGTTACTACACTATTTGCTATAATGAGGTCACTACTGACAAGGCCAATCATACCCCGTGCTGCCAACCGAGCTACTAGAAGAGGTACTTCATCACCACCGTCACCACTGTTACTCCGACGATCTTTTACTCTAATACCTGAGGCAGCGTTTACCGACAGTCGAGAAGGGCGGCAAGCCCGTAGCAAGGCTAGTGCAGTTGCTGTTGACGGCACTACACCGCGTTCCTGCATTTCGGTATCGAGCAATAGAGCCTGTTTTGCTGGCCGATTCGCTGCAACCAGCGCTAGAACAGCAGCCGTGTAGACTGCACTACTCGGCACAACTCCTTGAGTGCCAGTCACCTCATCATTTTCGCCTTTGTCTTTATTGTCAGAGCCCCAGGTAGAGCGAAGCGCCTTGAGCGCGCCATCCGCATCACCTGCCGTTGCGTAAGCTTGTACCAGAAGTGCCACGGCTTCGTGATCAGTGCAGCCGCTGAAGCGAGAATCATCTTGTATCTGCGACAGTATGCGTTCCGCTGCGATCGGACGCCCACCACGCGCACATACCAACAAGATTGCATGGTAAGCAGCGCGATCAGGCACACATATGGCTGGCGGCGAGGCCGCTGCCACTGCTGCTGCAACAGCTGCTGCCGCTGGAGCATCCCATTGACCACTGCTGCTGCTGCTGCTGCTGCTGCTAGCACTACCACTGGCAGCCCGTTGTCGCGCATTGTCGCGGACTTGCCCTCCACGCACTGTAAGGTGGGTCCATAGGTCAAGCGCCTCGTCGGTTCGCCATCCCGCCATGCCACGCCGTCCAGGACCACCATCATCGCCATAAAGGCTCTTGCTGCTGCTATCGTCACCTGCAGGAGTATCTCCGAGAGTCAATGAAGCAATAGATTTTGCTGCCGCGCCATCATTAGTGGGGCTGCTCCCACGCTCCCGTGCTGCTGTATCAGTGCGCTCTTGCTCTTCAGGGCTCTGCAGACTCGCTAGAGTAACCCTCCCGCGGCCTAAATAAGCCTTTAATGTTAGCGTTAGAGCCGACGAGTCTAGGGTCAATAGAGCCCGGCCACTTCGGCTATTGCTGCTACTACCTGCACTCAGACTTGACGGTCTTTTTTTCGTCGCTTTCGTTCCAGCGTCTTTCGAAGAAGCCGCAGCGCCATTCGGCGTCACGTCGTAAAGATCAAACAGCAACGCCCGCGCTTGGCGACCGGCCCCTGCTTCAGCACATGCCGCGAGCGCTGCACGGGCTGCAGCCCGCGACACAGGCACCCCATCTTTCGCCATGAGGCTCAAGACTGCAGTGGCACGCTTCCAGCGGCCCTTGGGCACGCAGGCTCGGCTCACGCACTCGTAAGCAGTAGCATCTAAGCCAGCAGATCGCTCTTCCCGCATCACGTCCAGCAGCTGCCACCCTAGTGCGTGGTTGCCGCCGAGTGCGCAAGCTTCAAGGCAGGCTGCATAGCATGCTGGGCTAGGGTCCAAGCCTTCAGTGCGTAGCTCTTCCACAAGAGAGAGCGCTGTGTGCCATTCACTGTCACGGTTGCATGCGGATATCGCTGTTGCGTACTGGTACGCACTGGGCTGGTGTTTGGCAGCGCGCATCGCTTGGAGCGCAGCTACTGCTGCTGTCCCTGTTGGTGCAGCACTCACAGCGCGTACGCAATCGCTGAATGATGGCCCTGTCGACGCTAGTGCGAAATGTTGCCTCGGCGTACTGCTGCGATGACGCCCAACGGAGATCCACGGATGGCATGGTCGAATTACAAGCAGAAACACCAAGGCTGCCGGCGAAAGCTGGACCATCATCACAGTCAATTAAACCAATTAAAAATATGCTAGTTTCCAGGCTCGTTTAAGCTCTACAGCTGTATTGAGAGCACTCGCAGATTCGAGGGGGTTGACGCTAGGCCTGCGCCGCTACTCGCATTGAAGTTCGCTATTTGTTCAAAAAACTGAAGCTTGTTTAGTCTAGTAACTTCAGGCTTTGGAAATAATTCTCAAGTCTCGATGCAGCATGCAACGGTGCACTTATACACTTGCATTTACATCAGTTGTCTGCCTTGATGAATTGCAGTTCCGGTAGCTTTTGGCATGTTTAGGCAGCGCAAGCATGTAACGTGCAACGTGCAACATGCAACCTGTTCTCTTCGTGTTCGAGGGAATTTTCTAATATAGTATACAGATCAAATACATAAGTACATATAAGAAGAAAGTTGTTATAGAGTCTCATCATCTCATCATAAAATCAAAAAATGCTCCCAGCCTACTTTTACCGGGCATCGCGCTCGTGCGAAGCAGCTGCTCTGAGCGAATGGGGACTAGTGTGCGAAACACCTCAGAAGCAAGCTCTTGATAAGGAGTTAGCTTGTGCGGCGCACACTCTTACGAAATCAAAATCGACGAATAATAACACTTCCACTAAAGAAGCTAATGTAGCCGAGATTGGCAAGCCTACAAATTCCGGGGCATCCGGTAATGGCAAGCCTTCAGCCAGCGCTGCGGCAGGAACTGAGAAAATTTATTTGAGTAAAACATGGCAATTTACTTTAGAGGGCGTAATGGTTGTGTCGTGGACCCCGGGCGAAGACGGAACCCACGAAGTTGTCTTGAACAAGACCATTTTCCACCCACAAGGTGGTGGCCAGCCCGCCGATCAGGGGACTATTTCCACTGCCGATGGCAGCACAGTTTTCAACGTGCACATGGTCAAAGAGGATCGCGCTACGGGTCTAGTAGAGCACAATGGGAAGTTCTCAGTCGGTAGCGCCGAAAGCTTTCAGACTGCATCGGGAAGCCTCAACTTAAAAATCGACGAGGACCGACGACGAACCTGCGCTAGGGTACTATGACGTATAGACTGCGGGATCTCTGATCATGAACTTCAAATGAAAAAACGCATTGCGCAACCCATGCAAATTTGTACCAAGCTAGCTTGAACTCATCACGCACCCTACTCAAAAATGATGTCGTTTAGGTCCACTCAGCAGGACATGTGCTCGACGTAGCGATGGGGCTCATCGGGCACCCGAGCCTAAAGCCCACCAAAGGATACCATTTTCCCGATGGCGCCTACGTGGAGTATGAGATGGGCCCTGCTAAGCTCACCGACGCGGAGAAAGATGCCATGCCGAATCTTCTCAGCAAAAAGATGGCTGAATTGATCGAAGCTTCAGCTGCGTCAGAGGTGATAAAGCTGGCATTTGTAGGCCAGCTGTGCCAATTTTCCGATAATCATGTAAATTATTATTGCCATTTTATGTAGGTGCGGTATTGCACGAAGAGCGAGGCGCTAGGACTGTGCCCAACGAGCGACCTCACGATGCTTTCCGACAGCGCCAGCGTTCGCATGGTGAAAATTGCGGGAGGCTGGTGCCCTTGCGGTGGCACGCACATAGAGACCGTGGCAGGTAAAATTAATGTCCTCTCAACCTTTTGAAGGTTTTGCATCTATCCGTACTTTGTGTATTACTTTGTTTTGCTTTCCGGCCTTACGTCTTCTTTGTCGTTTCTGTTGTCCTCTACTAGAGCTGGGCGCGGTCACTGTTACCAAAGTGAAGGCGAAAAAGAGCATACTTAAGGTGAGTTATGAGATTGGCACGCGGTGATCGGTGCAGAAGTGCAGAATACTACTGTCGAGTGAATCACACGGCAGCTATCGCTGTTCTTTTTTTCTCTTCGTGAGAGTGCTTGCATGGATGTTGTCTTGTAGCAAAGTAGGCGCAAATGTAGCTCGAAAAAATAGATATCATGATAGAAGCGAAAGCAATGTGATCCGTTCCTGTCTATGAGCTGCTTAATCCAGTCATATGAGGCCAGTCCCGAGCGCTTGTTAAAGACAACGAGAAATTTTACGGGGTCTTTAAGTTGCTGCACATAACATAGGACTATGACATGACTATAGATCAGATTAGACTTTAGCAGGGCGGTAAAACCGCCCTGAAAGTTAGTTGGCACCGGAGCGATGGCTCTGGCGAAGCCAGAGCCCCTCGCCCCCCTGACGCGTCAGCGCGGGGGCGAAAATTTTTTTTTCAGGAGGGGAGATTGTATACTGTTTTTTGAATCTAGCGCCCGTTTTTTAGTTGGTGCTTCTGGATATTTTTTTGGTATTGAAACATTCATTCCCTTATGTTAAGTCGCTTAAAGGTACATTCTTATCATACTTGAGTCTTGAGCGGATATAGGTCCAATTTCGTTTCTAAATAGAGTACGTTCCTTTAAAGCTCCTGTGTTCTTCAAATACCTCTAACTCTTGATTTTAAAGATAATCTTTTGAGAATCCCTGGCCTTTCTCACACGGACAAGCCATATCACTCGATTCCATTGAAAGCCCCTTCGCCATCAAAGCAAAGAAAGAAAGAACGAAGGGAGTGCAATTGCCACAAATATTATTTGTCTTAAAAACAATCAATTCATCGTCACTCAATCTAGCAGGAGCAGGATAATTTGTTTTGTGTCGCAGCAGTGTTCAACTTGCCTGTATTTTTAATTAGACATGAAGATTTTTTTCAAAGTCGACGCTTGTGAGGTGCATTTCTGAATCACGATGTGGTCATGTGTCGTCAAATCGCTACTAGATATGCGGCACCCATCAATTTTGGCAGTGCACCAACTTTATTTGCCGGCAATCGAGTAAAGTTGCCATATTCATAGTACACGCGAGGCAGCATACCACCCCATTACCCAGCGAGGCTGCTTCAGAATTTTTAAGCACCGACCTGAGTACAATTTTGTTCTAGCTAGGCTCTCTGTTTCTGCTCCTATCTCTTCATAGGCAGCCGTGTGCTTCCTTGAGTGCTAGCTTGCTGTTCATTGGGAGCAGATGAAAGCGCATAGAGCTCGCATTCTAAAATTGCAACGTTGTTCGCTGGTGTGTCGTGAAAACAGTGCTCGACATGTGAG
>Ga0307982_1004006_pt1 | contig 11695 bp, 17 predicted proteins | sample OrgLakmetagen989_FD_201847 | JGI IMG/M metagenome (GOLD analysis project Ga0307982, IMG submission 201847) | Saline water microbial communities from Organic Lake, Antarctica - #989 | ecosystem: Environmental > Aquatic > Non-marine Saline and Alkaline > Saline | place: Antarctica: Organic Lake... | reverse complement strand
AAAGATCATAAAATGATATTATTTCGTATTAGATTCGTGCATGCATCATAGGATATAGGATGCCAGAAAGGAAAAGGCAGGAAAAGATGACACAAATTACTTGCAACTAAACCATATCATATTAGAGAAGCACCACAGACCAGATCCGCGCCGTGGCCGTCGCCCATCATAAAGTTGGAGAGGCACACCAGGCAGGCTTGCTGCATATTTGCGTCTTTCGGGTATTTGGCGAGCGCATCGCAAATGGGGGAATGGTCTTCCTTGCGGGTCACCAAATCGTGCCGCCGGTTTTCCGCGACATACCCCTCGCCGCTCACCAAATTCCCGATGGCCACAACCCCGACCCGATAAGCATCCACAGAGTCACTGGGGTCTAAATTGCGCCGCTCTGCTTCCAAGATTTGCTTGTCAGTCATGGCCAGAGCCAGCATCACTAGTTCGTCGCATTTTTCGCGAAAGAGCGCCGCTCGGCGAACCTTTGCGTAAAGAACGAGACCAAAGAGAAAAATAAGGCGAAAAGCGTAGGTTAAAAAAATGGAGAGAAAGGGTGAAAGAGGGAGAGAGAGAGAGAACTTACTACATTCTCTCCAAACAAAATGTGGTAAACGATAAAAAAAATATATTAACTTTTGCAATCTGATATTGTTCACACCTCTGCGCCAGGCCCAGTGCCAAAGGCTAAATTACGAATGGCGCCCAGCGCGGCTTCATGCAGACTCGTGCTCAAATACTGCTTCTCCAGCTCGTGCTCCACCGTCAGGTACAAGCGCAAGGCGGTGGCAGCTCGGATGTGGGCTTCGGCTTTCATCATTTTGTTGCGGTGCCGCTCCCCCTCGTCCCGCCCCCCAAATCCCATGTTCCGCAAACAGCGCAAGCCCTGTCGCGGCACGCAGCAACGGTCGTTGCATGTAACACAATGGTGAGACGGAGGACATTGATAGTCAAATGCGAAGGTTATCATTGTTTTAGTCCAATGCTAGAGAGTGCTCAGAACAATCGATTGCTGCAGAGGCATGAATAAGTACTTATAAACCACCGCCACACATATATTACACCCTGCTCGTCGCACTACTACACACACACCTGTCTCTGAACTTCCTTGTCCGTTGGGTGTGCGCGCAGCACGTTGCAGACCGCGACTTCGCCTTCGCGGACAAAGATCTCCCGCCGCATCAATAGGGTCGAAGCTTCGCCGCACCCGGCGAAATGGCGGACCGCTTCCAAGCACGCGCACATGGCCCTTGCTGCTTGCTTGAGCTCGTGCAACTATATTAGTGCGTGTGAATGTGAGTGGGCAGTGGGTTCGAAAGAGATGGCATTAAAGTTGGGCGGTGGCCAAGGAAAGAGAAAGCCATGATCGTTGCAAGACGTTTCGACGAAAGAATGAAACAGCAAACCATAAAGAAAAGCGGATGAACTAAGAGCCCGCGCAGTCAAGTAAGAGGCAAAGACTGCGGTGAGGCAACGACAGAATCAAGCGAGGAAGTACGGGGCTAAATAATTATCGCAAACACATCCGTGTACCGGATTCATGGCTTTGATGACAATTTTGTGGGCGTTGCAAGTCATCAGTTCGTCCCTGGCCTTGTCGGAAATTTCGCCTTCTTCTGAGGCGAGCGTGCCCAAGAGGCGGGCCCCTGACACCCACATTTGCACCAGGCTGTTGGGTTTGGTTCATTTCAAGGAAGGAAGAAAAAGAGAATGGAGGGTTTTGAAATGAGAGAACGAAACAAATGGTGTCCAACACAAACGCAAAAAAAAAAACACACACACACGCTAGTCTAGTCTAGTTAATACTCTCCCAAAAACAAAGAAAGACAAGTACACAGCAGTCACAGAGGCACATAAAGAATGCACTTGAGCTGCAAATGCGCTAGCGAATTCGCTCCAGAAGGCCAATACACGCATTGAAAAATAAGCTTGGTAATATATGCAGTCAAACAGAAAGATTTACACTACCTTAACCAACACCCCATTTGCACATACTCACAACCATCAATTAGTCATTCACTCGTACCTCGGTGGAGGGCCGTTGTGCAGTATCTGCTGGTGTTTTTTGTCTTCGGCCGTCTCATCCCAGGCCGCTACTGACTTGCGCGCGAGAGCGCCGCACACCGCCAAGTGGCCTTTAGAGGCTAGCACCTTCAGAAAGAAAGATGGCAGAATAGAAGGGAAGCGATCGAAAGAGTGAGAGATTGGAACGAAAATTGACACGAAGGTGAAAACCAGAAAGTAAGCAGATAAAAATTCAAGAGAAACACAGATATTGCATTTTCTTTTTTAAACAAGAAAGAAAGGAAGAGAGAAAGCACACAATATACATGTGAAGATGAAGCGAAAGAAAAGGATATCGCTTCCTTGTGAAATCATCCATGCATGCGCGCTCCTTCATCCTCACCGCTTTGCGGCCTTCTTTGGAAGGAGCAGCCCCGAGGTGCAAGTCCAGCACGAAGTCCTTCAAAGTCGGGCGCTTGAGTGGCACTCCCTTCGGGGGGCGCCAGGTGGCGAGGGTGAGCACGCGCAGCGCGTCGCAAGCTGCTGCGACCACATTACTGTTGTTCGGTTAGATAAGAGTGGAAAGGGGAAGATTAGGAAAGATTACGGAGGAACGACGGAGTAGAAGAAGAGAAGAAGGACGTAATAATGAGCCAAGGGAAAAACAGACGCGAATACCCCGTTGCCAGAACAGACACACTACTTAGAAGGATAAGAAAACTCATATGAACTTACGGGTTATCGATGTGGCTGAGGAGCGCGGCAGTGACGCCGTCAGGGCCTTTCGCTTTGAGCACCTGAGAAGAAGAAGAAGGAGGGGGAGGGGAGATGATTCAGAGACCGCGAAGATAATAATTACCTAAGAAAGCGAGGCGAGAAAGAATCAAGGGATAACATGGTGGAGATAGAGAGGTAAAATTAAAGAAGTCCTGATGATGCGTATCATAAGTACTTTTTCGCGGTCAGACGGAAAGAACCCCGAAGCGAGGTTGCAGATAGCGCGGCAGCCTGACAGCGCCAGCTTCGCCGACTCCTTGTCGCTGGCGTCGTTCGCTAAGTTGCTCTTGAGCACGTTTACCTGAGAGTAGTGGTAAGGTTTGGTTGAGGTTTGGTTGAGGTTGTGAGAGAAAGTAAGCGAAACATCGAGATGTAGATGGAGCGGGTTGACGTTGTATACAAAACACACTAAAAGTAAGCACAAAACAGGTGAAACAAAATGAAAAATACAAGAAAAAAAAAAAGGCACCGCCAGCCACACAGCACTTACGATGAATTTGGGCACATTGCCACTCATGAACGCATGCCTGGCTTCCTCCGCATGGTCCCCCGCTTCCGACTTGCACATGTTGCTGACGAGCCGCACCGCGGCCGATGTAGGGCCCGGGTAGCCCAGCAACGGTTTGGCGGCTTTGGTGAAGGCGAGCAAGTCGCAGGCAAGCACGTTGGCCCCCTTGGTATGCGTATATATGTGTGCGAAAAACGGAAGAAAAGAGAAAAAGAGTGGGATACGAGAAATGGAAATGAAACATACCAAAATGATTTTAATAAAGCATCGCAGACGCCGTTTAAAAAAAAAGCAGAAGAAGAAGACTTTTCAATTACCGCTGCAAGCAAGTCTTCCACGAATGCTTCTGCGACGCCTCGTTTGTTCGACTCGGAATACGCAGCTAGGACGCGAAAGCCTAGCTCTTGCACGGGCGGGGACGACCTATGGGTATTTGAGTAAGAAAGGACAACAGCGAGAAGACAATCAACACAGGAGGTAAAATGTAGTATTCAAAGGTGTATCGCACATTTCCGCGAGAATGGACCCTCCTTCCTCTACTACTAGAGTAGTGCTTACGTACCGGTTCGACGACAGGAGGTCGCAAATTTCATCGGCAATGACGCCAATCAATTTGATGCGCCGCTCGTCAGCGACTTTGGAATTGCCGCCACAGCACAGCTCGAGCACCGTTAGCGACGTCACAAACACCGTTTTCTTGTTGGCCAGCGCGAAGGCGGGCCCGCCGCGCCGCACTTCTCGCTGCGAAAAGTTTTCGCGGCTTTCTTTGGTCAGAGCGGCTTCGTTGAAGAACCGGTCGCACTTTTCGTACATTTCATTGGTGTTCAAAACCTGAAACGAAGACGTGGGGAGTGCGTTGAGGCTGGTAGCAAAAGGCGCGATTGCGGAGAAAAGCGAAGGGCTAAAACGAATACGGAGCAAATTCTTGATTTCCCCAGCCAATCACCAATTATAAAGTACATGTTGCTTCCCCCCCCCTTGTATATATACCTCCAGCAGAATGGGGGCGACGTCAGCATTGACGGCGAGGGCGCGGCGGCGGTCCGAGTCGGAATCTTTGCCAGCGCAGAGCCGCAGCAGGAGGCGCACGGCGAGCTCGACTACTCCCAAACGAGTGGCGTTGTGGCGCACGGAGTCCACGATCTGGGTGTGGTTGGTGTGAAGTGGTGATATACACAGAAGAAGAAAGATAGGTCAAGAACAGCGTTTTTCGAAATCGGTGAAGGTATAGACAAGGTCGGATTTTGTCTGATTGAAATATTGCTGGGAGAGAACGCATACTAATGCAAGGCAACTTCAACAAAACAAACATTATTCATTCGTAGGCCTCTCCCCTCCTGCAACAACAAAAAAAACTCCATCCCCAACATCTACCTCGGGAATGCATTTGGCCGCCGCCACTTCCGCGAGCCATTTGGCACTCTCTTTCGAGACAGCAGCGCCATCGGCGTCTAGACCACTGGGCAGCAACATGCACTGGAGTGCGTAGAGAGTGCAGGGCCAGTGGCGGCCTTGCAAAATGAGCGCAGAGGTAAGAAACTTCGGCGCAGCGCATTTGAGGAGCACCTGACGATAAGGCGATGCATGCAAAAAGGGAGGTCAGAGGGAAGAGGAAAAGAAATAGAAAATGACTAGGAGACTTCTATGGTCAAAACATTTTGCAAGGAGGCGTATTTGAAGGCGAAAAGCAGATACATTTTCATTTCATTCACAGCGAGGGCAAGAAGAGCACAAACGCGAGACCACAACGACGTGAAGGGTACCCTGACAATCGTACCCGCGGCCCGTGTTCCGGCCCCAACACTCGCCCCAGCGCAGCCAGCACGATCAGCGCGTAGGCCACGACCGTGTGCGCGTCGCCGTGCGCTTCGATGACGTCAGCAATCACGCGGCACACCTCTTCGCCGCGCCCGTCGCCGTGCACATGTAAAAACGCTTTCAAGGCGCTTTCGGCTGCGTTGCGGTTCGCTTCCGTGGGGCCTTTCTTGCGCAACAACGACTTGTCCAGCCCCGCGTCCACACTGCTGGTCTTTTTCACAGGGCTATTGTCGCTTCCGCTGGCCGCCGTCGTTGGGTCCTCCTTGTGCGCTGTTGGGCTAGTAGGAGTAGACGTTATCCCCTTGGTTCCGTCGTTCTTGGCAGCATATTTGACCCTCGGAGTTGTCGCGCCTAAGGCAGTGACCACCGAGTCGTTGCCACTGAAATCGTCATAGTCGGCCGTCATAGTCCGGGTCACCATTTGTTTCATGCGTTTCTTCACGTCGTCCACGCTCATGGTCGCGGTGCTGCCGCGGACGCCCATTTTGGCATTGCTCACGGAGTCGGGCGGCTTCGGCGGGTTGGCGAGGTCTACCACACTCAAGGCGAGCGCGCGGAGCATGCTCAGGACGTGGCGCTCTTCGCAGTCCTTGTCCAACGCGCGCAAGATGAACTTGTGCATTTCCAGTTGCACGAACTTGTCCTTGACGCCGACTTCTTGCTTCAAAGTCCCTGTCGGGTCCCTTGGCTCTACCCCTAATAAGTGCACCTCCGTCAAGAAATCGTCTTCGTCTCCCATTTGATAGACCGAGGTCAAGCCCATGATTTCCGCTGCGATGGCGTCGCACAATTGGGCCGCCGCTTCGTCGTTGTTGCCCACGCCGGCGTGCTTCGCGAGCGCCTTCACGAGCCCGCTCTCCCCGGTTTCGCGCGCAGTTTTGGTGAGCAGCTCTGCAGCTTCGATGTCCTGCATGGTCACGTGCTCGCGCTTGCGAGTGCGGCCGCGCTGCTTGTGCGCTGCGCGTGACGTAAAACTCACCACGTCAGTCACTCCCTTGATTTTGACACGCGGTGAGCGCTGTGACATGTGCCCACCGCCACCCACACTATTGTCCCCGATGCCTTCGCCTTCATCGATGGTTGCCAACGATGAGTTAGGGACAGCTTTTACTGTAGTAGCTTTCATGGAACTCTTAGGCTGTGCGCGCGCTCCTCCTTCAGGCTCAAGCGCTGACTTCAGGAAGGAGTCAATGTCTACCGATTCTGTGCCACTACCAGGGACTGCAGGAGCCTTCGAAGGATCTGCTTTGGGCAAGCTTTTGGAGGAGAACATCGTATCCAAACTATTGCCTGGCACCTGGCCAGGTTAAGTGGTCGCCGTGTATAAAATACTGTACTGGTTCTACTGCTCTTAAATCGCACGCGCGCCCTCTAAGCCAGTTTATTAGGCATAGCCCAACCTAATTACTGCATGCCAGAGTGTGATTGGCTGATCTGCTTATTTTCATTCTTGTATTACATTCGTACATTCTTTGCACACCACTCTCGTGCGTCGTGTTGTCGTGTTGAGTCGTTCGTCCAAGGGTGATCAGGTAACCCTTGTTGGTTCGTCGTCCCACATTCGTTTGTCCGACGCGACAACAAAGAGTCAACGAACGTTCTATATCTTGAACTGGGTCGTAATGCCCGCCAGCCAGGCCGACTTCGTTGCATTTCGCTGCTATTAACTTAGCTCAAAGCTCCTTTAAGGATTCACGAAAACTTTACCGGCACCACCGTGAAAGCTAGTGAATCTAGCTGCTTTTAGGCCTTGTGATGGGAAGCGACTCGAAAGACCGTAATGGCGCGGCACGAACGCTCCGCATTCTGATGCTCATAGCGGTTTGGATGGTTATCTCGATCACGCTTATCATGTACAACAAGTGGTTACTGTCGTATAAGAATTACCGCTTTCCACTAGCCATGACGATGTCCCACCAATTTTGTACTGGTGAGTTCTTAGGATGAAATTTTGTCAGGACATCTGCAATCGCTTCATTGAAAGCAAAAGCAGTTTCCTATTAGCTAGCGCCATGGCCCTAAACTCTCAAATCTCGCATAATATAGAATCACATTATTTTTATTTTCGTGCGTGTCGCTGTTGCGGTTGTTAACACGTGTGCATGTGCGCCATTCGTTTTCGGCAGCTGTGCTGGCTCAATCGACTTGCCGCTTAGGCTTCATGACTCCACCGCGGCTCAGCCAAGAGCAGCTTCAGCAGCGCATTTTGCCCATTGCTTTGCTCTTTGCCGCATCGATTGCGCTGTCCAACTTAGCGGTGTCGTACCTGACGGTGCCCTTTATGCAGATGCTCAAGGTAATGAAATCGGATAGGGTCCAACTACATACGAACTAGGTGCCGTGGAGGAGATGAATAGCGTCCTGCAATGCTGTGACATCGACTGTCATGTTTGAAGTGGCTGCACTTGTGGCCCACTCCTGTATTATTTTTCTCGTATCTACAGTTTCCTCTTCTAAAGCTAACGTTTTCGTGCTTGACCTACCTACTTTACAATGCGGCTGGTACTGTGTCCTTGTTTATTCGTGTTTCCAGGCATCGATTCCGACTTTTTCCTTGCTGCTCGGCGTGCTAAGTGGTGTGGAGACCTTCGACGCCAAACTTCTCTTGTGCGTGCTCGGCATTGGCGCCGGAGTTGTCATCGCTAGCATAGGCGAAGTGGAGTTTGTGCCCATTGGGTAATGCTCATTTCCTCTCTTACTACACTGTCACCATTGGTTCGAACGAAAGTCAATCTCGCTGCCTACCGATCAAGCATCCCTCTAATTTTTATGGTCGTCGCTTTTGAGCACACCTTCCTATATGTTCTTAATCTTTCTTCTCATTTGTCCTCTAATTCAATCGGGACATGGCTCAGGTTTGCCATTGCGATTTTGGGCCTCGTCACAGAAGCTGCCAGACTTGTGCTCACACAAAAGCTTCTTCAAGGGCAGGTATGAAAGCTTAGCGATTGCCCAATATCTTCGGATGAATTGGTCTGTTATAAGAAATATTGACAGCATAGTTGAGCGCAGTTGACGTGAATAGCAGTTCAGTTGCACTGCTGTTTGAAGGCCTAGTTCATGAGCTCCTTGTCACCATTTCGAACCGTATACCATACCTTGATCATCAAAATTAGACGTCATTCAATGCCATCACGGGGAACTACTACACCGCGCCCATCGCCTTCCTTGCTCTCGCAGGGCCTTTCCTTTACTTTGAGGTAATTTTTTTTTTGAGAATCTTTTCAGATGCGTGTACCGCTGCTCTATTCTGCTGGTATCATATGCGTGTACTACTCAGTGCTGCTTTTCAAGTACCGTGACACTGTGCGCTTTTGCCTCTTGTTGTTCTCATGCACACCTTGACACAGTCTACCCGGTGGTGGAACGAAGTTGACTTGCCCATGATGTGGCCTCATTTGGTGGCCAACGGCTGCATGGCGGCCCTCCTCAACGTCGCCGTGTTCGTGGTGCTCAAAGAAACCGGCGCCGTCACCTACGGGATTGCAGGGCAGGTGAAAGATTGGCTGAACATTTTCATCGCCATTCCAGTGTTTGGGAACGTGGTCAGCAGCCTGCAGTTGAAAGGCTACGCGATTGCAGTGGCTATGGTGTTTTACTACAAGCACTTGCGCGAAGCTCAGGCTAAGAAGAAAGCAGCAGCGGCAGCAGCATCATCGACTATTTCCAACGACGAGGCAGTTCGGCTGCTCGAGGAGCAGCAAGAGCGGCAGAAAGCAGCGCACTATTCGCCTACGTTTGATGACAGCAACGCGGCTGGTGACGTGCCACTCGAAAAGAAGGCCTAGAGATAGAGACGAAGCCGTTCTTGTTCAATTTCTGGGAGCTCCGATAGCAAGCGTTTGCATAGCGCAATAGCACAATCTTTGCTCTTTAGTCCTTAATTGAGGTCGCAATTCCCGAAGGCCATCTGAATTTTAGTATCCTAATAGACATAGATATAGATCGCCTTAATCTAAACCCATCTCTTAGTTTTTTGTTTATCTGGAATCCACTGCTGGTTAAATCTTTCTTGTGTATAAGGTGTAAGTGTAAGTTATATGTAACTATGTAACCTACGTCCTATTCACCATACTTAATGCTTAATGGAAATAGAAACACCGACCACGAGCACGTATTAAATGTTTTCCCTAGCGACATAATTCAGTCCTTGGCGGTTAGAATGAATTCATTTCACTCCAGAAGAGCCCACAGCTCGTCACTTTCGAAGTCTTGAATGATCAAGTCACAGCCCACGGCTTCTAAAGCGGCCCGGCTTTGGCCACTCAACAAACCAACCACAAAGCAACCCGCCGCCTTGCCCGCCGTGGCACCAGATGGCGAGTCTTCGAACACAACACATTTCTTGGGGTCTACACCGAGCTTTTCCGCTCCAATCAAATAGGGCAAAGGGTCTGGTGAGCCTTTCCCCAAACCAATCACGGTAGCCAATCCCTTGAAGAATCACTTCTGCGTTGAGCCGAGGTGCATTGGTGACAGCACACGCCTTGTGAGCAGACCCAGCGCTTTGTGTTTCAATGAAAGTTCGCAACCGGTCAAGCCCTGCCATCTTGTTTTCGCTCATGGTTGCACCTGCGTATTCGCGCCAGCGCACCTCTTTCAAGTCAGACCATGCCTTGCCTCGAGCAGCATCCCAATCGGGAAAGAGATCAGCGATGATCAATTGGTTCTGGCGGCCTGCAATGTGGACTCGGAAAAAATCCTCGTCGATTTCTTTACCGCCGTTGATGGAGGGCTCAGTTAGCAAAAGCTCTTTGAACACTGCAAAATGGGCAGGATCAGTGTTGGCTAGAGTGCCATCAATATCAAACATGAACCCATCAAAGGTGCGTCGTGCCATGGCTAGTTCGGTGGAGACTCGCTGACGTAAAACAGGAACAAAACTTGATGACTGCAAAATTTGCAAACTGAGAAGAGAAAGCGACGTAACTACCCTCAACATGCCCCGCACTCTTATTACGCAGACTTCTATTTTATTGTAGTCTTGACGTCTCCTGGATCACGCTAGGGTAGCCGTTATGAAAAATGTAATGTCACTAGCAGTGCAGCTTAAGTATAAGATGATAAGTAGTGCAGAATGAAGGAGAAAACACTGTCCTTGATCGCAGCAACGTGGCTAGAGCAAGCTCTGCAGCTCTCTAGAGCAAGTAACAAGAAGTAAGATAGAAAGTTCAAGATGCGAGCTCAACAATGACAAGGATTGGGTAAATAATTCGACTGGCTAGATGACCGGGATACAGCAACGACCGCGCGTGCGCAAATGCAAATGCTGTTCCGTATATGCTTCGCGCTTTGTTCATTTCCCCAGAAACCCTTTCGCGGATGGCGGGTAGAACGATGACCAACCACCTCGAGAAAACCGCCATCCGAGGTCGCTGCCTCGATGATTATTAAAATCGAAAATCCGAGGAAACAAAATTCAAGTCGATCTCCTTTTGAGACAGGCCCCGAAGGGCCGGAATTAGAAGACTAACAGGTAGAGAAGAAAAGCAAAGCAGCGCAAACAAGACCTACGAAGCTAATCAGGCCAATGCCCGAGTGGCCATGGAAGTGATGATAGCGGTCTTTTTGATACTGATACAGGCCCCGGGGGTTCGTTTTGGTATATTATTTTAGTGCGTCCAATCGCCAACCGGCTCACTCACACGGTGATTGTGTTACTTCTTTTGGAGAGAAAAGAGACCTCGAAGTATGAACGCACTGCTCAGAGCTGCTCAGCAGAACTCAGATCTGAACACTGAATAGAGGGAACACCTCACTACCTCACTAACTATACTTATACCTAGTACTATACACATAACCCAGAAAGGCACTAGGCGACGCTACTCTTAGTACACTCAGAGTAGTACAAATCGAGGATAGGTATCACACACGCCCCTAATTTGCTGAAGGATGCCGCAGGAGCATTTCAGCAAATTCAAACTCGATATCTAAGGGCCGGCTCCTCTTCACCTTTCCAAAAATTCACATGCACAAAAGGAAAGCAATCCACATAAACATATATACAGAACTCATTCTAAATTAGCGCCTGAAGCGGGGTAGCGCGGCAGGGCCATAGTTGAGACAGCGCCAGCGCCCATGGCAGCTGCCGTCACTGCGAGGAGCAATGCGGGCCGTTCCTGGAGCGCGCCTAAAAAGGAAAGCCAAGAACGCGTTCAAACGTGTACCACCAGAGATATATATTTTAAAAAAAAAAAGAGGAAACGGAATGGAAAAAGGGAACATCTACTAGTGTATACAGGCGCAAGCACGATGGTCAAGAGTTTGAGAGCAAGCAACAAGTCTTACCGTTGACGAATTGAGCCGCCACCGAGCCACAGCGCCCCACTGCAGCCAACACGCCCAGTGCCGTAGCCCGAACTTCTGTGCGCATCAACTCCGTGCTTCACATGTAAAAGGGGGGCAACAGCACAGTGGCCAGTCAAGCAGGTGAAGAAGATAGAAATGTAAACAGGCACACTCGCGATAAGTCAAAACAGTACAGAAGACAACATGAAGGATGCAAAACCTGAAAGAGCACATAAAGGACCAAGCAAAGAGATAGAAAGGCGCCAAAGTCTTTCCGTTATCGCAAGCCACTTACCTCGCCACATTCAC
>Ga0307982_1004004_pt1 | contig 11698 bp, 20 predicted proteins | sample OrgLakmetagen989_FD_201847 | JGI IMG/M metagenome (GOLD analysis project Ga0307982, IMG submission 201847) | Saline water microbial communities from Organic Lake, Antarctica - #989 | ecosystem: Environmental > Aquatic > Non-marine Saline and Alkaline > Saline | place: Antarctica: Organic Lake... | reverse complement strand
TCATGGGCGTACGTGCGACGTGGCCAGCCCAACGAAGAATCCGATTATGAAAGTAACTGTCGATGTCAAGAATGCCCAAGCGACGGAAGAGACTCGCGGAAGTGATATGGTGGCGGAAGGTATCCCAGCAGAATAATTGGACTATGCAATAAGGGCAAGAAAATAACTCCCCCCCCCTCCAAAAAAGCCTAAAATTGGAATATTTAATGAACATAGCAGGGAGTGCTGTCAAATTTAATGAATTGGCGAGTATCTCTCTTCGGGTCCCTGGATTCATACAACTATAGAACTATCGCAAGTCTACGAGCGACCCCACCAAAGAAACCGTGTTAATTACACTGGGGTGTTCAGGGTAATGGCGCAATGAGAACACAGAACTAAAGGGCCCTGGCTTGACTTAAGTGAGACCTCCGTGGTCTTAATTCATGTGAGCAATTGAATTTAATTGTGGATTGTGGTCTCTGCGGAGTTGGAGTCTCCAAGCATGGTCCCCTTGGTTGCTTATCGCGACCTTTTCTTGTTGGACGAAAGCACGGAACTGCTTATGAGGCGCACATTATCCTACTTGAGTGTTTGTGGCCGCTGCAGAGGGCATTCTAGTTTCCCCACCAGCCACCCCGGCTTTGCATTCGCCCGCGCCGCTCCCTCTCGCCCTCTCGCCCTCTTCCAAGTACGCTGCGCTTGGCCGCGGCAGCAGAAAAATGAGGAATATAAATTAGGTCAGAAATTCGAAAAACACCGAGGGCGAAGAAGAGGAAGTGTAGGCCTTCTCGCTTATTTTGTTTTCTGAAATGTCGATATTCTGTAAGCGGCAGGGCGCAGAGTAAGAAGCCGAACTCACATGGCCTTGAGCCTTGAAGGGTTACAGGGAAGAATGATGTATTACGGTTCGCTGTCACTGTCGTCTGAATGTCACATCCTTGTGTAACCGTTCTATCACAGATTCTGTACTTAGCAGTAGTCTTAGCAGTAGCGTTTGTTGTTACTGTAGGAAAATGTGCAAAAAGAAGAAAAGCACGCGGCGCAAGCAAAGTCCTACAGAAGGCGATGCCACTGGTGGTTTCACTGAGCCAGGTTGGTCACCTTGACTGGTCTTCTATCAAAGCTTGTACTTATTAGCATCATTAATCATCATCATTGTCTCATTTGAGGAGCGTGCTATGTTCTAGCTTGAGGCGAACACACGACACCAATTCAACGCACCTCTGAATTAAAATATGCATGCTGTATACGAACTTATTCTCAAGCCAGCATATCACACTACTCCTACTTCTTCCTCCTCTTCTGCTTGTGTGCGCGTATTTGGTGTGTCCGGCTTCGTATGGTTCTTGACGTGACACTGCTCGATCGAGCAGCCCAAACCAACCCGGTGACGGCAAGGCTCAACGACGTAGACCCATGCCCACCTGACAAGCTCGTAGACGTCTCGCCGCCAGGCGGTGGTCCACCTACCAAGTGTGCTAAAATGAGCGCCGACGACGCCATCGTGCTACCCACTACCGGTAATTTGCACATGCATGTTGGGTCATGTGGCAACTTTTCCCTTGCGTGTTGTTATGTTCGGGCTCTTGTAGTTGTGCACCGAAATTTAGTTTGGTCGTATTGATGATGTTGGTCTCATTCGATTCGATTCTGTCCTATCTTGTATCACTTTTCAGCTCTTAGCACCCTCCAATTAAGCTGTCGTCTGCCTGTGAAGCACTAAAAAATACCGTTGTGTACATGTGCACTTCTCAGGCAAAGCAGCTCTCAAGCGCGTCTTCCTCGGGATTGGGTGGGCTGCCACGCCAGGCCAGCGCATTGACGTGGACTGCTGCTGTGCGCCCTATGTCAAGGGCATGAAAGTCTCGGCTGACACGGTCTGGTACGGGAACCTGCGCAGTCGTGACGTGGAGGCGGGCTCGTTCAAGGGCTACTGCACGGTGAAGCACAGCGGCGACGTGCTGATTGGCCAGGAATCATCGGGCGACGATGGCAGTAGTGGCAAGCAAGGTATTTCAACAAAATTTCTAATTTTTAGAAAGAAAGCATGACTTCAAAAGCTTCCTTAGAAAAAAAGTTAGCATTGGTAAAGAAAGTTACCACTGTTGCTGTTACTACTTCTACTCTTGTCAGGTGCTGGCGGCCTTGAGGACTTAGAGCGCATTTACGTGGACTTAGAGAACCTTGAGGATGCAGTGGACGCGCTAGCTTTCGAAGCCAACGTCTACACGGCTGGCTTAACCTTTGCGTCCCTGGAGCACGCTTACATTCGCCTCGTTAACGCAGACACCAACCAAGAGGTGACTACGTATAAGGAAACAAAAGAAGCACAGGATGGCACTCGGAATTTTTCAAGACTTCCGAAGCTTATTTTTCGTCGCATACTTTACAGAGTTTGCTATCTTGGCCTAATCTCGTTTCCTAACCTGCTACTCTTTTGCAGTGCCATGCCACTATTTTTACACTTTACGTCTATGGCCTCTCCATCCCCTCATATACATCTCTTGTTTGGCTTGCTTCTTGTACCGTACATAGTTGGCGCGCTGCGCACTCGGTAAAAGCGACGGCGCCGACAACTCGCGCGACTTGCACCACCGCGTCTTGCTCTTTGCCAAGATGTTCCGGGGCCAGGAGCGCTGGGTGCTGCACACGGTGGGGGAAGGCAAAGACGAGGAGCTGCGCAATGCGCCGGCCGACCAATTGGACCCGTCCATGTTGCCGCCAGCCCCGTCGGGATCGAATGCCGACGGCTTGCCGGTGGCCGAGCCGGTGCCGCAGAAAATGGACCGCGACGAGCCGTCGGTGGATTCCACAGGAGTGGAGCTTGAGGTAAAAGGAATGCACTGGGAGAAAGCTTAGTCTAAGGACCTCCCCCAAGCTCTTTCTCGTTCTCTTTCCATCCTTACTTTAATTCATTACTATTTTTGTTGTGGTCTCTACGCATCCTCAGTCTTCCGGGGATTCGAAATCACCCCAAAAGGGGAAAGCTGCGCAAGCACCTAAGCGCTCGTACTTGTTGCCCGCGGTTGCCATTGGCACGGCCGCTGGAGTGGCCGCAGCGGTGGCCTTGTTTGGGCCGAGCTCCTTGAGCCTAGACAACATGGGAAGCTCCGCGTTTACCGATGGCGTGGACTGGGGCAACCTCATTCCCATGGACCTCCCCACCGACTGCGGGTGACCCAAAAATATCTATACATGAAAGAAAATGCATGCGAATCATTGTTTTTGTCTTCAATGCTCACATCTTCCTCATGTGCTAATTTATCCATCATAAACTCCAAAAATACTCAACTTTCTTTGAAACAGGTGCATGCACGACTGCCTGTGCTGCGGCTGCAACGTTGGCGACGTCTTTGGCGATGGCGCTGACATCATGAAAGAAATTTGCGTGTGTGGGCCGTGCTTTGACGTGTGCGACGTGCGTGCGTTGAACTTGTGCACCCGCTTCTCTTCGCTTCTCCTGCTCTTCTTCGTTATCCCTGTCCTGATTAGTTCCTCCTTCACATGCATCCTGAGCCTTGATTGTATCAAAAGTGGCTGGTAAAGTATGAACGCTCTGCTGACTTTCTTGCCTTCCTTCGTATTCCTCTTCACTCGCAGCTTGAGAACCCGTTAGAATCGTGCTGTTGTGTGGGCGGCGGTCCTTGCGGTGAGGTCTTCGCATTCGCGGGCGGCGCTTGCGGAGAAATCGGCAATTTGTGCGGCGACGGCATTGACGGCGTTGGAGATTGTGTAAGCAGCGTGTGCGGCAACGATATTTGCAACCTAGCTGAAGTACGTATGTGTGAACACACGCAAATAAGAAGAAACCGGACTGGCCGAGTGAATAAGACGAGGGCTAGAAAGAGACAGGGTTGATTGAGAAAAGTGCAGAGTGATATGCAGAGAATATTCTTCTCCTGTGTGATCCATTCGACTGTCGCAGTGCGCAAAACTTGTAGCGCTGTGCTTATTTTTACTTGTCTTCCTCTTTCTCGTATTTGATGGAAATATCAGGGCCTGGTCGACTTCTGCGACTGCTCAACGGTACTCAGCACCTGCGGCAATGGACTCGGCGCCGTCTTTGGCGCGTGCTCCACTTGCGACTTCAGCGCTATTGGCGGCGCCATTTGTGGCGTGTGCGAACAGTGCCAGGGAACCCTGTCGTTGTGCGACCCTTCGAAAGTGTGCAGCGACGACTGCGTCAAGGGCGTCTCGAACTGCCTGAAGGACTGCCTCAAATTGGCCAAGGACGTGGCCTAAAACGTTGCATGGTGATAATACTAATTCCATTTCATTTGCGCACAAAAGGCCTTAAGCTGTGAAAATTGAAAACACTTCGCTGGACTGCCTGTCTTTTTTTTTCGAAGATTGATCTTAGTAGCTCCTAGCTGGCTATTGAGTAGCCACAAACGCCCCCCTTATCGAACTTATCGAAATATAAGTTAAAGTTATTAAGAGTCTAGTGTAGTTAGTGCTTTCCCAAAAACAAAGAAAGGCAAGTACATAGCAGTAGCAGAGCCGCGTAAAGAGAATGAATACATTTGAGCTGCATGTGCGCTAGGCATTTCGCTCCAGAAGGCCAATTAAGGCTCAGGCTCCAAACTGGCGACTTCCTCCGAAGAAGTCGGCGGGACTGAGTGCTCGTTCGTGTGTCACGTTTCAGATCCGCGAGCCACGAGGCACTTCTCTTTCTCTGGGCTATTTTTGCCCCAGCAGGGCATCGTTTCAATTTTTTTCTCAGGCGTCGGGCGCCAGGCGACCTCAGCACTGCCTGTCCTCTTGCTGACGAAGTATGGGTCATGGGTCACGTGGCTACAATTGTAATGTTACAGGCCGTACAAACACGAACATTCACAGGCCTACGAACACCAGAAGTTGACTCTCCGCTCCAGAAGCCGTACCTAGCGAGGTCGAACAAAGATTCGATTGTGCTCAGGCTCAGACTCACTTGCTATCCGAGTTTGATGGGGGGTTCACATTGCTCATCCTGAACCGGATTCCTCTCCTCCAAGCCCGAGGTCAAATCCACTCTACCGATAGGATGCTTTCACCCATCGAGGAGCAACGAGCCTAGGCCCACTAGCATGAAAAGAGACAAGGAAAAAGCCTCAAAGCAGGGGAATACGTTTTGGATAGTTCCTTCGAAATCATGCATGAGTTCAGTGGCTGCGCGGGTGACTCACCGCCATCTCCCGCGAGCCCTATCGAGGGAGTTCGTAGTTGGTCGATAGAAGGTATTTACATGGCCACAATGCTCCGGTTCTCTCTCGAACATAATAATAGAACTAATAACACTAAACGGACTGTTCTGGGTGTGTTGTTTGCTATTTTTGGCTTCGACTTATTACTTATACTCCTGCGTCCAATATAAGTTACAGTTGAATTTCAACCAATTTTAAGGTCTCTTTGCTTCTCGCGAATTCGCACATTGGCATTGGGCAGTGGAATATCGCGGTTCTAGTTCCAGAATTTTACGCGTAGTCCCACCGTAATAACAGAAATCAGTGTTATGTGCGGTTCAGCGCAAACGCAGTACAAGGCAAAGGAAAAAGAAATAGGCGCACAAAATGCGTTCCGCTCTTCATTCCATTTAAGCATCCCTGTTAAATTCACGTCGCACAACTATTCCTAGCTAGGCCATTGTTGTCAGAGTGCCGTCGGCTTCCGCAATGAGAACCACTGACGCCATGTCCAGGAACAGGCCATGCTCCACTACCCCCACCACGGAAGAAACTTGAGACGCCAGCGCGTGTACGTCACTCACAGGAGATGTAAACGCAATGTCCACTACATAATTGCCTGATAAAGCGTTTGGGTTGAATAAGAAAATGACCGAGAAAACAGAAAACAAAAGGCACTCCGAATTGTTATTGATGCCCAGATGCAAGACTTCAAGAAGAAAGTGAAATCAAGTGCCCTTTTACCGTTGTCCGTAACGGCGAGGTCGGCCCCATCGATCGCGTTGTTGGATACGTTGCCACGGCGCAAGCGAGCAGCGCCGCCTGCTGCCTGAAAAAGGCGTATCGCACACGATTGGAAGGAGGATTCAATGAAGTTGTTGGTGCAATACATTCCAAGTAAAATGAGGGTCATGCAGTGGCTGTAGGAAACAATTTTTGAATGCTCTGTGGAAAATCTCCACACACACACACACACAGGCAGAGCACCGCACCTGCACGGCTGCTAATTCTTGCAGGCGCAGGCAGGTCGACTCGGCGCAGAACGGCACCACTTCCACCGGAAGCATGAAGTGCGGGCCAAGGGCGTCGCAACTGTTTAGATTAGGTCGTTGGTTGCGTACAGGTTGTGTACAAACAGCACAAAGGTCAGACGAATACGCATGTGAGGGGATGAACTGGGAGTGTCAAAAACATGCATATATACACATAGCGCACCACATAATAGACTTTCTCATGCAAACAGCAATCACCCACACATACACCATCGATTAAGATTATGAAACAGCAACTACTCATAGGGCATGTAGTTCGTAGAGCACCGTTTGGAGGCATCGACAATGATGACGAGCTTCTTTGCGCGAGCTTCGATCATTTTCTCGCGCAGCAAGGCACCGCCACCGCCTTTCACCAATTGCTTCTTAGGGTCCACCTGCGATTGTAATGAAAAGATTAAGACAGGAAGGGCCGAACATGATATTGAAGATAGCTCAGAAAACGAAAGATGCATGGCAAAGAATGCCACCAAGAACATTTACAATCGCAAAGCCTAGAAAGAAAGCTATGTCTTATTGTCATTGCTTATTGTCACTAATAGCATCATGCTGTATAATTACCGAGTCAGCACCATCGATCGCCACGTCCAGGGAGCGTTCTTTTAGGCTGTCCAAAGTGGCAAGCGGGATCTTCAACTCCTCTGCTTGCTTGCGCGTAGCCTCGGAAGTGGCCACTGCCACAATGTTCGACAGCTTTCCAGACGCCAATTGAGCCCCAAGCCGCTCGACCTGCGAGAATTGAAGGATGCAGAATGAACGGACAAATAATTCATGGGTAGAAAAATAACGCACGCGCAACATTCATGACAGATTCGTACAGGGAGAAGAAAGGAGGTGATTCAAAGCATACCCAACTCCTGAAAGGGCAAAATTTGGGCAGTGGCCACTCTCTTTTTCTGGTCAACAGGCAAAATATTACCGCAAAGTAAGCAGTGCTGCCCGTGCCGAGGCCAACCGCCATTCCTGACGTCACAAATTGGTCCACCGCAGCATACCTGAAGGCAGGAGGGCACGCACATGCGTCAACAAAAAAGGTCGGAGAGCGCCAAAAGTAAGGATGAGACACAACATTGACAGAGTCCAAAGAAAATTGGGTTGGAAAGCTTTCCATGTCTATTATAAAAAGAGGAAATACCCGCAAGCGCGTTTCATGTCTTGAGCTGACAGCCCAGTTGCAGCTGCGGCCGATGCTGGAGGTGGGCTAGGCGCTGCTGCCGCTGCTGGAGGCGGTGCCGTAGCAGGCACCGCCACTCGAAGCTTGCCGAGAGCAGCGCTCAGATCTCCGGCGATGTCGCCTTCTTCAACCCCCGCCGCAGCCTCTTCTTCCTCTTCTTCTTCTTCTTCTTCCTCCTCGTCGTCTTCGTCGTCAGCTTCGTCGTCATTGTCGTCCAAGCTACCCAAGCAAGCTTCCTTCTCAGGCCCCAGCACCGCCTTGATCTGCTCCACCTCGTCCTCCGACAAACAATTGCCGTTCAATTCAAGGCCACCTTTCGACTGCAGCAACAGCAGGGGCGCAGGGGCGGCAACCAGCTCTTTCACGAGAAGAAGCGCGCCTGCCGCTCCCCGTACGTCGTTGTTGTTGAGCTGCAAGAAGCTCAGCTGAGCGCAGGCCACCAGCGCAGGGCCCAGGCTAGCTGTCGATTTGGACCCAAGCTCGTTGTCCTCCAGCTTCAAGGACTTGAGGGTAGGGCTGAGCGCGACCAGGGCGAGCTTGAGGGAATTCATAGCTTTGCGCAATGCTTTGCCTTTCACTTCACCCACCTGGATTAGTCAAGAGAAAAGCAGTAAAAACGCATGATAAGGCCGCAACCGTAGCATCCACAATCAAAATATCACATATTCATTCACAAAATCAATCTTCAACTCACTCTTCCTGCTGAACTCAGCGCTTGTACTCCTATTTTATTATTTTTACTTTTTATGCTCTTTTGAAGAACTATACTAAACCAGTTCGCACTTCGTTTCCGCTGAGATCCAGCTCAGTCAGAGGTGGCGACGGCACAGCTGCTGCGAGCCCTTGGCACACCGCCGCGACGCCCCCAGCGCCCAGAGAACCATCCCGAAGCAAAAGGGTCGTGAGGTGGGCAAAGCGACCACCCACCTGGCAAGGCAAGAAAGCAAAGTATTCGAATGAGAACATTGAGGGCGAAGGCAATAAATCGAGCAGAGGAATACACGAAGTTGCTCGCTAGGTTCAAGAAATGTTCGTGCTACATGCGGCTATTTTAAGTATCTCAAAACGTTATAGGAACATGTTCGATTTGACGTTTAGGGATGGAAATGGCAACGTTATAATCTAATGCATTTCTGGCATATACGCATATGCCCCCCTTGTTACCAGAGCATTCTTCAAGCTTTGGGCGCCTGCTTTCAGGAAAGTGTTGTCGTTGAGGTCAAGCTTGGTCAAGGCGGGCCCACAGCCGGTGGCAATGGCGTTGGTGACCGCCAAAGTGCCCTCCGCCTGCGCGCGCGTGCCGCTGAACCGCAAGTCCGTCAAGTTTCGGAGCTGCGGGTCTTGCAACATGGCCGCGATGGCTTTGGCGCCGCCCGGGCCACTCATGTTGTTGAAGAAGTGAAACTGGGCCAGCGGGCACTTGGACTTGAGGACCAAGTCGCACAATTGGGCCGCGCTCGCTTCGCTGATGCCGTTGTTCATGGCCTTGTTTCAAAGATCACAAAAAAGAACGTAGGAAGTGTCTTAGATTAAATCACGAAACTCATCTGCGAGATTGCAAGAAAGGGTGAGCATATCAAGAGAAGCGCTTCACACAAGCTAACCTTGAGCGAAATCAAGTGGCTTTGGCCTTCGAGGAGGGCAGCACAAGCGTCGAGGCCTTTCGCGCCAAAAGCGTTGTCGCTGACATCCACCGAGGTTAGTGCCTACAGGGTGAGTGCATGTAAGTATAGGCTTTATGCGGAGCATATAAGATAAGCCTGTCGTTGGAAAGCACGGGAGGTAAACACAGAATGTTCATGGAGAGCTAACAAGCTAGGATGACCGAAAGAAAATCAATCTTTGTCCAACACCAAGGAAGACGAGACAATGTTATTACGCTACATGCGCCTATTTCAGGCAGCCTTACGTAACATCTTGAATGCGAACAATGATTTACAGCTCCTTCATCTAGTTGAATAACATAATCAAGACAAACCTTGAACGGCTGGAGCGGTGCAGTCAGCGTACGAAGAACCTCGAGGGCTTCTTCTTCAGGACGCCCGGCAATCACATCTGCAATATCAACGGAGCGCAAGTTTGCGAACCGCCCCGCCGCTGCGACCTCCGTGAGCCTGAACAGAGGCCACCAGAAAGCTCAGACGTCACACATATCATGGTGATTCATTGAATCGCATGCGAGCGAGCAAGCAAGAGCCAGACTAAAAGAATGATTTCGAAGAATGCGTTTCTTCTCCACATGTCCATTCCATCCTCAGTGCCTGATGCGTGCATTACTCCAATTTCAGCTCTAGCTAGATACAATCAGTAGTGGCATTTCGTTTCTTACACTTTGGCGACTGCTGCTGCACCCGCTTTCGTGTAACTCTTGTTCGACAAGCAAAAGCCTTCCACCGGGTCAGTGGAGGCAAGCAAAGGAGCTAGTAGTTCGTTCGCCAAGGCCTCATCCACTGTCTCGCGCTTCCCCTTTGAAAGATCGAAGTACATTATCAGTTCTTATGGAATAGTTTGGAATAGTTCACGGTTCACGGTACTGTATTCAAAATGCTTGTCGAAGCTGAACGGTCACTAAAAAGGAACAAGGACGAAGACGGCAACGCGACGTGGCCAGAGGTTGTCCAAAAATATGCTCGCTGTATGTATTTTTGTATCATTATTAAATTCGTGAAATTGGCTGATGACGGCATCGTGATCAAAACCCTGACGATGGTACGATGGTCGATGGACGGTGCGAAACCTAGTCGTACTTAGATTAGCAAGTAAAGAAGCGTAGTCCATAATAAGCTCAAGCAAACAAAATAGTCGTGGAAGCAGTGTACTCGAAATCATCTGCGACATGTTACGCCCAGTGTTCCCATTAGTTCGGCGCATTGGTGCGCGTCGCTACACAATCAGCAATATCTCCGTCAATCGCTGGGCTAATTGCAGTTTCAGCACCACGAACAATAATGATAGCAAGAGCAACGAGACCAGCGTGAATGAGAGTGTGCCTCGAGTCCTGTTCCAAAACACTGACGCTGCTAGCAGCGTGCGGCTACTGAGCGGTGGTGCTGTGGCACACGCTACATATTGGGCGAGCTACACAACTCTTACTCTGTCAGGAGCGATTGGAACTTTTACAGAGGACTTCTACCCGAGCTTTCTGCCAGAACCCGCTGAAGCTAGCAACCTAATGACTATTTCGTCGCACACGTGGTGCTTAGCTGGCCTCGGCCTCTCCGGCTTGTTTGTGTTGTTTGCACGCATCCGTGCCGAATCCACAGTGCGGCAGGTTGACCTGCTACCTAACCCATATCAAAAGAATGGCCCGCCCGTCGTGCGTGTCTGTGGGCACGCTCTTCTTGGTGGCCCTGAAGCTGGTGGTGGCACTGTGCTGCAGCCCTGGAACGCAGCAACAGGAGGTGGTGCAGCATCGTTCCAAGAGCATGAGGGCATGGTAACTATTTTACCGAATGGCAACGCGCTGACGACATTCCACCGCATCCTTGACACCAACGCGGGCACGCTGCACGACAAGGGTGCACTCCTCTTAGCTTTGGCCAGAGCGACTCCACCTCCGAAGACCAAAGACGGTACGGGGGTCGCACCTGATCCAGCCGTGCTTGAAGCCGAGAGCGCGACGAAGAAAGCAGCCCACGCCGAAGCCTTAAAGATGCGGCCGCGCCGCCGGAAATCTTTGGCGTCAAAAAAGAGCTGAGACGCACAATTATAATACAGGCCGGAATTACGATGCGGAGTTCCCCTATTCACACTTAGGGTGCACCGTGCACCTAGAGGCCTAGAAGCCAGGAGATCTTGCTATAATTCTTTCTAGTTGGCAACCCTGTACTGGCCGCCTATTTCCAAAAAATGGGCGAATGCCGGGAGGTGCTGGGCGGCGGACCAGCACCTCCTTCGAAGCTATAAACGCCCGAGTGCAACCGGGATCTCAAATTTAGTGAGGTAAGGTGTTTAGAGTATCGTCGGTCGTTTACGGCCCGTCGTGCAATTTTCACCGCTTCATCGCGAACTCGAACTAATACAAACCCAAATGGCACAGAAGCCAATGCTGCGGGCAGAAGTGGGAATGCGCGTGCGTTGCACAAACAAGGCAAGTGCGGAATGATTCAGGAGGGAGAGGGGCATTGGCCAAATTCCTCGAAAAATTTGCAAAAAGCGAGGAATTTGTGGGTGTTGCGCACTCCGCAGAACAATAAAGAGGTAGGCGCGCGAGCAAAGAAGCTCGTGACATGCGGAACACGAGGTCCACTCGGCAGAGGTCAAAGTGTGCCTTTCAGCGCGCAAGGCGCCTATTGTTCTGCCCCTGAGCCAAAAGAGGCTTTGACGGG
>Ga0307982_1004003_pt1 | contig 11700 bp, 8 predicted proteins | sample OrgLakmetagen989_FD_201847 | JGI IMG/M metagenome (GOLD analysis project Ga0307982, IMG submission 201847) | Saline water microbial communities from Organic Lake, Antarctica - #989 | ecosystem: Environmental > Aquatic > Non-marine Saline and Alkaline > Saline | place: Antarctica: Organic Lake... | reverse complement strand
GAGTGAGTCCCGAGTTTTTTCCTTCCTCGCTCACTCGGGACTCGGTTGTTTTAGGCTTTGGGCCACCCGGGGCTCACTCGGGACTCGGGCACAGCAGGAAAAGGCCGCTCTGGGCTCACTCGGGACTCGGCCCATAAATATTTGGCCACTCGGACTCGGTTTCTCACTCGGATTTCTAATACGTCCGAGTTCCGCCCTGGTTTATCATCTCAAATGACATCATCGTAAAACGTACTTCTAATCGATTCTACACCGACCAAGAAGGGCATAGGAAAGATTGTGTAGGAAGAGGACCTAGGACAGAGCAAGATGAAGCGGCGTACTGGGGATGTGTCTAGGGAGAGACCTCTGAAAGATCGACGGGTTTTATCGGATGCTGCTAAGTTAACGAGCCCTATCTCGAGCACCAGCACCGACGGAGCGAAACACCGGTCAACCGCGCGTCGCTCACAGCCTAGTATGGAACAGCGCGAATCCGCCTTCATTGAGCATGTAAGTTTTCAAGACATGAAGTTACGTAATATACCCTGATGGCTTAAATGAAAGCATTACGTGCCTGCACTGGTTTAAACCGTTGAAATGGTGAAACAGACTTCCTATCATAATTATGTTGCGCGCTACTCACAACAGGATCGCAAAGCAAGCAAGTTGCGTAGTGAGCTTCAAAACCTAGGCCTTTCTACTACAGGAACAGAATTAGAATTAGAGAAGCGAATGGAGGATGAGGGCCACATGCCTTGGTCATCTATGGACTTTGCAACAACAACCAGATCGAAAATGACTTTTGCTCAAGAGTTCGCAAATGCAGTTTCTATGGTGGTACCGTCGATAGTTGTGATATACCACTACCTATTCGCCGACCCAGCTACGTGTTTTTGGAGCATCTACACGAAAGCGGTGGGCGGCTCAGCTTTGCTGCATCTGCCTTTCAGCTTTTCGTACCACCTGATGTGTGCCTTCGACTATTATGAGGACCGGGTGAACTGCATGGGCCGAAAACTGGACCAAACTTTCATCCACGTTGCCTCCACCATGTGCGCGTTTGGCCTGAGCGGAGACGGCCTGTACACCGCTGGCATGGCCATCATTCAAACGTGGTACATCATAAAACTCTGGATGCCGGGTCTGCACGACAACTCGTTCGAACGCCGGTCCAACGTGTTTATGAGCGTCATCCTTTACACCCTCCCCATGTTGTGGCGAGGCGACCACGCGAACTTTGTTCGGGCTTTCATAGGTTCATTCATGCTGGGAGCCAGCGCCTTTGCTTTCAACCGTTATTTCTACGGGTGGGGCCATTCCACGAGCCACGTAATCCTCGGGGTTTTCATGCACTGCTTGCTCGCCTCAGCCTCTACGATTCCAGCTGCTTCGTGCTCCGCGCTGTCTTGATCTTTCTCAACCAAAAGAGCGGCCTCAATTCAGACAAATATGCCCTGGCTTTAGCTTGCGTTGTCGGATTCGTAGTAACCTGACACCGTTCTTTTGCTAAGACAAGTTTGCTAACTAACTGTAGTAGTAAGCTCGTAAGTAAGTAGTAGATGCAACGAAGGAAATAAAATAAAATACTTCTTACTTCACGAAAAAAGAAAAGAAAAAGGTAATGATTCTACTACTTCAATATGCTCATTTGCAGGTCCGTATGCCATTCAGTGCTTGCTCGAAAATGATATACCTCTATGTCAAGAGCTGAGTAACGGAGTCGCTATCGCAGTTCTCGGCGACTTGAGGTTGAGGTCTTGACTTGGTGACTTGATTGAGCCATAATCTTCTTGTTGTTGTTCTTGTTCTTGTTGTTGTTGTTGCCTCGTTGGAGAATTCGTTGTTTAAAATCGGATCAGACCTAGCTGAAGCGGCCCTGAACTCCAATTCCATCACATGTGCGCTAACAACTAACCAAGAAACAAGAAACCCGAGCAGGAAAGGGCTGTAGATAGACAGTAGCCGTGTTTTTGCTAAGTATGCCAAATTTCGTGCTGTAGTGTACGTTCAAAAGCAATCCCGTTTTCTGTTTTTGTCCATCTAGTCTGCAAGGGGGGCTCTCTATGCGCGTCGTAATCCACGATTGCAGAGACACGCTTGCATTCAAATGGGCAAGCAGCAACCAACCCAGTATTTCCCCGTGAGATATGCCTGAACTCAGGTGGGCACATAACCGAAGTAGTACACTCTACATCACACAAGGGGGTGTCCTCAATTTTGGTGGTTGTTGAGCTCAGCCCTCACGGCCATCAGGGCCTCGCCAGCGTGGTTGTGCCCTGTAGGGATGCCCCCTGCCGCGTGCATGCCCGCCCACTGGTCTGCGTCGACCAACACCACCTACAGTAGGTGCCGCGAAGGCAGTGGAGTTAAAAAAAGACCAAATGATTTCGTTAATCTCCAAGAGAGAAAGAGAGTTATGCAAGAGAGTGAGCATATGTAGAACAATGGGGAGGGGAGCAAGAAGAGTAGGACTTTTAAAATTAACACAATTCAATTTGTCTCTGCTGCGACAGCATTCGGTGCCCTAACCTTTTTCTCGCCCGTTGCTTTGAGCTCAGCACCCAGGTCCGAGTGTTGCGTGAACTTGGCTCGCGCTGCCACCAGCAAGGCAGCTTCTCTGGGGGCGCCGCTGAACCAATCGCTGCGCTCCGAGCTCTGAAACGCGCCGGCTGTAACGGGCAGCGCGTCGACGGTACTGGCGCTAATGGCCTGGTTCAGAAAACAACCCATAGGAAAGTACATGAGATCAAAGCTATGGCCCAGAGGCACGCTTAAAAATAGAATGGCACTCGAGAGGCCAAGGTAGAGGTGCAAAGACACATTAAGAATATCGCTCAAAGCACGAAAAAAATGCATAAATCGTACTTTGAAGACGGTTTCGTCAAGCTCCGAGGCAATCGGCGACTCAATCGGGCCGGAGGTGTGCTGCACGACGAGCACGTAATGCTCCGCGGTTGGGTACACTGCGCCGCCCACCTGACAGATGAAAGGAACGCAAGTACATCGCCGCCAATTGAATCATCCATACGATAAGAATGCCACATCTACGTCACGAAAGGAGGGGTGCACAGGACGCAGCAACGTCAGCATATACCTCAATGGGGTGCGGGCTGAGCGTTGCAAAGCTATGGTTGGGCGTCTGGTAGAAGGTGGCCACGTTCTCTGAGTCCGATAAGTCAATGCGTCCTTCCGGTTGAGGGTCATCCCCTGATTCTACCACGTCGATCTCGCTGCATTCGTACGCGAAGTCGTCATCGTGCTCCACCTAAGGGCACGCAATGCAACAACATTCGGAAGAGAAAAGAAGTGAAGTGTGGTGAAGTTGGCATTGTGTTGCCCGTGTCACTGACTCGAGACGATTTGAAAAAAAAAAGGATTGTGTGAATTTCTATAAAATATGCCTTGACCTCGCCACAGTGCTCTTGAAAGGCTTTGGCGTCGTCAAGAATAGCGCCGCAACCGTCGCATTTGATTTTCTTTACCTATAAAAAACGAACCACAACCAACGCCAATTTGTGAAAAGAGAGAGACAGATCGTCAGGGAGTGATCAAGAAACCCAACAATCAGCTTATTGCCTTCGTAAGAACTTCGTGCTTGGTTTTCAAGAAAGAAATCTAGAAATAGGTGAGCACCGTGCGTTGCGAAGCTTTTTGAGCGGCGAGCACAGCTTGCTCTTGAGCACAGGCGAGCGCGAGGTGGTCGCACGAAGTGTCGCTGGCTGGAAAGGCGCGGACCTGAGAGGCAGCAAATTAAGTTTTGGTTGAGTCTAGAACAGTCTAATTGAAATGCTTACTAGCTAGGCATTAAAATGCTAGGTGGCTAGCTAGAAGACATGCTAGGATTTTTATTAATGGGTATGTGGGGGACAAATTTGGCGGTGTTACAAGCATTTTTCTTGATTACTGCGAGACAAACCTCGTCATCAACCGATGTCTCAGGTGAGGCAGCGCCAACTAGGGGATCGTAGTGCTGGCCAGTGTAGAGCAAGTAGTGCTTCGCTTTCGAGCCCGGAAACGGCAGGAGGTACAAGGGCTCCATTGACACAACGCAGAGCTCAACGTCAAAGTGTTGCGACAGAATCCCAAGCTCGATTTCACCACCCCAGCTGCAATGCCCATCAAAAGCAGATATACATCATGAAGCATTAGAGTCCAAAGGTAAGAGCATAGGTAAAAATAAAATCATGTACAGAGTCACGCTCACTTGAATGGGTTTAGAATCCACTCCGCGTACTCCTCAGTAGTTTTGCCTAGGATTCCTTCGTTAAACGTAGCAGGGTCAGCTCGAATCGCATCACTGCAAATCTTTCGGAGTCGCTGCCCCGCGGAATTATGGCGGGAACCCTCGCATAAGTACGCTACCGCAGTAAAAAGACATTCGTGGTCATTGGGCACACTGCGGCGCAAGATGACAGCTGGAGGTGTGCTCATTTCTCTCTTTCTTAACACTTCAAAATTATGCAGCAATCGAAACGAATAATTGGAAAAGTATTTCCTGCTTTACAGCTTCGCGACTGATGATCCCGGCTAGTATTTGTAGTGCTCGTGTGCTCGATTCTAGGGTGCTCGTTGCTTGTGGCTCGTGAGCTTGCTTGTGAGATTGGGAATCGGGAACGAAAGTGGCAACAACGACCTGCCCCCTGTGTTCACAGAAGTTCAGAAGTCTTTTTTTACCGCATCAAATTTTTAAATGCCGATTTCCGTACACCGCACCAACGAGGCATCGATAAAATTGCACCCAAAATGACGAAGGTCCCTGAGCCAGCCTGCGATATGAACGAAGACGACGATGGTCCCACGGAACAGTTGGGAATGTTCTGCTCCTTAGTTGAGCCCTATTCACATCCGACGGAGGATTCAATGAAGATGCGCCGAGATGCATTTCGCAGCGCGGATTCAGATGGCAGTGGCAACTGCTCGCTAGCTCAGCTCGAAGGGTACATTTTGACCATGCTCGAGGGCGCTTATTCAAAGAAGCAAGAGGATTGCTCAACAACAGGGCGCGAGCTGCACGACCTCTACCGTCCATGCTACGGTCTCGCTTTCAACAGTGTGAAAGCTACGAAAACAGATTCAGGTGAAATGCCCGACGGCGCCACCGACGTCGTGAACGTCGGTGAATTCAGGCTTTTCTGCGCCTATGTCTGCATGTACTGCAGTCTTTTTGACGCGTTTAACAAAATCGATGGCGGTGGCAGCAAGCAGGGTGTCAAGGACCGCAAAGTGGACCTCGGCGAGTGGGTGAAAAGATACCGCAATGTGAGTGGCTACCCTTTTGCTGCTCTTGACCTGGCGACGACGGACGATGAGGCGAAGGCTTTGTTTGGGCGCATGGATTCTGAAGGCACTGGTGCAGTCACATTCGAAGATTTTTGCACGTTTGTGGTGGACGTAGAATTGGCGGCGGGCACGGAAATGGGTGAGACGCTCAAGCCAGACAAGCCTAGTGGCGCGGGTGGGCCGGTGCTTTCAGAAAATTACAATCACTACGGTATGGTTGACGCCAACCCAGGCGCTAAGCCCAAGCCTGAGCTCAAATCGTCGAAAAGTGGTGGTAAAGACGGACCTGTGCTCTCGGAGAACTACAATCACTATGGTATGGTCGATGCAAATCCGGGTGCGAAGCCTAAGCCTGAGCTCAAGTCTTCTGCTGCTTCTTCTCGTGGTGCTGCGCACTCGGCCGACACTGTTGAGGGTTTGCTTTCTTGGGCGGCCGATGTGGCTGCGAAGTTTCCGAACAACTTATGCGCTAAGCACCTGGTGCGGCTGGGCCAGAGCGGCGTCGTGGCGGCCCACGCTGAGCAGCTGCCGCAGTTGGCGCGGTGCACCCGTTCTGGGCTCGAAAACCCCGACAGCGGGCTTGGGTGCTACGCCATGGAGCCTGCCGACTTCGAAGCACTAGGGTGGTTCTTTGACCCGGTTTGCGACGATTACCACGGTGGCAGTGACAGCGTGCATGCCAGTTCTTGGAGCCTTGAGGGCCTGCCTGGCGTGCCTGAGGCGAGCAGCGGGCTCGACTTGCGCACTGTTGGCGTCACTGAGCCGCTTTCTATTCGTTGTCGTGTGGGGCGCAATCTGACTTCGTTTCCGCTGCCTGGCGCCATGGCGAAAAGTGATCGGATCAAGTTCGAATATACGATGCTGGCAGCGTTCGCGAAGTTGACAGCGAATGAGGCGTACGGTGGGCAGGTCTACTCGCTGACTCCGCACAGCGAGTGGAAGGCAGTGACGGGCGACGAAAATAACCCAAACTTGATCAGTGCCGAGAAGTATCAAGAGCTCGTAGACTCGCACGTGATGTTTAAGGACATGGATGCAGACTCGTACCTTAAGTCAGCGGGCATCTCCGGCGACTGGCCGTGCGGGCGCGGCTGCTACCAGTCCGCGGACGGGGGCTTCATCATTTGGTTCGGGGAAGAAGATCAGCTCCGGATCATGTGCATGGGCAAAGGCTTCTTGCTGACCGACATTTTTGACCGTCTGCATGCAGCCCTTCAAATGGTTGAAACCATTGAGGGCATCAAGTTCGCCACTTCCTCCAAGTACGGCTTCGTGACCAGCTGCCCGAGCAACTTGGGCACCGGCATGCGCGCCTCCGTGCACCTCAAGGTTCCAAATCTGACTTCAGACGGCAGTGGGGCTACGGTGAAAGCTGTGGCAAATCAGTTGGGACTCTCAGTGCGCGGTTCTGGTGGGGAGCACACGCCATTCGGTGAAGGTGGCTCTGTGGACATCTCGCCATCTGCGCGGCTGTACGTTAGCGAAGCAGGTATCATCGTGAAGCTCTACAACGGAATCAAAGTGCTGCTTGAGATGGAAGCAGCAGCTGGATTGCCGCGTGCTAGCTCTGGGGCGCAATCTGTCTCATTTGCACTGACGCTGGCGAGCAAGGCCCCTGCAGACTTGAATGCAGCTTTGAAAACAGGTTTGGCTCATGCGACGGCGGCGGCTCTAGGTGTATCCCCGTCGGATGTTCGTGTAACGAGCACCGAGACTAATGACGCCAGTGTTGATATTGCCGTTCGCGCCGACGATCCGAAGGCCATGACGACTAAAATTGCTGACGCGAAAGTGCTTGGCGCAGCCATCGAATCTGCCGGCTATGGTGCATGCTCAGTGGGCGCGCCCGCTACGAAGGAGGGGTGGATGGATGTGGCACACGCTCTCCCTGCTGCCGCAGCATACTCTACTCCCAATGAATCCAGCGAGCAACCTATCTCTGACGACTTCAGCAAGCAGCTTGCATCAGTGATTGACCAACTGACGGTGATCATGGCGAAGATGGAAGGAAAGGAAGAGCTAAAAGAGTTGTTCAACTCCTTGGACAAAAACCAAGACGGCAGGGTGAGCGGCCAAGAGTGGGGTAAAGCAGTGAACTCGAATCAAGAGGTACTGTCGAAATACTTTGGTGGATCAAGTCTGAAAGAAATTGGCTTAGCATTCAAACGGCTGGACAGGGACAAAGATGGGATGTTGACCTGGAGCGAGTTTGAAATTGCGCTCGACGAATGGGCTGAGGGCACAGCGAACGTTGAGGTTCTTGCGATGGCAATGGTCAGTGACGATGGCAGGAGTGAACTCAAGGAACTTTTTGACAAAATAGATAAGGACGGAAATGGTAAAGTCAGCGGCAAAGAATGGGGCAAAGCTGTTGGGGCCAACCGTGAGCTGCTCGCCAAGTATTTTGGCGGTTCGACACTCGGTGAGATCGGCTCAGCATTCAAGCGACTGGATACAGACAACAGTGGGACTCTCACGTGGGACGAGTTTGAGGCTGCCCTTGTGCAATGGGACTCGAGTACGGTTGGTGTTCACTGCCTCGCCTCCATCATGGAGGAAGATGAGACGAAAGAGGAGCTTAAGGCACTATTTGACAAACTTGACAAAGATGGAGATGGCAAAGTGACTGGGCAAGAGTGGGGCCGCTCGGTTGCAGGCGATAAAGATGTGATGGCGAAGTTTTTTGGCGGTTCCACTCTAAAAGAGATTGGCTCAGCTTTCAGGCGGCTGGACACAGACAAGAGCGGTGCTCTTACCTGGGATGAATTTGAGGCAGCTCTTTTCCAATGGGATGCGCCGAGTGCGGTTGGAGTGAATTACCTTGCTTCGATCATGGAGGAAGATGAGTCGAAAGCAGAGCTTAAGGCATTGTTTGAGAAGCTTGATAAGGATGGCGACGGCAAGGTTACGAGTAAAGAGTGGGGTCGTTCGGTGGCAGGCGACAAAGATGTGATGGCGAAGTTTTTTGGCGGCTCTAATTTGAAGGAGATCGGCTCAGCCTTCAGGCGGCTGGACACAGACAACAGTGGAGCACTTACGTGGGACGAATTCGAGGCTGCCCTTGTGCAATGGGACTCTTCATCGAGCGCGGCTGGAGTGAATTGCCTCGCTTCAATCATGGAAGAAGATGAGTCGAAAGCGGAGCTCAAGGCACTATTTGAGAAGCTTGACAAGGATGGCGACGGCAAGGTTACGAGTAATGAGTGGGGTCGTTCGGTGGCAGGCGACAAAGATGTGATGTCAAAGTTCTTCGGCGGCTCTACACTGAAGGAGATTGGTTCGGCATTTCGGAAAATTGATACTGACAAAAGCGGCGCTCTTTCGTGGGATGAGTTCGTAGCTGCTCTCGAAGCACACAAACGTGCAAGCGCGCCAGCAAGTGACGGGAAAGCTTCCGGTGACGTGAAGAGTGGCAAGAGCAAGCCTGGCGCGCCCGTGAAGAGCCATGTCCGCGAGTCGTCCCGAGGCCGGCCGCCGAAGCCCAGCCGCAAGAAGAGCGAGTCCAAGGACCCGCTGAACCCGTACTCCAAAGAAGCCCGCGCCAGCAGCCTGCCGCGCAACACCACGCCGTCCAAGCCCGTGCACGGGGGGCGGGTCAGCAGCGTGTCGCGCCCCAAATCCCGCAGCGTGTCCCGGCCCAGCGGCGCGCCCACTGCCTTCACTGCCTACGACAGCAGCCGGTTCAAGGAAGAGCGCGACGCGAAAGACCGGGCGATCATGAAGGCCCGAATTGAGGCCATGAAAGAGACCCGCCGGGAGGACAGCCGCCTGAGGCGCGACCAAGAAAGCCGCCAGGAGCGCGAACATCTGGCCCACATGCGCGAGCAGTCGCTGATGGCGCAGCGCATGAAAGAAGAGCGGGAAAAGAACGAGCGCAGGGAGTACCGGGCTTCCAAAGACGCCGACCTGGAGAGCCGCCGCGAACAGAAGCGCCTCATGGAGGCAAAACGCTTGCAGAGCGAGCGAGAGCACCTGGACCACATGCGCTCGCAGTCGGCGCTCAAGTCTTCGATGCGCGACGAGACTGCCAAGCGCGAGCGCCGGGACACAACGCTTCGGCAGCAGTCGTTGCACGCCAGCCGCAAAGAGATGAGCGAGGCGATGAAAAATCAAAGCAAACTCAAAGAAGAAGAGCTCTTGAAGCACAAGCGGGAAGAGTCAAGAGTCGCGCACGAATTGAAAGCAGCCCGAGACAAGAAGGACGCAGAGCTCAAGAAACAAATGATCGAGGCGAATCGGGAGAGCCGGCTCGCAGCAAAAGCGCAAGCTGAACTTGAGTTGGCGAATTCAAACCGAGAAATTCTTGAGATGAACAAGCGCTTGATGGAAAGCAAAGAACAGATGCGCAGCTTACAGGCTCAGCGTGAGAAGGCTGAAAAGAATCAGGCCAAACTTGGGGCGGCTGTAGTGGCCGGTTCTGGTTCTTCTCTCGACGGCAACTAACAATATGAACAAGTAAAAGAAGGAGAGCGAGGCGAAGTGCAAGCGAATATTTCTTATCGAACTCGCCTAGGGCCAATGTCGCAGTAGCTATACCTTTTGCTGCGTTGAAAGAAATTCGGATATAAATAATATACAAAGGAACGTTTTCTTTTCTTTTTAATTTATCATTATTAGTTTAGAAAAAAAAAGAAAAATTCATTTGGATTCAGGTGTAGTGGCATATAGCAAATGAATCAAGAATTATTCAGCGAGGTCAGTTGTCAGTTGAAACTATAAAATGATGAAATAAAAATATAGGCAAATCGAAAATTGTCCATAATTGAATAAAAGTATAGCATGATCTAAGCAGAGTCTAGTCTAGTCTAGTTAATACTCTCCCAATAACAAAGAAAAACAAGTACACAGTAGTCACAGATGCACACAAAGAATGTACTTATGCTGCTTATGCGCCAGCAAATGTGCTCCAGAAGGCCAATTCAGGCTCCAACTGGCGTCTTTCCTCCGAACGATTCGGCGGGACTGAGTGCTCGTTCGTGTATCACGTCCCAGGTACACGAGGCATTTCTCCGGGCTATTATTGCCCCAGCAGGGCATCGTCTCAACGTTTTTCTCAGGCGTCGGCCGCCAGCCGATCTCAGCATCGCCTGTCCTCTTTCTTGCTAACGAAGTATGGATCACATGGCTGTAATGCTGTAGGCTTTGCGAACACGAATGGTCACAGGCCTACTAACACCAGGAGTAGCATCTAAGCAGAGATCCATACTTATTTATTCTGACTTGTTGTGGATAAAACGAATTCACAGCGCCCAGTGTGGCGTGTGGCTAGCTGAATTTTACCTTGAGCCCCAACTGTTTATTATTTTGGAACTTTCTTCGTTCTTTCGTGGTTCGTTTCGTTTCTGGCGCATTTTTGAATGGAAGCGCATGATTGATTGTGCGTGACGTTTCCCGATGTCATTTTATTTCGTTCAATGCTCCCAGGGCCTTATGGGATTTTCTCCTTAGGGGTTCTATAGGCACTCAACTGTTAAATTCCTTTGCGCTAGTCTTCTGATTCCGGCAGGCCCTTATTAGGGGCCTCTGTGATGAACAGATAGCGGCGAAAAGTGCGAAACGCAGGAACCCCGTAGGGGCGCAGTTTCGTTGCTGCTTGTGTTGGCAGGCTTTTTGTTGCTGGTTCATTGCTTTTTGTCTACGATGAGTTTTGAGTTGGAGTTTGTTTGAAGTTTGGAGGCCTTTGTCCGAATTCACTCATTGTCCAGCAGCGACGTCGTATACCTTGATAGCTGGCAAGGAGAAAACTTGCGTGCAGTGCGCAATTAGCTGCATACTCGATGTGGGGGCGTTTCCTTCGTGGTGGAGCTAATTTTCCTGGTCGTGTGGCCATAGCAGCAGGAAGCCTCAATGTTGCGTGGACACATTGCGGTCCTGGTTCGGCATATTCACCGGTCGCTTGCGCACCTGAACGACGTATCGAAGATGTTTACGACCTTCTAGACAATCGACCAATTGGCATGGGCGGATTCGGCGTAGTATGTCCTGGGCGTCACCGGGAGACCGGTGAAATTGTGGCCATCAAGTCGGTCAGCAAGCGCACCATGTCAAGGCAACGCATGCACCGGGAAGCTGACATCATGCAATTGGGCGGTGATCACCGCTGCGTAGTCTCTTACGTAGACTTGTTTGAATCACCCTCGCACTACTACTTGGTGATGGAGATGGCTAGCGGTGGCGAATTATTTGACCGACTCGTTGCTCGAGGAGCGTACACCGAAGCTTCTGCAGCAAATCTAGTGGGCGAAGTAAATGAGCAAAATATAAGACACATTCTCCATTTTCTTCCTACCTACTATATATTCTTTACCATTTGAATATCTTCTTTCAATTTAAAGCACCGGGTAGAAATGTCTGTAAGATACCAAGCTTTTTGCCTCACTTTTTCCATCGTGTTTCTTGCTCTTGGCAGCTAGCGGAAGCACTGGCTTATTTGCATGC
>Ga0307982_1004002_pt1 | contig 11701 bp, 10 predicted proteins | sample OrgLakmetagen989_FD_201847 | JGI IMG/M metagenome (GOLD analysis project Ga0307982, IMG submission 201847) | Saline water microbial communities from Organic Lake, Antarctica - #989 | ecosystem: Environmental > Aquatic > Non-marine Saline and Alkaline > Saline | place: Antarctica: Organic Lake... | reverse complement strand
TACAAGGAAAACGCGTGCTGCGAGGACGCCACCGTGACCACGGTCGAGACTTTGAACAAGGTGTGGATGGCGACAATGGATCCGCCTCTGTTTCATATTTTTGTAACCCGTGTTATAACACCCTTTCCGTAGCATGCTTGAAGGCTTCTTTCTTCTTCTTTCGTGCCTGAACACTTCCTCCTCCCTCCTTGTTCCTTCTTCCACCCACTCCCCCTTTCCCCCATCCCTTTTTCACCCTCTTCTCCCCGAAGGCTTACGGCGCGGGCTACGAGTGGGACCGGTGCGGCAAGTTGTCCCAGGCGTGCGAGCGCTTCTTCGTCCAGGAGGCGTGCCTCTACGAGTGCGACCCGAACATTGGCAACTACCGCAAGTGCACCGACGCCCAGGTAGTTGGGTGTGTGGAGCAGCTCTAACATTGACAAGCACCATGGGATTAATTTCCACCACTACTCCAATGATTGCCCATGTATATTTCTGATTTTTGTAATGTATGCCTGCCATTAAAATTATAAGTAATTCACTGTTGTTTTTCATTTTCACACAACGCAACGCTCCCCCCAGGTGGCGGCGGCGGTGGACGAGAGCGACCCGTGCTTCGGCAACACGTGGGAGCTGGCGGGGATGCCCATCAAGGCGTCGTACTGCAACGCGTGGTACACGGCCTGCTTCCAGGACAAGTTCTGCGGGGGCGCCGACGGCAACTTCTTTTCGTGCGCGGAGCTCTTCAGCCCCTCGGAGCAAGACGACGACGACGACAATACTCTCCCCAGCTGGGCGATTGTGCTGATCGTGGTGCTGGCGCTGCTGTTCTTGGCGGGCGCGTGCCTCTTTGGCCACACGATTCGCCGCGAGATCAAGGGCGACCCGCTCTTCAAGCCCCTCACCCAGCAGACCAACCCGATGGAGGCAAGCTCGGAGCGCGGCGGCGGCTTGTAAAAAGAAGAAAAAACAAAACAGGCAAACGTCAGCACGCGGGTGCCAATGCATCTGCGAAAGCAATGTATTAGCCTCGGCGAAAATTCACCGCGCGGCAGAGATATGGCACCCCTAAGTGAAGGGTTCTATATCATCGACCACGCGCCGACAACGAAACAGACACTCGTCACACGCACACACACACTCCAAGTCGCCCGCTTCTGTTGCTCAGCTGAGATGCAAAATATAGAGGGCACTGCCAGTATTCCCCACATCCATGTACACGCGCAAGCACTGCGCCCGATGAAACACGAACCCCCTCCTTTCCTGTGAGAGGAAGAAAGGGCGTGTTCTTAAATCCGAATCAGTTTCATTTAAGTTTTTTAGTAATTTTTAGTTCTTTGGTATCTAAAATTTAATACGAATTATTAAGAAAAAAAATACGCACTCTGCACTTGAATTATCCTTTATGGCATTTCGCTGAGAGCATATGGATAAATAATTGAGATGTGGACACGTACTTGGCGCATATGCCAATGCCAGGCGTAACGGTATTAGCTGCTGCTTATCTATAGCAAATTTTTATATTTGGCGTGTCTCGTGTCTCTATTTACACTTTATGCGCTAATGATAACGAGGATCCTACTTAAAATACTACTTAAAATGAGATGCTGCTCAACTCGCTGCAGCAACCTCAATCATTTCAAGGAGTTCACCGCTCTGGTAAAGCTCCAGAACAATGTCAGTGCCACCGAGAAATTCGCCTGTGAATCACCCGCAAAATGGAGAGAGAGAGAGAGAGCACGCAGTATTTTGAGGCTACACCAAGCACCTTCTAGGAAATGCATCAGATAAAGCCATCCCCACTTTATTTTTCTCTCCAACCCTCTTAAGAACCACGGCAAACGCTTACCATTGAGGTACAGTTGAGGTATGGTAGGCCAGTCCGAGTATTCCTTGATTCCCTGTACCGTCGCATAGACAAAAGCGAATGCATCGACAGAATTAGAGACGCCTCCGAGTATGCTTTCAAGTGCTTTATTCTAGCTGCACTTTCTAAGAACCAATACTAACACCACTCACCTGCCGCAAAACGTCGTCCGCAAGAACGTCGTGCGTAGTGAAATCCACATTCATGCGCTCTAAAATCTATATGATGAGCGTGGAAGTGGACGACGTAAGATTGAGATTCCAAACGAAACGCAGATGAGCTAAAGCGGCGTTCTACTCTTATGAAAGACTGGGCAAGTTTGTTCATACGTTACCTGAACCATAGTGCCGGAGAAGCCGCAGCTGGGAAAGAGCTTAGTGCCTTTCATAAAGAGCACGATGGGCGCAGCGTTCACCTTGAGAAGACGTCAGAAAACACGCAAAAGAAGAAGACAACGAATCACAGCAACTAAAGTATTCATAATACATACCAAAATGGTACGAGAAACGAGGCGCGCACTGCTAGCTGCAAGCATGCCATGGACAAGCAGTTGCAAATTGGCGAGCATCAGACCAAATCTACGACACTTCCACTAAGGTACACTAAGAATAAAGAAATCGAATTCCAGCGACACGAAGAGTTACATGATTCGCCTTGTTGGCTCCCTACCATTTTATCGATACGGTCCAGCGTTGTCTTGCTCGTGCGTTTTGGGCCTTCTTGGTCAGCTACATCAAACACACGGCGCACCACACTCGATCCCTCGTAGCTAACGAGGCGGCGACGATGCCCCGTGCTAGGCAACGAAGGGTGGCGCAAAGGTGAAGCTAGGCAAAATGCATGCCCGCTTGCAAACATGGAGACAGCCATTACGGCTAGCAAAATAACATTTGCTCCCATCTTAAAACCCTACTGCAGTTGTAAATGTATCTGAGCAAGAGCTTGTCTACACTTCTTGAGCGGCGAGTAAAGCGATGCTATTCTCTTCGAATTTGCGAAAAACACTGAAGCTCTTGAGGATTGAGCTGTAGTGGACTTGTAACTCTACGGTTGCTCTAGCTAGAGTCTAGGCTATGTGCAAAACAAACGATACTTAGATTCTAGCTACGTACAGAAGCTGGCCCTTTCTTCTCTCCTCCCTTTCATTTATTTTTTTGGAGTCGTCTATCTACTGCAGGCGCAGTGGGTTCAGCAATACAGGGGGGAACCAGCTCCAGGAGGATGATGTATGTCATGATAATGATGTGGCTAGGCTCGAGATAGTCCCTACAATAAAACATCTGACGTATTTTCTCCAGAATATAAGGCAAATACGTCGCGACGTATCGGCTTTTCTGCTGACGTCATCACCAAGACGTCATCAAATATACGCCTTTATACGGCGTTTGCCATGCATATAGTGGAAATATGCCCTAATATAACGCAATTTACGGTACTGACGTATTGATTGACGTATTTGGGTCAAATATTTGACGTATTTTTGTAAGGCCTAGCTCGAGAGCTCGAGAGGCGCAAAACACGGAGCAAAATAAGAGCTTCGACAAAAAGTGTTAGCCATTGTTTCTGTCTCAGAAGGCCAATCCGAGGAGGTCGAAATGTTCTCTGCTATGTGCCGGACTACGGCTAGGACCATGCTTCCAGCAGTTTCTGAAAGCCTAAGCACCTCGGCTACAAGCGCACCAGTTGCTATCATTGTGTCGGTAAAAATAGCAGAGGTACGCGACGACGGAAGCCACCAATAGTATAGCGCTACACATGATAGGTGTTAAGCTAGTCTGCGGGCAATCTCAAACTAGTTGCTTGTTCTTTTTCGAATTCTTAAAACTTATATCGTACTTTAATTTCTACAACTTTCAAGGAACGCACAGCTGCCTTTTTGGAAACGATGGCTGTGGATGCTTCCGGGTCACGGCAGGAGCCTGGATGCCACACTTTTGACCTCTTGAAGGATGACTCAGACCCTCAAAAGTTTTATTTCTATGAAGGTGGTTTGATCATTACAAATCTTAAATATATATTTGTTCTTGAGGCATTGGCCTTACTGACAACTTACGAAAAAAAATGAAAATCGAATTTTGTTGTTGTCTGGATACTTCTTCGCATATGTTGCCACTCACCACCACTTCTAACTACTCTTAGACTCAATGCATGCACTCACTTGATGACTGTGTCGCGAACTCTGCTCACCTACGGTCTAATTAGTGTACAAAGACGCGGATGCAGTAGCCTTTCATCGCGAAACTCCTCACTACAAAGCGTGGGCGAATTTCAAGGCCGAAGGCGGCGTGATTTCGCAGGAAGTAATCAAAGCAAGTGCCATTGACTTTACGTACTAGCTTCGAATTGAACGGCGACTATACGCTCCAGTTTTTTATTGCCATATTTACTGATGGGCCTCGCGGCCTCGTTCATCTCGGATTGAAAACTCTCATATTACTAGTACTGCATTATGGGATTATGGGAAGAAACCCAATTCCCAAAAACTAACAAGTGATGTGCCTAATTTAAAGCCTGCATCTCCAGTCTGGCACTTCGTTTGCACGCAACACACCGAAATAACTGCAAGAATTCGAAATGGCGGTGGAAATTAAAATTAACTGAGGAGCCTGAATAATGTATACTGCACTATCATAAATTTATGCCGGTTAGCTGTAGCTGCTAACTGCTCATAAACTTTGATTCGATATCGCCTTAGCAATTACAACGAAGCGAAGGTCTAAAGACTTGAGAAGGCAGATGGAACAACTTCCTTTCTTAAGTCGAATAGCTCCATTTCCCGATATCTCTGGTTCAGTCGAAGACCTGAAATACGTCCGAATCGGATTCAGAACTCCCAGCAGCCTTCTCCTCTGCTGTTGCTGTCATCCCGAATCCTTTCGCGTTTGGCTGCCTAGGGCTCTTCGTTAACTGCATGGAATTTTCGTCTTCACCTTCGTTGTCGCAGCGGCGGCTCGGCGGCTCAGGCTCGCTGGCGAATGCCTCTCGTCGCAGGACGGCCATCAATGCATCGACGCCTTCGGAGCCACCGTGGTGAGCAGCCAGCTGAACGAGTCAACATAAAAACACGCATGGCAATAAAGATGCACACAGAGTCGTGAATTGGGAGATACGGGCAACAAGGAATGCACGTTGGTTCGACTAAAACATACACAGGAAGTAACACTAGACGTCAAGAGACAGAGCTTGATACACAGCCAAGCAATCTTTTCGCTGCATGCATCAAGAGAGAAGACAAATGAACACTAGAGCACTTTTCTTCACCTGTGCGTCCGTCACGGAATTTACTTTCCTTCTTGATTCCATGTGAGGTTCGAAGTGGGCATCATCGGGGGCATGTGCGAGCTCCTGTAGGCATATTCAGGCAGAAGAAATGTGCTAATGTCAAAATGAAAACGGCGTAAAAATGAAAAGAAGTTTTAAGAGCGTGCACTCAGATGAGAAGTCGAGTCAGGCAAAAAAACACCACGAATTTGGCAAATGGGTAAGAGCATGAAGATTAAGTGTCAGAAATTAATTGGAACGCTTTCTTCCTCAAAGCAATGCGCACCTGCACTATTATATCGTTGTTTTCCTTTCGCCACAATTTGGCGAACGAGTTTGGACTGTAAAAATAAAAGTAAGGACAACGAATGGTTGTAACGTTCCATAAGTTAGTTAGTTGGTGGGGTTAATCTGACAGGTACCAATGGTTAATCCAGTTGTTTGAATTTTCTGACTGTCGGCTGCGTAATCATTCGAATGAAAGTAAAAGGAAAAACACACACGATTTTTTTTTTTAACGCTAGGAGTACGCCCCACGCAGTAAAGGAGAGCAAAACTTTTTACCGAACAATGGCGCAGATGATGCAAGTTAAAAGCAATAAACCCGCTAGCCCAGCGCAAATGATCAGAAAAATGGAAGTTGAAGATGCGCCAGAGCTGCCACGATCTGTTGTTGACAAACTCGTAGTCGTTGTTGAAGTGTATGCAAAGGATTCAGTTGTTGTTGGTGCATCGTCAACGCGCTGCTGTGCCAGTGAAGCCACCAGCGGATTCCCTCCTTCAACCTCGCCTTTGGAAGTTCGTAATGTTGACATCTCGTCGCCTGCCCGCGTCGACGTCGTCAAGTATTGCTGCAGAGTAATGTCTTCAGAAACGTCAGGTGCTGCATTGTCCGGGCTTCTGAAGTCGGGGTGGTGAAGATAAGCAGCTATTTCGTGAGCAGCATTGCTGCCAGGCTCATCGTGATGTGGTTGGCTGGATGTATGAAAAGAGCCTAAAGTCTGAAGAGTGTCAATTGGGGACACGCGGAACCGCAAAGAAGCTGAAATGACGATAACAGTGGCAACGAGGAGTAACGTGGCCAAAGAAACCTTTGATACGCTCGGCCAGCAGAAACGTTTATCTCCTACGTACTGATCTTGTTGGCCAAACTGGATCTCATCGCCGTATCTTTTGATATTACCACCTAAGAGAGGCTGCTGCTGCTCGTCTATGTTCAGAGTCTGGGCGTCGAGCATCCGTACTACTCTGATCGCCACACAAGTTGTGGTCTCCTGCTGTAGATCTCAAATTTGAAATGCGTGCTCGATAAGATTCGAAAAAAATAAGGTGTTATCCCTTACAATTCAACGTAACGTCTTCTAATCATTCAGACCCGAGTCTGTGACGAAGTTCAGTCTCTCTGCGCCTAAGATGAAATCAATTCAATTCCTTCCCAAAGTCCCGAAGACCTCTAAATATATGCCAAAAACAGCGTACATTCATACAGTACACGTACAGATGACGGCGACGACGGCACAGCAGCCGACCGGAGGGCCGACAGAGCTGTTCGGAGAGTTGTTCGCAGAAGAAAAGAAATCGAGGTCGCGTCATTTATTATTTATTTGTCGGGGGAAAACGTGGAAATTTTCACAAAGTATCCGAGCCCGAGAGCCCGGCCCGTGAGCTGCGTGGAGCAAGAAGATGGGCGACTGAGCTGTGGGAGGGAATTCGCGGCCGCCGACTGACTGGCTGACACTGTCGCCATAATTTATCTACCTCCGCTACCAAGGTGTATGATCTATTTTATTGTAACTGATCAATGTGGAATTTATTTGGCGTCTAAACTTTAAGCGTTTGTTCGATATTATTTACTCTCGTGAAAATAGCCTCCAGGTCTTCTCCCTACTAATCCTTCCCCAGCATTGCCCGCACCTTCTTATCAGAAAAATTCTTTGCACCATCCCTACTTATATTATTTTTGAAATTGAAGATATAATCTTCTACTGCGGTGCAAAGTGCTCTGCGAGTACCTCTGTTTGATGCCCCGTTTGACTAACGTGCAACGTCCATCCTATTTGTCTGTGCTTTGACTCGACTTCAGGTTTACATTTCATGAATGATGGCCCTCAACCCTATCCTTAATTGCAGTTTTCTTGGTTTCTTCTGGGAGCTGCTTTGAGTACATGTACAGCAACTACCTCCTTTCCCCAGTTGTTAGCCGCCTCCTCCCTCGACCAGCCGAACCGTACGAAGGCTGCCACGCACTACATTTCGCCCATAAATATGCAAGGCCTTGAGTTGGAGATACCCGATGACGACGGCCATTGCGAAAACGAGCCGCTGCTCGGCGGCGGCCACAGCGGCTACGGATCGTCGCAGTCTATTTCTTCCTCGGCGCGAGCGGAGCGATGGCCTTTAGCGAAGAACTGCGCTCCCGCGAGCGCCTGCAAAGGTCTAATTGGGTACACGGCGTGCATTTTCCTCGCGGCCGGCATTGTCGCCACGTCCGCGCTTTGGCCCTCGCACAGCGGGAGCTTAATCCTCGGCCTTGCGGCAACACAGCACAGCAGCAGCAGCGACATTGTTGATGGTGGCACTGGGGACGGCAGTAGCCTTCCCTCTTCTTCTTCGTATGAGCCCGTAGTTGCTTCTGCTGAATTCGGGTCAGCGCACACTCCCAGTGGCAGCGAACAGTCTTTCGATAGGTCGAAAGCCTACTCCACTGACAGTTTTCCTCGCAGCACAGTGGCATTGCCGGTGGCATCATCATCGTCGTCGTCGTACTCGACTTCTCGAGGCACCACCACTACCACTGCCGGCAGCAGCCTTAGCAGCACCACCACTGCCGGCAGCAGCAGCAGCAGCAGCACAACGAGCGATTCACTCACGCACACACCCTCGGCTCAACCTTCGAGGTCTCCCAGCAAAAGCCCCTCCCATGCCCCCACCACTGCCACGCCGGCGCCCACCACCCCGTCCGCGGCTGCTTCCAGCACCAGTGCCTTGCTGTTCTATGGGGCCATCGCGTTCGGTGTAGCGTTGTCGTTGGCCCTGGGGGCTGCCCTCGCTTTCAGCGGCTGGTGCGACGACAGCAACTTCAAGCGCAAGAAACATAACGCTCCATCCTCGTCGTCCTCCTCTTCTTCCTCTCCTTCCTCTTCCTCGCTGCCATCGTCATCGTCGTCGTCGTCGTCTCGAAACCGACCGCCAGTTCAGCCAAATGTTGCGCCGCCTTCAACTCAACCGGCTCCTTCCTCAACGGGAAGAGCACCATCGCATCTCCCACAACACACACGCCCGCAGGCAAAATCGACACATAACACTGCACCCACGCCGCATCCTTCGCAGGTAAGGGGTGGGCAAGCGAGTATTTAACACTTCAATTTCGTATGCCTGATCGAAGAATTCGACGAATACTCCGATTTTCTCTCACTGCTTTCTATTTCCGCTAGACAGATTCAAGAGGATACTTCACTTTCCTAGTCAACGCCCTCTTTTCTTTCTCATCTGATGGATTAACATTGAGTCTATCTTTTTCAACATAATGCTTTCGTCCTTTTAATCAACCCCTTTTTGCGCGCGTACTTTACCCCCATAGACGCAAGAAGAATCTGTGCAGCAGCAGCAGCAGCAGCAGCAGGACGAGGTCGCGTTGTTCGTTGGGGACTTCAACCGAAAAGCACAGGTACGTTAGAAGTAGCAGATCAATAGTAAACAAGAAAGAAGAGTTTCATATAAACCTTTCTCAAGCTTGTTTACTAGCGCTTGTTCTAAGGAGCAGCATAATGCTTGAATCGCCTCTGTACCTAACCGAAAGACCCCATTTCTCACATTTGTCTACCTCACTTTTTTTTTATTCTGAACGCATTCGCTGCTCCCCTTTTTTTTTCCACCCTTTCTTACCCCATGTCCTCCCAGGACGGTGCTAAAGAAAACCTCGCGAAACTGCAAGCGTTCCTCAAATCAGCTAGCTTGGCCCATACCTATGACCCACTCGTTGAATTTGGTGTAGAAAGTGTGAGCGACTTCACGAACCCTTTGCTTGTCAATGAAAGCGCTCTCCGCAGTGGCTTAGGTCTGGCAGCTTCTGACATTGATCGCATGCTTCTGGTGCAAGCGGCTGCGATGAAGGGACAGCCTATGCCGCCGATAGCTATCGCTTCAGCTGCTATTAGTAGTAATCCAACTTCAACTTCTAGTAGTAACAGTAGCAGCACCACCACCACCAGCAGCACTAGTACGGAAACACTGCAGTCTGCACCACTGAGCGCACCGTCAAAAGTCGTGGGCGATAGTAATAAACCTGCTGCTGCTGGAGCAAGATCCACTAGAGCTTCAGAAATAGCGGGGGTAGGAGTAGCAGAAGACAATTCATCAGCAGCAGCAACCGCACTTGAATCTGAACCTTCAAGTCTTTCCAATGAATCTACCCGGGCCGAAGCGCCAACCCTTGCTTCTTCTTCGTCGTCGTCGTTTGCCGTTGGCGACCTCGTTACTTGGAAGGTGCGTGTTAAGGAAATGGAATAGATTCGAGGCAACAGACACACAAGTGCTGATGCTCACTGATTTGAAAAGGATAGTGATAGCCGAGAGGGTTATGCTGCACAACTCCTTTCGCAGAGGGAAAAATGAAATGAGCAAGAGACTGCTTTCGCGCTGTTGTTGGTTCCATTTATGATTACAGCCGATGCTGTCAGCGTGTAATTATGGTGCAACACTTTTGACTTAATCTCGCCTCTCTCATCCTTTTCTCTGTCTCTCTCTCACATGTTGTTCTTCACACACAGGGCTCCGATGAAGATGTTCCATCCGGCACCGAAGGTACAGTCACAGCAGTGTATCCCGACGGAGACGTCGAAGTGTCTTTTCCGAGACAGCAACCGCCTTCGTCATCTGCTTCTTCTGCCCAATCTCAGAAGGTAACGCTTGACCATTATTAGTAGTGCTTGTAGTGACTGCTTCGACCTCTACTGCATACATAGAGTTGCTGCTGATTGTATGCTCATTATCTCGTCTTCTCTTTTATTATTTTATTTTTCACCTGTTGTCTCATTGCCAGGGCAAAAAGAAGTTCTTTTCTTTGAGCGGCCACAAAAAGCCAAGCAAGAAGGATAATCCCGCCCCTGGAGACGCAGAACTCCCTCTTGTGTTCACTTTCGCACAAGACCGCCTCGAGCATGCCGCATCATAGGTCGATGGCGGGATGATGGGTGGTAGCTTGAGGGGGGGCTCGAATTCTTGTTTTACGGAAGAAGATTACTAACACCTCTGATTAAAGAATCATTCGGCGCTTAACTGTTTATATGCCAATCACCAATCACCCCGAAAACCAGCTCGTGTGAGTTTGAGTCGAATGCCCTTGAGTCTGGCCTAGTATCTAGTATGTCGTGCATAACGGCCCGATATTTTCAATGCCATATGAGAAGGCAAGTACCTCCATACTAGGTTCGGTTTCCCGCGGGAAATTCCGCGGAATTCCCGCGGAAAGGGAAATTTTTACCAATCGGACGTGATTTCCGCGACGGGAATTTGGCAGTGCATTTATGACCACGGCACGAAATTACCGCGGAAACCCGCGGAAATCCCGCGGAAATTAGGCCTGCCGGATTTGGCCAAACGATCAACGAAGTTGGGGGCCAACTTTTTTCAACTTTGTTTCGTGAAAAAAATAAACTGGGTCAACCAACAAGAACTAGAAAAAAAATAAAACAAAACTATTGAGTCGCACACAAAATGGCGAGTTTCATACGAAATGAACATCGAAAGATTCGCGCGCGGCCATTAACGCGGGGTCAAATCTAAACAGTATACCGTAACCGCTGAATGTTGATTAGTCGCCTTGCACTTTGTCTCCGTGAACGCCAATGGCTCCCATAAGAAATGTGTGTTAGAACATTGGTTAAAACACGACAGTTGCGCCTATTTTGGACCGCGCGCGCACGAACTTCAGCGCTCTTCAGTGCTCAGCTTTGACAAGTCTCGAATGGAAGCTCAAGGTACGAATCCTTGCAATCGTACAATTTTCGGGGCATGATATTGCAAGTTCGTGCGCGAATGGTTTACATTGTACCACCCAACCCCTTGCCTTGCAGGGAAGCGCGGCATCTATTATAACAGGCTAACACGCGTTGAGCGTTCCCTGCGCCTCCTTTCATGGCTGCCGACACTATTATTCTTGGGCAGCACCTTGGCCGAACCCATGCTACCGAGTTCATCCGCGCCGTGGACCTTTGATGCTACCCTGGCGAGAAAACACAGGCTGTTGTCATGCGGAGAAGCTGCTTGGAGCGCTTGCTCGACAAGTCTCGAGACACGATGAAAAGCCTCCAATAGTTTCTGAAGTAAGTAAGTAAGAGTGCTTTTCTTCTTTCTCCAATTCTCGTCCAGGAAAGGCTTGCTTTGAGAACTCAATGCAGAGCGTGACTATACAGCCCCAGAAGCTCACTATGCGCTGGCAGCCCCCGTCGACTCGGACGTCCTTCAAGCCAGCCTCGTCCTACAGCCCAGCGGCCTCCTTCCGGCCTGTCTCGTTCAACTCCCTGCCCCTGCCGCCCCGTGCCGCCCCCACCCCGGCGGCCCATATGTCCCCTCCTTCACCCGGTCAGTGCTATA
>Ga0307982_1004001_pt1 | contig 11705 bp, 15 predicted proteins | sample OrgLakmetagen989_FD_201847 | JGI IMG/M metagenome (GOLD analysis project Ga0307982, IMG submission 201847) | Saline water microbial communities from Organic Lake, Antarctica - #989 | ecosystem: Environmental > Aquatic > Non-marine Saline and Alkaline > Saline | place: Antarctica: Organic Lake... | reverse complement strand
CTTGTGCCGAGCCGCAGGGAAGTGAGGGTCGTGCCGCGATGGATTCGCAATATCGCGCACGTAGAGCAAGAGCTTGTCCCAGTGGGTGCGCAGCCATTCGTTGTCAAAGAGGCCCACGGTGGCAGCGGCATACAGGTGGTAGCCCAAGTGGAAATGGTGGTCGTTGAAGAAAGAAAAACCGAAATTGTTCCCCATGTCCGACATCTAGTTCGGGCAACGTGAGCATAAAAAAACGGAAATAGAATGAGAAGATTGGTGAAAAATAAACAAGCAACATTTCTCAAAGACAAGCCGTTTTTTCTCTGCGTGCAAATACAAAAGCCTCAATCGCATCGAAGCACCCAAACGGCAATGCTTTGTTTAAACGTCAAACAGGCTTACCGCTGGGCAGTCGGGAAAGACGTTGTTGCACTTCGTCGTTTCTTCGTTGTAGTCGCAGCCGCAGGAGGCGAGGCCGCCCCACGTGTCATCGTAAATGAACGGATTCTCGGACTTGCCATCGAGCCACACCGTGACTCCTTTCGCGAGCCTCTGGACCGCTTCGTTGCGCCGTTCGAGGAAGTCCGCACCCATTTGATCCGAGATGGTCACGATGCGCGCGAGCTTCGCGAGCATTTTGCCGCTGAAATAGGTATCCCCCGCGCCGCGGCGGTAATTGTCCGGTAGATCGAAACTCAAATCTTCGTCCAGAGCATCCGACAGGTCTTGGTAAAGCTCAGGTCGGATTGGGTCTTGTGCATAGAACGAGACGTTGAAAAGCGTTTCGCTCAGAGACCAAATGGATCCGACCGCAGCGCAAGCTTCGCCGTGCAGAGTAGGGGCGCACCCGCCGCCTAAACCTGGCCCCACCACGGCATTACTCGACTCAGCGGTTGGGGTTAAGGCATCCCGATGGTGTGGCAAAGCGAGCATCAGGAGCTCTAGAGCGCCAGGCGCGTTGAGAGGATTGACCACTTCAGCGAAAGAAGGCGCAATCCCGTTGGCTAGGGCGCTCTTGTAGGCTGCGTCGTCGTGATCGTGCTTGGCTTTGGATTTCTCAGAAGCATCCACAAAGAAGGTGCGAACGCCCCAGTCGATCTGGAGGTCCAAAGTGGATTCTTGCATGAGGAGCTCGCCGCTCACCGGGCTGAATCGGCGCTCGGCCGGGAACACAAAGAGAGGGGCTGCGTCGACCGAAGGCCACACCCCCGCGTGTTGCCGCAGCAGATTGGCCCAGCTGGTGCGGTTGTGAGGCGCGTGCGGCCCTTGCGAGTAGTCTACCGGATCCACGAAGAAGCTGCAGAACATGGGGTCGGATTTGGCCGTGGTGCAATTGTTCACCAGAGCGAGACGAACGCCTCCGCCGTCCCCAAAAGGAGCGTCAGCTTCCATCCGGAAGAAGGGCTTGGTGTTTTGGTGGCCGTTGGTGGCAGGTAAGTGATCCCTGTAGTCGCAGCGCCACCAGCCAGGCGACGAGACAAAGACCAGCCAAGTGGCGTCGCTTTCGGTGAGCGTGAACTCAATCTGAATTAAGAAGACGGAGATCGCAGAACGCAAGAGTTGAAGGAATTACATCATACGTGAATTAGAGAGAGCTAGAAATCAAAGAGAGTTGATAAAAGATAGAGTAACAATTACCCACCTCCTTCTCCACCCAAAAAGAAGTGGCATTTCGAGTCACGCTCTCGTCGGCCGTCACGTTGAAATCGGGACCCCCCAGAGTCCAACACTGGTGGGTGGTGGTGCCATCGACGGTGATTTGACCGTTGGTTGGGACGATCTCAGCCACGACTTTAGCTGAGAGGCCGTGGTAGGTCACCTTGGGATCATGTCGGAGAGTAAGAGAGTGCTAAGTAGATCAAATGCACATGTGCATCATCGGCGGCAAGGCATCCATCGACAACACAAGCACTTGAGAACTCCTCCCATTCTGTGAACCATACCGTCGTGTACGGCGACCCGCGCACGATGGGAGCCGACAGAAAGGCACCAGCTCGATCCGTAGCCGACCACAGGAGCTCGATCCCGAATTGTTTGGGCCCCCCTGTGCCGTAATCGCGCACCTTCTGAGGGCCCACTTTTTCCACTGACCCAATGGTGACGCCGTAGCCCGGGTTCCAGGCCTGCTCCACGGTGTTGGTGCCTGCTTTCACGCCCGAGGCGTGGCTGCGAGGGCCCGGGATAGCGCCCGCCATGTCGATTACATAGGGGATCACGAACACCCGCGCGAGGGTCTGCAAAAGAGTGACCAACACAGAGGGAAGGTCAATCAGGAGCGCAAAGTGCGATGCACCAAAAAGACAGCTAGAGAGAAAGTCAAATTCAAGCCTTTCTCCTAACGAGGCGCTCTGATGTTTGCAATTACTGATCTCGTGTGCTGTAGCCCCACAGTCTGTAGTACCTAGCGCCACACTCTTACCGCGCTATTGTGGTCGTCGCCAAGGACGAAGTTTTGCCACCATGAGTTGGTGGGCAGAGGTGTGCTCTGCGTTAGCAAACTGCCCCAAATATCTGACGGCTGGCCGATCGTTCGCACGAACGGGAGGACACCCAAATCCTCGACCGGGCTTGACAGTACACAGCATGCATGAACGAACGATTCGAAAGATGAGGTCGGCATTCGTGATACACAAAGAAGTGCTACGGAAAATGAATAACCTATGTAGAATCGAGAAGGATGCGTGGCCTGCTCGAATGATGATCGACGTGGCAATTGTGTAGAGGCTTCCGTTGAAGAGACATGCAGGTTCAACTGCGGGTGGGCGTACATCTACAAATCATGATGTGCGTGTGTGCAGTGGAAAGCGATGGCAAGTACCGTAGAGACGACAGCGGTAGCGGATCAGACGAAGACACATCACCCAGGATCGGTGCACGTGGTTCGCCGAGGCGTTGGTAGCCCAATAGAGCAACTGCCGAGAAGAGGCAACTGACACCAACGAGCACCATCGGCGATATCTTCGAGAAGCGGCGTGGGAAACCTTGCACCGCTGGTGGATCCACGATAACCATGTAGCCCTTGCGGGGCCGCTACGAAGAGAACCATAGAATTGGATACGAGAGAAGAGCACGCAGTGAGAATGCGAGATGAATGCTGAGCATGCGAGCACGCAGGCGACAAGATTTTAAAAATCGGATTGAAGTTTACGCAAAAGTGCGAGGCATGCAGGGGCGGGATAATCGCATTACAAAAATGATATGATCGAAACACTTAAAGAAGATTAAATTCTTCTCTATCTTCGCGCCGTACCATGGTGGTGGGAAGTTCGAACATTGCAGTCCTCGAGATTTAGCGAGGGCGCGGTGATGTCCTGCAGAACAAATCAAAAATCACAGACGAAAGATTTTAGAGATTCAACGAACGAACCGACCGGAGGATCTTCCATCTTCCATTCTTTTGTGTCCCCAGATGGGGGAAATGGGGGTCTCCATGGGTGTCAACATACTTCATATATATATATATATTTTGTTTGCACAACAAGAACATGTTGTTCATGCACGAAGTGCAAGCAAACGTATCTTGACAATCTTGACAGTTCGCGGCGTCATTACTTGTTGCTCACGTGTCACGGTGGCCAGCCATCACATTAAGCGTAAACGTTGAACTACTACTATCTTGAATGTCGACAGCCCCTCGTAGCCTCACGTGAATCAGTGTCTAGCCTAGATCGTTCGCCTAACTTTGTTGTAAGATACGGTCATTCAGACGCATTCCCGGCTGAATTTCTTTGAAAGTTGAATGGCATCATTTGCTCCTTTCCTCATTCTCGGAGGAGTGGCTTTGATTGGGGCTTCTACGAGCGAAAATGTGGAAGCATTTGTTCATAAGACGAACGAGGGTGGTACCTCAACATCAAAGCGTACCCCCAAAACTGTGATATACGCGGTGATAGCACTCGAAACGTTGATGCTCACTCTGCTCTACTTTCCATTGCTCTTTATTCTGAGTACGCCCTCCTGGGGCGTTAGCCGACCTGACCTAGCGTCAAAGCAGGCTGTCTCGATGCTATCTATCGCGTTTACTGCGCTGCCTGGTCTGAAAGCATGGCTGGGCAGTGGGGCCAATGCGGCCGTGCACATCACTGATCGTTTCCACGGCTACAACAAAATGGGCGAACTCATTTGCGCGCATTTCTTGTGCTATCAGCTGTTCGACTTAGGAATCAGCTTGGCAATACCTGACCTACGAAAACCTGAAATGATTGCACACCACGTGAGTTTTGTCTCATCGCTCTTCGTTAGGCTTGCTAGCTTCAGATTTGTCGAAGAGAAGGAATGTTCTAATGTTCTTCTTTCCAAAAATTCGTACACAGGTGGTGTCAGGATACGTGGCATGGCTCGGAATTTCTCATCAATTTGCCCACTACTATGCCGTCTTCTTTCTCGGCATTTGCGAGGTTTTACGAGAGCAGTCAGCTTTTGCTGCGTGCTTCGTTAATTCTTAAGCTGGCCTAATCTTTCTCTGTTATTTGAACAGTTGATTGATTGTCGCCTGACTCTCTGACTTTCTCTGCCTCTGTGCATGATTTTAAATTTCACAGGTCAGTTCAATACCCCTCTGCATTCTCGCATTTTCCTCGGCGGTGCAAGGGATGAGCCCTGCCGAGTTGCGCGAAGCGGGCAGCAGCGCATCAACAGTCAATGCTCTGCCAAGCTCAGTTGAACACTTTCTATTGCTGTGCCGAGTTGCCTTTGCGCTACTATTTTACGCCATCCGAGTCGTAGACTTCCTTCGGCACTCTTTTGACTTTTGGCGTGGCTTGCTCTTTCAGCGGTGGCACGACAAGGCAACGAAGGTACACGTCACTTTGGTTTTTCTGGTCTCGAACGCATTGCTTGTTGCCTTGCAGTTGTACTGGGCTGCCCTCATTGCCAAAGCTGCTGCTGACCTCGCCGCTGATTAAGCTCGGATTATACTGATAAAATGAAGGGCGAGTAGCCTTAATGGCACTCGAATTCATTCTCTTGCCTTCTTGAGTCCAAATGATTTGATGGATGAAAGTTTGATTGAAAACAAGCAGCAAATTTGGGTTTGTTCCGGCTGTGGGTTTGTAAAGTATTCAGCCGAAACACGAAATGCTTTTTGTTTTTGTTGTATAATAATCAATTCCCGAGCGCACCCGGGTTTATTTCTTAAGAGTTCAATGATTGAGCTAACTGGAATAAGAGGTAGAAGTCAAGAAGTAGTTCACCATAGGGACCATGGGGCCAGAAACGTCCATTTGATTGCACCATTCGCACTTGTAATTGTAATTGTAATCAGTATGGGGAGATCTAGCGAATTGGGTGTCTAGCACCTACGAGCTATATGTATACTCCCCGATGTCCTAGTCCCACTCGACCAATAATTTAAAACCAGAGCAGGCGCGTTAATAGCTGCATCGCAGGACACCGAAAATAATAATCAGTTTTGCTGCTCTTGCTATCTGCTTGGTGCTAACTCGAAGGCTCCTCGAGACAGCAATCCACCTCCCCTACAAAGACTGTGGTGTTTGAGAAGTCCATCAGCAAAGGGTTGTACCCACTTTTCGTGGTCGTCAAAGTGCGGTCAAGTACATGTGCTTCCAGAAAGGTGCGCTGTTTTACTACTGAAGTAGTCACAGTCGGCTTCGATATTTGGACCTGCTCTACTTGGGACGCTGCTGCGCCTGCTGTTGCTAATCCTGCTGCTCCTACACAATCTCTCTCATTATCCAGAAAAATCTCCTTGATTTCCCTTGAAGAGGAAGAAGAAGCATCTTCAGCAGCACCGCGATAAAGTGCAGCTACCCAATCAAAAGTGGTTGGAAATAAGATGTCTGCACTGCCCATCGGCACGAGGTACGTAGGGTGGTCGCGGTTGGCGCCACTTTGCAGTCGCTCTGACACTAGAGGGGCTCCAAGACAGCCCAGGGGAGATGCGCCAGATTCAATAAACGACAGCGCTGCATTGGCTGCTGCTTCAGCTTCGATCCTTTCTTTGGGTGTTGTGGCAGGCATGATGTGAGGCAGGTGAACCCACGACAGGTCAGGGTCAGGAAGGGCATCAAAGTCTGCGAGCAGGAGGGCGTGTCGAGGAAAACACGCGTGGAGCTCCTGGAACAGTGCTAGGCAGCCTGTAGGTATAAATGCCGCCACATGACCGTCAGAATCAGACACCGAGGCAGTCAAAGATGTACCGTTGCTTTCGGGAAATGCCTCATATCTTCCTTCAGCTGAAGTTTTCGATGTAACCGTATCCTGACGAAACGGCCAGAACCCTTGAAACATGTTACCAAGACCAGACATCACCCCTTTCAAACTTTGCGGAGCTGCTTGAGCGAGGAGAGCATCAGCGAGACCTGGCCTCAGATCTACACAGCGCTTGATCAAAGGGTCCCTCAAGGGCCTCATTTCTTCCATCCATTCGCTGCCGTTGTAACCGTGAGAGCTGTCGCTAACTCGATGGCTGCTTGAAGTGCTCGCGGTTATGGAAGAGGCATCTGCTGTTGCTGACGACACTACATGTGCTTCGTGAAGCGCTACAGATGCATCTCCGCTGCTAGGTGTCGACCTTGCTTCGACACGATCGTGAGGTAAATTGTCGAGAAGTTCCAGTGCCAAAATGTGCACGTCATAACCACTTACATCACGAGAGGTTGAAGTTGCACTTCCACCGCTGTTCTGGTTTTTGTTCTTGATGCTGCTACTTCGACTGTTGCCCATGCTGCGACCAGCAGGGTTGCGCTGCGATCGTGGTATTTTGCTTGCTTGCTTGATGCGACTACCATTGCTTTTGTTATTGCTGCTGCTAGGGTTTGTAACAACATCATTTTTGAGCGCGTCGCGCCAGTTTCCATTTTGGCTGACGATCACACGAACACGAGCACCATGACTTGCGGTTGCTCGTCGCTGCAAATTAGCCTGAGTCTCGGACACGTCTAGCAAGGTATAGGAGCAAGTCGAGTAGATGTCGGGGTGTTGCTTTTGCAGCCAGTCGAGCACCAAAGAGGCATTAAGGCCTGTGCCACCACCCACCTTATCACATTTACACGCGCGTGCACATAGGTCAAGAAGACGACTTGTGAGCGGACGGGTAAAAGTTAAGAACTGGAGAAGTATGCATATGGCCATATTAGTTTCACGAAAAAGCTGTATGCGAGAGTTTATTAACATCGTGGGATGCTCTTCCTGTTGGAGGTCTACTAATTACAAACGATGCATTTGAAAGCCATCTCACTTCGACTACGTGCAGCGGCCTCCCTTCACTCCGGCGCCGGTGCGAAGCCAATATCCAGCGTGCGATTGCGCGCGAATAATGAGGCCAAAAGGTTGATACTGGTGTGAGCCAGCCCTTAGGCTTAGTGGCGTACAGCTTCGCGACTTCTTTTCGATAATCAGCCTCCCCTAGCAAACTCGGAAAGTTCAACGCTGGCAATGCTGAGCGTCCTCTACTAGAGGTGCTTGTGATGATATCTCGTTCAAAGTAGAGTCGCAGTGACTCTCCGATGTGTTCTCGGGCCAAGGCCCATCGTGACGCACTCCTTGCTAGTGCCATTATAGTATAATCCGAACTAGCTAATTGTTTGGCGACTGTTGAGTGTGTTCAAATTTTAATTACAGCGACTTCTATACATATATCTATAGTTGCTGAAGAGATAAAGTTAGGCAAGCTTTAATAAAATCTAGCTAGGTAGTCCTTCGAATTCTCAAAGCTACAATAGCTCATTCACAATAGCACAACACCACTGAATTACTTAAGGAAGCGCGTGGGTGCCATCGCCACCAGGAGGTGCCATCGTGCCATCTATTGTGTTTTCATCTTTCTATTAATTAGGTACAGTAGTACAGTGATACAGGGTAGGAAGGGCAGGAAGCTGCGTGACGTGACGACGTGACGTGCGACGACGAGAAGACGAGCAGTGCACGGAGAGTTCGCCAGTTATTCGCCAGTTGATAGATGGAACCTTGGATGGAACATTAGGCCAGCTCGAAAGCTAGAGTGGAACTGCACAGCATTTGATCGGGAGTTCATTGCTCAGGTGCAACACTAGCAATTGCACTTTATAATTTCGGGGAGGATCTTGAAGCTTTGAAAGGCGAACCATGCGGCATTCTCGTTGGCTTTTCTTTTTAGCATGGTGGCCGGAGTTTACGTCTTCTTGGGGCGAAGACTGGTGGGCTCCATCTTCATCAACTGGCCAATCCGGGCCACCGCCGCCGCCAGATCATCGCGCTGAGCACTTTGCTAGGGGTAATGGGAGACTAGCTCATAGTTCGCTAGGGCAGCGTGGAAGCAACTCACATGAAACGAGCAATTGGCACTACCACCAACGAGCGCCTGCCCATATGTTTGCTGGAGATGGGCATGGAACGGAAGTTGGGCTACGCGGGGCCTCAAAGGAGGTCATAATTCCTTCATATATCAACTGGCCTAGAGTATACCTCTTGAACTTCTCGAAAAAGGAACCTAGCAATATCTTAAGTAGTTCGCGGAATAATTCCAGCAGCGAACTGTGTGTGTACACCACGTATAGGAGATTAAATAGTGGAAAATAGAATGGCTGAGCACTACTCTGCTCTCTTCCCCGTCCATTTACTAGCATGTCATTCCTGTATGGCTCTACTTGTGAACTCAGGTCCAAGATGTGGAGACTCAGTTGTCCCGCATGCGAGCCGCGGAGTCCTCGATGGAGCGCGATTTGGCCGACATCTTGCACAGCGTGATGGCCCACTCCCACGCCCTCGTCAAGATGGAGGACGTGCTTGCCGCGGCCGCGCGAGCAAGCGTGTCCAACGACAAGGACCAAGGCGCCATCGCCCTCTCGGAACTTGCTGCTGCGGTGGCTGAACACCCTACGAACCTGACGGACCTCGGCAACGCGCTGCTTCACATGCGGCACGACTTGAGGCTCTTGCTGTCGGCACTGAATGGCACTGCCGCGGAACTAGAGGAAGTGCGCGCTTTAACGGGCCAGAAAGAACTAGTGGAGGGCTTGTTAGGCGGGGAGCTTGAAGTCGACTACGAGACGGGTGAAATCGCTTCCGTGATTGGAGGCGCGAGGTACGGCACCAGTGGAGCTGATTCATCGTCGTTAGGAGGCAGTGGAGGTGGCGCTAGTAGACAGGGACAGCATTCCATCAACGGTCGCATCAATTCGTCAACTTCTTCTTCGTACGACGGAGACGACTGGCAGCACCAGGCCACCGCACTAAGCGAAGACGTAGTGGCAGCGAGGATGGCGGCCGACCCAGCGGTGCTTCATTTAGACGTGCAACTGCTGCAGGACATGGTGGTGAGTGATGTAGGGCATGGATAAAGATATATATAGTTGGGTGAGCAGTCATGCACTACCGTGATACATCAGAGAGAGTAAGAGAGGGAGTTGCCTACGTATACTGTATCATGCGGATGTGCCTAAGTGCTTCACCTCCCATAACATATACCCCATTATTGCCAACCTCCACGTTCAGGTGTTGTGCCTGGCCACAGCGATTGGCGGCCTCTTGGCTGCGCTAGTGGACCTGCCCCACACTTTGGGTTATATATTAGGAGGCATGCTGGTGGGGCCTAGCTGCTCCAACTTCATCGTGCAGGTGGTGCAAACCGAGACCTTAGCGCAATTTGGCAGCATCTTCATGCTCTTCGGGCATGGCCTCGTCTATAGCCAACACTATCGCCACGGAGCCACTCGTGACAACAGTGGTAACAGTGGCAATGGTAGTCCTAGCAGCGGTGGAATGTCACCTTCTGCAGGAAGTGACGCATTAGTAAAGGCTGCAGCGACGACAGTGATGCTAGCGTCAACGTCATCAAGTGGCAGTTTTGACAACAGCGATGGAAACGGCATTGGCAATACTGGCCAGCAGTTGCATAATGATACTGTCACAGGAGGGTTCCTGTATGTGGCTTGCCTTTTTGTGGTGACCCTCTTCACTGCGATGGGCAGCGGCGTGGTCTCGTCATGGCTGGAGGGGACTTTGACGGCTCTGGCGATTAGCTTGAGCTCGACAGCAGTGGTCATGGACACACTGGTATAGGATGCACGCATAATAATGAAAAGCTGCAGACGAAGTAGAGGAAGATAGAATTCATCTTTCATTTTAGTTACAAGAAATGAGCGCAAAAGAACGTTAACACCATCATCACTCACGTAGTCATTCTCATCTTCCTCCAATCTGTTCCTCTCTTCACTGTATATATTAGGTGCAAGCGCGTCTTCGGGACACTTTGTATGGCACGGTGGTGATTGAGCTGATGGCGGTGCAGGACCTGTTCATGGCCCCACTGCTGGCGATTCCAACGGCTCTATCGCACATCGTGTGGCAGCAGACCCCCACCCAGCTGGTGGTCACTTTGGGCTCCTATGGCGTGGGCATTGCCACGGTAAATGCTATATTAGAGCATAGATGCTTGAGCTATGCGCGCTTGGCTTTTAATCTCATCTATTGACCTCCTTTGACAGTACATTTGGCAAACAATTCCCGTGTATATTTATACATGAACACATCTCACATAGTTCTGTACACTGACACCTTGTCCTGATGCCTCGAGCATTTACCCTTTCCCACGTCTTCTTTTTCTGCCAACTAGGTGGTCCTGGTAGCCCGTTGGGCGGTGCCTCGCTCCATGGAATTGTTGTCGGACCCCGAGCGCCGTCTGGCGCCTCAGCTCTTCACTTTGGCCGTGGTCTCGTACTGCCTGGGGCTGTCTCTGCTCTCAGAGTGGCTGGAACTGAGCCATGAAGCTGGCGCGCTCTTCGCCGGGCTGGTATATGCGCACATGTAGCAGTAGCTTATTGAAAACCAAGAAAAAAAAAGTTCTTCAAGATCTTGTTCATGCTATTCTCATCGCTGCGCTTATTCATCGTTCATATTTCTTTATGCCCCCCATCTTCCTCCTTTTCCTTTCCAAAACCTTCCGTGGTGGATCGTTTTTCTTTTTAAAGGTATTGATGGACACCCCCCATGTAAGAACAGCTGCCGCAGCTGTGGAGCCCTTAACCGCCCTATTTGGAGGCATGTATTTGGCTTCGCTGGGCATGATCATGAGCCCTGCCTTCCTATTGAGGCACCTCACTGAAATCATGCTCTACGTGGCGGCCATTTACGTCCTCAAGGTAGAAGAAGAACAAGAAGACTCGTTGATAAAAATTGTGATTCTGATGTCGATCTTGAGCCTCATTCCTTTTCTCCGCTGCGCACTGCGTGTACATCAACTAATGTTCATCCGCTATGAAAAGGTCACGGTGGTCACGGGTGTGATGCGATCTTTTGGCTTTGCGATTCCTGCGGCGCTCTCCGCGGGCGTTATCCTGGCGCAGGTGCTTTAAGTATACCTTGTGTATCATTTGTCACTACCACCAATGACCATGTTTACCACCATCACTACTAGGTGTCGGAAGTGTCCCTCTTCTTCGTGGCTCGCGCGCAGCAGCTCGGGCTCGTCGGGCGCCACGTGTACCTCCTCATCCTCGCCACCACGGTCATACCCACAAATCAATAAGAGACAAAACTGTGCCTCAAACTCTCATATTCCTACACACACTTGTTTCTAGATATACCCTCATTGTGCACGGCCAATGAAATGACTTGGTCGTTGTTCTTGTTGCTCTTGCAGGTGACTCTCCTCGCGGTGGCCCCAAACTCTCATATTCCTACACACACTTGTTTCTAGATATAGCCTCATTGTGCACGGCCAATGACTTGGTCGTTGTTCTTGTTGCTCTTGCAGGTGACTCTCCTCGCGGTGGCCCCAAACTCTCATA
>Ga0307982_1003997_pt1 | contig 11711 bp, 8 predicted proteins | sample OrgLakmetagen989_FD_201847 | JGI IMG/M metagenome (GOLD analysis project Ga0307982, IMG submission 201847) | Saline water microbial communities from Organic Lake, Antarctica - #989 | ecosystem: Environmental > Aquatic > Non-marine Saline and Alkaline > Saline | place: Antarctica: Organic Lake... | reverse complement strand
GGTGGACGGCGTGCCGCTGACTGACCCGCTGGGCGTGCCGCTGCTGCTCACAGTGGTGGACGGCGTGCCGCTGACTGACCCGCTGGGCGTGCCGCTGCTGCTCACAGTGGTGGACGGCGTGCTGCTGCCACTTTGGCTGGAACTGCACGAGGAAGAGGGTGAAGCAGTGGGTGACACTGATGGTGTTCCACTTTGAGTTGGTGACGATGATTTTGACGGAGTTCCAGATGCTGTTGCACTTTATGTCGCAGACGTGGATGGTGTGGGCGTTGCTGAAGTGGTCGCAGAGGCACTGGGTGAAGCTGAAAAACAGGACCGCTGGGCAACAAGCAATGAAATGCCATCAAATGAGACCCCCGAAGCGGTATCTTGCCCAGCCCTGGCAAACGCGAGTGTGACTTCAGACACTGCAACTGCTGGCTCAGGAAGCAGAAACTGGCTCCACTGCCCGTCACCGTTGAACTGAGAACACTCAATACTGAAGTCGATCGCTCCAACCCCAGCACCATTGCCAGCCTGGCACTCGAATACCGCAGAGAGACCACCGGCTGAAATGGTCAGCCCACTGAAACGACTGCCACTTTCCAATCGAAATGCTACGCCAGCGAGGTGCAGCAGTGAGTCAGCAAGGACGGTGTATTGGAAGGCTGTCGCCGCACCCTCCTCGTGAACGAACCTGGTTGGGTGTGCGGTATGCAGCATAGATTGCAGCTGCAGACTGCCGGCTGGATACCCCGGAGTGATGGACACGGTGAATGCTGTCGAAGCACTAGTTGCAACGGTGTTACAGCAAGACTCATCAGACACCTCAACGGCAAGGCCTGATAGGCTGAACTTCCTCAAATCAGCCACTGGCCCACTCAATCGCAGAACCACACCTGAAAGCATACTTGGTTGAAGCAAATCAAATGCAGACCACCTGCCTGCCCCTGCCCACTGCTTGCAGTGACTTGCACTTGCAGTTGCCCCGCCCAGATTGCATGCACCGTCGAATGCAACAAGTGCCAGCGGGACGTTGCTAGCATTCATGCCTTCCAAAGACAAAAGTCTAACAGAATCAGTTGCTGATGCGAGCACATGCACGCTGCTGACGACGGATGTCTGGTTGAGCTGCAGCACCATTCTAACAGAGTCCCATGCCCCAGAGTACACAAAAGTGTTCAACGAGGCTGGCGTAGAATCTAATGTCAGGTGTAGCTCAGGAGAGTACATGCTGGCATTATTCACCTCAAGGATGGACAAGTCTGCAGTTGGATGCAGCAGGCTTGCAGTTGAAATACTTGCACTATAGGCGCAAGGATCAGCAGTTGGTGTTTGCCCGAGCAAGGATGTCGAAGCATATGAAGCACCCATGGGGATGACATCACTACCTGGCTGCGTTCCGATGGAAATGTCCCCAGAAAATGCTGTGAGAGCCCTTGCATGCATCCATGGGATGGCTGCAACCAGCTCGCAAATGATGGACCGTGGCACAGTGCACTCTGAAGTTTGCCACAATGCGCCATCAAACTGAACACACGGCTGTGAGCCGTCGATTTGCAATGATGAGCTCCACTGCCGCCAGGAGCTTGAGATGTTGTTGAACGTGATTGGCGAAGCTTTTGCTGCGCTGGTGCTCGCAAACACTCCGACCCCAGGCACACTTTGAAGCAGGCCCAACCAAGCGGACTCACCGGGATCCAGCCAGGTAGAAAGAATATCTTGCTCAGCCTTAGACTCAATAACAAGCACAGTGGCTTCTCCCCCAAGCTGAACTTGGGCTTGGCACATTTGGATTGCTTCGGAATAGCTGGCGGAAACTCCCGTCTTCAAAAAGCAGCTGCCAAATGCTAGCGCTGATGAAGGATCTCGCGGCTTGTCAGGAAGAGCATGTAAAAAATTCCAGCCCTTGGGGCACTTTTCGAAGCGTGGCATATCGCAGGCTGGCAGGACTGCCCGAGTGTGCCTGTCTGCAACTTCAAGCTGCAAGCTCCCAGCAACGTCCGTCCAAACAGCAACCTGGTCCTCAAGGCCCAGCCCTCCAATCAACACAGGCGAACCAACTTTCCATGCATGCCATTTGGGATTGGAGTCACTGTGCGTCTCCCAAATCCAGTCTGGAATGCTTGACAGCTGGTTGACAAAGTCGGTCGCTGCATACGCATCTGCAATAGGCAACAGCGAAGAAGAATACGCCGACACCATGCCATCAGCTGGATTAATAGGACCTGGGATTAGCACGTCCATAGCTGCTTGCTTAGATGGGCTCTGCGCAGCCATGAATGCGCCTGCTCCAGCCGCGAAGCACGTCGCACGAGCTGCAGGCAGGGAAATCTCAGCAACAGAAGAAGAATCCAACCAAGTGCAGCTGCCAAAGTGTTCAACAGTGCAATTGTTAACTTTAACGTCTTCTCCGTGGCCCGTGGCGAAGCTTTCTATGGCACAAAGAGGCCTGTTTGTCAGTGCTAGGTTGCAGTTTCGAGAGGTCACCCGGCTTTGCAAAGCAGCGTCAGTTGTGGCGGCATGGTATGCGCACAGACCATCTGCTGGAGCAACTGCTACATTCCCCGACCATGGAATAAACGTCGCTGGCTGTCCATTTGCCCCGAACCATTCTGGCGTTCCTTGAAACACAGCAGAGGTTAGGCCAACCCATGAGTTTGCACCGTGATTCAGCAATGACTTAGAAACCAGCCAGGCATGCAGCTCAGGCGAGTCAATATTCAGTAAAGACCCACCCAAAGTATGACATGTCGCTTCTGCATTGGACCACGCTCCTGTCTGAGATGCCGCCAGGCCCACACACAGCCCCTTGAAGTAGCTGAAGCCAGAGGGGCAAACGACGGCCGCGGAGTCAAACTCGCATACTGGGTGAAGTGCCTCTGAAGAATTTGAGCGAATCAAAAGCGACTCACCGCTCGAGATTGACAGGCTGATTCGGGTGGAATTTAGAGCTGCGGTGGAGCAGTTCGAGACAAACGTATCTGGGTAAGCGCCGCTGCACAAAGCAGTGCCATCCGCCCACTTGGGCGCAAAAGGAGCCGTGGTTCCCGGATGCACGCCCACCCAGCCATTTGTTGTCAAGGTAGCGATATGAGCGGGTGAACGATGAGCCTCGGCAGCCAACACGGCCCCTCCAATAGCTGCGGCGTGCAGCTCGCTTTTCACGATGGCCAGGGATGACGCCCCAAGGCTGCTGCAAGCAAATTGAGCAGCAGAAAATGCACCAACTAGCTTGTGGTATGCCTTGTAGCATACGGTTTCCACTCGAACCCACCCTGGGGGGCAAATGATGTCTGAGTCGCGCAACTCGTCGCTTGTCTCGCACACCGGGCTGGCGACAGCATTTGGTGCGCTTCCCGCAAATGAGTAACTGGAAGCGACAATACTCATGACTGCCAATGTGTCAGTTGATCCTGAGATTCCAGTGAAGGAGATATCATTGTTGATTGAGTCCCACGAAGTTCCAGTGCCCTGTCTCAGTGACGTCCAAATCTTCCCCTGGCTGCCGTCGGTCAACATCCAGCTTGCAAAAAATCCAAACCCAGTGTGTGGCTGCCATAATCGTGCACCAATTGCATTACACGTTGCGAAAGCAGCCTGGAGCTTGACTTGGCCGGGGATGAGCCGAATACATCGGCGTTCAGCTCTTTCATGAAGCCAGCCAGGCAAACACGCACCAGCTTGGATTTGCGAGGACAGGCGTTCGCAAACCACCTTCTTGAGCATGCAACAGTTGCTTTGCTCCACGAGCATTGTCCCTGAAGCGCGGGCAAGCACAGCGCACGCCCCTGGGCAGTGTGGTGAGTGAAGTGCGGTTTGCCCAACGGGGGCAGCCGGAAAAGTCAGGGCTGGTGAAACTCCAGAGTCCACCTGCCAAGAATTGATGTCAAGTGTTCCAGACACATTTGTGGACATTCCTGTCCACAAGGCCTCGTCGGCAGCAGCAAAGGACAACAGGTAGTTCGCTTCTGTGGTCGACCGAGGCGTGGCGATGGACATGCTAAGCGCAGCGCACTTCTGCTGGGCCTGCCGCCAAGTGTGGCGCCCAGGCAGAGCGTTGTAAATATCAGATGCTGCTACAACAGCAGGGATCGAGCACATGGCTGGGATGCCGGTAGTCAGCGTGCACGAGCTGTCATACAGAGTCCAGTCTTGGCGAAATAGCAGCACAAGCTTGCGACTCATGACAACGCAAGGGGATGCCGAGAGCTGTGTAAAATCATTTCTTGGCAAAGCTGCAATTGCCTGCTGAGTACCGTCACTGTGCCGAGGGCTTTGCTTCAGCTCAGACCACCTCAGCCCCACCCAGTAAGTTACACTGGATGACAACGAAGCAGCTGCAGCAGCCTGCTCCATCTCGGTAGTGCTTCTCAACTTTGCAAGCGTGCCCTGACCGCTGCCGTGCAGAGAGCGGCAAGATTTTTCGGCAGCGACTTGTGATGTAAAGGTTGATGCCGTCATGACAACGCAGATTGATCCTGAGCTTGCCCAGCCTCCAGGGCATGCGGCCCGTACAGCCTCCGGCGCAGCAGCCGCTGCGCGACGTGCCTGAGCAGCTGCAGTGCCAGGGACCTGGCGTGCAGCCAAAGGCTCAATGGCAACTGTACTCTGCGACAAGATTACTTCATTCAACAAACATGCCTGTGAAGAAAAGCTCTGCTGGCCAGATTTGTATTCGACGTTGAGGTGGCTGTGACAAGCTCGCCACACATCGAGAAAAACCTGCTGCGCCCCATGCCATGGTTTTGCCAAAACGAAGGTTGGCATTCTAGCAAAGACCGAACATAGCACAAAGCAGGTGTCTTACCCAGAGCAATAATCGCAGTGCTGCTCGATGATGCATCCTGGCAGCAAAGCAGAAACTTCACGACGTGCAACAAGGCTGGGCAGCAGGCAGGTGGTGGTGTGCCTGCCCCCGAGACACTCCCCAGCCCGAGTCACGAGCAAGCTGCTCGTCAGCTGGGCAAAAAAAATGGTTTCAGCCAGAGGGATTGTTTTACTTGTGAAATGTGAAGGTGTGCCTGATGTAGCAGCTGTCAATGCCAAGGTGCTTGAGGAGGGGGGTTCCTGGACTATGCATTGCCCCCTCTTCCCCAGCTTCGGCTCCGGCCAGTCTCGCCCAAACACATATTTCCCCAGCATCCACCTTCATCCTGGCTTGCGCATCCCGGTACAACATGGCAGCGCCACGGGTCTCCCGCCGCCTGCGGCTGGATGACGAGGAAGAGGGCCCCGCGCCGTCCGCAGCGGGTGCGCCCAACAGCGCACGGGACGCCGAGGGGGGCGAAGTGCAGCCGGCAGTGCTGGGGCCCATGGCAGGAGCTGCCGCACGGGGTGGGCGGCGGCGGCTGGATCCGCAGCCCCGAGCCCGTGAGGCACTTGCGCCGATTCGGGGGAGCAGGCGCGGACAGGCGCCGGCGCCCAGGGCGGCAGCTGCTGGCGAAAGCGACTCTAGACCGGACGAGCCAGATAGCGCAGGACAGCCCGAGGCAAAGCCAGGCAGTAGAAGGAGGGAAGTTCGGAGACCAGCATCTCAGCAGGCTGCGCAGGCGAGCGTGGGGCGACCCACAGTGCAGATTGAGACAGCTGGCCAGCCACGAGAGAACTCTGGCGTTACGCAGCCAGCCATTACAGCCAGCCAACCCGAAAGCCAGGCCAATACAGTGCGCAGCAGCGACAGCAAATTCTTGTCAACATTAGACAGTCACAGGCCCTACGCATTGCCCGACGAGAAATATGGCGCAGAAGCAAAGGTATGAGCAGTCACTGTGCTTGCTTGCCACAGCCATAACGCCACTTCTTGTGCAGCTTGCCGAAGATGACCTGGATGCCAGGATGATTCGACCACAAGACACTGCACGAATTGTGACACAGTCTTCTGTTTTCATGCAAGACAATGCAAGCAGAATGGCTCCTGCGGACGGCCCAACCCTGTATGTTGAGGCGCCAGCGACAGGACTTTTTCAGAGACGAAAGCTCCGCGATGCTGCTGGCACCGGAGCCGGTCCTGACACCGGCCGTGGTGCACAAGCCAAGGTTTGTTTTCCGATGTCACCATGTGGCAGTGCTTTCTAACACACCCACTGCACAGCTGACTGGGCGATCTGGAGGAGCTCATGTATCAGACGAGCGAGTAGACTCGCTTGTGATGCCTTTCGCTGCTTGGTGGCTGGAGATGCTGGACTCGGCGTTCTTGCTGGTGCAGGGCCTGCTGTCGGGCCTCAGCCTCGCCACGCTTGTTGTCGCGCAGCAGTACACGTCTGATACCGACTTCGTTCTCGTGCGTCCCCCCGCCCGCCCTCACCCCGCGAACGCCACCGCCACCGCTGACCAGCTGCCCTGAACCCCTTTGCTTCGCAGAACTTCGCAAACGTCGCGGGGCCCCTTCGCTTTGGCACCAATGTGCTCACAGTTGTGGCGTTTCTCGGGGCGGTGCACAACTTCTTGCGGGTGGCTTCGGTGGATGCCACTCGGCAATTCATCCCTGCATCATCACTGGACGGTGTGAACACCAATGCACCAGGATCTGCACATGACGCTGATGGGGATGGGAAGCTATCCACAGGGGAGCTTGAGGCGGCCGGGGCAGCCAATGATACCTCTGGGCGCACGCTGCTCATGCTGCAGCAGGCGCTGCTGGGGCCAAACGGCGAAGTCATCTCCACGCGCCTGAATACAGGTAGCGTTGTTGCATATGCCGTGGCAATCATCGCGAACTTCGCTGCGTTCCCAGCCAATAACACCCTGGCCAGCCTGTCGGGGAAGACCGCCACCGCTGCAAACTTCCCGGACGCACTAGACGACGTCCCAGCGTGGCGAGCATTCCAGGGGATTCAATTCGCAGGCTGCTTTGTCGGCTGGGTGCTTGCAGCCTTGATCCAGCGGCAGGCAGTCACCAGGGGCCGAGAGCTGGCAGTGCAGCTCATGACACTCCGACGGCACCAGACAAAACTGCACAAGCGGTGAGTTTGGCCCTTGTACGTGCATTGTTACTGCTGTGTGTTTGCATTTTTGTTCTTGCGTTTGCAGTTTGGAGTTCATTTTCGGCGAGACGCGAGATGGCATGTCCCAGGAACAGCTGGCGAGCTTGAAGGAACAGCAGCTGGCGTTGGCGGATTCAACACAGGACTCCATAGACGCATTGAAGCGCGTTGAGGCTCGCCGAGGAAACACAGCTGCCACCACGCGTGCAGCGGCTGTGGCGACGGGAGGGGTGGGGCAGGGGGCTGAGTACAAGGATTGAAGCCAGCTCGCATCAGCACTGATGGTGCAGCAGGCCTGGCAGAGGGTGCAGGAGGCGCGTTGGTGTCCGGTGGTAGTGAGACTTGCGGGCTACTTTGAGGGTGGCTTGCCTCCGAACTTTTGCGCTTCGATCTCCACCGCCGTTCCCTGCAAGCCGCCGTCCTCAGTTGTCCTGTCCTCCAGACATATGGGAAGCGCTACCCTTGCAAAGGGCTTTCCTGACAATGACAGTTATACCACAAGCATGGGGGTTCAAGCACACCAGCGTCAATGTACGGAGCTTTGGGCTTGCTGTAGAGCAATAAAGCGGTTGAGCGGAGAGCCGGGACTTTTCGGCCCCTTGATCTGCCTCGAACGTGAAGCAGCTGACTGCACGTACCAAATGATCCATCAGCCGACAAAACAATAGAGACGCATTCAATAGTATCATTGTGTTGTAATTGCCACCTTTCAACAATCCACTTTCAACATGGCTGCTCAAGCTCAAGGTAAGAATAGTTAGCGTTGCTGGCTGCCGTTGAAAACGCCGTGTGCTGACGTTTTGCAAGTGCTCCAATTCGTCCATGCAATCAAATTGCGTTCTGCAGCTGCCCAAGTGCAACAAATTCTCGGCAATGTTTTGCTGCAGTCCCTCCAAGAGAAAGAGGAGAAGCTGGATGAGGAACTTCACAAGATGGACCGAATGGGCGAGGATGATTTTGAGGCGCTCAGGAGGAGGCGAATGGAAGCCATGAAGAAAAACATGGCCAAGAAACAAGCGTGGAAAGCAGCTGGGCATGGCGAATATCAGGAGTTGCATGACCAGAAGCAGTTCTTCGCAGAGCTCAAGAAGAGCGAGCGTGCCGTTGTGCATTTCTACAGATCCTCCACTACTCGCTGCGAAATTGTTGACATGCACCTGGGCAAACTCGCGCGAAAGCACATCGAGACACGATTTGTCAAGGTCAATGCTGAGAAGTCGCCTTTCATCGTGGACCGCTTGAAGATTTGGGCGCTGCCCACTGTCATGATCGTGAAGGACGGCAAGACCGACCACAGCATCATCGGCTTCGACGAGCTGGGAGGCAGGGATGACTTCCCCACCAGCACGCTGGAGGAGCTCCTACTTGCACACGAGGTGGTCCTGGAGGAGTACATGTGAGCGCCTGGATGCCTGCTTGTGCCCAAGGCACCCCCCCTGCCCGACCCAAGCTGTCCCTGTCCGCACCGTCCGCCCTTCACCCGTGCTACAGTCCTATCCCCGGCACTGATACGTGTACAAAAGCGGGAGTCGCGTTGAATAGTTCATCTATTAGAATGCACACACCCAACGACCTGTGTCGTGCCCTCACCTGTTTTTCTTGTTGCCCTTCTTGGCCCCCTTCTTTTTGCCTTGGGCTGGAACAGCTGCCGTGCTGCCCTTGCGCACTGCCCCTGCCATGGATGCTGCGCGGGCCAGGTGGCTCTCCCGTGCTGCAGTGTCCTCCTCCTCTGTGGTGGCCTCCCCCGTCTCCTTGCTGACCCCAGCATCTACTTGAACGTCCTCCTCCCCCGCTGGGAACAAGAACGGGTGTTCCGGCAGGCTTACTGGTTGGCGGTCCGACAGGGGGAACAGTACCTCAAGGAGGTTCTGAATGGGCCCCCTGTTATAGGGGTTCAGCACGGGGCCCTGTGGGACGTGCAGCTCCCGCACCGTCTCCATCTCCTCTTTCACGCGCTCCAGGCGCTGCACCTTGTCCTGCAGCGCAGCCACTGTCTCACGCAGCTCCTGGGGGTCACTCTGGCGCGAGGTGGGCCCACCGGCCGCAGCTGCAGCTGGTCCACCCGGCGCCCCAGGGGTCACGGGGGAGGGTGTTGCCCCCGTGGCCAACAGCGCCTGTAGGTCGCTCTGCTTGCGCTGCAGCTTCACCTTGGCGTCCATCAGCTCCGTGTGGATGTTGTTGAAGTGCGCCTCGGCCATGCGCTGGCGCCGCAGCATCCAGTCTCGAGCCCGCTGGGCCTCCCCCCACTTCATGCTTTCGTTGGTGCTGCTGTTGGTGAGCGCCAGGTACAGGTGGTACCCCACGAAGCCCGTGAGCACGGAGCCCATGACCACACACAGCATGAGGCACATGGCCAGTTCGTAGTTCTCGTGCATGAGGTACTGCACGATGATCCACCAAGAGGCAGATACACGAGCGTTGGAGCGACGACTGAAGAAGGTCGCCTCAAACAGCCGCTTGTCGCTGGCTTCTTGGGCGAAGATGGTCATGGTGGCAACGGCGCCATACCACAGCATGGCCACGTGCGTCACCAGGAAAGCAAGGAAGTAGCGGTAGTTGCGCTCGCCCACAGCTGTGTTCAGCCAAATGCAGTAATGGTCGAAGCGAGAGACGCACTGGTTCATGACGCGGCAGTGCTTGCTGCGTGCAGGCTTCAATATGCCGCAGGTTGCGCAAATGCGCTTGGTATACACCGCATTGTCAAACTTCCACCGGCTGAAGCGCTTCAGGGAGGTGGCTGTGATGTGCCCGGGGTGGGTGAAGGCTGCCAGGAGAAAGGAACCCAAGCAAGCACTCATGACAATGATGCCAACAGGTTTTTGCCAGGCATCAATGTAGTCATTGGGAAAGCGGGGGTAGCCTTTCCATAGAAACACACCGAATCCACCAAGGATCAAAACGAAATAGCCGATCTGCACAGGGGTGAAGTGAATCACGCGACAGACAATGCATACCATGTGGTGTCGCACGCACCATAATGAATGGATTTCTTTGCAGGAAAAAGAAGGCGTACGTCTTGCTGCCCCAGGACAGCAGGAACGTCAGGCCGGTGGCAGCTAAAGCTTGTCGAGCCAGAGCTGGCATCCGCACAGTCAGCGCCCGGTGCAAGGTGCCCATACAATCATTGCGGTTGGGATTGCCGCATGCCAAGATAACTAAAGCTAGTATCACTACGAAGACAAACAGCATCAGCGCGGCTTTGGCAGCACTCATGTTGGCTGAAACGAGTGTGTGGCTGAAACTTGCGCGAAACTCAGTTGGCTGTCAAAGGGCTGCAGGGCTCAGCTGCATCACAACCAGTCCTCGAGCGCGGGGAGACCCAGATTGGTGATACTGTGAGTAGCTGCCGCGATGCTCCATTTCATGCAGCCTTGCCAGAGCCGCAAGGGGGGGCTAGTTTTTACTGATGCAGCAGCAACTTCTTGCAGACGGAACTCTCCATTTGATTTCTACCCTAGCAGAACCGTGCACACCTATGACACTGAACGGCCGTACACCAATGACAGATTTCCCCCCTACTCTGTCAGCTTCTGGTTGTTGTGGAGGATAGTTGAGCTGGCAGCACATCATGGCAGCAGCAGCGGGCGAGACCAAGGAGTGCAGCTGTGGTACCATCGATGCACCGCACACGTCTCCCGCAACGCCTGCAAAGATTGAAATAGCACAGCTATGGCCCCCATGTAGCTCATGTCAGGCCCCCTGTAGCCCACCGCTTCGGCTGCATCCAAATTTTCCTCAGCGTAAGTGGACGCCTCGGCAGGGCCCGGTGCCCACGGATGCGCTTCACTGGGGCCAGCGGAAACTGCTGCTCACAGAGACAGCCTTCTTGACACACCACGCCCAAGCCGGAGACACAGTGCTGTATGTGGGTGCCGCCCCAGGCGAGCACATCATCCTCCTGGCTTGTTCACTGTTCCCGCATTTGAAGTTCCATTGTGTGGACCCGCGCCCCATGGCGTTTTCCTCCGCCCCAGCCGGCGACCCGGCACCTGCTGCGGGCGCCAGACAAGGCTTACACAGTCCCCTCCCAGCCAATGTGACCCAGGAGTGCGGCTATTTCACAGCAGAGGCTGCAGGGGTTTGGCAAGGAAGGGCCCAGCTGCTCCTCAGCGACTTGCGGAACACCCAGGACGAACAGGGGGTGCAAAGTGACATGCAATTGCAGGAGATCATTGTGCGCACTGTGCAGCCACGAGCAGCCCTGCTCAAGTTTCGCCTTCCGTGGGGCAGTGGCAGCACCCAGTACTTGCCTGGGCAGGTGCACATGCAGCCGTATGCCCAAGGGCGCAGCACAGAGACGAGGCTGTGGGTGACAGAACACCAAGACACACAAGAATGGGACCATGAGGAGTATGAGGACAGGCTGTTCTGGTTTAACACAGAACTCCGTTCTGCGTTCCGTGTTGGCCCCGGGGCAGCTGCGTCGCTGCAGGGGGGAGTGCCTGCTTCCTGGGATGGCTGGGCGGAATTGGCCATTTGGGAAGCATACCTGCGCAGCAGTCATGCTATAAGTGCGTGTAAGCCTGGATTAGAGTCTTCTGATGGGCTTGTGCGCCGAGCAATGAGCGCCTGCGGGGGCGGCAGCAGGCACCTCGCGTGGGCGACGACTGCCTTGCTGTGCTGCTTCAAGGCAGCAGACAGCAACCGCAGCACATGGCTCTCTCGTGCCCAAGCCCAGCGCAAGCGGCAGAGGAGCAGTGGGCAGACGGTGGAGGCTGGGGGGGGGCTGTGTTGGGAGTGCAAGCT
>Ga0307982_1003995_pt1 | contig 11712 bp, 9 predicted proteins | sample OrgLakmetagen989_FD_201847 | JGI IMG/M metagenome (GOLD analysis project Ga0307982, IMG submission 201847) | Saline water microbial communities from Organic Lake, Antarctica - #989 | ecosystem: Environmental > Aquatic > Non-marine Saline and Alkaline > Saline | place: Antarctica: Organic Lake... | reverse complement strand
TCAAGTGGGAAAACCATACATCACACATCGCATTCCGCCCGCTCCCTCATTCATCTCTACAGATCTGCAGTCGCATAAAAAGCACTCACCATGCGCACATTCCCCATGGCACAGACGGACACTATGAGGGGGGTCCCGGTTTTCGGTCGAGCGGCTTGCGCGGCTGCTTGCGCTGCTGCCTCTTCATCCTTGTTCAAGAGCGAAGACGATGAAGTAGCCTCACTGCTGTCGTCTTTGGCACTTTTCTTCTTCTTGGACGTGCCTTTCGCTTCGGCCTCCCTTTTCAACGCCGCTTCCCGAATCTTCAACATCCGAGCTTCTTCTTTCTCCTTCAAGTCTTGTTCGTCGATTTCGTCCACCTCCTGGTACGCTGGCAGTGCCACGTCATCCACTTCAACGTAGTCCGCGTTGTCGTCGAACACGTTGGGGTCAAACATGTCCACTAGCATGTCCAGTACCGTCGGGCTATCTCCGCTGAAGATGGCCTTCCAGAACAGGTCGTCAGGGCACGGCGGCGCTTCCGCATAGACGATCTCGCCGGTCAGTGGGTCGGTGGTTGGCGGTGGCGCGGGCTCGGGAGGCATCCGCTTGCGGCATTCCGGCCGCCGGGGGCTGCCTGGCGGTGGGAGTTCTCTCTTCGGGAGGTGTTTCCACAGCTTCAGCTGGTCGGGCTTCCAGCTAGTGTGACTGGCGACAAGGTCCTCTGGTGTCGCCCGTTGGCCCGTTAAAGCCCCGTGGTCTTTCTTTGTGAATGAAGCCCCTTTCTCCGCAAGTGCTTGTGCTGAATTGGCGTGGCCGTTCAAGATGGCGAGGTGCAGCGGTGTCCAACCTGCTTGATTGCGCCCATCGATGTCACTTACTTGTCCCAAGAGCTTGGTCATTCTTGACAAGCCTCGCGCGGCTGCAACGTGCAGCGCTGAGTCGCCAGCAACGCCTTTGTAGCGGCCCAACTCGGGTTTCTCCATGAGTATTTTCTTGACTTCCTTGTACTCGCCCCGGCCTACCCGATCGAAGAACAACTCGATTTCAGAGCGCGGCTCGTGGCAGTGTGCACCTGGTATTTTCTTCTGTGGCGGATGCGACACTTCAAGCTCCGACGATAGGTTGTACACGCCAAGCTTGAGTTGGTTGACTTCATAGTCCGTGCGATATGTGCCAGTTGGCAAACGGGCGTACCTCGTGTTCGCTGTCTTAAATAGCGGCGCTGGAGGTAGAGCCATGATACGGAGATATTGCGATATGCCCTGGTAAATCTTGTGCAGCGAGTGCAGTCTCAGAGGTGCTTCAAATGTACTTCATGAGAAGTGTCGTTATCGAGGAAGTGATCATCAGGGACTAATGCCTAATGCATTGCCTAGCAACCTCAGCATTATTTCATTATTTCCCATTTCCCATATTGCACAAGTTGTGCGGCACAACGGAGTCATGTTTCGTTTCTCGGTCCACATTATATTCGGGAGATCGATGCATTCACTGCTGCTTCGTAGCTTTTTTGTCCCCTCCTTTCTTGATTGGTGTTGTTTTGCGCTTTGCGCATCTTCAGCCTGCCTTCCTTCCTTCCTTCCTTCCTTCCTTCCTTCCTTCAGCCTTCATTGAGGAGGACTACTACGTCCGTGATAGATAGTTTTGTGGCACAAGAGTTGGCCCACGCTTTGTCATATTATGGCGCAACACTTCTTAAAGGCTGATTTGCTATCGAAGTGAGACTATTTCTACTACTTGGCCGAACTAAATCTCGCTACTTGTAATTGACTTCGAGCGATCGAGCGGTGGTTAGAACGATGTCGGAAATGCCGAGCTGGCTTCAAAGTGACAGCGGGAGCCCAAAAAGCCGAAACAGTAGGGCTTGGGAAGACCCTGTAACTGCTTCGCAAATGAAGGTAGACGGCGTGTGGGAAGACGACAATCAAAGCTTTTCAGGTGGAGAAGGCCGCTTTTCTCGCTTCATTGGAGCTGGAAACGAGGCACAAGAAGAGTACTTGGTTACACGCGGCTTCACTTGCTTACACTTAGCGTCAGCAGCACTCATGTATGCATCAGCCATCGTTGGCTTCATGTCGTCGCCTGGCTTCTCCGAGTTTTTCATTTTTGTGTACGCATCGCTCTTTGCGACTATTTTGGCAGCCTACGAATTGAGCCACATTTACGAGCTCACACTCTTGGAGATTGAAATGCGCGCTAATTTCGGGTTCATGTACAACCACACTTTCAAGGGCATCTTCATCATCTTCATTGCTTTCGTGAACCTGGGGCTGAGCTCCAACGCCCCTACACTCATGCTGACCACTACCTTTGTGGTGTTGGTGGACGGAGTAGGGCTGGTCGCGGCCGCGGCCCGAAAGCCTGAATGGTTCCCTACTGATGAAGGAACACAACAGGCAGCTGTTAGGGTGCCCCAAGAAACGATTTGATCTTAAGTCCACATATCTTCCCATGTATTTCCTTTTGCTCTAGGCCGCTAAATTACCTGTGAGTAAGTTGAGTTAGACACAGCAAACTGTCGATTTGTGAGCAGTGGGGTTTGCAGGCTCCTTTGGGAGCTGCAGAGCTATACAGGGAGGGTTCCTGTTGTTGGCGATGATGCTTGTCTCCTACCTCGCTAATGATACGTGGCCACTGCGCAGTCTTTCCAGATCAACAGGTTATGGGCTCGCTCCCGAGAATCCCGTATATGACCAAAAGTTCGCCCTCCGCCTCCGCCCACCGCCCACCAATTTTGCCAATTAGGCTTTATGTCAAGGTGTCTTACTTTTGAGGTACCGCTAGTGCTAGGAAAAGTAACGGTTCACAAATAAACAGCTAGTCGCTTATAACTCGATCTCATATTGGCTCAGCTTTATAGTCTATGTCTATAGCCCGTCGCCATATACACGGCGGCGGGCGGCGGGCCTAATTTTTTAGATATGAGATTAATCAACGCCAAATCCAAAACCAAGTGAACATTGGACCGCCACCATCACTTCCATGGTAACTCTGGCCTGTGTGCCTGATGAGACATTCCTCCTAGTACTTGTTGCTTTAAATTATCCGTTTGCCTGTTAGCCTTTTAATTCCGGCCCCAAAACCCCAAAACCAAGTGAACCTAGGCACAAGGCGCTTCGCCAAAAACTACAACAGCATAAGCTCCTCAAAGAAATGCACTGCAACTGACGGGCACCATTAGAGATCGGCACTGCTCACTACGGACGGAGTTCCCGACGCAAACGAGTTGCGCCCCCCAGTTTCGTCAGCCTTGTACCCACCACCCCCTGACGCAGCTTTCTCGGGGCTCTCGTGGAAGGCACCCGCGCTCGCCTCCTCGTCCACGCCATGCGCAACGTCGTACGCGCTGCTTGGAGAATAATTCGGGTCGCTTCCCTCGGTGCCGTAAGCAAACGCCACGTCGTCGTCGTTGAAGCTCCCTGCCCGGTACTTGAGGCCGATACCGCCTGCCATAGCAATGGTGCCGAGCCACACGAAGGTGCAAGTGGCCCCAACTTTGCTGCAAAAACTGCTGATTTCGTCCTGAATCGTAGCGCTTTCGTAAGTGCTAATGGTCACGCCGTTGCCAGCGTTACAGCTCGTGGACATGGCACCCACCGCCAGGGCCGCAGTATACCCGAAGAACACGGCCACGGCACAACCGCGCTTCAAGCCCCCTTTTACCCACACTGGGATCTTGTACGAGTCCGAAAGCTGCGTGACGAGAAAGACTAGAATCAGCACCACCGTGAATATCCACTCCAGCTGGGTAAAGGCAGAAGCGAGAAGAGGAATACCAGTAGAAGATGCGTTAGAAGTCAGCAAAATTTTGAGCAATTCTTTGAGAGCCAGTAAATATTCTGTACAACCTCATCAGTGATCATATTAGTTACCCGCAAACGATAGTGCGATTTCCCCAAGCCACAAATTATCATATTCAAGCGCAGTTGACCAAGATGTTGCACGACTTACCACTGAAATGATCATCGTGAACTCAAGCGACGCAAATTTGTCGTATTTCAGGGTGAGCTTCTCCGTCATTTGAACCTCCACAGGGTTCCCGTCAGGACCAGTGTAGGTTTGATCGTCCGTCGCTGTGACAGCGAATTTGGCTGATGACAAAATCTAAGAACAGCAACAAGTCGCAATCGTGCCACAACAAGCGACCGAGGAGGTTAATGGCATCAAGTCGAACTAGCTGCCGAAAGATCGCAAGTAGCATACAGGAGTAAGGCACGTGTCAACGAGCGTGAGCCATCTGAGGTTTACCGAGAAAGCGAGGAAAAACGAAATGCTCGACAGGAGAACGAGGAAGCTAAAAGCAATTTCGCTGACGCTGTAGGCAGTTCAGGGTGGCATGGTGGTTAGTTTATGAGCGATGATCTAACTGTGTCTCGTGTGTTAGATGTATGTATGCTATCATGCTAGCTACTTGATAGCAACGGCGTGTTTAACTGAACGCTACATAGAACTAGTGAAAATATATCTCCTTGGATTCTGCTCAAACCTTATGCCTTCCACAAGCCCACTAAATTGTCCATTCGCTGACATTGTCTGTGAACACCGCAGTCCACCCGTACTGTCTAGCCCCACGCCTCGTTTAGAAGGAGTGCTCATCTAACAGCTCTCAAGAATCAAGAATGCAGCATTGAAACAAAAAAAAACCAGTCCTCCCCCCGGGGAAGGCGCAAAAAAAAAGAAAAAGATTCTTGTTGCATGAGTTTTTATGTTCCATTAGGTATTACGTACTTTTACGATAACATTTCTCTGGGCCAGCCACAGCCTGCAGTCAGCCACAGCCAGCTCGAGCCTCGAACCAAAACGCTGCTGACCCGGAGTCTACTGCTAGGCACCACCCACCTAGCTTAGAACTTGCGCGCAGCTGTAAAGAGCACTCGCCAAGTTCAGTATGGCTGAGGAAGCTGCCCGTAGCCGGCAGTATGAGTACCGCGCGAACTCCAACCTCGTGCTCACGGCGGAGCGCGACAAGAAGCGCGATGCTTCGGAGCCTACCGGCGAGGTGGAGTCCCTGCAGGGGCGCATCGTCTACCGGATGGGCGACAAGTCAGGGCAGGGGCGCGCGCCGGAACTCGAAGAAAAGATGAAGAAAGCGAAGGCCAAGCGCGAGCGCGTGGCAACCGAAGCCAAGGCCGGCGAAAAGGAGCAAGCGAAGAAGGCGAAAGTGTTCAAGGCAGGCAAGGGCTCCTCAGTGATGACGGAAACCGAAGACGGCGACTCGATCAACTACCGCCCCAAAACGCGCGAGTCCAAAGTGGCTTACGAGCAGATTCTGTCGGTGGTGCAGCTGTGCGTGGGCGACCAGCCTCAAGACGTGCTCCGCGGGGCTGCTGACGAGGTACGCCGACCTACTCTTGTCTCGAACATTCTCTCTCGTGCCCGTTCTCTCCATTTGAAAGCCTCTATGGGTTCAAGTGAAACATTAAAAGCTATACTCTTTCTTGGTTGCGCCCTGCAAGTATAGTCGCCCTTCCATATTTTCTTTTCGTGCCTTTCTCTCTGCTTCTGTCTGAACTTTACTTCTGCAATATTCAACCCACCATGCTCGCTGGTTTGTCCACGTGTTCCAGGTGCTTGCCTTGCTCAAGGACGACACGTTGCGCGACCCCGAGCGGCACAGCGAAATCAACAAGTTGGTAGGGAAGGTAACGCCCGAACAATTCAACAAGCTCATCGTGAGCGGGCGGCAAGTCTCTGACTTCGGGAAAGACGGTCAGGCCACGGCCGAGGCCAACGGGGAGGGTGAAGACGGCGACAACGACGAGAAACTCGACGAAGAAATGGGGGTGGCGGTGGTGTTCGACGACGAGTCCGAAGAAGAAGGCGGCGACGACGACGAAGACGAGATCCGCGACGAAGACGACGAAGAAGGGGGCGAAGGCGAAGACGGGGTGGAGGCGATGGCGTCCGCGAAACTAGCCAAGGGCGCAGACAGCGACGACGAAGATGGAGCGGACGGCGAAGGCGGCGACGGGAGCACTCTGAACGTGAAAGACATCGACGCCCATTGGCTGCAGCGCTCCTTGAGTGCGTTCTACGGCGACGCCACCGAGTCGGCCACCAAATCCGACGAAGTGCTGAGCTTGCTGCAACAATCGGACGAGCGGGTCTGCGAAAACGACCTCCTGGTGCTCTTGGACTACGAGCGCTTCGAGCTGATTCGGGTCTTGCTCAAGAACCGGGCCAAGATCCTGTACTGCACCAAGCTGAAGCAAGCGCAAACCGACGAGGCGCGCTTGGCGGTGGAAGAAGAGATGATGGCGGACCCCAGCGGCGCGGGCCCCGCCATCTTGCAGCAGCTGAGCCAGGTGGCCACTGCGGAGTCGTGGGTCAGCGACCGGATGGCCGACTTCCGGTCCAAGTCCCTGAAAGAAGCCCAGCAGCTCAAGTCGATGCACGCCGACGCGGACGCCGCCGCGGCAGGTGGGCTGTTTATACGGAGCGCTATTCTTTTCTGTCTGTTTCAAGAATTGGACGAGAGACAAGTGCGAAAGTAGTCAATAGTGCAGTCTCTTCCAAAGTACTTGCCTCTTTCAAAATCGTTTGAATCGTTTGCTTTGTTATTGTAGTCTCACCTTTCAGGCCACTTTCCCTGTTCCACTTGTTTGTGTCCTTCCATCGGCGACCGCAGTGGGCGGCGGGAACGAGGTGCGCGGCGCCAAGGCGCTCCTGAGCGCGGGCCGGGGCGACGTGGACCTCACCTCGCTGGCCTTTGCTGACGGGAGCCACCACATGTCGAACAAGCGCTGCGAGCTGCCCGACAAGTCGTGGCGCGCCTCCAAGAAGGGCTACGAGGAGGTGCACGTGCCGGCGGCCGTGCACCAGCCGCAACCGGGGGAGGTGCTGGTGCAGATCAATGGCGCAGAAGGAGACCCGAACGTGATGCCGGAATGGACCCGCCCGGCGTTTGAAGGGATGAAGGCTCTGAACCGCATTCAGTCCCGCATGAAGAGCGTGGCGTTGGAGACCAACGAGAACTTGCTGCTGTGCGCCCCCACGGGCGCGGGCAAGACCAACGTCGCGGTGATGTGCATGCTCAACGTGCTCGCGCAGCACGTGAAGCCCGACGGGAAAGGTGGGCTAGGGATCTTGAATAAACCCGTGCTTTCCGAAAATAAATCGGCACACTGAAGTACCCCTCATTCGCCCACTTTCTCTTTTTTCTCTTCTCTTTCCCTCCATTTTTAAAAGGCTTCGACCTTGACGCGTTCAAGATCGTCTACGTGGCGCCCATGAAGGCCCTGGTGCAAGAGTGCGTGCTCAATTTCCAGCGCCGCCTCGAGCCGTTCGGGATTCAAGTGAAGGAACTGTCGGGGGACCAGTCGTTAACCCGGCAACAGATCAAGGACACCCACGTCATCGTCACCACCCCCGAGAAGTGGGACATCGTCACCCGCAAAAGTGGGGAGCGCACCTACACCCAGCTGGTGCGGCTCCTGATCATCGACGAAATCCACTTGCTGCACGACTCCCGTGGGCCCGTCCTGGAGTCGATCGTGGCGCGCACCGTGCGCCAGGTGGAGACCACCCAAGAGATGGTGCGGATCGTAGGCCTCTCGGCCACCTTACCGAATTACGCGGACGTGGCGGCCTTCCTGCGGGTAGACCCGGAGCAAGGGCTGTTTTTCTTCGACAACTCGTTCCGGCCCGTGCCGCTCCAGCAGCAGTACATTGGCATCACCGAAAAGAAGGCCCTGAAGCGCTTCGCGCTCATGAACGAAATTTGCTACGAGAAAGTGTTGGCGTGCGCAGGGCGCCACCAGGTGCTTATTTTCTGCCACTCCCGGGCCGAAACCGCCAAGACCGCCACCGCGCTGCGGGACTTGTGCGTGGAGAACGAAACCATTGGCCAGTTCATTGCGCCCGAGTCCGCCACCTCGGAAATCTTGCGGGAAGAAGCGGAGTCGGCGTCGAACCCCGCCTTGAAGGAGCTCCTGGAGTACGGCTTCGCGATTCACCACGCGGGCATGACGAGGGCCGACCGGAACAGCGTGGAAGACTTGTTCGCGTCCAAACACATTCAAGTGCTGTGCTCGACCTCGACGCTGGCGTGGGGGGTGAACTTGCCCGCCCACACCGTGATCATCAAGGGCACGCAAATGTACAACCCCGAGAAAGGGCGCTGGGTCGAGCTGAGCCCGTTGGACATCATGCAGATGCTCGGGCGCGCGGGCCGGCCAGGTTTCGATACCGAGGGCGAAGGCATCATTTTGACCCAGCACTCGGAGCTGCAGTACTACTTGAGCCTGATGAACCAGCAGTTGCCGATTGAGTCCCAGTTGGTGGCCAAGCTGCCGGACATGCTTAACGCAGAGGTGGTGCTTGGGGGGGTGGGGACCTTGCGGGACGCGGCCGATTGGCTGGGCTACACCTACCTCCACGTGCGGATGCTGCAGTCCCCCGAGACCTACGGGGTCAGCGTGGACGAGCTCGCCTTGGACCCGCAGCTGCTGCAGCGCCGCCTGGACCTCGCTCACGCCGCCGCCACGGCGCTCGACCGCAGCAAGCTGATCAAGTACGACCGCCGCACCGGCCAGCTGCAAGCCCAAGCGTTGGGGCGCGTGGCGTCGCATTACTACGTGGGCCACCAGTCCATGGCCACCTACAACGAGTACCTGAAGCCCACCATGAGCGACATCGAACTCTTCCGCCTCTTCAGCCTCAGCTCCGAGTTCGAGTTCATCCACGTGCGCGAAGAAGAAAAGCTAGAGCTGGCGAAGCTGTCGGCTCGCGTGCCGGTGCCCATCAAGGAGGCGGTGGACGAACCTTCCGCCAAAGTGAATGTGCTCCTGCAGGCCTACATCAGCAACTTGAAGCTCGAAGGGTTTGCGCTGGTGGCGGACTTGACTTTCATTCGCCAGTCGGCGGCTCGTCTGACCCGCTGCCTCTTGGACATTGCGCAGCGCCGCGGGTGGGCTGCCCTCGTGCACAAGTGCTTGGCGCTGTGCCAAATGGTGGAGCGGCGCATGTGGCTGTCGCAGTCGCCCCTGCGGCAGTTCAAGCAGCTGCCCGAGAAGATTGCGCGTATGCTCGAGCGCAAAGACATCCCCTGGGAGCGCTACTACGACCTGAAGCCAGCGGACTTGGGGGAGCTCGTGAAGTTGCCGAAGATGGGCAAGCCGCTGCACGCCATCGTGCATAAGTTCCCGCGGCTGGAGTTGGCAGCGCACGTGCAGCCCGTGACGCGGTCGCTGCTGAAAGTGGAGCTGACCATCACCCCCGACTTCGAGTTCGACCCGAAGATGCACGACTACGCGCTGCTGTTCCACATCATGGTCGAGGACGTGGACGGCGAAACCATTTTGCACCAAGAGCCCTTCGTGCTGAAAGAGGCCTATGCCTCGGAAGAGCACGTGGTGAACTTCACGGTGCCACTCTTCGACCCGCTGCCTCCGCAGTACTTCTTGCGGGTGGTGTCGGACCGCTGGTTGCACGCCGAGGCGTCCCTGCCTATCTCCTTCCGCAACTTGGTGATGCCGCACCGCTTCCCACCCCCGACGGAGCTGCTGGACTTGCAGCCGCTGCCGGTGTCGCACCTGAAGCAGCCCAAGGTGGAAAACGCCTTGTTTGGGCACATCAACCGGGCAGCTGCCGCAGCCGCAGTGGCAGGAGGGAGTGGCAGCAGCAGCAAGGGGGGTTTCTTCAACCCTGTGCAGACCCAGTGCTTCACTCAGCTGTACGAGACCGACGACAACGTTCTGGTGTGCGCGCCTTCGGGGAGCGGCAAGACGGCGTGCGCCGAGTTCGCCATCTTGCGGATGCTCCGCGCCCCCCTGCCGGCGGGCGCTCCCCCGGCGCGGTGCGTGTACGTGTGCGCTCAGCCCGCGGTCTGCGACGCGACCTTTCAAGACTGGTCCGTGAAGTTTGGGCAGGGTCTAGGGGTGAAGGTGGCGCAAATGAGCGGAGAGCAAGCGGCCGACCTGAAGGCGCTGCAAGAGGCGACCATCGTGGTGGCCACCGCTGAGCAGTGGGACATGATTTCGCGGCGCTGGAAACAGCGCAAGGCGGTGCAAGAGGTATGCAAAAAGAGAGCGGGTAGAGGAAGGAGCGAGGGAAGAGTACAAGAGATACGATATAGAAGGAAGAATGACATGCTTATGCCGTCTTGTTCTGAATGTTATCTCTCACCTTGAATTTTTTTTGAATGCATGTTTAAACGCACGTGTGATAAGGTGAAGCTGCTGGTGGCGGACGAGATGCATTTGGTAGGGGGCGGGGGGCAAGGCCCTACTCTAGAAGTGGTGGTCAGCCGCACCCGCTACATCGCCAACCAGCTCGAAGCAGCTGCGGCCTCGTCAGACGATGCAAGCAAGGGGCAAAAGCAGGGCGCCCGGATTGTGGGCCTCAGCGCGTCCTTAGCCAACGCCAAGGACGTCGGGGACTGGCTGGGGGCTAGTGGGCATGGCTTGTTCGCATTCCACCCTCAGGTAGGGGGTCAAGTATTGTGATTCTTGCTGTTGTGAAAAGATATCTACGGTAATACTTCAGTATAGTGGGCACACCCTCATTTCTTTTCTTTACTTGCTTTCAACCCTTTCAAAATATCTACTAGAACCACCACTTTATTGACAACAAACACCTCTTTTTTTTGCCAGGTCCGCCCCGTGCCTTTGCTGGTGAAGCTCAACGGCTTCGAGGTGGCCCACTTCGGCGCCCGCATGGTCTCCATGGGCAAGCCCGCCTTCGTGGCCGCCGCCGACCACGTTACCTCTGACGTGGCCCAAGCCGCTGCCACTGCCGCATCAGCACACGCGCCGTCCTCGCCCGAGGCCTCGCTGGCGATGGCGCGCGCCCCCTGCGTGGTGGTGTACGTGCCGAGCCGGAAGCAGGCCCAGCTCACCGCCATCGACTTCGCGACCTACGCCGCCGCTGGGGGGGACCCTCTGCTGTTCCTCGGGGGCGCCACCCAGGAGGCCAAAGAGCAGGTGGCCAAGCAGCTGGACGCGGTGATGACGTCATCCGAAGGCCACATCGCGGACCCGGCTCTGGCCTCCACCCTCCCCAAGGGGGTTGCCTTCGTGCACGGGGGTATGTCCACCGAGGAGCGGCAGCGGGTGCAGGGCCTAGCGGCGGACGGCGTCGCGCGGGTGCTGGTGGTGCCCTACGGTCTGGCCTGGCAGGTGCAGTGCCGCGCCTCGATGGTAGTGGTGATGGACACCGTCTCCTACGATGGCCGCGAACACCGGTGTGTATTCAAGGGTGTGAATCCACCGTAATAGAGTGAGAGTGAAGGGTGGGCATGTGTTGTTATTAGTGTATGGGCGATTCCCTGCTAGCCCATTTTTCTCTCATCTATGCCTAATGCGTTGAGATGTTAATCCCTGTTTTCTTCCTTTCTCCTGACCGTTCCCCCCTCCTTGGCCTTGTTCAACTACCACAGGTACGTGGACTACCCCATTGCCGACCTCCTGCACATGGTGGGGCGCGCCGGTCGGCCGTCCATCGACGCGCACGGCGTGGCCTTGGTGCAGTGCCACGGGCCGAGGGCCGATGCGCTGCAGCGCCTGCTCCTGGAGCCCTTGCCGGTGGAGTCCCACTTGGACCACTTTTTGCACGACCACCTCAACGCGGAAGTGGTCACGCGCACCGTGGAGAACAAGCAAGAGGCGGTGGACTACATGACCTGGACCCTGTACTGGCCGCGCCTCGCGCACAACCCCAACTACTACAACTTGCAGGGCACCACCCACAGCCACCTCTCGGACCACTTGTCGCAGCTGGTGGAAGGGGTCA
>Ga0307982_1003994_pt1 | contig 11712 bp, 10 predicted proteins | sample OrgLakmetagen989_FD_201847 | JGI IMG/M metagenome (GOLD analysis project Ga0307982, IMG submission 201847) | Saline water microbial communities from Organic Lake, Antarctica - #989 | ecosystem: Environmental > Aquatic > Non-marine Saline and Alkaline > Saline | place: Antarctica: Organic Lake... | reverse complement strand
CACTGATAGTGATGCAGCAGTTTTGCGCCGGGCGCAGCTGCGCATTGCTGCCTCGATGCTTGCCGAAATTCCGTACAGCACAGTCAAGCAAGCCAGCCCGGAGTCAGGCACAGAAGCCCGCCACCAAACAGACACAGCAGTGGCCCTAAGCACTGATAAACCTTTTGTATGCCCAGTGGATACTCGCTGTCATCGCCCCCTGGCGCTGGGTGGAGCTGAAGCCAGCCTTCTTGCAGAGAATGCTTGGTACGCCACGCACGCGCATTGCCTCATGTGCAATGTGCACAAAGGCAGCCCATGCGCGGCACCTTACTTTGCATATAATGCCCACCGTGATGTTTTTGACACCATCCTGCAGAGCAGCCCCCGGCGTGCTGCCCTGGAGCATTCGGCTGCAGGCCGCCTGCGTCCACCACTTGGCTGCCAAGGCACGGTGCGCACTTGGATAGACATGTTTCTGAGCACAGCTGTATCATCATGTCACACTGATAACTTGGCAGAGATGTTCAGCGACGCCCGACTGGGTAACGCCGAGAAGCATCGCGATGGGTACATGCAGCAGGTCAAGCATCCCAGCAGCCCCCCAGGCGGCAGCGAGGCCGTGCACCGCGCAACAACTTCCTCGGGCAGTACAGATGCGCATTTTGGGTGTGTGCTGCGGCGCGCGCACCGCGACCTCCTGGTAGACATGGCTGTCCTGGAGGCGGTGCGGCAGTTGGCGGAGGCGGCTGCCCTGGCAGCTGCAGACAGCAAGGATGGGGCAGATGTGCTGCACATTGTGGCGGAGGACTTGGCTCCCTTCGCCAAAACGCAGGCCCTGACCACTTGTGCCAGTCTGGTGGACTTGGCTGTGGCGCTGCGGGACATGCTGCGGACACGGCGGGGGCTGGCTGCAGGCGAGGACAGGCCCCTGCAGTACGCTTACTTGCAAGAGCTACATGCTATGCTAGGACTGGAAGAGCAAGGGGTGCAGGAAGAGGAGGCGATGGCAGCAGAGCGCCCACGGGCTGTGATGCACGGGATGCCCAAGCCATCCTGTGGGGTGTGGCTTGAGGCTGATGGCAGCTTACATGCACCAAAGCCGTGCTTCAAGTGTCCTGCCAGCGAGCAAGTCCTGCTGGCGGATATTGCTGAAAGCTTGCATGAGTTGTTGGAGCCTGGGTCTCCTGATGCCAGGTAGTGCACATCCCAATTCCGCAGCAAAGCTATCTAGTACCGGCCTCTGTGAGTCAGGTCCAAGCCCACACCGAATGAAGTATCAATGCAATTTAAAAAACAATATTCTGGGTGTGGCACCTGCCCGTCTAGGTCGAGATGCGAGGTTGTCCTGCAGCCAGGCGAGGCAGCGAAGTACGGCGGCGAGGGCTTGCACGCATTTAGTTCTTCATCTTTTCAGTGACAAGGAAGTACACAGCCTGTGTGGAAAGGCCGACCATTAAGCCAGCAACGCCACCCAATGCCATCTCAGCACCTGCGAATATACACGATGCACGTCACAGAGCAAGGCCTGCTGCTGCCGCGAGTACACACCGATGACGCCCCACACAGCCCCGCCTGCAGTGGTTCCTGCAATCCAAGAATACATGCTCTCATCAACACCAGCTGCAGTGGAGAGCACGCGCTCTGTGACGACAGCTCCTCCAGCTCCAATGCCCAGGCGCAGGAAGCGCTGGTTGGCGAGGGCAGACAAAGCCTTGGCAACAGACATGGTGCTCAGATTTGAAAGCTGGGCTTCGACAATTTTGTCCCTTGTATGCGGAGAGTACACGTTATTTTGCTGATATTCCAGGCACTCTGCTGTGTGCTCATCTGCTTTGTTTGCCAAAATGGGCACAAGGGGGGAAATACTGATGTGTCAAAAACCGCTCAATTGCTGGTTTGTTCGGACGCTGCTTTTGTCAAATACGACAATATTCCACCATTCACACCCAAGCAGTGAATAACCTCAAGGACTTTCAACGCTTTTTTTTCCAGAATGGCCACAGAGGATGCTGTGCACGCACCGGAGGTGCCGGACACGCCCGCACCTGCACCGGCTGCTGCCCCTGCCGCTGCTCCACCTGCCGCTCACTACCAGCAAGGTGGTGAGCAACAGCATGCATCTCACTCCCAGGATCGCTATCAGCAGCCGTCTGGTGGCCACGACGCTGGAGATGACAAGCTGCCCATGTTTGTGGGTGGCTTGAATAATCCATGTGATGAGGCTGCGTTCGAGGCACTTGTGAACGAGTTTGGACCGACGACCAGCGTCGCTGTTCGCACGTATGTGTGAAATACTCTTGCATTATGTCAAACTCCTTCACCGTACTTCCTACAGTCCTGTCGGTCGCCCTGGCATGGCATTTGTTAAGTTCGCAAATGCCGCAGACCGCGATCGCGCGGTTGCTTCTCTCAACGGGTACGTGTTGGCCAGCATGCACACCTGCACCAGGGCAAACACACGTTATCAACTGCAGCCGTGATTTCGAGGGTCGCCCTCTCAGAGCTGAGGTCTCTCACGGCAAGAAACGCCGTGATGAGCCTCGTGGTGACAGAGGTGACCGCCGCAGGTAAGCTGCATTTTCTCCAAGCCACCTTGGACACACACACCAAGCACGATTGTACAGCCGTGGTCCCGGTGGCAATTTCGTTCGCATTTCTGGTGTGACTGAGTTCAAGGACTGGCGGGAGCTGAAGGACACGCTGCGTGTGTATGGCGAAGTGCGCTACGCAGACTACAAGGACATGGATCAGGTGATCATCGCGGAATTCGACGAGGCCGACGGTATGGATAGCTGCCTTCGTGCGTTGAATGGTGGCGAGCAGTTGTTTGGATTCTCTGTGACAGCTCAGCAAGATGAGGAGCGTCGATCGCGCGGTGGCGGCGGCGGCGGCCGTGGCGGCGGTCGTGGTGGCTTCGGTGGCGACCGTGGTGGTGGCCGTGGCGGCTACGGTGGTGACCGTGGTGGCGGCTATGGTGGCGACCGCGGTGGTGGCCGTGGCGGCTACGGCGGTGACCGTGGTGGCGGCTATGGTGGCGACCGCAGTGGTGGTCGCGGTGGCTACGGCGGTGACCGTGGTGGCGGCTACGGTGGCGGTGACCGCGGTGGCTACGGTGGTGGTGACCGTGGCGGCTACGGTGGCGGTGGTGACCGCTATGGAGCCCCCCCTGCAGCCGGTGGCTACGGCGGCGGTGGTGACCGCTATGGAGCCCCCCCTGCAGCCGGTGGCTACGGCGGTGGTGGTGACCGCTATGGAGCGCCCCCTGCAGCCGGTGGCTACGGCGGTGGTGGTGACCGCTATGGAGCGCCCCCTGCAGCCGGCGGCTACGGCGGTGGTGGTGACCGCTATGGAGCGCCCCCTGCAGCCGGTGGCTACGGCGGTGATCGCGGAGCCCCCCCAGCAGGCGGCGGTTATGGAGCACCAGCTCGCGGAGCCCCCCCTGCAGCTGGTGGATACGGTGGATACGGCGGTGGAGCGCCTCCTGCAGGCGGTGGCTACGGCGGGTACCAGTGAGCGACTTGTGAGGGAAACAGCACGTTAGTCAGCACATTCAGGAATTGATGGTTGGACTGACGGCAAAGTGGTCATACTATTGGGTTTTGTGGCTACGCATTTTTGCTGGTTGGGCTGCACAGAAGCGACCTGTGCAGAATCTTCTTCTGTGGGCACGTGTCCGTGTGCTTAGAGGGGTCTAGACGTCAGTTGTCTGCAGCGACCATTCCAGGCACGAAGAATAAACGTTATCATACTTTGATGTTATACAGTGGTGTGTGGTATTTTCATCCCGACTAGCCATGCGGATTGCAATGCTGCACCCGGATTTGGGCATAGGCGGAGCTGAGCGCTTAGTTGTAGATGCTGCTGTTGGACTCGTACGCAATGTGAGAGTGCTTCAGTGCAAAGCGTAGAATCCCATTTTACCATTTAAGTACTTTACAGAACCATGCTGTGCACATGTATACGTCCCACTACAATCCGGAGCGCGCATTTGCTGAGACACGCCAGGGAGACTTCCCGATCTCTGTCCACGGTGACTGGATGCCCCGACACATCGCTGGAGGGCTACATATCGTATTTGCGCTCCTGCGGAATATATGGCTGGCCCTCTCTGTTGTGTTCACTGGCATGAACTATGATGTTTTCCTCTGTGACCAGGTGTGTATGCCTTGACTGGCAAGGAAATGTCTCCGATGCTGACGATGCTCTCACGCCTGCAGGTTTCAATTTGCGTGCCAATTTTAAAATTTCTGAGGCCGAACGCCAAAATTTTGTTTTATTGTCATTTTCCTGATAGTTTGCTGTCTGCTCGTGGATCCTGGCTGAAAAACTTGTACCGCGCACCATTTGACTGGATTGAGGAGGTATCCACTGCTGCAGCCCATGGCATTTTAGTGAACAGCGACTTCACAAAAGGTATCGTTGCTGAAACCTTCACATCATTACAGTCGCGACTGTCTGAGGTGCAGGTGCTGTACCCATGTATCGACGTTGCATCCTTCCCCGCTGAGTAAGTGGCCAGGTCGTGCCCACGCCCTGCACAGCGCTGCACAGATGCGCGTTCACAGAGTGGAGAACCCCCCCACAGACCCCATCGTGTTTGTCTCCATCAATCGCTTCGAGCGCAAGAAGGACATTGGCCTTGCTGTGCGTGCGCTTGCCCAGTTGCATGCCAAGCTGCCCCACGCCCGCCCCGCCCTGCTGCTGGCGGGGGGATGGGACCCACGGGTGCAGGAGAACGTGGAGCACTACAACGAGCTGCACGCATTGTGCATGGTACGTACTTGGTCCTTGGGAACGCCTGCCTATCTGCCCCCCCCCCCATCTCACCTCACACTGTCTCCGCCTGCACAGGAGCTGGGGCTGCGGGCATTGCCCCCCCGTGCAGGAGACAGCATGGCAGCCTCCGACGTCATCCAAGGGGTGGCCAAGCAAGGCCTCGCAGATGTCGGCTTTGTGCGCTCCTTCAGTGATGGGGACAAGAACGAGCTGCTGCAATTGGCGTCCGCTGTCCTGTACACACCCCAGCGGGAGCACTTTGGCATCGTGCCCATCGAGGCCATGGCGGCACACCGACCTGTGATCGCATGTGCATCTGGGGGGCCACTGGAGTCCATCCGTGATGGAAAAACGGGCTTCTTGCAGGCCCCAGAGCCCGCTGCCTTCGCCGATGCCATGTTCAGGGTGGCCAGCCAACCAGGCCGCGCTGTCGCCATGGGGGCCGCGGGAAGGAGCAGGGCGGTGGACACATTCTCCAGAGCGGCATTTGGAAAGCGTCTGTCTGATATGTGCAAGCACCTGGTGCAGCATGGATCCCTTCAGGGGCTTTGAGATCGCACGCCGTCCAGTTGTGTCGGTCTGTTTGGGACCATGGGGGACACTGAACTTCATTTTGCTAGCGGGGCATTCGAATCTGCAATCGGTTCAAAACAAACAGCACTTATTAAGTTCAACGGTGTTTATCACAAGTAGCGTAGCAGCTCAAGTACCACCTGCAGCGTAATGCAGGGAGGATTGGATGCCCTCGCGGCTCTGGGTAAGACAATTCAAATTTGCCACGCATGCCCATGCTCACCTTCTTGAAGCCTGTAAACTTGAACTTTGACCGTTTGCAGCTGACCTCGCTGATGATTCCGACTCATCAGACTCTGGTTTAGATGTGCAACCCAGTGATGGCGCTACACAGCAACCATCAATAGCTGTGCCGTTGGGCGATGTGAAATCAAATACCGCACCTCGACCAAACCCTTCGGCAACAATCAAACGACACAAAGAGGCTGCAGCAGTGGCCGTCAAAAGCCAAACGAAGTCATGGCAGTCAAGCAAATCCACTTCTTCTGCACCTCTTTCCCAAGCCGGGGTTACAGCAGGCATCGGTGGCGCACCCCAAACCAGCCGCAGGGCAGCGGCCTCTGCGCCCGCCCAGGACACCGCGCCTGAGCTAGAGAGACATTCGGGCTTCAGTATCATCAATCGACAGGTCTCTGATGAAGACATTGCTTCTGGCATGGCTGGTCGTAGCTTCTTGCCGGTTCGCCGCCTGGCCCAACACAGCATCTCCAGCCTGCAGCGGCAGCTGGATGCAGGCGGCAAGGAGTGGATCACCATGGGCATTGTGGAGGCAGCAAGCCAGGTGCGCACTTCCGCCAAGGGCAACACCTTTGGTTCGTGGAGCATGACTGACTTCCGCCACTCCCTCACCGTCCTCCTGTTCGGAGCGGCGTGCGGTGCCTACGCCAAGCTGCCTGTGGGCAGCGTGGTCGTCGTGTTTCAACCAAGCTTGGTGCCCAGCAAAGACAGCAACCGCGCATACAGCTTGAGCGTGGCCCAGCCTCACCAAGTCACGGTGGTGGGCCACAGCGCCGACTTTGCGTACTGCGCGGGCGTGCGAAAGGACGGTGCCCCATGCACCAAGGTGGTGCACAAACGCGACAACCGGTACTGCGCCTTCCACATGGCAGCTGAGTACAAACGCATGGCATCTGGTAGGGGCGCTCTCAGCTCCTCAGGGGGGGGCTCCATGCGTGCAACCGGAACAGGGCGCAAGAACATCAGCAGCGGCTCATATGCCGCGGCTTCATTTGCAGACGTAGAGGGCGGCGTCCCTGCGTTTGCAGCAACCGTGATGGCGGCTAATGCAGCGGCAGGGGCCGCCAGTGTCCAGGGTGCCTACGGCGGTGCCGCTGGCGTGGTGGCCACCAACCGCCTCAAAGCCATGCAGGAGCGCGTGAAGAACAAGGCGCAGCTCAGTCGGAACAACACCATTTCAGCAGCCAAGGGTGCCGCTGCCCTTGCTGGCAGTGCCCGCGTGGTCATGCGTGTCGCAGAGGACGGCACAGCGTGCGCCCCAGGGGCAATGTACAAAAGCGGCGTTAGGGGCCCCCACGCAAAGTTCGGTGCAGGGGGGGCAAAGCGCGGAGCAGTCAGCCGCTTGAACACTGGCGCAACCAATGCGCTGCTGCAGAACCACGTGGATGCCAAGCTGGCCAGCGGCACGCCGCTGCAACGCAAGGTGGCCCAGCGAGCGTCACTGCTCACCCAGGCAGCAGCCAGGTACGATTCACACAGCAGCGGCACAGCGCATGCAGAGCGCCTGGCCAAAGCCATGATATCAGGGGAGGCCCGCAGCGGCAGCAACAAACGCTCCCTCTCTCGTGGGGAGGTGCGGGCAGTGGCAGCCCTGAATGCCCAGGCCAAAGGCGTGAATCTCCGCAGGGAGGAGGCGGATGCGGAGGCATTTGGCACAGAGGCACAGGCGAGGAAGAAAGGCCTGCATGCGTTGACGTCGGGGATGAGCGCCAGCCAGCGGCTGCTGGCTGTGGGGCAGTCCAGTGACAAGGCCGCTGCCTACATGGACAGTATTGACCAGCGGCGGCGCTCAGCGGCAGAGCTGCTGGCCCGAGAAGACAAAACGCAGGCGGCTCTGGAGGCACGCACCACCATGATCTCCAGCAGCGGCAAGGTGCAGCGGGGCGCTGCAGCTCAGGAGAAATCTCGAGCCCTGAAACGACAGGGGCTGAAGGCTGCCGGCAGCAAGGTAGCAGACCCACGGGCACAACTGCAGCGACGGGCACAGTTGCAGGGGGGGGTGCAGGATGAAACGCCTGCAGCAGCACAGGTGCCCCTGCGGCAGCTGCGCTCCAAATCTGAGTCCCTCATCACCGCTGCAGCCAAGGCAGGGGACTTACCGGCGGGGGCAGTGGCGGCGGCCACGGCAGCTGCCGACGAAGCCACCAGCCTTAGTGCTGCCCTGCCCTCCCGCACTGGCACATACACCCGCGAAGCAGCAAGCTTATCGGTCGCAGCAGGCGGTGGCGCCCATGATGGCGGCAGCAACACCGCTGTGAAACACCTAGGGGTGGACGCATTTGGCCAGAAGGAGCGCTATGAGCTGCAGCGCCCCGCCACACCAGAGGCAGATGAATTCCAGGATGTCGGCCCCGCTGTCGTGCAGGCCTTCAACGGACAGGGTGAGGATGAGGACGCCGCAATGGAGGATGTGCTGGCACTGCTGGACGAAATCGATGGGGGGGTGCCCAAGCACGGGGGAGTGACCCCCCATCAACCCCCCACCACGACTGCTGCTGACACTCCTGGCATGCCACTTCCCAGCAGCAGTGCCATGTTGGTACCACGAGCCACTATGGCAAGCACGCAGCAAGGACGGCCCAAGGTGGCTGTGCCCAAGACAGCCCCCCCCCATGCGCCCAAGACAGCCCCCCCCCATGCGCCCACCCCCCCCCCTGCCCCCAAGACAGACCCCCCCCCACAGCGCTTAGTTCAAGCCTCTTCCCTTCATAGAGGGACACAGCCTATACCTCGCAAGCCTAGTGCATCGCAGGCACTGCTTTCGGCAGCGAGTACCGCCAGTGACTCGAGCTCCGTCAGCGGCGGCAGCAGCAGCAGTACAAGCAGCGCCCTGCGCCCTGTAGCGGCACGTGTCAGTGCTAGCGCAGCCGCCAGTAACCGGGCCGGGGCTATGGTGGGCGTGCACCGCAATGTGCGTCCAGGTGTGGGCCTGCTGGTGTCAAAGGCCTCCACTGGCGGGGGGCCCCGCATTGAGGTGCAGCGCTCGTCAGGTGTGCTGGGCCCCCACACGATTGATCGGCAGACCACTGTGACGCATGTGTCGCCCCCCAAGGCGACGGACATGGCCCGCTCCCAGGGCATGTACGGCAGTGGGCGCACTGGAGGCGTGAAGCGGGCTCGTGGGCCCAGTGGGGGGCTGGACATGGCCAGCCTAGTGGCGGCGGAGGCAGACAACGAAAGCAGAGTGCAAGCTGCCGCCGTAGCCACAAACACCTCGCACACAGCAGCAGTCACCAAACCAGCAGCACAGGGGGGTGCTCCCACCGACAAGGCTGCGCTGGCCACAGCGCTGCTGGGGCGCATCTCGTCCCTGGCTCCCTCCCAGCTCCCCGCTTCCCTGGCTGCCAAGGACACATCCAAGCGTGCACGCGCCAGTAATGCAGGGCGCCTGCAGCCCACCAGCCTCGCAGGTGCATTTGGCCCCCCCTTGACACAGGAGCAGCGGGAAGCCTTGGCAGGGACCACCACAACTCTGGCTGCTGAGCTGGCTGACGATGCTACGGATGCAGTGCTGGACAGCGCAACCCGAGCTGAGCGCGTGGAGGCCATGTACGAGTCAGCTCCCACCAGTCGCAAGGTGTCTGTGTATGTGTGTCGCACCTGCGGAACAGAGAACAGCAAGTCCCCCGAGCTGTGTGTGGACCAGGACCACGAAGTCCTCATCCTGCGCCGCATGCAGTACTCCTGGGCGTGCACAGCCTGCAGCAAGAAATGCAACACATACACCGAGCAATGCTTTGCACGGTGCTCCTGCGGCAATGCGGCGTACACTGCGGCGCCCTTCCTGCACGCAGCTAGGGGACTGGCAGACGTCTCGCGCACACGGGTGCAGGCCACCGGCGGATCGGAAGTGCAGTCGCTGCGGTACGGATGAAGTGCGTCTTGGTGTGTGCAACGCAGCGGCATTTCTACCATTAAATTCAACTCATTCATGCTTCATCTGGCAACTCTGCCAGCCAGCCCAGCAGGCCATCAATGTCCTCTTCGCCGTCCCCTGGAGACGCCGGCGACTGCTGTAGCACTTGTGGGGTGTCGAATGCATGCTGCGCTGTAGCTGTAGCCACAGGGGGTGCATGTTTGGTCGGATGAACACTTCTGGTCGCCTCGACTGCCGTGCTGGGCGTGCCGGCATCCTCTGCCTGTGCTGCGCTTGCAGTGCTGGGCGTGCCGGCATCCTCTGCCTGTGCTGCGCTTGCAGTGCTGGGCGTGCCGGCATCCTCTGCCTGTGCTGCGCTTGCAGTGCTGGGTGCCTTTGTGTGACGCCCGGAGCCCATGCCCAGTGCGGACAAGTACCGATCCACGCCTGTGAGCTTGGTACCTTGGCTGCTGCTGCCGTGTGTGGTCTCGCTGGCTGCACCAATGGCCCCTGCTGCCCCCGTGTGTGCCCCAAGCAGCTCCCTAGTGGACAGCACAGGGCTGCGCGGGGGGGAAATGCGGTTTGCTCCTGCCGCAGCCACAGGCCCACTCTCGAGGATGCTGGGGTTTGCAACAGGTACAGCGCTGCCTGAAGCCTTGTGGGCAGCAAGCGCTGCCAGCTGTTCCCTCAGCTGCTGTGTTTCAGCAGCCTGAGCCTGCAGAGCAGCCGAGAGGGACTCCTGCCGCTCTGCCTGGGCCTGCATCATGTCCAGCAATGCAGTGGCCTCTGATAGAGGCAGTCCACCCACCAGGGGCGGGCTGCTGTCCCCCGTGTGCTGGGGCACTGCCCCACTCGCAGCCCTCCCAGGCACTGCCAGGGCTGCTCTGGGTACGGCAGGGGCAGGAGCGGTGGCTAGAGGTGAACCTGGTGAGGATGACCCCCTTGAACCTGATGCTGCTCCAGTGTACAGCTGCAGGCGGCGTTGGGTGTCGTTGAGCATGCTTTCTGAGCCCCCCTTTGCCCCCGCCACTGGCTTCTGGGGCAGGTTTCGACCTGATCTAGGCAGCTGCATCTGGGATGTATGCTGCCTAGTAGAACTATTTGACCCGCCTTGCGTGTGTAGAGCCGAAGGAATGCCCATGTGACCCCCCTCAAAGGCCTGCCCGACCCCCCCTCGTGCAAGAGCACGTGCAGCAGCAGCGGCATGGCTTGTCCGCAACTTGGGACGGCCATGTGCCTGTAGCCCATGAGTTGCACCTGCTGCAAAAGATGAGTGCTTGAGCCAGTTCGGCACCCCAGCACCGAGGCCCCCCCTCGTCGAGTGGGAGCCCCCCCTTATACCAGCTGACAAGCGCTCAGGTGCAGAGGCCACTGATGCAGCGCTGCCCGCAGGTGCGCCCCTACTATTGCGCTGTGCAGATCGAATGTCCCTAGTGCGTCTGCTGCTCGTGTATGCAGCCCCCCAAGCACCCCCCTTGTTGCCAGAGGCGACTGCCCCCAACCCGGAATCAGCAGACGGCAGCGCCCGTGCGACACGCTGGGGGTAAAGCTCGTCAAGAATGGCATGCGAAGGGGATGATGGAGCAGCTAGGACGTGGGAAATGCCCAGGCGGGAGCTGCCTGACAAGCTGTGCAGCTGCTGGGTGAGGCTAGCCTGGGCCGGCATCCGGCTGTACTGCCCACTTGAGGGAAAGGCGTAGCTACTACGCAGATCGTTGCTCACATGGTGACCTGCTGTGAGATCAGATGACGTAGTTCTTCCGTGTGTGGAACGCTGTGTTCGCTCGTCCAGAGTGCCTGGTGGCCCACCGCCTTGCAGCTTGCGAAGGGCGGTGCTCGCCAGTTGCTGGGCCTCTGCCTCTTGCTGGTTCTCTGGGGTCTTGCCAGCGAGTGCAGCCAGCCAGCGCAGTTGCTGGGCAGTGATACCATTTTCAGAACGAGTTTGCTTTGACAGCTCATACTCGCGCCATGCTGATATGTGCATAGCGTGTGCGAAGCAGATTCACCGACCCCGTTGCGGATTTTGATGTTGCCACGCGACCACGCTGCGAAACAATACTACAGCGGTGCACAGGGCTCTGCTCGCCGTTTGATGTAAACAGTCCAACTAATATAAATTTAACTTGAAAATGCATCTCTGCTTAGGCATTTGCATGTTCGTTGGCTGCGAAGCTGTGAGAGATGTGCGTGGAGGCAGGGGGGGCAAGGCGGCGGGGCGCAAGTCAAACAAGAAGGGGGCAGCAAGCCACCAAACAAACTTATGCACAAGAACGTAGACGCAAGACTAC
>Ga0307982_1003993_pt1 | contig 11713 bp, 8 predicted proteins | sample OrgLakmetagen989_FD_201847 | JGI IMG/M metagenome (GOLD analysis project Ga0307982, IMG submission 201847) | Saline water microbial communities from Organic Lake, Antarctica - #989 | ecosystem: Environmental > Aquatic > Non-marine Saline and Alkaline > Saline | place: Antarctica: Organic Lake... | reverse complement strand
CGCCAAACCCAAGAACGCAATGTCCAGGCGGTTTTGAACGCCACCAATTCCAGCAGAGCCCGCCGCTGCACCACTTTTCGCACGTCCAGCGGTAAAGTCACCGGAATTGGCGACGCGGTTGGCGTGGGAGTGCCGGAAACGGACCTTACCACTCCTGAATTTGTAGCTAGTGCTTCTGCGGGTGTTGCGTCTACGGTTTCAGTACTCGTAGCCGCCGCCGCCGCAGCAGCAGCCGAAGGTGGTGTTGTTTGTGTGCGAGGCGGGCGCTTGGCGGGTTCGGAAAGATACGGCGCTATGAAGTCGGCGCCAAAGCTCATCATGTGGTCATCTGGATCTTCGGCGATCACAAGTGCGTCGACTAAAATTCCGGGAACCTGTTTTTTTTTTAAGCGAAGGAACCGATTGCAGTAAGTAACAGTATGAGGAGAAAATATGCAGTAATTTTACGAAGTCTCAAGATTTAATTACTCAAAACAAACCATTCCTCGGCTACAACGTAGCAGAGCTTTCCCAGATTTCAACCTTTCTCTTTCTCTCTCTGCTCCCATGGATTTATGATGACATAATCCCGAACCTTCACGTCGTTCGGAGTAAAGACACCATAAGGCACGATGCGCTTCACTTGGGCAATCACTTTCCCTCCCGAGTTCCGGGCAGCCTGCGCCATCGACAGCAAGTCGTGGTGGAAAGGCTCGTTTTCAGTGGACAAGTTCCCCTGGGCATCGGCTGTCGTAACGCGCAACAAGGCCACGTCGATGGGCAGCGCGGGGTAAAACAAGGCGTGCTCGCCTCGCAGCGTGAGTAATTCTACACGTGGTTCGAGGTCGGATTGAGCAGTGCGCGGGGTCAAACGACCGCCATCGTGCCGTGGGTCGACGAAGGTCTCCAAGCCCACCGAGCTCACCACTCCAGGTTTGCCCCCCGCGATCGCCCGAAACAAGTGCGAAATTGCACCCTGTGGCAAGTTCCAAGCTTCGATAGCGTCTTTCTGCACTAGAGCACCGAGCCTCGGGGCTAAGCCCCAGTGACCGCCAATGGCACGTTTCAGGAGTCCTTTCGGGATGATTACAGGAAGTAGGAACATTAGAGTGAGAAGAAAAAAGTATTATCTATTGTTATCGATTTTCACCTGGGTGGCCATAGTGGTTCAAGCCCCGCGATTTCTTGTCGCCTTGGCCCGCCGCAAAGATGAGCGTGAGATCTTTCGGGTGGTTCGTAGCCAGAAAGCGCGCTTCAATTGCTCGACTCAACGCTTCTGCGTGGCCCACCCCAACGAAACCAGCAGACGCAACTGTAGCCCCGTCTTTGATCCACGTCGCAGCTTCGGCTGGGCTCAAAATGGGCACCGTTGCGAACCCACGCTGTTGTTTGAGGCTTGCTGGAAAGACACGAAGGGTGAGGGAGACTTAGGCTTTTACGAAATGTACACCTCATTTCATATTACAGGCTAGGGAATGAAATGAGGTTTAACATGTAGAATCGCTCACCTTGGAAAGCGTGCACCCCTCGCCACAACGACATTTTGCCCACGGCCTTCGAGAATTATCTGAAGGTGTACGTACGCTACCTACTACGAACTCACTGATTTTAGCCGCGGAGTTGTTCTCAGCAGGGATGCTCCAAAAGGTCGGTTTGCAGACCTTCTACCTTTCAAAAGTACCGTGTTGGACCTTTTACAGACCTAAAAGGTTGCCCTAATTTGAAGCCCAGAAATATGTAAAGCTCAGTACGAGCAGCGTGAAAAGCGTGTGCAAAACATGTGATTTTTTGAGGCTACGAAGTTCTCGAACATGACGCGCGCAGCAGCACGGCGCGCTAACAGCGCTAGAGAGCTTAAGCTTTCGTTTCATTCCTCAAATTATTCAACTGTATATTCATCGATGGAGAGGCGCTAATGTTTTAATGTCGACGCTACCGTGATGGACATGTTGGAGCATCAAGGTCGGACACGCTAGTCATAAGACTACGCAGTCATCTTTGTCGACCTTCGTCGGTCAATCGAATGAACACATTGCTGAGAGATGGAGATGTCAAGACTATCTTGTCACTGGCGGCAGCAATTGTAACTGCTCTCAGTTGGAGAAATGAAATGCGAAGACCTCAAGAGCTTACAAGTATGACAACCATGCTGTTTGGCTGCTCGCAGCACTCAATATTTTGGTACCTTTTACAGGGTCCAGATAAAACCTTTTGCAAATAAAAGGCCGGGCAAACCTTTTACCTTCTAGGCTTTTGGAGCATCCCTGGTTCTCAGCGTTTTTGCTGGAAAGAGATGACGTCGGACGAAGGATTGGGTTGGCTCCTGTACCTACTTAAGTACTGTAAACCTTGAGGATCCTCTCAGCTCTCAGCACTCAGCTCTTAGCTCTCAGCTCTTCGTTCTCAGCTCAGCGCAGTTTAGCTCCAGCGCACCAGCTCCGGGAGCTGAGAGCTCAGCCGATTGCCGGGTTCTGGGTTCTGGGTCCTCTCAGCTCTTTCTCCTTGTCTCCTTGATGCGAAATGGTATTTTAGAAGTAACCCCTTTTAAATGTTTGATTTTCTGAGCCCCCCCCCGAGGGGGGGATGGATTTAGTAACTAACAGACGGGGTGATTTAAAGACTGGTTTTAAGGTTTAATTTTGGTTTTCCTAATTCTATTTTCATTTCCAACCCCGAACACTGGCCTCTCGGGGCCTGAGTGTGCGCCGTAATGGAGATGGCATAAAGACCCCATAGAACTATGCCTAACATCAAAGCCGCGCGGTCGTGCGGGTCCACAGTCATTATAGACAAATCGAATGGCACACAAGCAGGAAATTTTGTCTTGCGTGTGGGAAATAATACAACCATCTACGTGGCCCCACCCGCTTCGAGCAGCCCACTTCGGTCCAGCTTGGTGCCACGCCAGCTGGCTTCCTGACCTGGTAACGTGAATCCAAAGCTCAGGGCCAAATCTCCACCACCGGTTTCGCCGCTTCCCCTCACTCCTCCTCCAGCTGCTGCTGCTGCGTCCCCGTGCTTGCGGGCCTTGAGGCCAGCGATGGCATTGGCTTGTGCACCTGCGAGCGCGCCTAAGTCCACGCAGCCCGCGACGAAGTGCCCGCGCCGTCCGTCGTTGCCGCCCTGTATCAGAGCCTGCAAGAGGGACCGCGCGGACCAACCGCTGCCAGTTGGACTATCCATCGAAGCATTCCCACCACTACCGACTGCAGCTGCTCTTCGTTGCTTGGTTAGCAGGTCTCCTAGAGCATCGAGGTGCTTGGAGGCTAGAGGTTTCGCCAAACAGCAGGACGTTGCATTCGCGTGGCGCTCGGAAGGCAACAGGACCCGACGGCTGGCAGGATCTAACGTGATGCACTTGCCGTTGCCGAGCTTCGCAGCCCATTTCACTTGTGCCAGTCGCTCGTACGCACCACCACCACCAGAATCTTCTCCTCCTGCCACGATCATGTGCCCATCCGCGCTCCGGGCGGCTGCCCGCACGTCAGCCATCCCTACCAGCATCGGGCCCGCGCCTCCACCACCACCGCTGCTTTTGCCGGAAAGAGGTGCTTTGAAGGCGCGCTCGACGATGACCACGTCCGATTCGCTCAAGCTCGACGCGATGAGAACCAAGTCGTAGTCCATGGCACCAGCTGAGTAGCCACACGCGTGCGTACAGAAAAGAACACATCAGTGTAGTTGCGAAACACCAGAAACATAGGTAAGGTGCAAAGAGGTAGCTATAGCAATTCACTCCACAAGGTAAAGAAATAGAAATTCAATCATTCAATTGAGGGCACACATGCACACACTCCCACATGTATTCTTGACTCACCACTGGAAGAGGACTGAGCTAAGTTAGCTCGCCTCGCAACGCTGTCAGCTGCAGAAAGGCACAAGTCCCAGCGCAACACGCGATCTTTCTTCATGGCCTTACGCAAAACACCTTCTGCTAACACCTGCGATCGACAGACGACAGTACAGCACAGCATCAATGAGTAAGAAAACTCTACGGTACACACCCGATCTCTTGCCATATCACAACGAATATCAAGAGGAACCCACGACAAGACAGTACGAATATCATACATCAAGCACACACACAAATGCGTACTCCTAGCAACGTGTCAAGTAAGTAAGTAACCTGCTCGCGCGGATCTGGTTCAATCAGCAGCACGCGCCATGCATTGTCGCTTAAGGAGCCTGGCAGAGGCCGCATTTTGGGGGGTGCGCCAGAGCCGGTGCCTCCCAAGGTGCCCCCATACACCAATTTCCCCCCTTGGGTGAAACACAACAAGAAGGGCACGGTGCGGATCCCGTACTGGTCTTCCATCCAACGGCTCTCTGTGAGGTCCACCACCACCAAGCGCGCGTCCGCACTGGCCGGATCATAGCTGGATCCTCCTCCATTGATTGTGGCATTGAACCCTTCGCTCCTGCCTTCGTACTCGCTGCTGCTCCGCAGTGTAGAGGCCAAGGCCGCAGCGCTCCTCGCCTTGGCGTCTGCTGCTAGGACAGCATCCGCGTTAGGGCCTAGTTCACTGCTGCTGCTGCTGCTGCCGTTGCTGCTGCTGCTGTTCCCGCGTCGCTCGAGCACGGCTTGCGCCATTTCTGCCTGAGCTAGGGCTGTGCGGCAGCTTTTGTCGTCGGCCCGCACGCACACCACGCCCACCACTTGGGCCAACGGGCACTGGTCTGTCAAAAAGCCATCTAATTCGTGGCCTTTCACGGCCAGCAAGCGCGCGCGGTTGGGCTCCACCTTCCCGGTTGGGTTGAGCGCGGACACCGTGCCCCCCGGCACCATCAAGTCGTCCGCGTAACGGCCGGAGGATTGGGTCAAGAGACTAGTGCGCGGCAAGAGCGGGTTCGCGTGGGCAATGGCGAGGCGCACGTCGAAGTTGCTTTTGAAGGCGCCCGTCTTGGGGTTGCGCAAGTGGTCTGGAATGCCGTCCAATCGCACAGACTTTCCCAAGTGGCTGAGGGTCGTTCCCAGAGGAGGGCTGCCGCTTCCTTGCGTAAAACTCCCTGCCATGCCACCGCCACCTCCTCCTTGCGCATTAATAGTCGTGTCGCCGCTTCCACCAAGGGTGCTCGAGAGGGTTGTCGTGTCGAAAGCGCCTGCCTTGGTGGTTGTGGCTGTGGTGGTCGTCGCAGCGGCAGCTTTCTCGGCCATTAACGCCTGCGCGTAGTCTTCGGGCGTGACGTAGAGCGAGCTCCCGAGGCCAAACACGGGACCTGGGACCTCCGCACCGGAAAGCACGATAGGGGGCAGTTCTGCCCGTGTGGCTGCTTCACTCGCGCCTCGCCAAGACGGCTCCAGGTAACAAGTCGCGTTGTGCGAGGCGCTGTAGGCGTCGAAGCTCTCTTCGAGGCGAGCCACTAAATCGACGGTGCCCTCGATGCGGCCCAAATTCGACGCCTTCGGCTTCAACAAGTCCCGCTTGGCCGCGCAATCGGCCGTGAATTGCTGGTGCCGAGCCGCAATGCTGTGGCGCTCGTAGCCGCGAGGGCTGAGCTTCCCACGCGGGCCATGCGGTACAGGCACCGCGGTCTCGAGGTAAGAGCCGACTGTGCGTTTGGCTTTCACGCCAAGGTCAAACACGCGAACGCAGCCTTCGCAACTGAACCGCAACTCAATGGTGTGCCGCGCTTCAAACGTTAGAGTCAGGGCTGTGTTGAGTTTCACTTTCAGAGGTTCTTTTGGGGGCGTTCCAGCGTTTTGTGCAGCCTGGTCCCATTTCCATTGTTTTGCTACGCGACCGTCTGAGTCTGCTACGAGACATCCGGTCTTGGTAAAGACAACCTTCATGCCGTGCTGCTTGCCCGAAGAATTGTCAACGGAATACCCCACGCAGTTTTCATCGAGCGCGCACAGCAAGTGTTCTTTGGTCATTCCCGCAGCGACCTCGGAAGGCTTGAGAGCGCGCGGCGTGGGAGCGTCGTCGTATACGTAGTATCGATTTTGGTAGGCGGACACCGTGCTGATGCACACCGCGGGGCGACCAGAGGGGTACACCAAAAAGCCACTGCCATCAGGCATGAATTGAAATGCCTGCTTTCCGTTGGAGTATGTGAAGCCAGCATCAGGCTTCTCCATGTTGTCCTTTATTGGTATGGCAGTAGCGTTGGATTGGCAGGGTGATTATACCGATGATCACGTATAACCAGTACGGCGCTAGTAACGTAATAAATGAACGAACATCTGAGCAATGGTCAATAAATATTTATGAATGCACACTTATTCGACAGTCTTCAAGCTACCAGGCTGCCATTCGTCTCAGGAATCGTAGCGCCGCGAAGTAAATAATTAATAAAATGGCCGCGAGAAAAACGAGCAAGAAACAAGACGCACAAGTGCTTGTTTTCTATACAAAATTAGAGCAAAATGCATCTTCTCGAGAAACTTGTGAACTCGTTCGTGAAGCCGAATCCTGAAGCTGACTACTGTACAGATACTAGTAGTACGAGTAATCAATAGACGACTTCACTAGCTCGAGTGGAAATAGCTTAGACGTTGCGAAGCGCTCCGTACTTTGTTGCTACATCTGTAGCCGTAAGAGGATATAGGGGTACTCTCGTAGAGTCTTTTGATATTTAAGGTTCTAGTTCTGGCGCGCTACTGCATTCCTACGATCCTACTTTTTAATTAGTAGTATCTTCGTGATCATGGGAGCAAATGATGTTTGGGCGATGGCTAAACTGGTTTGTATTGCTTATCTTGATTCAACAACTCGATGTTTATCTCTATTGTGTGTTACTTATTCGAGCTGAAGTCTCCGCGCGGTGCTCATAATGCTTTGTTTTTCTAACTGGTCCTTCCTTGTTATATATTTCTGGCTGTTGGCTTGCGTGCACAATCAAATCTTGTCGAAAATATCAAGCTACAGTAGAATTCAGGTGCTTATAGGACATCTCACGCTCACACATAAGAACATACTATACCTTTCTAGATCGCGGTAGCTGCCGTCGTAGGCATTGGCATGTTTGTGTTAATGGCCATGCTCAACGCGAGTTTAGAGGACACGAAAGCGGGCGCGGCGAAGAAGAAGGAAGCTGACAGCTCCGGACCAGACACCGCAGCCGTGCTCCGTGCAGGGCAAGCCGCTGTCTCCGTGCAGTACTGTGGCGCCTGAGGCTACGGCCGGCCCGCGCGCGCGCTGGCTGGCTTACTGGCGGAAGAGTTTGGCGACAAAGTAGCCGTTGAATTGGTGCAGGACCTGGGGAGCACCGGCAATTTCGGTGTGTACAATAGCATACGATCGATGTGACACTTATTATGGAATATTTGTTGTTATAGAAGGAAGTCTTTTTCGTCAGTGTTCCCAATTGCTTGTCACGTCTGTCTCTGAGCTTGCTTGTTACGAGGGAGCACCAGTTCTCATGTGCACCGGACTTCTCACTTCTGCGGTTTCTTTTTTTTGGAACCTGAACAGAGGTGGCTCTGAAGAATACGGGGGAGCTGCTCCACTCCATGAAAGGCGGCAAGGGCAAGTGCGAATCGCGCGCCGAGCAAGAAGCAGTGAAGAACTCAATCAAAGCGTGGCTTGACAAGCAATAAAGGGCAAAGGCTAAAATGGCTATGTCGTCGCGATGCATTTCAGTCGTGGCTATCAGAAGACAAGACGAAGGAGTGTTTGGGGCCGTGTGCGTTGCTGCTGAATGACTTCTCTGGAGAGGAACCATCCTTTGCTCGAGAACGAAGAAACGAAAAGCGTGCACTTCAAGCCTATAATTGCTATCCTTTAGTTCCGGGATACTCACAATAGAATGCCAATGCTAAATGATCTAAATGCAACCCAGATTTCGAGCTCAAAGCCCATTCCCTATTTCAGTCGACTTTACGAACGACTGCCTGCTTTTGGCCCTCCCGTGGTTGAATATGGAGATAATATATGTATGGTATACTTAGGAGGCAAAGGTTTTTCTTGACCCTTGGGTTGCGCTAGCTGCACTCATCATAGTTAGGAATATGGCGGTATCTCAAGCAGTTAATGATTTTTCAAAAGGCCGAGTAAGAAATTGCCCTTAAAAAGTGTTCTACTTGTATCTATAGGCCTCGTTGAGGTCTATGGCTGTCTATTGTGTGATTGATGCAATCACACGAAGGGCTTCAGGTCCCACGAGCCGTCTCCGGAATCGTCCAACTGCTCGCTGTCCGATGAAGTGCCCACGCTACCCGCCAGTGTGACTGCGCTCGCAGCTCTTTTCACTTCCTTCACTTTTCCAACTTCCATTGCTTCTTCGTGCTCCACAATTTCGTTGGAATTTGCTGCAGCATTGGATTCCACTGACGAAGACGCCTTGTGCTCACCAACAGCAGTCGAGTCTGACGGCACGGAATGAGAAGAAGCAGGAACCGTGGCAGCTGGCGCAGTACTGGTACGGGCACCGTGGTGTCTACTGCTCGTGCCGCTTTTGCTGCTGTTGAATTGGTTGCTATTCTTGTTGTTGCTGCCGCCCTCAGTGTGCACGCGAAACCATTCATGGTCGAGGGCTTGCTCCGGCGTTAAGCGAGTGGACGGGTTTGGGTCCAAGAGCCCTTTCACCAAAGCTCGAGCTTCAAGCGACACGTGGCGCCACGGCGATAAAGCACTGCTGCTGCTGCTGTTGTTCCTGTCGCTGCAAGTATACTCAGGGTCTTCGAACACGGATGAGCCTGCAGTGTTGCTGCTGCTATCACCGACGCCATCGCCGCGGCTGCTATCGAATCCAGCTCTATCACTTCTGCTGCCGCCGCCGCCGCCACCGTCTCTAGCTTCATCGTTGTCGGCACCATGAAACTCCACCACGGCGGCCATGTTGGCCGCGATGAGCTCGCGGTCGTCGTGGCCGTAGAACGGCTCGTAGCCGCACAAGAGCGCATAGAGCACTGCGCCCGCGCTGAAAGCGTCGCAGCAGTTGGCGTAACCCTCGTGGGGCGCAGCTTTCAAGATTTCCGGTGCCACATAGCCCGGGGTCCCGCAGCGCCCACGCAACAAATGGTCGCGTGGGTCTACCAGCGCGGCCATCCCGAAATCCGCCAGGAGCACCCGGCCATAGCGCCGCTCTACTGGGGCAGTGCTGCAACCACCACCACCACCACCGCTATTGCCGCCACTAGTGCTGCTACTGCCACTGGTATCAGCCGTCGGAGCAGAACCCCCGAGCAAGGCACCGCCTGAATGTGGCCATTTCAGCGAGGAATTCCCCCTCGGGGGCTGCGGCCGTCGGTCGTCTACGGGGTCGGTGCCCGGCGGGAACGTCAAGTTCGCGAGTTTCACGTCGCGGTGCGCGACGCCGCGCCGCTGCAGGAACGCTACCGCCAAAAGCAAGTCTCTGGCCACCGCGGCGGCGGCGGGCTCCGGCAAAGGGCCGTGCGCTTGCAGCCGGTCGTACAGGTCCATGGGGCTCATGAGGTCCATTTCCAGGGCGACCAGCCGGCCGGTCTCGTAAGCGCCCCGCAACGGCACGCACCGCACGACGCTGTCGACTTCGTCCCACATAGCTTGCTCCAAAGCGCACGACGACGAAAGAGGCGACGACGACGACGAAGACGACGACGAAGAGGAAGCAGAAGGCCGTTGCAGAGCTTTGAGCCGAGCAGCTTCTTCTTGAGCGTCCGCGATCCAATTGGGCGCTTCGCAACCGCTCACTCCTACGCCACTCCAGTGGTGATGCTGATTCTGGTGGTGGTGGTGGTGTTTGACGTGGTCGCCGCCGCTGCCGCTGCGCGAAGAGGAGGACGACGAAGATCCGTGGACAGGCGCATGCGATTTCACCCACGCCGTAGCCCGGTCCGCCACCGCCTTCTGGCCTTCCTGCTCTCGGGCACAGCGCGCGGCATGCCGTGCGTAAGCAGCATTAGAAGCCACGGTGCAGAGCGCCATGGTAGTGGCTTCCCGCACCAAAGCGTCGCTCCGCTCTTTGCCCGCGCTGACCCGCCGCGCAAACGCCCGCTTGTCGCACACTTTCACGGCCACCCAATCTCTCCGACTGCTGCTGCTGCCGCTACTGTTGCCGTGATGGTTGCTAGAGAAAGTAGCAGCGCGGCGGGCGCACCGCACAACACTGAACCGGCCAATCCCCAGCAAGCCTGGCGGCAGAGGGTCTGGCCCTGCCGCTGCTGAAGAGGCAGAAGCACCTCTAGTACCACTACGACCACTGGTGCTGGAGTGGCGGCCCGCCGCAGAGAGAGATGCCGACAGCGGCAGGCCTCCTCGAAACCCGAGGGGAGGGCCGTCGTCCTCACTGTGAGCACCGCTGCTGCTGCTGCTGCCGTCGCCGCTACTCTTTCTGCTGCTACCGCCACCGGTAGCGTGGCCTTCGTAGAACGAGTACAGCGCGTCGAGCTCCCGGGGCTGGCTCCGCCGCCGCAGCCTCGCGAGCCACCCGCGCGCGTGGGCCGCCGCCGTGGTGCGGTTGGCGTGCGGAAAACGCACCAATAAGCGCACGCGCTGCAGGCCACTATTAGTGCTGCCTCCGCTGCTGCTGCTGCTGCTGCTGCTGCCACTGCTGTTGCTGCTGCTGAAAGCACTGCCCATGTGCGGGGCCACAGTGAGCTCCAGGTCCAGCATGTGCGGCTCCCCCGGATAGCCGTCGCACCGCGCGCCGTCCACCAGCGCAAAGCCCAACGGCCGCAGCCCTACCAAGGGGGGCTTCTCCTGCGGCACCGGGGCCACCACCTCCGCAGCGGCTGCGGCGGCCGCCGCTGTGGCTGCGGCTGCGGTCGCTGCGGCTGCGGCTGCCACGGCCGGTGTGGTGCTCGGGCCTGTTTCAGCGGCAGCTGCTGCGGCAATGGCGGCCGCGGCGGCCTCGGCAGCTTCGGCTGCTGCCTCGACTGTGGCCTCCTCGGCTGTGGTGTCAACTTCGGTCTTTTGAGTAGAGGAGCTCGCAGGAGCATCACCATTCCCAGTGGCAGTCGAGGAAGTAGCGGAGGCAGTGGGAGGCGGTTGAGGGTCGTCGTACTCGAACAAGAAGCTTTGGCACAGCACGAGCCGGCGCCGCACCCACCGAGGGCGAGACATCGCACAGGAAGGTGACGTAGCACTAGTACTGGCACTAGGACTAGAGGCGAAAAGCGAGGTCTTGGCTGTAGGCGAATTGGGGGCTAGCGCGGGTAAAACCAGCGGTGACGGTGCAGCGGCCGTCTCTGACAAGAAGCGGTCTGTAGCTGAGGCTTCCGCCAGCTCAACTTCTGGGTTGCTGTTGGTAGAGCGAGTCGACGAAGTGCGAGGCGGCATGCCCACTGAAATGGGGTGCGGAGCAACTGTAGTGGCATGCAGGCTACCGAGCGGAGGCAGCCTAGTAGGCGACGTAGGTGAAGTTGAAGGCAGCGATGATGTTTCACGAGCAGGCGGTGCGCTAGCCTCACCAGCCTCTCCTTGTGCGCGTGGTGAAGTTGCAGCAGGCGGCACCGAAAGTGTCGGTTGCAAAGGCGGCGCAGGCGGTACGGCGGCGCGCTCCGTTTTGAACAAGGGCGACGAGGGCGGCGGCACCACGAACATGTGCACTACCCCAAAGTCCAGGGCGTCCCAGAGAGACAAACCCTGGGGCTCTTCCAGGTTGTAGAAAGGTGGGGGCGGCGGCAGGAAGGTGGGCAAAACTTTCGGTGCGCACGCCGCCACAATCGCTGGGAGCGCCCAGGGGTGCTCACTCCAAGCTCCCAATTCGGGTAACGTGTGCGCAGGCGACAGTCGTGATGACGGTGGCAGTGGCAGTGCAGCACTATTCGTAGAAGTGTTCGTAGCTTTAGCGGCAGTACCAGGAAGTAATG
>Ga0307982_1003990_pt1 | contig 11716 bp, 6 predicted proteins | sample OrgLakmetagen989_FD_201847 | JGI IMG/M metagenome (GOLD analysis project Ga0307982, IMG submission 201847) | Saline water microbial communities from Organic Lake, Antarctica - #989 | ecosystem: Environmental > Aquatic > Non-marine Saline and Alkaline > Saline | place: Antarctica: Organic Lake... | reverse complement strand
GCACTTCGCCGGCTTGCTGAGCCAAGGCAGCTGGGCCCTCTGGAGGGATGTTTGCAAAGTTGGATAAGTCGTTTCCAGACGAGTAAAACTCCCCAGAGCCTGTAAGAACGACCACAGCGACGTCGTCGCGAGCAGCGGCCTCATCAAGTGCGGCTTGGATCTCGTTGTACATCTCAAAGGTGATGGCGTTTCGCTTGGATGGGCGATTCATGGTGATTGTGTATACCTTGTCTGATACCTCCACGGATATGTCGCGAAACTGTCCGGGAGCAGCAGGTGCTGCAGAGCTTGCTTCGGCAGCTGCCGAGCCTGTACCGTCCAGGTCAGCGCCAAGTTTCTGCAAAAGGCGTTGTCAAAGTGAGGCGAAATTTCCGCTCAAGCTACCAAGGTTGCCGCATCACCCACCTTGCAGGTGTCAATGTACACTTGCTGTGCTTCCTCCGTGCTCATTTCGCCCAGCTTCATCCAGGCATCCCACTTTGCTTTGCCCTGTGCAAACTAGCATTTAGGCAAGCACTCAATACTCGAGCGGAATTCGAACTCACAACAAAGTCAAGCATGCCAGGGGCGGGCGTAGAGTTTACACCAGCAGTTGCCTGCTTGTACAACGCGTACAGTTGCAGCTTATCCATATTGTCCACAGTTGGAACCTTTTGTACGGCAGCCTTGGCAGCAACAAACTTGGCCTCCAAATCGCCAGCCCAAACTGTGGCTGAGCAGTGAATGTACCTCTGAGAAACACGAGGTGCAGCGGCAACAAAGCCGCGGCCTGCGGCAGAGACGGCAGCAAGCATGGTTTCAAGGTTAACAAGTCAGGCTCAATATTCCAGGATAAAGAAGGTGATTCCAATATTGACTTCTACCAAAAGTGAGAGCAAACGCGCGCTTGATTAGACGTCATGCGGTGCTGGTCCATGGGGCGTGTCTCACTGAACCACAAAAAATAGAACAATCAAATTGTCAACACAATGTAATACGTTTGTCGTAGGTACAAAGCTGCTTCCTGGGCCTGCCTCTCGACTCTGCCATCAGGCACATAAGCAACCGTGACATTTCTTTGAGTCGGGCCTCCCGTAGTAGCAACAGCAAATGGCTTCCAACTTCCACGATTCAGGGGCAGAGCTGGCCCATGGCGTTCATTTGATGCCTTTCTATGTGGACCACTGCGGGCCTCACCCTGCCCTGGCTGCCAACTTTCAGCCTCAGCCTAGCAGTAAGCTGCTACGGAATTTGAATTGATGCCCCTATCGCACTTGAGCACTTTGTTCCTCAGCAAACAACACTTTGACTGCTGCCTTTCGCGGACGCGAACTGGAAGGAAATACTCTAGAGCTGCCTTCAGTCGTGCATGGTCGGGTGTTGGTACCGGGGCCTGTGCGCATGCCTGCGGCGGCAGCCACAATGTCTGCTGCTGCGGGAGCTGCCGCACGCAGAGCAGCTCTCAAACGGCTCAAGCGCAAGAAGGACGACTGGAGCGATGCCAGCAGTGACGAAGAAGTACCAGAAAGTGCAGCATGTGCATCAGTGACATCTGGCAGCGCTGTTGAGGCAGCTCGACCAGACTCAACTTGGAGCACCCAGCACCGATTCTCAAAACTCAATTATTGGTGAGTACCGCTGCACTGCTCGCCACCTGGTCCATACAGCACATGCTGTTGCTTGAGCAGGTTGCACGACGAACGCCCCTCGCCCAATGATCAGCCACAGCAATGCCTACAGTGGATGAAAGATGCAGCAGAGGTAAGGCCCAGCCCCAATTGCAGCAGTGGCCTGTTTCCACGCAAACAGCACTCGTGCAGATTCACCGACAACTGTCCCAGGCGGACATTGACGCTGTGTGTGCATTGCTACCTAAACAGGGCTGACTGGGTGCATTGTTGGTTCAAATAAATTCGCTACAGCAAGAATCGGCCACTGGTTAGACCACATGGCAGCTGACTGCTTGCACAGGCATGCCCAACACAAGCAGCGAGAAGATGACCCTTTATCAATCCTGGACCCCAGCAAAGCTTGTATACAAACTAGCTGCCCATTGTCAAATGCAGGCCCATTTCATGGGCTTCTCTGCTTACGACTCGGCCCAGGAGTTATCCTTACGGATGGCCTCCTCCTCCTCAGGTGTGAAGTCCTTCTCCAGCTCGAAGGTCTTGTGGTAGTCTTCCAAAGACATGCCCTTGATGATGGACGCAATCTTGCCGCAGAGCAGCAGGCCCATGGGGTGCACATCCAAGGACTGAGAGAGCTGTATAAGGCAAGAATTGATAGCGGTTTCTGCCAAAACTACGCAGCTCACGACACACAGGAAGGCAAGGCAGACAAATGAGTAAAACATAAACCAATGTGCAAATTGTCGGCTGGGTCGTGTGCATACTGGGTGGACATGTGGAGCTCGACGGAATCAATGACAGTGTCCATCGCATTTGCGGAAGTACAGCTGTCGCAAACCACGCTGGATGCACATCTCAACTCTCGAGACATGAACTACAGGAGAAATCAACAAAACGCATTTGAAAATCCATAGAGAGAATATTGCTGTCAGGTCAGCTGTCTAGCAGCAAAATCAAAGGTTGTTGACGCGCGTGGCAGCTAACAAGCCAAGGCAACTTTTCAAAAAGCAACGCCGGGGCCAAACACCACAGCAAAGCACAGCAGGGGACAGTCAGCTCACAAGACACGATTAAAAAATATTGGCTCTGTTTGGCAACAATTGTAACAACCACATCAAGCAAACAACTCGCGCGGATACTCACGTTTGCATAATCAAACAGGTCATCTTGGGACAGCTCGTCAGCCCACTTCACAGCCCATGCAGGGAAACCAGCGTCAACAAGATTGGGAGATGCCAACGGCTTGGGGATTTTCTTGGTCTCGCCCTGGGGCGCAAAGGGATCTTGTTGCTCGATCTCGCTGACGGGGATTGGGTTCTCGGCATTTTGCGACAGAAAGCTTGCAACCTTGGTCAGCTCTGCGAAGTAAAAAGACTGATTGTTGCTGCCACTGCCAAGGATTTGAACACGATCGCGTAACCAAGCCTCCATGCTTGCTCCCGGAAACCATTGTGAAGCGCTAGGAATTGTCTTGCACACAGCACAGGCAACTTACGATCCTTGTCCATGTCGAACATCTCAATCACTGAGTCGGAACCCAGACCAACCTGCTCAACGAGGTATGAAGACTGCTCATAGACCTTCTTTGTGAGCTCGACTTCGGCACCGTCGTTGGTTTTCACAACGATCTTGTCGGGACTTGCGGCCATTGTGATAGGATGTGCGCGAGCTGGATGCTTCTATTTGCTACGTAAACAACCCGTGACAAGGTTGCTACTCCTGAAATTGAAATAGCAATTATGCAAGGCGACATGAACAACTTTTATTTTGGCTGAGCTAGCCCAATCGCTTTGGTCACAGTCCGCTGGCGGGCAAGCGGAGGGGTGTCAAGCACTTCTCAAGTCAAGGGGGAGCAAACCCATGATCAACTGGCACAAACCCATCAAGCCAGCCGTGAAAGCAGTCGCCGCACTATCCACAGCCATGCTTATTCATTTAAACAGGGCTATTTCGCTGGCGTCATTGGGCAGTACATCCAAGCTTGAGTCATGGAATACTGCAGTTGTTTTTCATGCTTTTGAGGACACGAGAAAGTTTCATCGACCAAAGCGACAGACACGGCTGTTAAAGCTGAGTGACACACAAGCCATGTCATGAATAATTTTGCCTGGGGCTCTCAACGGGTGAGGGGTGGACATTGTCCTGTGCAAGGACTTGAGAGGACGAGCAACGGGGGGGGGGGTGCCCCCCTTTCGTCGATATGGGAGTATACTAGGGCCAACATCTTGCCGCAGGCTAGAAAATGTAGGCAGACAATTTCAAACTGGTTATCATCTGTGTTGACTTTCTAGAACAAAGTCGCCAGCCAGCAGCCAGGGACAGAGTCACCTGTCTGAAGTGTCAAGAAATTGCCCCTTTATCGTTGCTTCCGTTCTCGGCGACACAGCACACAAGCTAATCAATCAGGAATTGCAACCTCCAATCAAATTTTAGCAAACTATTTCATCATTATGGCCTTTGCTGGCTCTGCATTCGACGAGAGTACGTTATAGCCGCTGCTTCACGCGGCACGTCGCACTGCGACGTCGCGCTCGTTGCTGCGAAGGGCGCCCAGCTCAATCCATAGCACCGTTACAGTTGCCAAGCTGCGCATCCACCAGGAGACTATTCGGCGTGAAAACAGGATGCCCCGATTTGAGAATGAGTTTCATCTCAACCCCCACAACCGTGAGTTGGCTGCGGTGTCAAATTGAGAGAGCACCATGCTGCTTGGCTCGTCCTAGCCAAGACATGCCCGGCGCTTCTCATCCAGCTCTCCAATTGACCGCCCAACATGTCTCGATGCCGCGTGTTTATTCAATTGCAGCTCGCCCGTTTCACCCCCCCCCCTTCTGCAGTGCAACTCATCACACGGAAGATTGGCCACGAGCCCGCCGTGACTGAGGAGGACGAGAAGAATTTCAAAGAGATGCACGCCAGTATGATTGAACACAAGAAGAAGCCCCAAGACAAGGAGGAAAACAAGGCCTCCGGCCTGCCGCGCACCGCTGGACAGGAGTACGGCTGGTGGTACACCCAGGCGGGGGAGTACACAGATGTCGTGCGGCCCAAGAAGAGCAGCGCCGAGACGCGCTTTGCGGGGGAATACTGGAAGCTGAAAGGAAAGAGCATGTTCGCAGACGGCAAGTGAGCAGGGGCTATGAGGCTGCGCGTTGGACAGCCCTGCTGCTCGTCCTGCTGTATCTGAGCACGACAGCCCCTCAGACCAAAGCTGTGGGAGGCTACAGGTGGAAAATTTGATCCACATGACGCAAATGCTCTTTGGGCACCATATTGTGCACTGCTTGCCTGTCCTGCCTCGTAGGGCTCTCACGGTGCATGAGGGGCCCTCACGAATGCTATTTCTGAACTGCTGCAGCCGCGAACAAAATGCCCTCGAGTGTCTCAATTAATTTTAACCCTGGCCAGTTCACGGGACATGAAATTGCGACGAGCTAGAGTTGACGCCGTGATTTTTTTGTCGCTCATAGTTTGCTGAGATATCCGCGGAAATTGCGCCTTCCTGGTATAGCAGCTTGCAGGACAAAAGTGCGGTGTTTTCTGGGCTCATTACGAGTGGTGAGCGCATACAAGCTTACAAGTATGAGTGATTCAGCGGCCAAACCGCGAACAGTGCTTCTGCGAAAGGCCCAGCCCACTGCTGCAGGTGGCCGAGAGGCAGCCCAGGCCTCATCCAACGGTGTGAAGCGCACTGTGCTGGTGTCTCGGCCCATGCATGACGACGAGATGCGCGGCCAGGTGAACAGAGCAGTATCAGGGACGCTTTTGCGCGGACCTTCGGTGCGTTTGCCGTCAATGGAGTGCTGGTTTGTGCCGTTGCGAAGCACGATGACACATTGCAGCCAGCAACTTCTGCTGGCTTTGTCTTCCAGACAGCACATCACAGTTTCCTTTTTGCAGCGTGAAGGCAGTCGACCAACAACAAGTGGAAACACCAAAGCACTTTTCATGGAGGATGCTTTCCCAGAGAGTGCACAGTTCAGTGCGATCGACCAGGGTGCGGATTTTGGGCTTACTGAAGGCAAGCTTGGCCAGGAGTTTGCTGCTCAAGTTCCTGAACCTGAATTCAGGGGATCCTTGGCACGAAATGGGGACCATTCTTCGTCATCTCCCTCTTTGCCGTCTCATCAGGCAGTGCTGGGGCATGAGGCAGGCTCGGACCTGCTGCACCCACGAGAGCGTGCAGCCAGCTCTGCACTGGCTCGCACCCGTGCAGTAGCGCGGGTTCAAACAGCTGCATCCGCTGCATCCCGTGCATCCCTGCAGACCAGTGCAGCCATTGCAGTTGACCGCGACGCCCGTGTGCGCCAGCGCTGGGACGCCCAGCAGCGTGTCTGGGCAAGGCATCGCGCCTCCCTCGCCGCCAAGCTGCAGCGGCCGGAAGAGAGCTCCGTGGTTGCCCACGCAGACGGCTTTCGGGCCCGTCACGAGGAGGTGGACCTGCTTGAAAAGGCCCAGCCCAGGGACGAGAGACACGGCGCAGAGGGGTGGCAAATGAACCTGAGGGGGGGGGGCACACGGTACATTCAGGTCGGCAGTGTCTTTTCTGGGCTATATGTGCCTGTCAAGGACGAAGTAAAGCCCTTGGCTGAGACAGTACTGCGGCCAGGTGCCAAGGCGGCCATGCATGCCACAGCCCGAAACGCCATGAAAACGGCCCTGCTGAGCAAGGACGAACACGAAGCAGAACAAGCGGCATCCGCTGCAGCTACCACTGCACTGTCCAGCCTTGGTGCCACATCTGGCCGCAGCAAGCAGCCCGGCTCCGCCCACGGCAAAGGCGTGAGGCAGGACCCCCTTGCCCTGAAGCGGGCGTCCCTCCAAAAGAACATCGCAAAGATCAAACCTCACGAAGTAGGGCCTGATGCAGCCGACACTCTCACGGCGCTGGGCGTGCCCCTGTTTGAGTGGGCACGAAAAGACGCAGGGGATATCTTGAGCGCCACTCAGGGGGGGGTGGGTGGCCAGGCTTGGGGCCCCTCATCCCCTGCAGGCAAACGAGCCGGCTCACCTGACAGTATCCCATTGCAGAATGGAGACTCGCATGCATCACCCCCCTCCTCCCCCTTGCATACGGGGGAGGGGGGTCCCAGTTCGCCCGGCCTGCACACAAGCTTTGCTCCAGGCTTGAGGGGCAAGGACACCTTCCCTGGGGCGGCACTGGTAGGCCCATACCTGCGTGTGCAGGTGGTGCAGGATTCGACCACTCTGCCTGGGCAGCCTGGCGCTGCAATGGGGCCCTATGGCCCAGAAGCGGGCGATTGTGATGGGGGTGTAGGGGGGGGCACCTTAGGCAGCTCCGCGCTGTCAGCAGTGCGCGGCTGGCCTCGTGTTGTCATGGAGTGCTCAGCTGGCGGCGATGTGGCAGAGCTTACCCCGGCAGCCACCCGGCTGCCTGCCGGCCGTGTGGCGGTGCTGGGCGGGTCGCTTGCTCCTGCCTCTGGCATGTTTGATGCGGAACCAGGTGCAGTGACTCAAGCGTGGAACAGCACTGCCCGCAGTGCAGTGAAGCTGGGCTTGGGTGCAACACAGTTTGGCATCGAGGGGGGTGCAGGGGGGGTAGCATTTGCGGGCATGGCGGGTGCTGCCACGCAAAGCATCGCAGCTTTGTCGCTTGAAAACGTGGGATCCACTGCACTGTACTACTCCTGGCAGCGCGTGGACCATGGAGCCGTGAAGGCTCTGCAAGATACGCTTGCGCTGCCCGGGGAAAGTGTGGAGGCTGCACGGCAGTCAGACTTGCCCGGCAGCTCCCCCCACGCTGGGCTAGGCAACTTCGTGTGCGCCCAGCTGAAGGGCAGCGTCGCCCCCGGGCAGGCCATGACTGCCACATTTGCCTTCGCCTCCCCTACGCCGGGGGTGTTCCGGGAGACCTGGGAGCTGCGAACAGTGCCCCCCGCCAACGGGGGCCGCCGCCTGCGTGTGTCGCTTCGGGGGGTAGCCACTGCTGAGGACGAAAGTGGCCCTGCACGGGGGACACTGGAAAGCAAGCTGCAGGACCGCGCCGCAGAGCACGCCGTGGCAGAGATTCTCGAGGGCTTGATTTCTCGGGTGAAGACCCCCCCTGCACCCCCATCGCCCAGAGCTGTGCGGGAGGCGCAGCACCGCACATTTGAGCGGCACAATACTGGACTCCGTTACACGCCAGCAGTGTGGGACGAGCTGCAGCAGCTGTGGGTGGATGCAGCCAGTTGTTTGGGGGCGTACGCTGAAGGCAGGCCCGTCAAGGAGGCAGGGCACACCGAGCTCCCCCTGACAGACATGCCTCAGCAGCATGTGGCCATGACAGCTGCGCAATTCGCGGCGTCGCCATTTCTGCCCACCCCCCCCAAGGGAGTGTACATGGCCCCCCCTGAGTGGGATGGCCGTGTGCTCAGTATCGCACAAGTGATTGCTGAGCTGTCGCCTGAGACGGTGGTAGCACTTCCTTTGCAGCCCCCCCCTGCACCCCCTGCCCCTATTGAGCAGGAGGAGGAGGAGGTGATCACCCCAAAAAGCGGCAAGAAGGGGTTCAAGGGGGGCAAAAGCAGCGGCCGCAGCAAGGCAGGCAAAGGCAAGGGGGCTGCTGAGGAGGATGAGACCCCCCCTCCGCCCCCCCCACCTGCTGCAGAGACCCAAATCGCTGTTCTTGCAGCGTGGCTGCGTCGGCGCCTCGCTACAGCCACACTGGCGACCAGGGAGCGCGATTTGCGTGCATCCCCAATGTACCAGGTGGCACGGTCACTGATTTGTGCTGTCATCGACACCATCCCCCAGATTGCGTCTGGGGCAAGGGAAGCGGTGGGCGCAGACCCTGTTCCGGAAAGAGATATTGAACTTCAACTTGGCACACATGATGCTCTGATTGCTCATGTGCACGGCAAGCGTGGCCTGTGGGAGCGACGCCACGCCCAACGACAAAGTGGGAACGGGGATTCGAGGGACGAGCGGCGGCGGCAGCGACGCAAGTCGCGCCGCGACCACCGCCGTGTTGGCCTGAATGCTCCCACAGAAGCTGCTGACGACAGTGACTTAAGCAGCGAGTCCGAGTGGGACTCTGACACAGAGGCAAATCTGCAGCTGGAGGCGGGTGCAGGGGGGTCCAGCGGGGCTCCAGCTGATGATGAAGCGGAGGACGATGCAGATATTGAGGCGCGTGAGGGACAAGACGCAGCCTTTGCGGCTGCTCTGGCTGCTGCTCAAGGACTGGGTAGCCGAGGCGATCATTTTGTCATGCGGCCAGTGCAGCCTGTGGATGATGTGGCTGCGGGGGGGGGCAAGGGCAAGAAGAAGGGGGCTTCAAAAGGCGCAAAGTCACCACGAGGCGCCGAAGATGACGTCAGCAGCTCATCTGTGCTCATTCCAAAGTACACTGGGCCACCCACTCTGGATGCAGCTGCTGTGTCAGTGCCCAAGGCGTCCTTTGCCCAGGGGGCAGTCTGGGCTGAAGAGGCTATTCGGCGAGTTGCGGATGCTGCTGCAGATGTTAGCGACGCGGCACGCAGCCTGGTGCAGGCAGAAGCCATGGCTGCTGACTCTGCGGGGGGCAAGAAGGGGGGCAAGGGGGGCTCAAAATCATCTGGGAAGAAATCGCCAAAGAGCGGCAAGGGTGGCGCAGCTGTATCAGACATTGACAGTGTGCCTGCAGCTGCATTGACTGGCCCAGCAATTCCAGCTGGCGCCAGCACGGCCGCCGGCGCCAAGATGGTTGAGCTTCTACAGCCAATCCTCGGGGAGGCGGTCGCGCAAATGGCCGTGGGTGCGACGCTGCTTCAGGCTGCAGCGGCCGCTGCCCCAGTGAAGGTGCGCGCCTCCCGCTCTCCTAGACGGGACGTGCTGCGCGCTGCACTTCCTCTGGTCACCTCTCACGTCCTTGGCGTGTTTATGCATGCAGTGTACAGGGGACCGGGGGCCGCCGCACGAGTGGCGTCCTCCCTTATTCTGCCTGCCGTATCAGAGAAGGATTCGTCACTTGGCAGCCTATTGCCGCGCTCACCCTCAGCTGCTGCTGGGGCGATGCAGCGCCACGTAGGGGGGGGTGGATCCTCTCCCGAGGGGGGTATCGACGCCACACTGCCTGCTGCCTCCAACTCTTTGCCTGGTCCCCTGTTCGTGCCCAGCTGTTTGGGAGTGGAAGACGCCGACAGTGCTCCCACTGAAGCAAGTGTCCGTGATGGGTACGATGCACTGCATGTGTCTGGAGGGGTGCCTGGCCCTGGTAAGGCCCCAGGCTCTATTCCCCACGGCGCAGCCCTGGCGGCGAAGCGAACTCTGCTGGACGTTAACACTGCCGGTACGCTGACAGGACGTGTGGTGGTGCTGCGTGTGGACTTGGATATCACTCAGGAGATGCTGGAAGCGGCGGTGAAGCACATTCACGCTGTTGGGCTCCCCCCTGTGGAGGACGAGGGGGGGTTGAAGGGGCTTACAACCCGCGACACTGCAGCAGGTGGCGAAGGGGGCTCGGGGGCCTCCGTGGGCTCCAGGGGCTCCCGTCAAAGCCGCGCCTCCCGCGGCAGCCGCCTATCCCGGGCAGTGGGGGGTGGGGCCACCGGCGCCCAGGCTTTTGACGTGGCCAAGGCGGCCGCTCGTAGCAGCAAGGTGCAGGCTGCACTGGCCAGCCTCAAGTACATCATCGACGCCCGGGCAGCTGCAGTGGTCATTGTGTCCGCTGCTGGCACGGCCAGACTGCCTCTGGCCGGTGACGAGGTGAGTGCGGGGCTGCCCCTTTGCACCGCCCCTGCAGATGCTTCGCAGGGGGGGGCTCGACTGCCTTTGCACCCCCCTCCAGCTGTCAAAGCAGGCTCAGTGCCCGAGCCCCTCGGGCACGCCCCGCGGACCGCAGGCGAGGTCGCTCACGTCATGCTGGGGTCCAGCGCAGCGCCATCGGGCGTGGCACCCCCCTCTCTGGGGCTGGGCAACCTCCCCATCATTTGGAGGAAGCCAGTGACGTACCCCCCTGCACCCCCCACACCAGGGGACCTGATTCAGCTTGCGCTGTCCCGTGCCGCTGGCTACCACTGCTTGGCCGAGGCCCCCTGGAATGCCCCCTGGGACGCCCCCCTTGCCCGGGGGCTCCTGGGGGATGCAAACGCCGTGCGACCCCACCGCGGCCCAGCGGGGAAGCGTGCAGTCGCTGTGGCTGCTGCACGCGGCGACGGCGACGCGCTGCCGCCCCCTCTTGCACGTGACGTGCTACGCGCTCTTCCGTGTGCCCCTGCAGGGGGGTGTAAGGGGGCTCGGCCTGTGCTGTCACTGGCCCCCGTTGCAGCCGCAATCGCCAAACTACTGGGACGCCCCGTACAGTTCCTGCACGGTGGCTCGGTGGATGGCAGTGTGTCGTCCCCTGGGGATGTGCTCACCTCTGCACAGGCAGTCATTCGCAAGGCTGCTGCTGCTGCGATGGAGGAGCTCGCTGTGGTAGACTTCGACCAGGTGCAAGGGAACTCACAGGGCGACGCCGAGGCTGGTGCTTCCGCACAGCGTGAGCGTGCAGTAAGTGTTGGCTCTCGGGGCTCGCGTGGGTCACGAAGGGGTGCAAAGGGGGCTCGAAAGGAAGGTGGGGGTCTTTCTGCGGGTGTTGCTACAGCCTTGGCGGCAGCTGAAGCAGCTGCTGCAGCTGCACCAGGCATGGACAGCAGCCCCACTCGCGTGCTGTGCCTTGAGAACATCCTGTCCTTTGCACCAGTGGAGGAGCTGGGGCAGGTGGGCGTGGCCGCCGTGACGGGGCAGCGCTCGCTGCTTCCCCATGGGACAGGTCTCTCCCTGTGTGACTCAGTGGACGTGCAGGACTGGCAACCACTGCATGTGGCTCTGTGGGTCGCCTCGCTTGGCCGGCGCAGTGCTTGTGCTGATGGCCTGCAATCCCTGGCCTTGGCCATGGCCGAAAAGGGGGTGCAGGGGGGGCAGCTTCTTACCCTGGGGCACTCCAGGCTGGACCATGTGGTGGAGAATGTCTGGACAGATGCGCTAGAGTCCGCCAAAGCCATGGCACAGGCTGCTGCGGACGCCACAGCTCGGGCGGCACGTGTGATTTGCATGCGCAAGGGGGGGTCTCCTGAGGAGATGCAGGCCCAGGGCGCTGCAGCCGCAGCAGAGGTCATGCAGCTGGCAGGCTTCCCAGTGCCCGA
>Ga0307982_1003989_pt1 | contig 11721 bp, 14 predicted proteins | sample OrgLakmetagen989_FD_201847 | JGI IMG/M metagenome (GOLD analysis project Ga0307982, IMG submission 201847) | Saline water microbial communities from Organic Lake, Antarctica - #989 | ecosystem: Environmental > Aquatic > Non-marine Saline and Alkaline > Saline | place: Antarctica: Organic Lake... | reverse complement strand
TCGAGCCATGAGTCCTTAGCACTAAACTTTAGTGAGAAAAGCACTGCAGTTTCTGCCAGTTTGCGATAGGCAACTGATGGCGATAATTCTGGAACCTCTACTTCAACCTGAGAGTTGGGGTACCTTGTAACTCCCTCAGAAACTCTATGGACACCAAACCACACTTCTTTTTCGCTAAGGGCGATAAGGTTTAAAACAAGCTTTCCCTCTGCGCTATATTTATTAATAGGCCCTTCAAACTCAGAGAGTGCATCAAAGCGATACTTAGTATTAATACTATAACTATGAATAATACACTTCTCTATGTTCTCACCGAGCTCTTGGAACTTCCGTTTTACGGCGCAGCTTAATTCATCAGGCCATGCCTTTCCTAAACAAAGACCAACACGAGTGGCAAAGGTTACGCTAAGCTGCGAGATCGTGGTGAAGTCATACTTCACTCCCTTATTTTTAAAGGTTAAAAAACCTTTTCTTGAATAGCTTAGAGTGAGCTCCGGATAAAAAGCTTTAATTTCTTCTTTAAGTAGACTTTCATTACCCACATTAACGCAAAAGAAAATAAATTGATCATTCATAGGGTTTTCCGATGAGCGAAGCTATTAACTTGACTCACTCTCCCAGCCAATTTTTTCTAAGAACTCATCATAGGTGCCATCGAAGAATTCGGCCCGTCCCTCGTGAAAAATGATCAGCTTATTGACTGAAGATCTTAGTAGCAACTCAGAGTGAGTCACCAAAATAACGGATCCAGGAAAACGAATAATTTCCTGACTGAGGGTTTCGATAGACTCCATGTCCAAGTGGTTAGTGGGCTCATCAAGTAAAAGAAGATTAGACTTCTTTGCTAGAATTTTTCCCAGCATGACTCGACTTTTTTCCCCACCAGATAAAACGGAAACCTTCTTCTTGGCCAACTCATCTGTAAACATCATCGTTCCACAGATCTTTCGAACCTGCCCCGTATTAAGCTCAGGATTACTACTTGAAATCTCTGTAATGATGGTGCTCTTTTTATCTAGCCTTTCAATATTAGTCTGTCCAAAGTGACCCATCGAAAGGGAGGGGTGAGAGCTAATTTCTCCAGTTCTTGGCTTGAGCTCTCCCGCAATAACATTTAAGAGAGTCGACTTACCCTTGCCATTCTTGCCTATAATTCCAATTCTATCTTGGCGCCCAATACTCAAAGAGAGGTTTTTAAAAAGATCCTCTTCCTCTTCCCCGGAGTAAGAAAAGCTGAGATCATTCGCCTCTAAAATGACTTTGCCAGGGCATTCTTTGTAATGAAAAGTGAAGCCTAAATTGTTTTCAGTATCGAGCTTAGCAATAGTACCCATTTTCTCAATTTGTTTGGCACGAGATTGGGCTTGAGCTGCTTTTGAAGCCTTCGCACCAAAGCGATCAACAAAACCTTGCAGCTCTTTCTTCTTTTTTTCTTGAGTTAAGCGGGTCTGTTCGTACATCTCATCACTAATGGCCAATTGCTCGTAAAACTTCGTCGTATTACCAACATACTTACTAAGGCGCTTACGGCTTAGTCCTATGGTGTGAGTTGTAACTGAGTCCATGAAGTCTTTATCGTGAGTGATAAGGAGAACCTCACCCTTGAAGGACCTAAGAAATCCTCGCAGCCATCTCAAGGAGACGATATCGAGATAGTTGGTAGGCTCATCTAAAAGGAGCAGGTTGGGATTTTGAACCAAGGCCTTAGTTAAGTTGATCCGAACTTGGTAGCCTCCAGAGAAGCTATTGGGGTCCGCTTGTAAATCATCTTCGGAAAAGCCTAGCCCAAAGAGGATCTTCTCCGCCTTCCACCAGTCGTACTGTTCTTCTTCTGATAAGACCTGGCAGCACTCTTCGAGAACGGTTGGTTTGGTAAAGTTAATATGCTGATCAAGGGCGCCAATCATGTAACCCTTGGGGATAACCACTTCTCCCGAGTCTGGCTTCATCTCTCCGAGAATAATCTTAAAAAGAGTCGACTTTCCCGAGCCGTTTCGACCTACAAAGCCTATCCGTTCACGTTTGCCTACTAGCAGGCTTAAATCCTCAAAAAGAACCTGAAGCCCAAAGTGCTTTGAAATATTGTTAAGCTGAATCATCCTACTTCCGTATTATCATTTTTTGGCACCATGCCACAGCTTGCACGCTAAGTCCTCGTTTAGACCTAAGAGTGTAAATGATATCCTTAAATAGAAGTTGGTTAGTCTTTTTGAGCAAGTCCAATCGGCCTTAGGAAATCTCAGCACAAAATTGCTTAAAAACCTCTTGATGCCGAGCTAGATCAAAGTCTGCCGCGACAGAGACACGAACAATATAATCTTTATCGCTCTCCTTTGTCGTTCCTTGGGTCGAGGTAGCGGGAATCGTCCAGTAGCAGCCCTTGAGCTGGCCGTAACTCACACAGTGCTTACTCTCTTCGGGGATAGCCGCGATCATCATGGTGATTAACTTATGATTAAGTTCACGTTTGTACTCTTCTCTCTGCTCGGGAGTGTCGCCTTTAGTAGGAAGATCAAGGGAGAAAACGGAGGGTGTAAAGCCCGCATCTGCTAGCTCTTGAGTGACGAAATTAATTTTCACTCCTGAGAGGTTTGCTTCCATAAAGTCAACAAAACCTCGAGTGTTTTGATAAGAACTCTCTATTCTCTCGATCATAGAGGGCATCTGCTTCGTTAGAATCTCTATCTGAAGATCAGTCGCCTGGTTGTCACACAACTTTAAGTGATTTTGCACATAGCTCATGTATTGGTGAGCATTGTCATTGGCAACACAATAGCCTGCCGTACAGAGCCCACCGCTTGGAAACTTAGAGCCACTCACGTACGAGATCGTTCTTGCATCGTGAAGATGACCATCATCACCAAAGAATTTAACATTGGGACAAAAGGTTTGATCTAAAATAAAGACTGGTTCAACTGCCTTTTGTCCTTCTTTTGTTTTTCTAGGCTTTTTTAAAGTCGCTCTTAAGTTCTCGAGGTCTGGTATCTCAACCCTTGGGTTTGTTGGAATCTCCGCAATGATGTAGCCCACAGCATTTTGCTTTGCCACTTCTTCCAAAATTCTCTCAAGCTCCAAAACCATGTCCTTACCGCTATCAACCGGAAGGTCCACGATCTCGACGTTATGAACACTGGCCGCCACTCTGCGGGCCTGATCATTCGTGCCCCCATAGCAGTTCGGAGGAACGATAAATTTAATATCTTTTCCATGATGATTGTCCTGAGCAAAGTGAACTAGCCCCATCATAATGGCGTATTGAACCGATAGACCACAGGAGCCAATCGCAGCCGGCGTAGTCGTACTTGTGATAGTGTTGATCGTTTTTATAAGCTCCCGAGAATCTACGGCGGGAACTTTCTGCGACGGTCTCTCAATCATATGGGATATAACAGCAAGACAATTATGAGGTGTCATCGCGATAGATTCACGTCGTCTTACGTGCTGAATTTCAGCAATATACTTGGCGTCATTGTTCATGACTTTTATCACGCACCCGAGATTTGGATAGAGATTCACAATGAAATCAGCAGTAATGTTCACTTTACTTGCCTCTCCAAATGCCTCATCTTTAATGACAAGGGTGCTCCCCTCAAAGCTTGGAAGCTCTGCTAAGTCATCCGCATGCAGCAGATCAAAGTCATAGGCATAAATGGATCGAATCGTCTCCGGGTCAAAGTTATTCGGTAAGGACTCTTTATAAACGATGCGAGTTCTTAATTTTAGGTATTTATTTTTTCTTAAAATCGCGAGAATTGGCATAGTTTGCGAAGAAAAGGAAATAACACTTTCTACTTCTAGTTTCTTCACTCTAGCGATTGCCCACTCTAAGACACAAGAAAGCGGATGCCCAAGACGAATATAATCAAAAGCCGTTGGTAGCCCCGCAAGCTCCCCTTCACTTTTTAGCTCTAGCGCCTCAAGCTTTTGTAAAAACTCGACCTTCGCTAGTTTCTCATTATAAGTATCGAGCCGATGAGTTGTCAGGCGCAGCCAGTCCACGGGCATGTTGTCGACAATATTTCCAAGGGCTTTTTTAATGTCAGTTGGGCTCATATATTCTTCCTTTAAAGTGAGCCTAATATACCGCTACAAAAAAGAAAAGACGACCTTACATTCGCTCATATCCTCAGACGAGCTTTTCCTACCGTGAACTTGCACCCAAGCTTCCCAAGACAATGAACCCATGCAAACAGGCTATGTCAGATAGTTCCATAATCGATTTGTTCTCAATCCCTGCTCGGGCTAGAAAAGTCTCGGAGGTTACTTATGGCCAATTTAAAAGTCTTTCTACTTACCTTTTTAATTTTTTCTGCCTCTCTTACAAGTCATGAGGCTTATGGAATTGTCGGAGGTGATTTTGCCTTGGGGACAGACTTGGTAGCGCAATCAACTGTAGGTCTATCCAATGGCTGCACGGGCACTTTAATTACGGACAATATTATTATGACTGCGGCCCATTGTTTAATGGCAGGACAAGAGATCGAGGTCATATTTGGTCTCTCTTTTCAAGAAGGCATTCGAGTTTCAACGACGGCCATCGCCATTCATCCTAGCTACTCCTCAACAGCAGGTGGAGGGCAACATCCTGACCGCCCCTCATTAAGACCTATTCACGATATTGCTCTCATTAAATTGAGCACCTTTGCTCCCACAGGATTCTTACCTGCTCCACTTGGTTCAGCTCAAGACCTCGTCAATGGGGCCGAGCTCATTCTTGCAGGCTTCGGTCAAACTGCTGCACAAAATGGCAGCTTTGGCAGACTCAAGCAGGTAAGAACTATTTTTAATTTCTACAATGAAGATGCCCTTGAAGTTGTCTTTGGACCCACCCCCGGCCGCAGTGCCTGTCGAGGAGATTCGGGTGGACCGATGTATCGAGAAGTGGGCGATCAGATTGTTGTTATAGGGGTTACATCGAGAGGATTCCCGGCCCTCGGAGCTTGCTCAGGAAATGGAAATTATACAGAAATAGAAGCTCACCTAAATTGGATAGAGGAGACGATCAATGAATTTAACTAAACGACTTTTAAAGACTCTGGCCTTAGGTGCTCTCTTAAGCTCACCTCTCATTACATCAGCAAACGCCTGCTCATATGAGACTTGCCCCGTAAATGAGCAGAGCTTTGATGTTGCGATAAAGCGCCTTAAAACTCTTTATCCAAGCATTAATTTTCAAGCAAGCTGGACAGATAACTCACTACAAGCTTCAGCTCGCTTTAAAAAAATCTTTTTAAGTGGAGGCTTTGCCAGGAAAGAAGGGATTAACCTAGGAGGCTTCATCACAGTAGCTTGTCATGAGGTTGGACATGCTCTTCTGTCTCTCTCTGAGGGAGAAGCAGACTACTTTTCAAGCTCCGATTGCATGAAGAAATATTTCAAACTAGATAAAAGTCAGGCAGTCGTCGACTCTTACGATCACTTCTTTGATGATATTTCTCTAATGTGTCGATCAACCTTTCACTCGCGCAAGGAAATTGCTCAATGTATTCGAATTGGTATCTCTTCCAAGAACGCAGCAAACTTAGGACGAAAACGTTGTCTCTCTAGAGTTGAAGATTATAAAGCTCAAATGGAGAACTCTTCTCAGTCCACAGTGTCCCTTTCCAATTTTCATTTGAGATGTCTACGCACCGATGCAACACTGGAGAAGGAGAGACTTCCAAGAGGTGAACTTCTAAATCTTATATTTGATGTTTCTCTCACTCTAAAAGAGGAGCTCTCTTTTCTTGCTGATGATAAGAGAGTTGTAGAGAGGACTTATGATTCTCACAACTCTCCGGCCTGTCGAATGCAAACCCTAAGACACGGGAATCTGCTCATGAGCAAGCCCAGTTGTTGGTTTAGAAACTAGGGCCTTAAAAAAGAGGTTTTTAAATCCCCTGTCAGCTTCATTGGCCAAAACGACACACACCATCAAGGAATCTTCTACCTCTTTCAGTCAAATCTATGAGGTAGTAAAATGGTCTAAACGACAATAAGGACCTTTATGAAATACCTGATGCTTATGAGCCTTTTCTTTTCCCTATCAACTCAGGCTAGAATACACGATGCCTTTATGTGCTACACCCAAGTCGATACAGTTGTTCTCTTCGGTGTTCTCAAGCCCCAAGGCACCATGAGAATCAACTACTTTCGCCTAGAGCAAAATCCCACAACGATAGATCTCAAGATCAATCGCTACCAAAGATCGGATAGTACCATTAAGGCCAGCGGACTCTATAACGGGAAGCAAGTTGTGAGCTTTAAATCTAAAAATGGATTTGGTACGGCCGATATTGACCTGACCCCATTTGCTGGGACGGAAGATGTCAGCTTTAAAAATGAAGATGTTCTGTGCTACTTTGGGAAGTTTGAGGACTAGCACGAAAAGGTAGAAGTTAGTGCGTAAAGAACACAAACATCAAACTGAAGAATTAAATCAGTAGTGGTTTTACTCAAGAATCTCGTTGAGAGCATTGAGTGCATCAACTGAAGTAAAAATCGAGTATTCACTCGTCTTGGGCTCCTTGATTAGGCAAGAGCCAATTTTCTTAGACGACATTTCAAAAACGACTTCTTTTAAAAGAGTGCCCGAGACGACTTCGTAAATATCTTTAGACATTAAAGTTTCAGCCTTTATTTCTTCATCAACAAGATTTCTAACGTCGCGGTCCGAAACCATACCAGAAAGAGAATCACCATCAAAAACAGGAATATGCCGAACTCCTGCATCTCCCATCTTGATAATTAAATCTCTGGCACTGTCTCCAAGCTGAGCCGTTATACTAACAGGTGTAGAATACTCATCGACAGAAAGCTCTTTTATACCGTTAAGGATTTCTTCAGCAGACTTACTCATTTATCTTCCTTTCTCATTACCCAGAGTCATGGTTTTTCTGTATATGAGCTTAAACTACCATCGTCTTAATTGAAAGAAAGATAAGATAGACCACTCCCAAACTAACTAGTTCTCAAGTTACGCAAAAGGCTAAAAAGAGGTTACCAAATGCTCAGAAAGAGGACTTGTCTCAAATTTAACAAGAAAAAAGAACACGCTCTTTATCAGTTTCTCCGTTTTTTAAAGCTTGGGATGATTCTCCTACTTATTGGTGGTGTTATCGATAAGATCAATAATATGATTAAGTTTTACCACCAGAAAAGAAATAGCCGTTAAACGTCAACTATAACTATTTAAACCTTTCTTTTTTTCAGAATGACACCTCAAGAGCTTTTGATTTCTCACAACACAGCTTTAATGTTACACAGTAGTAAAATTGATTTTTTAGATAAAGCCCTAATTTTAGAAAGGTTATCGCTATGCAACTGGGAGAGAATTTAAAAAAGCTATATGCCAAGCTTAAGAATGATTTAAGTGGAGAGGTCTCTACTTCAATTCCTTCATTTAAAAAAATGGATCCAGACAAGTTCGCTATAGCTGCAGCTACAGTTGATGGGCAAGTTTTCTGTATCGGAGATACAGATGATGATTTAACAATTCAATCAATTTCAAAGGCCTTCACTTATGCCCTCTCCCTCGAGCAAAATGGCAGTGAGTTTTTAGAAACAAAAGTAGGTATCGAACCTACTGGAGAAGACTTTGATTCAATCATTAAACTTGATGATCAAAACCGTCCTTATAATCCTATGGTCAACTCAGGCGCTATTGCTGTGACGGGAATGATCAGTGCTCTAAAGTACCCAACAAGAGAAGAAGAAATTCTCAACTATATCTCTAGTTTTGCTGGCAGAGAGCTCTCCATTGATGAGAAGACCTACCACTCAGAAAAAAACAATGGACACAAGAACTGGGCCATCGCTCACCTTCTTAGACACTTCAATGTTCTATCCAATAATTTTAAAGAAGACCTCGACCTCTATTTCAAGCAGTGCTCAATCAAGTTAAATACTAAAGATCTCGCCTTAATGGGTGCAACACTGGCCAATGGTGGTGTTAACCCGAAGACTCAAAAAGTATGCGTGGAGCGGGCAAACTTAAGAAATATGCTCTCTGTTCTCTACACATGTGGTATGTATAACTACTCGGGAGAATGGGTTTTTGATATAGGTCTTCCTGCAAAGAGTGGTATTTCTGGAGGAGTACTTATGGTTGTTCCGGGGATTATGGCCATTTCAGTTTACTCCCCTCGACTAGATAAAAGGGGAAATAGCGTCAGAGGTATAAAGGTTTGCGAAGAGATTTCTGAAATCTATAATCTTCATCTTCTCGACTTTGCGGGCCCTAAAGATCCTAGTGAGATTTAGCCCCCTTTTTTAGCTCTCATTATGACCGAGTTTTTCAGTCAATGCCTACAAACGACTTGCGCTATTTCTCTATAATAAAAACTGTTTTTAGTTAGACTCTTTCTAAAATCCCACGAATAGCGGGTATGCAAGTCTTTGTCAGTAACACCCTTTTTAAAATTCATTTAAAATAGATCCTTAACAAAGGATTCGTTATGACACGTGCACTAGGATTTGTGCTTTTCTTTTTCACTCTTACCTTCTCTTTTGAGACTCCGTTTGCTTTCACTAAAGAGCATCACACAGATAAGGTCGACGGCCCTGGAATCTTTAGCAATTCAGGTATCAGGGGTCCAAAGTACATCGATCAATTGAGAGCAATGAAGGCGATTGCGAAGAATTATCCCGATATCGCAAGAACTATTGAATATGGAGAAAGTATCAGAGGCAACATTCTTACGGCCCTTGTTCTTGAGTCAAAAAATATGCCCGTCACCAAACTCGCCCTCGTCACCGGTGCAACTCATGGTAACGAGTATCTTAATATTGCCGATCGCTTAGCCGAAGCCCTTTTAGAATCAAAAGCAAATGTTTTAGAAAATTATCTCGCCTCAGGTGGTTCCCTGATCGTCGTCCCCATCGTGAACCCTGACGGCTATAACAGAAGGCGCAGAGGAAATGCTAGAAACGCCGACGTCAACCGAGACTGGCCTAACTCAAAGAGAGCTGAGCCCGCAGGGTTTTAGCAGCCCGAGTCAGAGGCCCTCGCAAACTTAGTTATCAATTATCTTTCGAGTCACCCTTTAACCGGCCTCAACTTCGCCCTCGATTACCACTGTTGTGTAGATGGTATGTTGCTTAAGCCATGGGGATTTGAGAAAGGTACCTATATGACTCAATCAGAATCAACGAGATACAATAACTTTATCGATCCTATGAATAAGTATTTTCCAAAGCCTGGAAAAGTAGGTACTCCACCGGATCTTCTTTACTCAGCCGATGGGACAACTCTTGACTACTGGTACGATAAGTATGGTGCCATCTCTTTAACCTATGAAGGTACTCGCAGACGTGAAAAAGATAATCTCAACTATCATGTTCTCTGGTGGGAAGATATTCTTAGGAACCTGTAGACATGGGCGACGTTCTCTATCCCAAAAGTGAAAGACTTGAACCAATAGTTGAGGAATGGCTCACTCATGGGCGCCGACCGACTTCGATTGAATCCGTCTCTGATGATGAAGAATCTGTTTGGGATTACCCCCGAGCGCCCTCCCTTCAAGAAGTGAACTCGCATATAATCCTTAAGAGACAAGGAATCAGTCTTCTTAATACCAAAAGATCAATCAGGGTTTGTGAAACCGCCAGTGCGCCGACCTACTACTTTTGGAAAGAAGACTTTGTAGGAGCTTTTCTTAAATCTGCTCATTCGAGCTACTGCGAATGGAAAGGTCGCGGAACCTACTGGTCACTAGAAACGAAGAATCAACTGATTGAAAATGTAGCTTGGAGCTATGAGGATCCTTACCCTGAATACGAAATCCTTCGCGGTCTCGTGAGCTTTTACCCCGTCCATTTTGAAACTTATTTAGATGATGAAAAAGTACGCCCACAGCCAGGAGGCTTTTACGCTGGCTGGGTTACGGACAAAATTAAGGGCCCCATAAAAGGCGGCCCTGGCTCGCAAGGGTGGTGATATCCGGACTTTTGAAGCTTTAAGATTCATCTCAACCTCAACTTCTACCTAGAACCAACTCAATTCCAACCTCTTAAGCGCCATTTGAAGCGCTGCCACTTTACATCACACAGCACAAAAACAACCATAGCCTTTCACAACATGTAAAAGGAGACATTAATGAAAAAGTTAGTCATGCTATTTTCTGTTTTAGTCATGGGCCACACTATGGCTCAATCGGCCACCATAACATCTATTAAGTGCACTATTTTTGGAAACCTAAAAATTAAAACAAGTGGCATTGGTTACAGTGGCTCTTTGAAGACGAGACCTTCAACTTTCAACTCATGTGAAGAAGCTCAATTCCATGCAACGAGAATTCTAGGTCGATCTACTCACAAAGTAAGCACCTCGGTTAGCTCCAGAATTCTCTATCGTGATACTGGCGGCAGATCAGATGAAAGATGTGAGAAAACGAGAGTGACGACCACAAGGTTAACCTTTGATATTTTGCCAGAGCTTACTTTTGAAGGAGACCAATTTCGAAGAATTGGAACCTACAATGGAAGATGCACAAGAAGATAAGATGAGGCAAAGGAGTAATACTTTTTGTGCATGATTGTTTGAACACAGTTTTCACAAAAGGTATTACACACCTTTAAAAAAGAACCATTAGAATAACTGCTTGAGGGAGCTACCCTTCACACCTTTTTTTGATTTCTAAAAACTGCTTTCTTTGCATAAAAAGATGGGCCGGTCCCAAACTCAATGACAAAAGCCAGGTTGGCCCCTTTACTCGAACTCGGTTTAAAAGTCGGCACCCCTCTTCGTGATCTTCAAGAAGATAAGTGGTATTGGCGTTATCAGAAACTTTAAGCGTCAAAAACCGATCTTGTTCGAAGTCATCAAAAGTAAAGAGAGGTATTTTTAAACCTCTTTCAATAGTCTGCAGACTTGGATCGATAAACTCAAAACTCTTCTTTCCCAAATTATCTAGCCAGTCGTAGCTATACCAACCCGCACGACCATTTCCCATCTGAATGAGCCAAGGCCACACCTCGGGCCTCTTACAACTCAAGACAATAGAGTCGTCAATAAACCAATACGGTCCTCTAACATCATCATCCCCAGGAAAGCTTTTTTCAATTCTCATAACGAAACTCCTTGCTCTCTTTTAACATTTTAACTGAATGCGACAAGTAAATTGCCTTAAACACTTGTGTCCAAGGCTAAAAACCTTATATTGCATTGCCTATAAAAGCTCTAAATGATTAAATCACTCAAGACGACATAATACAGAATGAATAAAGGACCAAAGCTTATGACAACTCCGAGCATTAATGACTTTAAAGAGTTTGTTCACCAACTTGATTACTCTCTTTTAAATAATTTAACGGTCGATCCGGATGCCACAGCAGATGGAAACGATCACAGGCCTCGGGAGGTTTTCTCTGGTCACTATGTCCCTGTTGCCCCCACTCCCATAGGCTATCCTGAGTACGTTACCCACAGTAAGACATTTTTTAAAGAACTAGGCCTAAGCGACAAGCTTGCGACTGATGATGACTTTATCAAGGCCTTCTCAGGTGATCTATCGAGCGCCCCCCCGCCAATGCACAAATATGGCTGGGCCACTGGCTATGCCCTCTCCATTTACGGTACAGAATATACGGCTCAATGTCCCTTTCGAACTGGCAACGGCTATGGGGACGGCAGAGCGATCTCTATTTTTGAAGGGAAGTTTAAAGATAAGCGCTTCGAAATGCAGTTAAAAGGTGGAGGACCAACTCCCTACTGTCGTGGGGCCGACGGTCGGGCCGTACTTC
>Ga0307982_1003988_pt1 | contig 11723 bp, 11 predicted proteins | sample OrgLakmetagen989_FD_201847 | JGI IMG/M metagenome (GOLD analysis project Ga0307982, IMG submission 201847) | Saline water microbial communities from Organic Lake, Antarctica - #989 | ecosystem: Environmental > Aquatic > Non-marine Saline and Alkaline > Saline | place: Antarctica: Organic Lake... | reverse complement strand
TTGGCTATAGTATAAGCCAATCGAGGCGGGATTTCCAAAAAAGATGGCTCCCTTTCTGTTAGTTACTAAATCCAGTCCCCCCTCGGGGGGGCTCAGAGAAAAAGGTATCCAACGGACAGAATTTTCGTAGGTTTACGTCGCAGCCCTACCGGCTATACCAAATGTGACTTTCCTGTGCATTCAATGATAATTAGATCACGCCCCCCCCCTTTAGCTTCCACTTAGACGGGCAATTAGTTCAATGGACTCTTCGCACGACGAGACAGCTAAATTTTCCCCTTTTGAGGCAAAAAAAACACCACGAGGGGCATTGAGTACGGGGCAATTCTCTGATTTTAAGGAGTGGATTGCAATTGCGAAGGATAGGCAATAATTGTAGATCTAGAATATTTATAATTTCCCCCATGATAAAGTTGCTGGCGGTGCCTTCCTCCCCATCCTTCCAAGCGATTCCCTCATTTTCGGGCTGTGCAGCTCTACACTAGAGCTCGGACCGATCTTATTCGAAGAGGGTCTTAAGCTAATGCGATGGCCTCAAAGACTCGGAGTCATCCTTGACTGTAAACGAAATTCTTCATCCGCCCGTGTTTGTACCGAATTTAAAACAGCGCCCCTTGAGCACGAGAGCACCACCGCGATTACATTGACGGCGCTCTTTCTCGAGATATACGGACTACGGCGCACATATACGATACATACGCACTCCCTGTACAGAGTGAATATTTCATTTTCCACCCTCTTCAGGGGGGGCAATATAGAAAAATCTTCAAAACTTTTCTTCGCACCTCTTTTTTTTTGAACACAATACAAAGGTCACGAGGGTGAGAAGTAAGCAAGCTCGAAAGACTCCTTTCAAGCTCCTTAAAGCTCGTTATGCTGAACAATTTTCAAATGCGCCCTTTCAATTCTCGTGAAGTCTTGACTGGATCCAAGGATTGCGGGCTCTTTGTGGCAACTGAGAGTCAGGAAGTAGTATTTCCACACATTGAGTCAGCTGCAGCAGTTCCATGTCAACAACGACCTCAACAGCAGTTACAGCAAATCCAAAACCAAACGGTCGACAAGCATAACTCTGTTCTGGACAACGATTTGCCTCAAGATCCTGTGAAAATAACATCAAATTTTGTGGGCGTTCATTGGCATCGTGGCGCCAGTAAGATTCTGATTTTTATTTTTGCACATGCACTCTAATCCTGGATCCCGTCACATGCATTCCTAATTCTTGACCTAGACAAATGGGTAGCACAAATTTCTCTCGACAATAAGCGCACACATCTCGGATATTTCAAAACTGAAATTGAAGCTGCAGTGCGATACGACAAAACCGCGTACGAGTATGGGAGGTGAGTTCACTTTCATCTTTTACAGAACACAAATTATTGCCACATTGATTCTTACGTGTTTCATGTCTTGATGCCGTTCGCATCAGGCCATTAAATTTTCCGCCGATGAGCGAAGCGAATTCTGGAATTTTGGTTAAACAAGCCTCAAAGAGTAATAACGCAATTGTTGTTGGTGCGAGCAATGAATACACTAAGGGGCCATACAAGAAGAGAGAGCCCGAGTGCGAGAAGAAACTGTGTGTTGACGAAGAATTGGACAACGTACCCGTTCCGAAGCAAAAGCGCACTCGTGGGCCATATAAAAACAAGAAATTAAAACTGGGAGCTATCGTAGAGCGCCAAGTGCCGTTAGCAGCCATGGAGCACGTGAGCTTTAAGCCATTCAACCAAGATACCATTGTGCAGGCCCTACTTAACCAGGCAGCAATGGAGAGCGCGGCACCTCCCGAGAACAGAAAACCAGAATTTGATAACTCAATGGCACTAATGAAAGATCCACGAGTTGCAGGATTTTTGATGGAGATGGAGACATCGACCGTTGCTCCGAGCAATGAGGTTCAGGATACCACCAACAGCAAAGAAACCAGCAATAATTGCGTCGTGCTCATTTGATTTTATCATACCAAAACGATACAAAATTCTAGTGCTAAAGTACATTTGACATGAGACCTTACTCTAAAGATTCATTTTGAAATATAAGAAATTTATAGCTCACATATTTATAGCGTGCATCGAATCATATGCTGTTATTAGGCCAGGACAGCAACGTAATTTCGATTTGTGATGGTAAAATTTCTTCTGTTATGGTTTGGTGAGCAATCAATCAAATAATCAAAAATGGGGCCTGCGTCAAAAATATTATTAGTAGGAGCCTTGGATATAACTATCATTTTCTTAGTGCCGAGAAATTCCATTAACCCTTTAAAGAAAAAAAGTATTGTTGTATTCTCGAGTAAATTGAGCAAAAATAGGCCTTGAAAACTTATATGCTTGAATCGGTTTGAGTGTCACTGGATACATCAAAAGAAAAATTAAATATAGGAAAGAAATCCTGTCTGGTCATGTTTGCTCTAAAAGTTGGTGCTCTATAGTTTCTTTAGCTCCATCGCGAACTCGAACGCGAACTAATACAAACCCAAATGACACAGAAGCCAATGCTGCGGGCAGATGTGGGAATACGCGTTCGTTGCGCAAACAATGCAAGTGCGGAGTGATTCTTGAGGAGGGGCATTGGCCAAAATTCTCGCAAAAGTTGCATTAAAAAGCGAGGCATTTGTAGGTAGCGTGCACTCTGCCGAAACAATAAAGAGGAAGGCGCGCGAGCGTAGCTCGTGACGTGCGGACACCTAATGTTCTATCCCGGGCCATGAGGCCGATGAACGGCGCAGTCATTTACTAGCTTCCCTTATAAGATACGCATTATCTACTAGCTCTCGATCCAAGACCAAACACAGCTCTACTTGCCTGCTGTCGTAATAGAGGGCCCATTAATACAAGGCTGTTTCTTAAATACCAACTGGGGTTTTGACTGGGTTTAACTTCCTGAGTTCTAAACTATCTCGATTCCAATACTTACATTTTCTTCTATGGAAACCATTTTGATGTCATTTTTTTTACAACCGAGTTGCAATGGATTAGACATGTAGCTCTCAGCATTGCTTACGACTTCGAAGGTTATTCGATCTTATTCATAGGTCGTTGTCGACAACGGGTGAAAGATCTATTCATGTACGTACTCGATGCGCATTCTTTTGAACTTTGGACTTCTCTCTTCGCAAACGAATGCGTGCTTCTTTTCCAATCTCGATCTCATTAGGGAGTCAAATCGCATCTTTGCTTATCTTCGGAAATTTGGGCTCTGTCTGCATGCACGTTGGCGGCCGTGGTGACACAGCGTCCAAAACTGAGGCAATGTACTTCCCGCCGCCTCGAACGGCGTATAATGAGGCTGCAGACACGTCTCGTTTTTACGTTGATGGCACTGGTTTCATTGATTTCTGCGATAAGTTCAAGTACTTGGGTTCTATACTCCATTACTCGCTTACCTCTGACCTTGATGTAGACAAGCGGATAGCTTCGGCGACGGCTGCTTTTGGCGCTCTGAAGAATACTTTCAATTCTAAGTACCTCTCTGAGGAACTAAAGGAAGTATACGAGGCCCTTGCCTTGCCTAATTTACTCTACAGTTGTGAAGCTTGGTCCTTGCGGGAAGATTTACTCAAGCGCCTTCGAAGTTTCCATAACCGGTGTGCTCGCTTAATGTGTCGCGTGAACCTTCATCATACCTTTCGTCACCATATCACTACCTCGAGTCTTTTTCGTCGTTTGAATCTTCTTGACATCGACAGCTACTATCACAATCGGCTTCTTCGTTGGGCTGTCCACGTTGCTCGTATGCCCATGATCCGGGCACCATGGCAGTTAGTGACAAGTTGGGTAGCGCAATCCCGGCCGGTCGGTTGCCCACAGATGACGTGGGGTAGGGCGCTGGAGAATGCGCACGCCAGTAAAGGCATTTCCAAGGAATTTAAGGTTTGAATTGCCAAATTGCAATGGACTTGGCGAAGTGGAGACAACAGACTCACTCCAAACCAAAACATCCTGATGCCTGGTGGCTGATGGAGAACTTGAGTGTATATATGGTCACAATATCACAATAGATCAACGAAGTTTGATGTTTCTGCCTTCGATCTTCGAGGTCAAAACTGAGTAGCAACGAATTTTGTCTGTCTGTCGGTCCGTCTGTCTGTGTCGTCGGTTTTTTATCTGGGTGTAGATGTTCTGTTCTGAGACGCTGAGTTAGCTAGCTAGCTTAGCTACAGTACATCTGTAGCTACTGATCTGTAGCTAGTTAGTCTCGTGTCGAGTATCTGTAGCGCCTCGAACGCTTCGCTATGGTTTGCGCGTACTCTGCGAAGCTTTATATTCTCAACACATCGCTTCACTATGTCCTCAACACAACGTATGAAGTCCATGCACGACCTTATCTAATCGGCGTCTACAGAGTTCCCCGGGCCGGACTGGAAGCCTGGCTCGGGGTTCATATAACTTTCGTAAGCGCCCTCTTCGTCGTTGTCCTTGCGAGCACGGGGGTGTTAAGATTTTCAACAAAACGTGTGAAGTCCATGCACGACTTCGATGAAGCTCTACATTCTCAGCGCTAAGTGTGAAGTCCCACACGACCTTGCGCAGCGAACTCTGCAAGCATGTAAATGTTATACTTGCTCTCGCGCGAAGTCTGCCATGCTCTCACGTGCTCCTTCCGGCACATCCCTTGCGGGCTTCTTCCGACACTTGTTGTTACACCCTTCCTCTGACATTTTCATCGTCTCCACTCCCTCATTATGAATGATCGTCTCCACTCGCTTGACTACACGCACCACCACATGCTCTGCTCTCATTGGCTAATACATCGCTATAGTAAATAAATGGTGGTCTCCTCTGATTGGCTAATCTATCGCTATACTACGTAGACGTCGTACAACCAGGGGACAGCAGGTACACCCCAGACAAACTTCGTTGATCGTGGCGCGGCGCTCCCCGCGCCGCTGCAGTTGCCTTATTATATGCAAAAAGGACACTCAGCCCAGTCAGACCTGTTCTGAAGGTTACACTTACACTTTTCCTGCCACTGTATTTTACAGGGATGTTTTTCTGTATTTGGGGAGTATTAATTAGTAGACTAGCTAGACTAGACGAATACAAGCGCTCGAGTGGAAACAAACGTAGCTGTAGTTTGCATACATGAATAGCCTAACGTCCTCTTGCTTTTGAAGACTTACCCTCATTCAGTGCACCACTATCCGACTCGCTGCTTGAGTTGTAAGCACTGCGTACAAGGTCATTCAGATCATCGATCGGTGTTGGATCATCGCAAATGTCATCATTCGTTTCCAATGAAGTGCTTGGTTTCATTTTTGAGTAGCCCACTTTCCGCTGAGAAGTATGACTTAACGACCTTTTTGCTTCTTTGTGAAAATCAACGCTTGGCTGCGGCGATCTTTTTGCATAATCAGCTTGCTTTCTATCAGATAATTTTTGCGCTTGCGAAGAAGTCGGCTGACGACTTTTCCTATCAGCAACTTTGCGTGCAGCTAACTCCTCGGCTAATTTCATAGATTTGATTCCATTAAGTTTACGTTCAGCTAGGTTTGAGCCCAATCCAAACACTCTAGGATGATTTGTCTTTCTTGGGTTCTTCAACTGGTCCATGTAGCCATTTATTGTACTAAATGATTGAGCGAGTCCACTTTCAAGCGCATCTCTTCCGAGGTCGCGTGATAAATTCGTAAGTTCATAATCGCAACGCCACCTAGTGAGGGCGGTATAACAACAAAATTAATTGTGAGGGAAGTTGATTGCATAGTGTAAAATATTCAAATTATTTTGTGTATTACGGGATGTGCTTCGTATTCATTTTTGATATGTCGCATGTGAGTAGCGGAAATATAAATGAATTGTCTTTCACTAGTGGAATGTACGCAGACTGGCGTTTCCAAGTCTCAGAAAATCTCGGCAGATTTTCCTCATTCCCCGATCGCTTTCTATTTCTGCAGCAGAACATCTTTTTCACCAACTTCCTGCCCCAGAAGTATAGCATAAGAATGGTAGTAATTAGGATGGAGCCAGAAGAATAAATTTGGATAGAATGTTTCTGATCATCACTCATCCATGGATCAGGAGTCACCCAGAGGCGAATGCCAACACTCTTGATGAAACGAGCAAAGGGGTAGTTTTCGCGCCCATTTTCGGATTTACATGGCTTGTATACTTCTGGACCGCTTGCCCCCTGTAATGCCCACCGAGCTCGGCGCGCTATGACGTTTTCATCCAAGCATAAATTATCGAAGGGCCACTCTTTGTAAGTTTGTACCGTTTTCATCATCGAAAGAACCAGAGCAATAACCAGAAGGTTTCGAGCTGCTTGAGGTACGTACTTTGCGGGTTTCGTATGCACATTTGGCGACCAAACTCGAGCAATCGCATGCTTATCCACCCAATAATTTACGAGACAGCCCAGAGTTGTCAGCAGAGGCGCAGAGGGGACAATCGGTAAAACAAAAAGAGACAGAAAAATACTCTTGACGATGTTTGAATAGCTGTCGGCAATATCGTGAGGAGTAGTCAAATGAGCCCAATCCATCAACGGTTGATTCGGAAGAAATCGAGCGAGAAGTCTTTTAAGCATAGTAAACGCGTCGAAGTACCGTAATAAAGGGCCAACAAAGGCATCGCCCCATAGCATTGTCTTCATTCCTACGATACTTCGGAGAGTCAATGTTTTGTCGAAAGGAGTCACAACGATAAAAATGATGGAACCAACACACTTCAGCAGTGAAGATCGAAGTAGAAGAGACATTTGCTTTGCATCTTCATCGTGATGGTGCTCCTGTGATGCCATGTACGCAAATCCAGAGCGAATCATTTGCATGTAAACTTGAGACCACACAGCGTAACCAAAGCTTAGCAACCACTGTGGATGGTGATAAGACTCGTCGTACATTCCTTCGCTTTCGTTTGATCCTTTGAATTCGAAATATATAGCAAACCCATATGCTATGGATATAAGCACGAAGGTGATAAACAACGTGTATAAATCGTCTTTAAAGCGGCACCACTGACTAGATCCCAAGTTCCACCTATATTGATACGCATCAAGTACATGCATCTTTAAATGATTAAATGTAGTCGTCACGTAGTCATAAATATTACTGCAGGAGAATGCTATGCTTACCAAATAATTTGCTCAGGGGCTGGAGGTTCGGAAACACGAAGTTTCAAATTTCCACGAAATTCGTGTGGGCGGGCTTCTGCTCCAGTAGATCCTGATGTTGACCCTTTCTCTCCATTTAGAGCCTCGAGACAATCACGCTTGTCTGCTATAGAGTCAAAGGTTATGAATATTTTAACCGTTTCGTACGCCATCCCATCCTTGATATTCTTGATTTCGTCAGCAAGTTCACGTGGACACTCGAGGAGGAGGCGCTCAGAAAGCATTTCGCGGTCTACAGAGGGCAAAGTTCCAAGTATGTGCGGAAAACCTGAGAACATGCCGTATCGTAAAAATCGAAACATTATATAAGGGTTGATGTATTTTGGGATTGGTTCCCGCATCCTCATTAATCGTAATGGAGTTGTTGACACAGCGCCAGACTTGACACTTTCTTCAGCGAGAGCAACGAGCCCCTTTCGTAGGCGAAGATGTCCTCCAGTGAACCAAGGGGCCATGCTAGCAAGCGAGTCTTCCAAACTACCATCTGCATCACGATCACTTACATCTATGTTGTGACTTTTGTTGCCGTAAGCGGCAGCTTTTCTGTTTTGTTCCATTATTTTTCTGACAATCTTGTCCATGCCATTGACCACTGACGAAAAATGCCCTTTCATACGAATAGGGCTCGATACTCGACCAATCACTTTAGCATCTTCCACAACCTCTATATCATTCGCTAGCTTCTCAGGGTTGTCTCTGTACAAAGCCAACATCAGTTGTCGAGGTTCAAGAGCTTTCCACACTAATGGGCCATCATTTTTTGCCACGGTTACGTAACACACTTTTCCGAACTGTTTGAAGAAATCAAACCACTCATCAGGATCGCTGGCGTCTGAAGGAGGATTATGAACTTGCACAGAATAATCTGCAGTTTCGACATGATTGGCCGTAGTAGACGCTTTCACTACATCCACAGTTTCCGCGTACGTATGGCGAAGACTCATGATGAAAAGCGCATACAACGCCGCTACTCCGACACAGCAAAAGGCGCCGACCGGGCTCGGGTCTGGACAAAGATGCTTACGGCCAAGCTGCGTGCACTCTTTGTTCATGCATACAAATTTAACTTGGTCGCACTCTGCCGACGCAAGATTTGAGAGCAACTGGCTCAGAATTTTGCCTCCATACGCTTGAGGGTCATTTCTAGCGCTGTCGTTATTTCCCGAAACTTCATCACGCTGTTCCATGTCATGCCAGGCAGAAACCATCACGAGCATAGCTAGCACTGACACGAACCCAATCATTTTTAACGTCCAAAAGTACAGCACCCATCCGTCGCCGAACTCTGTCAGTGAGGCTAGGGGAAAGTCGCACTCGTGGTAAGACCGTGATCCCGTCTGTAAAAAGAAATGGGGCAACAACGTGGTAAAATAAATAGAAGCTCAAGTCATTGAAAATTAAGTGTGGTTACAGATTACTTTGTTGAATAGCAAAGTATATCATACAACTTAATCGTGAATACAGATTACTTTGTTGTATAACAAAGTGTATCATACCACATCCTCGCCGGGTTCAAGGCGTTCCCAGTGCAGGGTGCCGTCCAAGAAACGAACAAGTCGTCGGCGCGGCACGCAGTACTTGCGACGGAACAGCCGCGCACGCGCAATGCTGGGCCGCGCCGATGCGTTTGAGGCGCCCTCTTCAAGCGCCGCGGCTTCGTAATTTGCGTTGCGATTACAGCCGTAGACGATGAAGTCAATCAATCGCGTCAGGCGACGGCTCAACTTGTCGATCCAATATGAGAAGGCACGAGCGCAGTCGTAGCCTCGAAACCCTCGAATACAAGCATCAGTGATTCTGTCGCATAAGTTAACTACAGATAGCATATCCTCTCTTCAGCTATACAATCACGAGAGTGTATTACTCCCGCGGCCTTTTCAGCATATGCAAGTTGCATGCACCACGGCTTGCACGGTTGCACGGCACTCGCGATAGCTTCAAGATAGGACTCTTCAATATTGAGGATTGCAGGCTATATTGCTGATGGCTATGAAGGGAGCATATGCTAGTTAAATCGTGCTTAAGGCGAATGTTTTCATCCCGTTGTTGTGCGCCCAAATGTACACCGTCGGTATTATGCGATTGAAGAAGATACGACGATGGAGCAAACGCGGAAATATTATTGAGGATGATGAGCCGAGAGACCCGAGAGATGAGCTTCCTGATTCTGATCATCATTACTAATTACAGTCGAAAATCCCCTAAATGGGGGTTAGAGGAAGGAAACAATGGCAAGGCAATGGCTACAAAGTGCTGACAGTTATAATAGCTTCCGTTGCTACAGCAGGTCACGATGCCAGCGCTTGCGCAGGGTCCGGGGAGCTCATCTCGTAGAACTTCTTTAGATATGCCACCTGTAACAGCGTTAGGAATTCTGCTAAGAGAGGTCGTTGACGAACTGAAGATCAAGCCCCTGAAGTTGTTTCAGGAGCTGAGCTTGGGAGCACCTCTTCTAACTCGGGAAGCTCTTCTCGTCACTTGCCGCTCACGGCTAGGATTGAAGCAGGCATCTTTTCCAGATAATTATGTTGAGGTAACTTCATGCAAGCCATCAGAATAAACGGCACTTGGTGTTGTTAGACTCTTGAGCTTCTGATAAGAAAGTGCTAACGTCTGCAATACGTTACTTCGTTTTTCGATATTATCTGCTCCGTACGTGCTACCAGGCAGCTTTCGCGCAAATGCTCGGCCGTGGCGAGCCCAAAAGCGGTGCCCTCTTGGCTCACAGCGATGCCGGCCAAAGAGTGAATTTCGGGGAGTTCGGGGCGTACTTGACGCTGTGCCGGACTTCGCCAACGGCTACCCGCACACCCGCGACCGCCCCGTGGGCGCAGAGGTCCCTCGCCGCTGCTCACGCGCACGCAAGCCACCGTCAGCAGCGCGCTGCTTCATTAGCGGTACGAAGCGCAAATACGAAAACGTTGCCATGATTTTTGCGCAAATGTCCGTTGAGTGCCAGAAACTGTCCTCAAGTATTATGATTTTGCAACTTCAGAAACGAAATGAGTTACCCAAAAGCGATTTTGTGGTAGTAAGTTGTGTAAGCTTTTCACTAGATCTTTTTTTTCTTTTACACATTTGTTCGCGAGGTAAGATCGCGTCTTTAATTTTTTTTTGCGTTTAACATACTGCGTAGGCGTCACCGTCCTCCCTCCACAACGTGCATTACGTGTTTGAAGCAACCAAAGGGTTGCAGTTCTTTACGCTTCCTTTTACGGGCGCGTGGAGGCTCTGTGCGCGCGGGGGCTACGGCGGAAATTTTGCCATGCAGGAAGGCGGCCACCCAGCGCAGGTACATCTTTGTTCTTCTGTAGTTCTTGCTCTTCGAGATCTTCTTCTTCTTCGTCGTCGTCTCTTTCTCCTGCGATGTCTGAATAGGGCGCACAGAACCAGTATGACGTGTGCACCAGCACGCAAACCCAATATGTGCGGGCGCACAGAGAAACCTGTGGTTGATTTGTTAACCAAACCTACCGTGCGTGTGCTCCTACGTAGGTGTGCGTGCGTGTGCACGGTAAAGCGGGCCATACTTTGGTGCTCGGCGTGGGCGGCGCAGGCAAACTGGGCGGCGGGGGCGGCGCGAGTTTCGTTGCGGTGATCGGCGAAGACGGCACGCACGCCCACCCCTGTAGCCACGCCGTCGCCGAGCGGTGGCGCGCGAATTTGATGGGTGGAGCTGCCCTAGCGGCGGGCTTGGAAAACGACGAAGGTACATCAGCAGCAGGAGTTGACCATTATAGTTCTGGAGCTGCTGCTGCTGAAGCTGCGCATGCTGCTGGAGGCAGTAGTCCCACTAGAAGGGGAACAAGAAGAATAGGTGCAAATCAAGCATGGTCTTACGAGTCACAGCTCTTGACGACGTCATCCTTCGATGGATCGTTCGTCACGCCAACGTCGTCGTCGTCGTTCGAGGAGCCACCTTGGGACGAAGAGCGCGCGGTGGCGATGCTTCTGGTCTGCGCGGGAGGGGGCGGCGGAGCAGGGCTTCGAGATGGAGGCAAAGCTTCGCTGAAAACGACCGGCGGTGTTGGTCTCGGCCAGGTATTCTGCTACCTCTCTCTCTCTCTCTTTCTTTTCTATTGTTCGATTTTTTTTAATGATCGGAATTCACTTGGAGGCACAGCGGTTGTTTATGGTCTTGGTGTCTGTGGGGATATGTATTGAAGAGATACCCCATTTGGAGACGACAGTGTGCTTCACTTTCCAAAGCGTTTTCGTGAATTAATGTTGGGCTTTTACTCCTCTCTACTACACGATGGGCGTATTGTGAATATGCAGGGCGACGAGGTCGTCAAGGGAGGCAAACGAGGAAGTGACGGAACCAACGCCACATGTACTGTGGCCGCAGTGCCCTCGAAACGAGCCACGCGCACCGACGACAGTGCCATGGCGGAGCCTTCATCGCCAGGCGCTAGCAGTGTAGGTGGTGGTGGTGATTCTAGCCCCAATAGTGACAATCGGAGAAGGGGCAGTGGTGGGTCCGTGACGACAGCGCCTCAGCCTGCGTCCGGCGGCCAGGGTGGCAAAGGTGAGGTGGCGGCAGCATCAGAAACATACAAACAAACACGCCAACCCAATATCCCAATGATTTCCACTTCAAAGATGTG
>Ga0307982_1003987_pt1 | contig 11724 bp, 3 predicted proteins | sample OrgLakmetagen989_FD_201847 | JGI IMG/M metagenome (GOLD analysis project Ga0307982, IMG submission 201847) | Saline water microbial communities from Organic Lake, Antarctica - #989 | ecosystem: Environmental > Aquatic > Non-marine Saline and Alkaline > Saline | place: Antarctica: Organic Lake... | reverse complement strand
TATTTGCGTACCTGAGTCAGTCGGAAGCCGTGAACGAGGCTGTATCTATTGCCGAATTCATTCGGATTTTCAAACCTATTCGATTTGTGGTTGCGCCACCCGACGAAGCATTGGATATCAATGCTTCGAGACATACTAGCGTTAACCTACCGCCACTGCCTACAGAACAAGAAATAAACCGCCAACCTTCTTGGGTCTGGGCTGACAACCCAGCTGCAGTTGTCGGTTTAGCGCGCTTACAATATCGAAAAATTATGAAGTGCTATGAGCTTGTCTTGGACCATGAAGTGCACCATGGACGCTACGCATGGGTAGTTCGAGCTCGATTTGATGGAGGATGGTACAGACCTTTACCTCCTGCGAGTACATTTCGCCGCGATCGTGTATGGCTTAAGAACACGGTCTATAACGGTATTCAGGACCAGTTCTTTTTGGTTCCACGGCACTTATCCGATGCAGCGTTTGGTGCAGCGGCTTGGCTCTTTGACAGCGAGGCACCTCGATGGTGGTCGTCTGGACTCCTTTGGCAGCCGGAGTCGTTCTTGTGGAAAGCATGGCGTGAAGTTGGAGTTCCCTTTGGGCGGGCAACTGTGCCATTCGTCCTGGTGCGGGATCAAGTTGGGCCTGAGTGCTATCGCAACCTGCCATGGTCGTCGCTTATCTTGTTGCTTGACAACATAATCTATCGAGACAAAGCTCCCGAAAGGACTCATCTCTCAGAAGCGCTTCGGCGGTCAGAGACAGCTGCTTGCGTTGGCAATTTCGGAAATGCCCCAATGGGCCATGTCGTCAACCTAAAGGTCACCCACGATGCAATAGCCGATCAATTTTTTATCAACATGTCAGCTTCTCCAACGCTGAATACGCACGAATTGCTTACTTTCTGTGATGAGAAAGGAATAGCTGGTGATGTCTCGTGCAATGTACTGATTGAGCAGCTTTGGTACAAGGGCATTCCGATTGATCTTCCAAGCAAAGAGCACTCGGCAGAGCAAGAGTACCAATGGATGGTTAGAGAACTAATGGCTTTGAGCCAAGTCTCTGAAACCAACTCTAATCTTTCGTACGTGTATGAAGTGATGATTGACGAACACCGCGATCCAAGTCTTCGAGCTCTGCAGCCTCCATCATCGCTGCGGCTGTGTGTTTCCCCGAAGCTGATTGCATCAGTGGCAAGAGCTGCACTCTGCGTCTACCTTTCGAATTACGGTTTGCTTTTGTCAATTTCAGCCACGGCGCCAGAATGGTCAAACGCTAGTGAACTAGGAACGTGCTTAGAAATGTTGCACGAGGCAGAGCAGGACATCGAAGCGTTATTCGACGCTCACAATTACACAAACCCGAGCTGGGGAGGGGATCGTGTGCTTGGCAACGTTCTCTTCCAGGGTCGCAAATGGGTTGATGGTCACTTAGATAAAGTTGAGTCACAGGCCATTGTGAGATGCTGATCTTTGTCTGCTTTCTTTCAAGCCGAATCAGGAGAGGAAAAGGTGCTCTTCTTTGACCATTGATGCGAATTTGAGTTGCGACTACAATCAGTGCGAGATGCGCGCTAAAAAAGGCCAAAGTACATTAAGAACTTTAAGAAGTTACATCCCCTTGTCGACTCCACATCTGGTGGTCTCACCAAGGATCGCGGCTGGATATCAATATCAATAATCAAGTAGGGGTCTATAATTGCCAAGGCACAAGGCAGAGTTCGGGTCCGTTTTCGTATATATTTATACATTATTCAAAAGGAAACTTGCGCTAGGTTAAGAAAGGCGATTCGAAAGCCAGCGCGGATACGTATCACAAAGTTCCTGGTTGGTAGCTTTTTTTTTTTTTGTATTTCATTCAGCGAGATTGCGTAAATTGGAAGTACAAGGGCCCATATCCATTCACATGCTTCATGCTTCTTAACTCTTAACCAACTTAACCCAACTGGCTTCGTTGGAACTTCCTTGGTTTCAATCCAGGGCGCTATCGCAATTCAGTATTATACAGGAGGCAAGTAACAACGACGTGCAAGCAGAGGCAGCTACATGCCCTTTGATCTAAAATCTAAAAACAGCGCATGTTTTCGCAAATCGCGCTACCAAGATATATTTTCACTTCAAAAGCCGTGTAATTCATGACCCGTAATTCATGTCCCTGTACCCCAATTTTCGCGATTCGTGAAGTCGTCATCCATCGTTGTGGCGCTGTGCGACAGGAAAAACGAATTTTTGTGTGAGCAATAAGAGAAGTGACGGCGCTAGTTTAGCATGAAAAATGGAATGAAGCAAATAATAGGAAAAGCAGAGGAGTAAACTCACTTGTCGATCGCGTAGATGAGGCGCTTGAAGCAGACGTCTTGCGACGAGTAAAACGGTAAGCTCAGGGTAAAGAAGCAAGTTTGGCTGTGAGGCAGGTGGCTGTCAGGGTCCTCCTTGGCAGATGGTTTCGGTTCCACGATCTTGAAGTTCATATCAAAGTCATCAACACTCGCAGGCAGGCGCGATCGCGCGCTCACAAAGTTGACAAAACGGCTGCGCTGCGTTTGATCCATGGCCTCGAGCGCGTTCCAAAAGAACAACACGTGAGGCGCCTCTGCGCTCACTCCTTCGCCCTCGTACTCGCACACTCTCTGAAGCAAAGCGACGTCAATGGTGGGCGCACCGCACACGAGGCCCTCAAGCTCTGATGGTGACAAGAGTGGGAAGATGGCCACCGGCAGGGCCGAGGATAAGCCATGAAAGAAGGCTGCAAGTTGAGGTGCACTCGCTCGAGCGTGCTCTTGTTCTGCCTGCACCACTGCCTCGAATCGGTTGTGAAAACTCAACGGCTCCTTTATAGTCTTCATATCGCCACTCACGGGATCAGGGCGACAACAGGTGACTAAACCAGCACTTGCGCTAGCAGCAGCAGCAGCAGGAGAAGTCCCAGCATTACTGAAAGCTCGCGCGAGGCCGTCTTGCAGTGTCTCTACATAGTCCCTGTCGTCTGATTGGTCGCTTGGCCACTGCTCGGCCATCTTCAATACGTCCACGAGCGCGAGGTCTACGCCGGCTAGGTCACTGCGCTCCACTGCCATGGCTACGAGGGGCTTCCACACCAAGGAGGGGAACTGCAGCGGCACCAGCAAGGAATGCCGCACCGCTAACCCTACCAACTTCCCCAAGAATTCGAACTCGCGCAACTCAATGCCCTCAGACAATGCACTTGATGAGAGGCTAGAGCTGCTGTGATAGCCAAAAGAGCCGCCAGAATCGCCACCTTGACTCACAGGGCCAAACACATACTTGTCTCGATTGGACGCCCGTGCATCAGTGCTGTTGGGGACCGGCTGCACGAGCCCAAGGAGCAAAGGCTCTTCCACCACCGCCGCCTGAAACACTGCCCGGTAAGGGCCTCCATGATCGTCGACGCCTTCGCCACTGAACTTCACGTAAAACGCGCGCCGCTGCCCAGCGTCCTGGATATCGATGTAGCCTTTGCGGAAAGAGCTGTCTGGCAAATGGCTCGTTTGTTGCTGCAACTGCCCAAACACCGACGCTCGGAGCTTTGCCTCTGCAGTGGCGCACTCTTTGAGAGCCAAAGAATTCGCAGTGATGCGGTTCACGCGAAGCTTCGGCACGTCAGAGGGGGTCTCGTATTCGTCGAGGGGTGGCGTCACACGTACGTCGGTGGCGCGGAGCACTTCTTTCCACATGCTCATTTTGGTCCGTTGAAACAGCAATTCGCGCGCGTCGCAAGCGAGGGACCCCAGAGGGCTGAGAGCAAAAGGCGGCAGGGTTGGCGAAGAAGAAGAAGGGGCAGAGGCAAGCGTAGACGCATGCTGAGAAAATGACTTGAAGTGCACGAGGGAGCCACCCTGGTTGTATCTCGCTTGAACATCCATCTCGAGGTAAGGTAAAAGAGTGCCAAGTCGCTTGTTGAACGCAAGGAGCGTGCCCAAACGAAGGAGCACGGTCTTGTTTTCTACTGCGGAAGTAGCTCTCGGCTCATGCTGCGTTATGTGATCGATGAGCGAGGCGACCGCTTGGAAGAACCCGTAGGATTCCAAAGCTTCAAGCGTAAGGTGTGGTGGGTCAATCCCGAGGGTGTCGCAAGCAGCGTTGACCACCTTAACCAATGCTTCGTCCTTGCGACGACTCCAGCCTTCTCTTTGCGAGTGCATAAGCGCAGCCGCAAAGTGAGATGCATCACCAATCATTGACGACGACGACGGTACCAGTGCGTCGGCCTCAGCTGCTTCAAGTTCCGCTCGCGCTCTCCCCCTCCATGTGAGGTCTGCATCTGGGCCAACTGGCAAGGCCTCTTTCGCACCCTGCTCGCCGCTGGTGCCGCCAACGTCTCCTCTAGCGCTCGCATCGCCATCATCACCATCATTATCTCCATCCCCATCGTCCTCGCAAGGCGATCCACAAATGGAGCACTCAGGGACGCCCACGGGATTCAAGAAAGTGCACACGCTGCAGGACCATTCCGTCGGTTTGGGCGGCGGTGGCGCCATACCGGCTGCGACCAGCTCCGCTGCTTCGCGCGCTTTCTGCCTCAGGACGGCTGCCTCTTCCGGAGACCAAAACCACGCGCCTTCTTCGTTGTCGACCTTGTACCACAGCCTCGATCCAGGTCCTGCCCCGAGCACGAGGGCGAGCCCGCGGTCTGTCGCCACGCGATCCCCTGCCCAGCAACCATCGCCGCCGCCACAGCGAGCAACAGCACTCTTGGCTGGGTTCACGAGCACTTCGGTACCGGCGCGGGTTACATGTGCGTGGCGCCTGCTGTAGAGCTGCTGCCACGCTTCTTTGGCTTCATGCAAAAACCATGGTGGCAGGGCTGGTCCTAACGCAGGCGTGCCAGGTGTATCATTCGCAGTTGCAGTGATACCACTGCTGCCACTAGGTTCTGATGTAACTGCTGCTCCTACTGACTCACCATAGTCGGTAGACGCTGCCGCCGATTGTGCTGATGGTATGGCAGTAGCGGCTGCTGCAGTGTACGTTTTAAGGAGTTCAGCAGAGCGCAGGAGGTTTTCAAGGGAAGGCGCTCGATGGGTGGAAGCTACACTGACCCATTTCCCGCTCCGCAAACTCAACTTGTCGCCTGCTTTGCTGAACCCAAACACTGGCCAATACGACGTGCGCACGCGAGCGCCCCTTTCGTGCATGCTCCCGTCGCTCAAGAGGTGCTTGAAGGCGACTCCCATATTAGAGCAGCTCGGCTTGGCTGCGTGGGCCCCGCCAAAGAAGTTGGCGTCGAAGCCCTCCCGCAAGAAGCTCAATTCCCCACGCTCCAAATCCAACAACACCCCCAACGTGTCCCCAGCTCGAAAGTAACGCCCATACGGGGTCTCTCCGTGGCCCGGGCACAGAGTCGCGCGGTACGACTGAAAGCCAAGGCTATAGCTCCACGACCGCGTTTGGAAGCTTGATTCTGCCCCGGACCCTTTCGCTACACCCACCAGCATTGAGCCGTGCTGGTTCTTGTCGATTTTGACTTCCCAGTAGTGGACCCCTTCGCTGAAGCACCGCGACCCGTATACGATTTGCCGCTCGGTGTTTTCTTTGAGTTCAGCCACCAGGAGGTCCTCGGAAACGCTTACGGTGTGCTTGTGCCGCGGACTGAAGGTAAACAAAGTATCGGCAGAAGCTGACACAGTGCCTTCAAGAATGTTATCGTTGTGCACCTCTTCGGCTGACTTCGCTGCGCCCGTGGCCTCAGCACTTGGCTTCTCTTTGCTTTCTGGTAGCATAGAGCTAGCATCTGCGACGAGAAACTCCTCAAAGAAATTTGGTGGCACGTCTGCTGCTTTCTCCTCTTCAAGCTGCTTCAATCCTTCGTTCTCGACAATACTGCTCTGAATATCCCACCAGCATTCCTCCAAGTCCTCTGCTTCTTTGTCTAGGGCCTCTTGCATGCTTCCAATGAACCCTAAAGACGCATACACGTCATCATACACAGCCGCTGCCTGCCGCCGCGCAGCCTTTGCTTCTTGCTGCCCTTTCAAACGGCTAGTAGCTCGAGCGACATCCGATGGTGTGGCTGCTCGCACCAAGCGCCCATGGCAATATAGGGCTTGGTATGAAATAGCAGCAGCAGTGGGTTGAAAAGGCGTCTTCTTCTTGGTGTCTGCGGACGACGAGCTATCGTCTTGTCGCGTCGAAGATGGAGGTGCCAGCGGCTCGCCATCCCGTGTGATCGTCATGAGGCCGTGGGCTTGACCTCGATACCAAGTGCCTGCGGCTACCGTAGCGGTTGTTGACGACGACGATGGCGACGATGGTCTCTCTCCGTCTTCATTCCGCTGGACACTAGTACTCGTAGTTGCCTTGTAAGTGAGCGTGCCGAACCCACGCTTCTGCCCGCGGTGCCAATGCCCACACCAATGCACGCGCTTGCGTGAATCGTCTCTAGGAAAGAACACTCGCCCTGAGTGAGCCAGCGCAAAGAAAATGAAGTAGAAGATATTTATCAAGAAGTAGGTTAGTTGATATAATTTACGAGGTCAGTACAATCATGATAAGATCTACAACAATATGAGCGCAAAAAGTTCAACAAAAGCAGCAATAAAAACAAGAACGCGTACCTTGGCTGTGCTTGAGGCCGCGTTTGAGCATCGTGACATGAGCGCCCTTGTTGGAAAGGCTCACGAAGGGCACCAATCCGCCGTGCTCCGAGCTCATGTGGTCATAAGCCACGCCCAGGTCATAGCCGTTGCGGTAGAAACGCAACTGTTGAGATATAGGTATTGGGCACAGGTAAAGAACAATGAGTGAAAAAGGTATAGAAAAATAACAGGAATTAGCAACGAGAAACAGTAAATCATTCATTTATTGTTGACCCATATGTACTTGAATCTTAATTCTCCAACTGCTTACCGTGCCCAGCGCCAAGTCCAGCTCTAGACCAATCACGTCGCCGTTGCGCCACGAGGGCCCGAAGTTCCTTGACCGCTCGCTGTGAATCTTGTCGCCACTCGACAAATACGCCCACGAGTGAGCGTCCTGGCCTGGGATCACCCCGCGTGAGGACCGATCATTGTTGCTGCCTTGCCCTAACGCCGACTCCAAGCGACACACGCCAATTGCGCCGCTGGCCCCCCCAAACATGCCCTCGTCGCCCACACATGTAACGCTGAACTCCCAGTGCCACTGCCCACCTTGGCGGCAAGTCGGAAGCGTCGGCTGAGGCGGCTTTTCAATCGTGTCAATCCATAGGCTAGGATACTCGGAGAGAGGATGCCACTCTGCTCTTATATCACTTCCTGTGACAATGAGTAATGAACCATTGCCACTGCCACTGCTTGTGTCAGTGCTTTCGCCCCCACTCTTTGCTACTGCTGCTATTGCTGCTCCTGTTGATGCCATTGCACTTGTTGTAGATGGGTCAATCGCAGCAAAAGCTTCATTCCAGCTCATATAGCCGTTGGGCGGCGCAAACGCAAAGGGAGTGGCACCAAAATTGAGCGAACACCCAGAGTCCACTGCCAAAGTGACCATGGGGTGATACGACACCGTTGGAGCCACCGCAGGAGTGGCACCCTCAGTACCCGTATGAGCCACCTCATCACACCAGTGGCCAACATCCGCTACTCCCAAATACACGCCATCAAGAGCAAAGCGCACTACGCATGACTCCAGCTCCAGCATGCAGCCTATCACGGAGCCGACCCGCCAGGGCACCGTCTTCGCAGAGGTCAATTGTTGCTGCTCCTGCTGTAGCTCCTGCTGTTGTTGTTGTGGTTGTGGTGCTGAGCTTTCCTCAGACGACGATGGCTCTGCTGCGGTAGGCAAAATTTCATAGGGTGCACTGACGCCGTTTTTCCAAAGTTGAAGTTCAGAGGACGAGCCCTTGGACTCCAGCCCTACGGTACAGGAAGGTGTCTTCTTGTTAGCTGTTGTTGAAGAGGAGAATTCTTGAGCCATCCACCCAACGCGCCAGGCATGCGAAGCGGTGATGGTCGCTTCAAAGTAGACCCGCGAAGGAGATGGTGGCACAGTTGTTGGTCGCGGCAAACCATCTCGCGTGCGCACAGTTGCATGGTTAGGGGATTTGTTCAAAAGGTCAAGCATCACCGTTGCTTGGGGCGGAGATGAAGACGCTCTAGAACGCGCAACACTGTCGGTTGGCATGGGAGCAGAGTCAGCTTTTTTCTCGTTACCCCGGTGCAAGAGCAACACCGAGCCCCATTTCTCGCGACCGTCCATGCGCACTGCCGTGTTGCCGGCACTGAGGCTCAGGCAAGCACTCTTGCGCTGGGATGAAAACTCCACGCGTGCAGTCGGGAGCTGCTCCTGCTCTTGCTTCGTGCCACCTGAAGTGCCACTGGCCGTTGCTTGTTCAAGGGCCACCTGCCACGTGCCACTGAGCTTGCGCGCTTCAATCATACCCTTAAAGCTGGCACCAAGCAGCCATTCCTTCTCAAGCTTGCCTGTGGAAGCGTCTACCTTCGCTAGCCGCCCGCGTTTTGTAAAGCGCTGTACCGTAAAGCTCAGGGAACCGCTGACGACCTCTAGACTTCCAACCACTTCAGCTGTTAACGCTGAGTCGTGCAGTTGTAGCGTGCCCGAGATGCGAGCAATTGCACTTTCTTCCTCTTTAGTAGCAGCTCCTTCGCTCACTACCCCATCTGAAATTGTTTGGTAGATGAGTGTAACCGGCTCACGCTCTGCTTTTCGAAATTGCCCATTGCCTACTCCTTTCCGCGTAAAGACTCCCACTACCTTGGCTTCCTCGACGTGTTCTTCTTCTTCAGCTTTTCTGTCTACTTTGGTCTCAGACGAGACATCACCTGTGTTTCCAACCTCGCTGCTTGGCAAGAGTGATGCTGTGCCCTGATCATCTGAAGTAGGCAGTAACGGCCAAGGCAAACAGGGCACAGGTACCCAGGAAGTGCGTGCTCCAAGCACGATCGGTGCATCCCCCGTGCGATCGCACACCAGGCAGCCGTTAGCTTGCTGCAGGTTCAAATCACACACGCAGTCGTCGTAAGACTGCATCAACTTCGCATCTGGGCCTTTAGTCGCTGCTGATGCTAAGTCCTGAGGCATCAGGGCGCTGCGCCAGTATCGTACGCCGTAAAGTAGGCCCTGAAACGAATGCCGCAAGTCGCCGATCATGGCCGAGGGCAAGCTCAAGGGCCCTCCGGTCAGCACGTGTTCGCCAACTTTCACTCCATTCGCATAGAGCTGGAGCATGGGCACCGGTCTAGTGTGGTGCACGAACGCCAAATGCACGAGTTGGTGCGCAGGGACTTCGTACTCAAATGCCACTTCTTTGACGTTGCTGCTCGAGCCAGCTACGAGGTAGCCCACGCAGCCAGGCCTGCCCGAAGCCACCGAACACCGCAGCAAGAGCGCAGCGATGCCGTTGCCAGTGCCCGGCGAGCTCGCAAGCCGTGCGCCTTTGCTGGGGCCGGTGCGCTGCAGCCAAAACTCAACGGTGCCGTCGTGCCGAAGATCGCTGCGTCCTGAGAGGTTTAAACCACTTGTGCCACCGCTGAAACGCAAGGCCGTGGCCCCTGCTGCTGGTGGTGCATCAAGAGGAGGAGATAAAGCCGTAGCAACATCGCCAGTATTCTTCTTAGCCATATCAGTGCCGACCCGTGTAGATGCCGCACGAGCTTGCGCCAGGAGTTCAATCAAGGCCTTGAGGTAAGGGCTCACAGCAGGGTAGGCCTCGCGCTCTCGGGCTAGCCGTTGGGCAGTGAGGGACGCCAGGCGTTGAGTCGGCAAGATTTCAAGGAAATGTGCCAAGAGGCTTCCAGTGGTAGCGTTATTCGTCTCAACTTCAGCTGACGATGATGAGTCATGATCTTCAGCTCGCCGCAAGAAGTGCGTTAGGAAGCGGCAAGCCATGAACTTGAGGCTAGCACTGCCCGACTTCAGTGCCTCCACCCATGCAGAGACCAAGGGTTTTACCACTGCAGCCACGCCAATGTCATCGGAATCACCAACTTTGGCTGTGTTGTTGTTAGCAGTCAAGGATTCGAGCACAGTGTCCGAGACCAGCTTTGCAAAAGGCAGCGCAGGCAGAGCCACCACGGCTTCATCAGAAGAAGCGCTCATGCGGAACAACAGGTCGGGTGCCTCGCTTACAGTTGCCTCGTGCAAAGCGCACACTGCCATTTTCGTCACTTTTGCGCTCAAAACTGAGTTCGATGACAGCGCCTCAGCAATAACCGGTTTCAGCACCTTTGCAGACTCTTTTCGGGCACTCAGAAGGACAAACAGCTGCTCTAAGGATTGAGGTATCTCTGCTGGCTCATTCTTGTCGCTCGAAACGTTGCTACTTGACGTAGAGGACGAGGAAGAAGAAGTGAAATTGCTTGTACGGTTCACACACTGTTCGAGTGCGCTGAGTGTCTCCGATGGAGAGGTCGACAAAAGGCACGACAGCACAGTGCGCGCATAGAGGGTCTCCAGCACTTGAGACACAGTCTCTAGCTGTTGCAGCACCGCCGATTCATCCATGTTTGCTGCCACGATGCTTGCGTACTCTTCACGGCAAGAGGCAGGGGCCCATACATGCGCTGATGTCATTAAACCACCTCCTCCTCCTCCTCCTCCTCTGCGGTGCTGTTGGTCCCGGTGTTGGTTAGGAAGCGCACCGTTCAAGCACGCAAAGGAAGGGCGTTCGAGAAGCAGATCCGTAGTCGGCCACTCTTGCGCAAGCTCCATCTTGTCAACGGACAAAAGTGAGGCTGCTGCTCCCTCGCTTTCTTGAGGTTCACACTGCGCAGCTTTGGCGGGGGGTACCTTGCTTTGCACACAATGAATCGACCGGAAGAATACCCGTCCAGTCGTCCCACCCGTGAGGCCATATTTGGTTAATTGTTCCAGAATCTCGGGGTCCACCTCCCACGACAAGAAAGGTGCCACTCCAACAGGCGAGGTTGGCTTGTCTGTAACAGCCCCGCTGTTCTCTAGTAGCGGCCAAAGCCAAGCCACTTCAACGCGCCCTTGGTCGGGGAAAAGGCTAATCTGAAACGGCACGAACTCCGTAGGGTCTAAGATGCCCGCTGCAGCATGGGCACACGAGCTAACCACGGTGCCGCAGACCGAAAGGGAGGACTCCGTGTTGTTGGCTTTACCCAGGGCTAATTCAAGGCCGAGCGAAGCATCAGTCGCAGCGGCTGGGCCAAAACACACCCGCGCATCTTCGGACGCTCGCACCGTAAACGAGAGAACTACGGCGCTGCTGAACTCTTCAGTAGCAGCTTCATTCGATGCAGGAGTAGGCATTTGCCGCCATGTAGTGTAGCGCCCGTTCTGATCGACGGCGCTGTAAAAAGATGGGTCTTCTTCAAGAGGTGCTGGCAACGGCTTTGGAGTCGTCGCTGCATACGTTAACACAAACACAAGTGCACAAAAGGAATGGTCAACTCTGTGTTGGTAAACTTACTGCTAAGAGGACGGCAAACACATGGACACAAAAGGTGAACGTATGCGCACGCCGGTATACAATAGGCACATCAATATGTCCAAAAACATCTTCGAGCCCAAGTTTCTACGATTTGCTATTACCTTTCACAACAGCAGCAGGCTGCTTAGCTGCCTCTTCACGCGGCGTTGCAGTTACTTCAGCACCTCGTTCAGCCTCCACTCCAGCTAGTTCTCCTGTAAAGTCTGTGGCAAGATCACCACCGCCTTCAAACGCCACTTGCCAGCACGCAGCGCACAAGTCGTAGTCGCAGCACCGGTCGCAGCAGCGGTACCGGGCCTGACTACCGCCTCCACCGTCGCCGCGGCAGCCGCC